>Ga0209533_1000695_pt1 | contig 31961 bp, 27 predicted proteins | sample COG_04_FD_184748 | JGI IMG/M metagenome (GOLD analysis project Ga0209533, IMG submission 184748) | Pelagic Microbial community sample from North Sea - COGITO 998_met_04 (SPAdes) (version 2) | ecosystem: Environmental > Aquatic > Marine > Neritic zone/Coastal water | place: Helgoland, sampling...
GCACTGTATTGGCTAACAAAGTTAGTTTCGGCACCACTATTATTGAGGCTGCCGCCGACTATCTGTTTTACCTTGCCCTCATGGAGGTCTATGCATGGTCTGAATTGGGTCACAGGATATCTCTTATGGGGTTAACTTTGAGGCTAGTATAACTAATCTACAAATGCAGGTCTTCCCAGTTTTTCACAGATAAATTGACTAGCCTGAGAGAGTTTTTGTAAATCGACTCCATGCGCTATATTTAGTTCGTCGAGTAACCTTATTACCTTTTCTGTTGCCACATTGCCCGATGCGCCCTCGGCATAGGGACAGCCACCCAGGCCAGCGACTGAGCTATCGATAGTGCTAATTCCCATAGCTAGAGACTGTTTTATGTTATCAATAGCACGCCCATAGGTATCGTGCATATGCATGGCTAATTTTAGGGGGGCAATGGTTTTGAGTAGCTCGGTTAAAAGTCTTTCAGTGATTTCTGGTGTAGCGACGCCAATAGTATCGCCTAGGGAGACTTCATAGCAGCCCATGGATAATAGGGCGCTGGCAATATCCTTAATTCGATGGTTATCTACATCCCCTTGGTAGGGGCAGCCAGCTACACAGGATATATAGCCCCTAACCCTAATATTTGCCGATGAGGCTTTTTGGATAACCGCTTCAAATTTAGCGAGACTTTCATCTATACTGCAGTTGATATTTTTCTCGTTAAAGGCTTCACTTGCCGCGGCAAAAACCGCCACTTCGGTTACATTGCACTCCATGGCACGTTCAAGCCCACGTATGTTGGGCGTCAGCGCGGTGTAAACTGCCTTGCTGGGCCCTAGCTGGTTAAACACTTCATCACTACCCGCCATCTGTGGGACCCATTTGGGGCTAACAAAACTACCGGCTTCAATATTTTTCAGTCCACAGCTAGTCAAGCGTTCAATGAGTTCGACTTTAGTGGCGATATCCAGACTTACAGCTTCATTCTGAAGCCCGTCGCGGGGCCCAACTTCAACGATTTTAACGGCACTGGGGTAGCTCATGGAGTTTACAGGCTGTTATAGCTGCCACGGTAAAATAGCAGTGGATCTAGTTGATTATCTGAAAATTTGAGTACTTCACCGGTAATAATAATATGATCACCCCCTTCATACTGCTGGGCTGTTTTACATTCGAAGCAGGCGCTGTAATGGGGGAGTATTGGAGTGCCTGACAAACCCTCAGTGCAATTGATATTAGCAAATCGATCTTCGCCTGATGATGCAAACAAATTAGACAGGTCCTTTTGGTCGGCGGCTAAAATATGTACAGCAAAGCTCTCAGCGGCGATAAAGTCATCGAAACAGTTTGCAGATTTACCAATGCTCCATAGGATGAGCGGGGGTGTTAAAGAAACTGAATTAAAACTATTGACGGTCATGCCGACTTTTTGGCCGTCTTTGCCTAGCGCGGTAATAATAGTTACTCCTGTTGCAAAGCTGCCAAGTGCATTACGAAATTCAGTTTGGTTAAAGGGTTGTGTCACGCGTTAATACTCCTTGAGTTGCGCTACTGGTCCATCTAAAAAGGTAAATGGTTTAAGTGGGCAATAATGAAATTAATCTCCGGCGGTTGCAAGTGGTTTATAGGCTTGCAGCAATTTTAGTTCCCTGTTCGATCGCTGTTTTAGCATCCAGTTCACTTGCAGTTTCAGCACCACCAATTAGGTGGAACGGTTTTTCAAGGCCCTCAACAAGTTCGGTTAATGGATCCTGTCCTGCACAGACAATAATGTTATCAACAGCGAGTGTCTGCTGTTGATCATTTATTTCTAGATGAAGACCTTGGTCATCAATACGTTGGTAACTGCATCCATTGATCATTTTTACATTTTTTTTAGCCAGACCTGCTCGATGAATCCAGCCTGTGGTTTTACCAAGCCCAGATCCAACCTTGGATGTTTTTCGCTGCAGTAAATAGACTTCTCTGGGCGATGGGTCTGGTAGGGCACTGACTCCCTCAATACCACCCCGTGCATCTAGGGACATATCTATGCCCCATTCTTGCATGAATTTCTCTATATTCTCGGCACTAGACTGTCCCTGATGGGTGATGAATTCTGCGGTATCAAACCCAATTCCCCCAGCGCCTAAAATAGCCACTCGGTTGCCCAATGGCTTTTTGTTGGCAATAACGTCGATATAGCTCATAACAGAGGAATGGTCTATACCCTGTATATCGGGTTTTCTTGGAGTAATACCTGTGGCAATAATCACTTCATCAAATAGGCTTTTATTGAGTTGTTCTACATTAACTCGGGTATTCAAGTTAAGGCATATATTGTTTAGCTCAATTTGTTTCTTGAAATACCTCAGTGTTTCGTGAAATTCTTCCTTACCGGGTATCTGCTTGGCAATATTGAATTGCCCACCAATTTCAGATGCGGAATCAAATAATGCCACTCTGTGACCTCTCGAGGCTGCGGTTGTAGCGGCGGCAAGGCCAGCCGGTCCTGCACCCACAACGGCAATATCTTTGATTTGCTTGGCGGGTTCAATAACTAACTCGGTTTCGTGACAGGCCAGTGGATTAACTAGGCAGCTACTAACCTTGCCTAAAAACACATGATCCAAGCAGGCCTGATTGCAGGCAATACAGGTATTGATTTCATCAGCTCTATTTTCCTGAGCTTTCAAAACAAACTGTGGGTCAGCGAGAAAGGGTCTTGCCATAGAAATAATATCTGCATCTCCACGGGCTAAAACCTGTTCGCCAATTTCAGGGGTATTAATTCGGTTGGATGCCACCACTGGAATAGAAAATTCGTCTCTAAACTTAGCCGTGACCCAGGTAAAAGCCGCTCGTGGAACCTTAGTAGCAATGGTGGGTATTTTTGCTTCATGCCAGCCAATACCCGTGCTGATAATGGTAGCGCCAGCTTTCTCTACAGCTTTACCTAGTTGAATCACTTCTTCGGCAGTGCTGCCGCCTTCAACAAGGTCGAGCATTGAGAGTCTGAAAATAATAATAAAGGCTTCGCCAACGGCTTCTCTAACCTGACGTACCACTTCAATGGGAAGTCTAATCCTATTTTCATAGCTACCGCCCCAGCGGTCATCGCGTTTGTTGGTTCTGGCGGCTATAAATTGATTTAAAAAGTATCCCTCTGAGCCCATAATTTCGACACCATCGTAGCCAGCTTTCTGTGCATTAACTGCAGTAGCTACATAGTCATTAATCTGTTTGACCACTTCTTCATCGGTCAGTGCTTTAGGTTTAAATGGGTTAATAGGGGCCTGAATAGCTGAGGGTGCCACAAGATTAGGTGAGTAGGCATAGCGACCCGTATGCAAAATTTGCAGGCAGATCTTGCCATCTTCTTTGTGCACGGCATCCGTGATGAAACTATGGTCTGCAATATCTTGCTCAGTTTGTAAGTTTTTTGTAGCAGAATGGGTGCCGCCTTCGGAATTGGGGCCAATGCCACCGGTAACAATTAAGCCAACACCGCCCTTGGCACGCTCTGCAAAAAAGGCAGCCATTCGATGATGGCCGTCCTTAGATTCTTCAAGACCAGTGTGCATAGAGCCCATAAGAACTCGATTTTTAAGTTGGGTAAAACCCAGATCAATTGGGCTTAGTAGGTTTGGGTAGTTTTTATGTGCCATGGTTTAACCCTTATTTGCAACAGTTTAATAGATGCTTTTTTAATAAGATTACGCCAGCATTTTGACAGTGTCAAGATTGATTGATATATTGCTTTTATGAAAGCATCCTCCTCAACTAGCAAGCCTTCCGCTAATTATCATCATGGCAATCTTAGGCATACCCTTTTAGCTGCAGCTAAGCAGATGATTGCCGCGGATGGCATAGAATCTCTGTCGCTTCGTAAACTTGCTGATAAAGTCAGTGTTTCTAGAACTGCGGCCTATCATTATTTCGATGATAAAAATGATTTGCTCTGTGCTATTGCTTCAGACGGATTTAGGCAGTGGCAGCAATTACTTAAGCAAAGTGAACAGCAAAACCAAACAGAACGACAAAAGTTTGAAAAATACCTGGTTAATTACATGGTTTTTGCCACCCATCATCCGGAAGAATATGAATTGATGTTTGGTCGCTGTATTTGGAAACAAGCTAAGTGTACGGAAGAATTGCAAACTATTGCTCACGGTACCTTTCAGCATCAGGTCGATATGATGGCGTATTGGCAATCTATTGGCTTGGTTGTAGGGAATAACCCTCTGCGTACCGCGCAGATTATTTGGGGTACATTACATGGCATTGCCAAATTATTTATCGATGGTGTTTATGTTGATGACACGCGAGCTGAAGAAATTGTAAAGAGCGCACTCCCCATGTTTTTGGTGCCTAAAGACTAAAAGATTGGTTTTTTTAAGATTTAGCTAAAAACTTTGTTTAAAACTGAACTATTTGGTTGCTGAATATAAGTTGCTGTGGCAGAATTGCCGCCTTTTTCACGTAGACCAAAATAATGGGCAGTAAAAGCCCAATAGCTAAGTTAACGTGATGTATTAGTTTTTTGCGAGTGTGGCGGAATTGGTAGACGCGCTGGATTTAGGTTCCAGTGGGGTGACCCGTGAGAGTTCAAGTCTCTCCACTCGTACCATTTTAAACAATATCACCCTGTGGTTTTCAGGCTAAGCCTGTCATATTCTTTGAGTGGGGTGACATTCAAGAGGTTTTTTCATGCAGGTTTCCATTGAGTCTAGCAAAGGTCTTGAGCGACAAATAAAAGTTGTTGTTCCAGCAGACAAAGTTGAAAGCGAAGTAACTCAGCGTCTCCAAAAGGCGACTAAGACAGTTAACATCAAAGGTTTCCGCAAGGGTAAAGTACCCTTAAATGTTGTTAAGCAACAATACGGTAAGGCTGTTCGCCAAGAGGTTGTTGGTGAGACTGTTAACTCGAGTTTTTACGAAGCGATTAAACAGGAAGACTTGCAACCTGTAGGTCAGCCCAAAATTGAGGCTGTGGTAGATAATGCCGGACAGGATCTTGAATATACAGCGGTGTTTGAAGTTTACCCAACGGTTAAGCTAGCTGATCTTAGTAAAGTCTCTATTACCCGTCCTGTAGCTGACATTAATTCTGAAGATTTAGAAAAGATGATTGATGTGCTTGTCAATCAACAGGCTTCTTTTGATGAAACAGATAAACCTGCAGTTGACGGCGATAAAGTAAATATTGACTTTGTTGGCACATTGCGTGGCAAAAAAGAATTCCCCGGTGGTTCAGCTGAGGGTCAGGACTTAGTGCTTGGTTCAAACAGTATGATCCCTGGTTTTGAAGAGGGTCTAGTGGGCGTGAGCGCCGGCGATGAAACTGATTTAAAACTAAAATTCCCCAAAGACTACCATGCTGAAGAAATCAAAGGCAAGACGGTAACTTTCGCGGTTAAGGTGAATACAGTTTCAGCAAAAACATTGCCAGCATTAGATGATGACTTCTTCGCGATGTACGGTGTTGAAACAGGTGGTGAAGAAAAATTCCGTGAAGACATCGAAGCTAACATGCAGCGTGAACTTAACAATGCAATTCGTAACAATGTTAAAAACAGAATCATGGACCAACTTTATACATTAAATAAAGTTGATGTTCCTCAGGCTTTAGTTGCCAACGAAATTGTTCAGCTTAAAAAGCAAATGATCCAACAGTTTGGCGGCGGACAAGAAATTGATTTGAATATGTTGCCAGACGATATGTTCCAAGCTAAAGCTAAGCGCCGTGCGTCTCTAGGTGTGATTGTTTCTGAGGTAGTAAAAGTTGAATCGCTAACCCCAGATGATGCTCAGGTTAGAACTCGTGTTGATGAAATTGCTTCAACCTATGAGACCCCTAAAGAAGTGGTTGATTACTACTACAGCAAACCAGAACTACTTAGCTCAGTTGAAGCGGTTGTGTTAGAAGATCAGGTCACAGAACTTGTGCTTTCGAAAGGTAAAGTTAAAGAAGAAAAACTTTCTTACGAAGATGCTGTTAAGCCAGACCCAGAGCCGGAAGCTTAATAAAAAACAGGTTGTACAGGTCCAAGTAGATTGTCGTATACTGCATAATAATGTGCTCGTTTTTTCGAGTTACTCCGTATATTGATCAGCGAGGACCTAATGACATTTCAAATTCCAAATAATAGTCTAGATAATTTACAGGGTTTAGATACCCAAGCCAGTGGTCTAGTACCCATGGTGGTTGAGCAATCTTCCCGTGGGGAAAGAGCCTATGATATCTATTCTAGACTGCTCAAAGAGCGTGTAATCTTTCTAGTTGGCCAGGTTGAAGACCATATGGCTAACCTTATCGTCGCTCAAATGCTTTTCTTAGAGTCAGAAAATCCAGATAAAGACATTCATCTGTATATCAATTCGCCAGGCGGTTCTGTGACTGCAGGCCTATCAATTTACGATACCATGCAATTTATTAAACCTGATGTCAGTACCATGTGTATTGGGCAGGCGGCTTCTATGGGTGCCTTCCTTTTGTCGGCAGGTGCTGCTGGTAAACGTTTTTGCTTACCTAATGCTCGCACAATGATTCATCAACCTAGTGGCGGTGCTTCAGGTCAGGCAACGGATATCCATATTCAGTCTCAAGAAATTTTGAAAATTAAAGAGCGTCTTAACAGTATTATGGCTGAGCATACTGGTCAGCCGGTTGAGAAGGTTCAGCAGGATACCGAGCGAGATAACTTTATGAGTGCTGATGAGTCCAAGGCATATGGCCTTGTAGACGAAGTGCTCACTAAACGATAATAATGGCATCTTCCTAGTTAGATGCACAATAGAATTAAATTATTAATATATAGGCTCCAGAAATGAGTGAAGATGACACGGTAAATGACGGCGGTAAACTGTTATTTTGTTCCTTTTGTGGAAAGAACCAGAATGAAGTCAGACGCTTAATTGCAGGTCCATCGGTTTATATCTGTGATGAGTGCGTTGATCTTTGTAACGACATAATCACCGAAGAAAGTCAGGCTCCAGATGAGCAAGAAACCTCTGGCTCTCTGCCTGTGCCTACGGAAATTAAAACTACACTCGATGAATACGTGATTGGTCAAGAACGTGCCAAGAAAATACTTTCGGTAGCAGTTTACAACCATTACAAGCGACTTCAGGCTTCCAAAACACATTCTGAAATTGAATTGGGTAAAAGTAATATTCTTCTTATCGGTCCTACGGGTAGCGGTAAAACTCTGTTAGCAGAAACCCTCGCTAGATTGCTTGATGTACCGTTTACTATCGCAGACGCAACTACATTAACCGAAGCTGGTTACGTGGGTGAGGATGTTGAAAATATTATTCAGAAGCTGCTGCAAAAATGTGATTATGATGTCGATAAAGCACAGCGTGGTATTGTCTATGTTGACGAAATCGATAAGATTTCTCGCAAGTCAGATAACCCATCCATTACCCGCGATGTATCTGGTGAGGGAGTGCAACAAGCACTGCTCAAGCTGATTGAGGGTACGGTTGCCTCTGTACCCCCTCAGGGAGGCAGAAAACACCCTCAGCAAGAGTTCCTGCAGGTTGATACCTCTAATATCTTGTTTATCTGTGGCGGTGCCTTTGCTGGATTAGAAAAAGTTATTCGCGAGCGCTCGGAAAAGGGCGGCATCGGCTTCAGCGCTGAAGTTAATAGTAAGGATGATCGCAAATCTGTGGGTGAAACCTTACTCGACGTTCAGCCTAGCGATTTGATTGGTTATGGTTTAATTCCTGAATTTATTGGCCGTTTACCCGTGGTAGCCACTCTAACTGAGTTGGATCGCGAGGCATTGATCAATATTCTTGTAGAGCCTAAAAACGCACTGGTTAAACAGTATCAAGCGTTATTTGATATGGAATCTGTTGAGCTAGATCTGCGTGCTGATGCCCTTGAGTCAGTGGCTGAAAAGGCGATCGAGCGCAAAACAGGCGCCCGTGGCTTACGCTCTATCCTAGAAACCATTCTTCTCGAGACCATGTATAAGATTCCATCGGAAGATAATGTAATCAAAGTCGTTGTTGATGGTTCAGTGATCGAAGGTGAGAACGAACCCTTGCTTGTCTATGAGCAAAAAGAAGCTAAAAAAGTGGCTTCCGATGAATAACCAATAATTATTAGTATTTTTTAATAATTTAGTGATTAAAAGTGCCCTATGGGCACTTTTTTTTCGTACAATTTTTGTAACAGTGCATTTTTTCCTTTTTTGGTAGTTGCTTTATGTTATTCAGCCCCCATATAGTTAGTAGATGGGCCATACTTACTTAAAGACAAGCTTTAAGATAGGTTATTAAGCCAAATTTTTTATTATCATATTTTTATGATGTCGAATTATCGATAGGTCAGGAGAATTATTAAATGGATTCCCAAAACTCAGATACTGAGCCAAAAGTTTATCCCTTACTACCTTTGCGGGATGTGGTTGTATACCCGCATATGGCAGTCCCATTATTTGTAGGCCGAGAAAGATCTATATTGGCGCTGGAAAAGGGAATGAGTACCGATAAGCAGGTTGTGCTGGTCACTCAAAAGGATCCTGCGGAGGATAGCCCTGCGCTCGATGATGTCCATCAAATAGGTACTCTGGCCACTATCTTACAACTACTTAAGCTTCCTGACGGCACGCTCAAGGTTTTAGTTGAAGGCTCTAGTCGAGTTAAGTTAGTCAATCCTGTTGAGGGTGAGCACTTTCTTGAAACACAATTTGAAACCTTGGGTGTTGAAGATCAGGATGAAAAAGAAGTGGGTGCGCTTTCTCGTGCCACTAAAATGCTATTTGATCAGTATGTTAATTTAAACAAAAAAATACCTTCGGATGTCATTACTACGGTCAATGCTATTGAAGACAAAGATCGTCTTGCAGACACCATTGCTTCACATATGACCCTGAGTCTTACTCAGAAGCAAGAGGTATTGGAAATTGCTGATCTAGCCAAGCGCTTTGATCATCTTATGGGCTTGATGGAAACCGAAATTGACCTCGCTGAGGTTGAGCAACGCATCCGCGGTCGAGTTAAAAAGCAGATGGAAAAAAGCCAACGCGAGTACTATTTGAATGAGCAGATAAAAGCCATTCAAAAAGAGCTAGGTGATGAAGATGGTGTTTCTGAAATTGAGCAGTTAGAAGGGAAAATTGATGAAGCTGGCATGCCTAAGTTTGCATTCGAAAAGGCTAAATCTGAGCTTTCTAAGTTAAAAATGATGTCGCCTATGTCGGCTGAAGCCTCAGTGCTGCGCAACTATATAGATTGGATATTAGGCGTACCCTGGAAGAAACGCTCAAGAGTAAAGCATGATCTTAAAAGTGCAGAGAAAACGCTGAGCAAAGATCACTATGGTCTAGAAGAGGTTAAGGAGCGCATTTTAGAGTATCTTGCTGTTCAGAAACGCGTGAAAAAACTAAAAGGCCCGGTACTCTGCTTGGTGGGCCCACCAGGGGTTGGTAAAACCTCTTTGGGTGAGTCGATTGCCAAGGCTACAGGACGAAAATTTGTTCGTATGAGCTTAGGTGGTGTGCGTGATGAATCAGAGATTCGCGGTCATCGCAGAACCTATATTGGCTCATTGCCCGGTAAGATTATTCAAAAATTATCCAAGGTGAAAACCAAGAATCCTTTATTCTTGCTTGATGAAATTGACAAGATGGGTATGGATCATCGTGGAGATCCCGCCTCTGCGCTGCTTGAGGTGCTAGACCCAGAGCAGAACCATACTTTTAATGATCACTACTTAGAAGTTGATTATGACCTGTCAGAGGTGATGTTTATCTGTACCTCTAACTCGATGAATATCCCCGGCCCTCTATTAGATCGTATGGAAGTGATACGAATTCCGGGATATACCGAAGATGAGAAGGTAGCTATTGCTGAAAAATATCTTATTCCTAAGCAGTGTAAAGCCAACGGATTGAAAGCCAATGAATTAGAAATTGATCAGGATACATTGCGTGATGTTGTGCGCTTCTATACTAGAGAAGCCGGTGTGCGTGGATTGGAGCGTGATATTGCTAAAATATGTCGTAAAACGGTCACCAAAAACGTTCGTGATAATACTGATGAGTCAGTATACCTTAAGCCCGAGGGCTTAGAGGACATGCTGGGCGTACATCGCTTTGATTATGGTCGTGCTGAGGCAGAAAATCAGATTGGACAGGCCACTGGTCTTGCTTGGACTCAGGTGGGTGGAGAACTGCTTAATATTGAGGCCTCTGTAATACCTGGTAAGGGTAATATGGTTAAAACCGGTTCCCTGGGCGATGTTATGCAGGAGTCTATTCAGGCGGCACTGACTGTTGTTAGAAGTCGGGCGCAACAGCTAGGTATTAGGAAGAATTTCCACAGAGAGCATGATATCCACATTCATGTGCCTGAGGGTGCAACCCCGAAGGATGGACCATCCGCTGGTATCAGTATGTGCACCACGCTGGTCTCTGTTTTAACAGGTATACCGGTTAAGTCGACAGTGGCCATGACCGGTGAGATCACATTGCGCGGTCAGGTGCTGAAGATTGGTGGGCTTAAAGAAAAACTACTTGCGGCGCACCGTGGCGGTATTACCACAGTGATTATTCCTTATGACAATGCACGCGATTTAAAAGAGATACCAGATAATATAAAAAATGATCTGGAGATTTGTCCGGTTAAATGGATCGATGAAGTCCTTGAAATTGCACTCGAAAACCCACCTAAGGCATTGAGTGAAGAGGATTATAATCAGGGCAGTAAGGTCGAAAATGGCATGGAAAACAACTTAAGACCAAGTACACACTAGGCTGTAGAGCAAATTTTTTTTAAAAGTTAGCTTGACCCGATCAATTGCTATTGGTATAAAGTTGGTCAGAGGCCGTTAATTACCATAGTTTAAGCCAAATAAATGGTCAAAGTCTCAATAACCGGACAATTTAATTTCAAAAAAAAAAGGGGAACATTGTGAATAAATCTGAATTAATCGACGCTATCGCTGATTCTGCTGACCTATCTAAGTCTTCTGCTGCTCGTGCTCTTGACGCTGTACTAGGTTCAGTTCAAGGCGCTCTTGCAAATGGCGACCAAGTTTCATTGGTTGGTTTTGGTACTTTTTCTGTTAAACACCGCGCTGCTCGTTCAGGTCGCAACCCACAGACTGGTGCTGAGATTCAAATCAAAGCTTCAAACGTACCAAGTTTCAAAGCTGGTAAAGCTCTGAAAGACTCTGTGAATTAATAAACAAACTTTACTAGTCTTTTAGAATAGTAAGGAACTTGTTTGAAAAGGCGCATTCCATGCGCCTTTTTTTAATTTGGAATAGAAAAAATGTTACTAGATTTTAGAAATAACCTCCGCGGTGTTGCTTTCGGTATCACAATCGTAATCGCTCTTATCTTTGCTTTAACTGGCACAGGTTCACTCTTTTTAAGTACACCAGACTCTGAGTCTGCGATTGTGGTTAATGGCGCTGACATTAGTGAAAGAGAAGTGAATCAAGCCACAGCCCGTGAGCGTGCAAGAATTCTTAACTCAAATCCTGATATGGATCGCAGCTTAGTTGAAGACGAAGCATTGCGACCGCAGGCTATGCGTCAACTTATCTACAGAGAGCTTCTTATTCAGGCCGCTAAAGCACAGGATCTCGGTGTAGATCCAGCGCTAATTAGCGACTTAATTTTGGATATAGAGCAGTTCCAAACTGATGGTAAGTTTGATGAGGATCGCTTCCGCTACGCTATTCGTAGCCAAGGTTATACCTCTAGCTCAAAATTTACTGAGATGCTGGCGGATCAATTCCTAGTCGAGCAGCTCTCCAATGGCATTATTAACTCAAGCTTTGTTACTATTTCTGAGTTATCAACCCTGATAGCGCTTGCTGAGCAAAAGCGTAGTTTTGACTATGCTCGCTTGGCGTTAAAGCCGTTTAAAGATGCGGTTGCCTTAACTGATACTCAAATTTCTGAGTATTATGAAGAAAATCTATTGCAATACATAACAGAGCGAAAGCTTTCGATTGAATATATCGAACTGAATTCGGCTATGTTATTGCAAGATCAAGAGGTTACTGAAGAAGATATTCAGGCGCGCTTTGAACAGGAAAAACAATCAGCGGATGATAGTTCATCACTTCGTGCGGCACATATTCTGCTAGGTGATGCTAGCGCTGAGCTGATTGCTGAAGTTCAGTCAAAAATCGATGCCGGTGATGATTTTACTCAGTTAGCCAAAGACTACTCAGAGGATGTAGCCTCTGCAGAAAATGGCGGTGATCTTGGCTTTACAAGCGGTAACACTTTCCCTGAAACTTTTGAAGATGCGTTAGCGGCTTTAGACGTGGGCCAGGTATCTGCGCCAGTGGAAACAGATTCTGGTACGCACTTTGTTAAGTTACTTGAAATTGAAAAGACAGAGTTCTTATTTGAAGAGCAATCTGAACGCATCGCGCAAGAACTTAAGCAAGAAGCTGCCGACAGCCTCATGGTAGAAAAGCTTGAAAACCTTAAAGAAATGGCATTTAACGCGGATAACCTGCAAGAAGTTGCTGAAGATTTAGCCCTTGTAGCTAATGTTAGTGAGCCATTTACGGTGAATGGCGGCGCAGGCATTGCTTCATCCTCGGCGGTGGTTAATGCAGCCTACAGCGCTGAAGTGGCTGATGATGGCTATGCCAGTGAAGTACTAGATTTAGGTGATGACAACTATGTGGTGTTGAAACTTAAAGAAGACTTCCCATCGAGACAGCAAAGTCTTGAAGAGGTTAAGGCTAACGTGACCAGCAGTCTAACAAACTCAATTGCTCAGGCTAATATTGATGCCAAGGCTGAAGAGATTCAGGCGCGCCTAACGGCTGGCGCATCTATTAAGGCTGTGGCCGATGAATTTGATCTAGAGATTACCTCGGTAGACGCCGGCGCGCGTAACAATGCACAGGTGGATTCAGAAGTGAACGCCTATGTATTTGAGCTGCCAACGCCAAGAGATGCAGAAGTTAAAGACGGCTTTAATACCGCTAACGGTGATTTTGTTGCAGTACAGCTATCTGAGGTTGTTTTGGCTGACACTGACGCTGTTGAAGAGGCTCGTGTTGAGCAGATCCGTTCAATCGTTGAAGCATCGACCCGCAATAAAGAGTTTTCTTCTTACCAAGAAACATTGATTGATCAGGCTAGCATTAAACAATAATCCTAGCTAGTAAGAAAAAAGGCATAGCACCAGTGGCTATGCCTTTTTTTTTGCCATTTTTATTAAAATTTACCAATACTATCAACTGAACTTGCCAATACTGTCTATAGTTTAACAATAGATTTAGCCTAGCTTGATTTGAAAGTCTTTTAATCAGTTAATTACCTATTTACTTGAGAGTCAGTCACCATGGATTGGTATATGGCGGTTGTGTTATTTGCCGCAGCAAATACAGTGACACCCGGTATTAATAATATGATGATTATGTCATCGGGGCTTAACTTCGGCATTAGAAAAAGTATTCCCCATTTATTGGGCATTCTAATTGGCTTCCCTTTAATGTTTATAGCTGTTGGGGCTGGGTTTGTTTCGGTTATTTTAGTGGTGCCTGAATTACATCTATTGATTCAGGTAGTGGGGGTGCTGTATCTGTTGCATCTTGCATGGCTGATCGCTACTTCGGCTGATAGAGTTGATGCCTCAACCGAAAAGGTCATTGGCTTTTGGCAGGCGGTGGCTATTCAATGGGTTAACCCCAAGGCATGGGTTATGATTACTGGCGCCTTTGCCGCCTTTACTAAAACAGATTCCGATCCCTTTCTACAGGTGCTATATATTACCTCTGCCTTTGTTATTGTGGGCATTCCTACGATTACCGCGTGGCTATTTTGTGGATCATTACTTTCCCGTGTATTAAAGCGCGCTAAATCAAGACGGCTATTTAATCGCTGTATGGCGGGATTGCTGGTAATTTCTATATTACCGATTATTTGGGGGCTGGTGGTTAGGATTTAACTAAAGGATTATGAAATGCGCAGGAGCATAAGCCTATTGCAGAGCATGAGTGCAAAATTTTATTAGTAGAGCCTAAAGGTACTTTAAATACAGGGAGTCAGGGATGCGATAGAACAATAAAGGAAAATTTTCGGATTTAGGGATTTGTTAATTATGCAAGGAGTGCAGATGGATCACAAACTTGAGCAGTTAAAATCATTGGGTGCTGAAGACCAGCCGCATTTAAATGGTTCACTTATGACACATTTACAGTGTACAGAGTCAATACTTAAAAATTGGGATGCCAGCCAAGTACTGATAACAGCTGGCTTGTTTCATGCCGTTTATGGGACGGGTAATTCAAATAACAGTATGGTTGCTTTATCTCAGCGAACCAAGATAGCAAATATAATAGGCGAGCAAGCTGAGGCTCTAGTGTATTTGTATTGCTCATGTGATCGAGATTATGTTTATCCGCAATTTGGCAAATCGAATTCAATCCATTTTAGAGATCGTTTTGATGGATCTTCGTTTACTTTGCTGACCAAACAAACGAAGCAATTCTGTGAATTAACCGCAGCTAATGAATTAGAGCTTGTGTCTTCAAGTGAGCAGTTCAAAAAGAACCGTGGTGCAGAACTGCTTGAATTATTTAGAGCTATGGATGGTTATTTAAGCTCCGAAGCACGAGGTGCCTGTAAATCTGCTTTATCAGAATTTATTGGGTAATGGATTTAGGAAGTCTATATGGTTTTCAAAGAGCTATGAGAAAAAGTAACAGATGCTAAAAATTCATTTTGACCAAGAAAAATGAGATGTATATGAATAAATATTTGGTATCCACTGAATACATAGACTGGGAAGACTCAGATATCCTTTACTTGGCAAGGGTCTTGGCGGAGGGCTGTTCCGACTCGGTGGAAATTGCCCAAAGATGTTTTGAATTTGTGCGTGACGAGATCAAACATAGCTGTGATTACAAGCTCAACCCTGTAACCTGTCGAGCATCTGAAGTTCTTAAGCATAGAACTGGCTATTGTTATGCTAAAAGTCATTTGTTAGGAGCTATTCTTCGGGCGAACAAAATCCCTGCTGGCCTTTGCTATCAGCGTTTAATGATGACGGATGAGACTTCGTTTTGTATTCATGGATTGAATGCCATTTACCTCGAAAATTATGGTTGGTATCGCGTGGATGCAAGGGGCAATAAATCAGGTATCGTCGCTGAATTTTGCCCTCCGGTAGAAAAGCTTGCTTTTTGCATTACTCAGGGTGGAGAAGTCGATTTACCAGAAATCTGGGCAGATCCGCTTCCTGCGGTTATTGATGTGCTTAAAAACAGTGAAACATATCAAGAGGTCGCTGATAATTTGCCTGATGTTGAACTGATTGCGTGCTAGCACTCTAACAATTTTATATATTACATAGGTAAAAAAGAATGTTTCAGTCAGTTGTATGGGCAAGGCATAAAATTGGTTTAATAAGGTTTAGCTTAAAACTAAATCCGCAATGGATTAATATACAGCGTTAACCTCTGCCCCGGCTGTAAATACTTATTTTTATCCAGTTTATTCCACGATGTAATATCAGAAATCTTTAGATTAAATTTCTTGGCTATTAGATACAGCGAATCGCCACTGCGAACCTGGTAGTTAAGCTTTCTTATGGGTGTCGCCTTAGGATTGCTAGGCGCCTTAATAAGCAATACCTGACCCACATTAATTAAGTTATTGGTTAAATTATTTGAGCGCTTTAGATTGCGAACAGAGACCTTATGTTTTTCGGCAATTTCAGACAATGTATCGCCGGCGACCACGGTGTAGGTTTGGGTCTGTAAGGTCTTATATTCTGTGAGTACCGCGACTTCACCATTGGGTGGTATGCGCAGTATTTGACCAACCCGTAAAAAATCATTTCTTAGGCGATTGGTGCTTTTAATTTGGGTCGTGGTCTGTTGGTAACGCTTGGCAATATGCGACAGGGTATCGCCTGATTGAACAATATATTCTCGGTACTGAGCCCAGGTTGATGGGTCAGTGGTGGCTAGGAAGTCGCTGAGCACGCTACTCTTATCAACCGGCAGTAAAACGCTGTAACCGGTCTTAGGGGGAGTCACAGAGCGTCTATAAGCTGAATTGAGTTGGGTAAAGATGACTTCATCAACCCCAGTGACTTCGATGATTTTTGTGAGTTCGATTTGCCCGGGAAGTTCGACAATATCAAAAAAGCTACTGTTTTCGATTTCAGGTAATTTTATTTGATGTTTATCAGCATCTTTAACAATACTGGCAAGGGCCATCAGTTGCGGTACGTAGTTTTTTGTTTCTCGGGGCAGTCGCAGTGACCAGAAATCGGTGGTTTTGCCGAGGCGACGGTTTTTGCGAATAGCTTTTCTTACCGCACCTTCACCTGAGTTGTAGGCGGCGAGGGCATGCATCCAGTTGCCACTAAATTGTTTGTTGAGGTAGGCAAGGTAGGTTGCGGCGGCGGCTGTGGATTGCACCACATCGCGACGGCCCTCATACCAGCGACTTCTTTCTAGCCCTAATGAAGTTGCTGTAGATGGAATAAACTGCCATAGGCCTACGGCATGACTTGGGCTATATGCTAGCGGATCATAGTTGCTTTCAACAATGGGTAATAGTGCCAGTTCTAGGGGGAGATTGGCATTTTCTAACTGTTCGGTGACGTGGAACAGGTAGGGTGTTGAACGCTTAAATAATATATTGAGATTATGCGGGTTCTTAAGGTAGCGGTTGAGTTGCTTATTAGCTGTATAAGGAAGTTTTTCAGGTGTAATTTCAAAGCCATCGCGCAAACGTTGCCACAGGTCCACGGGGGCTTCAGGCTCTTGCTGTTCAATATTGGCTTGTTCCTCTGACTCAGTCGTCAAAATTTGCTCAGATAGCTGTTTAGAGTCTTCTAGTTTTTGCTCTTCAAGCTCTGCGGCACTTTTGGGTAGGGTTTGGGTCGCGTTTAGATCAATAATTGGGGCTTTTTCAGCTGCCGGTTGATCGTCTAATTTTGAGGTTTTGATGTTATCTTCGAAGGGTGCACATCCTACAAGCCTAAGACTGATAACCAGCAGGCAGAGGTAGAATATGTTGGTTTTCGACTTGGGTAACAGCATAGACTTAAGGTAGACCTTTTTTTTAGGGAGCGGGATTGTAACGATCATCGTCGGTATTAACAACAGAACAAAAAATATGAAGCTCTTTTTAATGCTTAATCCGGTAGGGGATTAGTTTGGAACATGGTAGGATTTAATTTATTATTTTTTATTAATGATTTATGAAATTTAACCGCGCACTGTTTACCTCAATATTTTCTAAGTATCTGGCTATTAGGCCAGAGTCTCGGGCGTTGGCGCTGGAGAGCTGGAAAAACCAACAGTTTGGTCAGTATTTACTGGATGCTGAAAAACAGCTTTTGGCACGGGACTGTGCGAATCTGTCGGGCTATCGGCTTATGCATTTGGGTTTAACTGGTGCAGGCTGTGCATTGGAGCCTTTTGATCAGTTGCACCAGTTTTATATTCGTCCTTTGAGTGGAGACTTAACTTTTGATTGTAGTTCTGCAGTAGCCAACTATGAAGATTTGCCCTTACCCTCCGATACGCTAGATGTGGCGATTATTCAGCATGCTCTGGAGTATTCAGAATCCCCGCAAGCAGTTTTGTCGGAGGCGGCTAGAGTTTTGGCGCCGGGCGGGCATTTGATTCTTTGTGTTTTCAACCCCCTTGGACCTTTGGGGCTGGTTAAATGGCCTATGCGGTTGTTTACCCGTCGCCCTGAGTATGATTTTTTTGGGCTGAGAAAGTGCCGTATCCATGATTGGCTGTCATTGCTTAATTGCGAGGTGACGGGGATGCAGAATGGCGCTTATAATTTACCTGTTGAGCGTAAAGGTTGGTTGGAGCACTGTTCTCTTTGGGAGCGAACCTGTCAAAAGATCGGCTTTCCGCTGGGTAATTTTTATATGATTCATGCCGTCAAGCGTGTGGCGGGCGGAATAAGAAATACATCGACCTCTTGGCGGCCCTTGGCGGCTGAGTCTTATGGCACTAAACGTGAGTCGATTAATCAATCAACAACAGGTAATACAGAATAACAATGAAAAGCGTAGAAATTTTTACTGATGGTGCCTGTAGAGGTAATCCTGGCCCAGGTGGTTGGGGTGCACTTTTGCGCTATGGCGATAATGAGCGCTCGCTGTGGGGCGGGGAGCCAGATACCACCAATAACCGTATGGAATTGATGGCAGTTATTCAGGGGTTGATGGCTTTGCAGAGATCCTGTGAGGTTCAGGTCACATCCGATTCCACCTATGTATTAAAGGGTATTCAGGAATGGATGCCAAATTGGAAAAAGAAAGGCTGGAAAACTGCCGCTAAAAAGCCGGTTAAAAATGCAGATCTGTGGAAGCAGTTAGATGATTTAGTTGTGCTGCATAGTATTGATTGGCAATGGGTTAAGGGCCATAGTGGCCATAGAGAAAATGAAATAGCTGATCAGTTGGCCAATCGTGGCATTGATGAGCTAGATTGATAAGTTGGATTGAGTGAACCCATGAGACAGATTGTTTTAGATACAGAAACTACCGGCCTTGAGACCTCTCAGGATCATCGTATTATTGAAATTGGCTGTGTTGAGCTAGTTAATCGTAAGTTGACGGGCAAACACTACCATCAATATATTAATCCTCAGCGAAAGGTTGATGAGGGTGCCATGCAGGTGCATGGAATCACCGATGAATTTCTTGAAGATAAGCCACTCTTTGCAAACATTGTGGATGAGTTTTTGGCCTTTGTTGGCGATGCGGAACTAGTGATTCACAATGCGCCCTTTGATGTGGGCTTTATTAACCATGAATTATCCAAGCTGACCAAATATCCCAAGTCGATTGCTGGACTCTGCTCGATTATTGACACCCTTGCCGTAGCTAGAAATAAACATCCGGGTCAGAGAAATAATCTTGATGCCCTGTGTAAGCGTTATGCAGTTGATAATTCACAGCGGGATCTACACGGCGCACTATTAGATGCTGAAATTTTAGCGGATGTTTACTTGATCATGACCGGTGGTCAGGTCAATTTAAATATTAACGATCAATCCAGTGCCGACAAGGGCTCTTCAGGCGCCAGTTCGGGGGTTCGCCGGCTCTCTGTTGATCGTTCACCCCTTAAGGTTATTAAAGCCAGTGACGCTGAGCTAAGCAGTCACCAGCAGAAACTCGATACCATTAAGGATGCCAGTGGCCAATGTGTTTGGCAGGATACGACTCAGTAAGTTGATCTATGTGCGCTTCTAAGGTGGACAGCATACTGCCTACCAAAATACCTCATCAAACCCAGCAATTTCGACAGTTAGCGTCGAAACTTGTGCCTGCGGTACTGAGTCGTGATCTATATCGCTTAACCCAGCAATTACAAAAAATTGAGCGCATTGCTGACAAGCCAAAGGAGCAGGCTTCACTTTGGGAAAAATGGTCGACTGCAGTGGCTAAGTCACAGGACTGGGTGGAAAAACGTACAGGCTCTTTTCCTGAGATTAGTTTCCCTGACCTTCCGGTTAGTGCGCGAGCAGATGAAATTCGCGATCTCATTCAAGAAAATCAGGTGGTGGTGATTGCCGGTGAAACGGGGTCGGGTAAAACCACGCAGCTGCCTAAAATTTGTCTTCAGGCCGGCTGTGGGCGACGTGGATTAATTGGCCATACTCAACCGCGTCGAATTGCCGCTCGCTCGGTGGGCAGCCGGCTGGCTGAGGAGCTGAAAACTACTCTGGGTGATAAGGTGGGTTATCAGGTGAGGTTTTCTGATCAGTCCAATCGCGACACCCTAATTAAGCTGATGACCGATGGTATCTTGTTGGCTGAGATACAACGCGATCGATATCTGAGTGCCTATGACTGCATTATTATTGATGAGGCCCATGAACGCAGTCTGAATATTGATTTCTTGTTGGGTTATTTAAAGCAAATATTACCCAAGCGACCGGATCTGAAGCTGATTATTACCTCAGCGACTATTGATGTAGAAAAGTTTTCTAAACACTTTAATGATGCGCCTGTGGCTGAGGTTTCGGGGCGTAACTTTGCGGTGGATATTGTTTATGACAATATGCAGGAAAGCACCCTTGATTTGGATCGATTAATCATTGATCGATTGTTAGATATTGAGTCCCTTAAAAAACAGGGTGATGTATTGGTTTTTTTGAGTGGCGAGCGTGAAATTAGAGAAACTAGCTTGGCTATTCGGCGAGCGCAAATTCCCCATCTTGAAGTAGTGCCACTCTATGCTCGGTTAAGTCTTGCTGAACAGCGAAAGATATTTTCACCTCATAAGGGGCGAAGGGTAGTGCTGAGTACCAATGTGGCTGAAACTTCATTAACGGTGCCAGGTATTGGTTATGTGATCGATGCTGGCCGCGCTCGACTATCCCGCTACAGTTACCGTACCAAAGTTCAGCGATTACCTATCGAGGCTATATCGCAGGCCAGTGCCAATCAGCGTGCGGGTCGCTGTGGTCGGGTCCAAAAGGGTACCTGTTATCGACTGTATTCTGAGGAGGACTTTGCTTCTCGCGCCGAATATACAGACCCTGAAATTATCCGTACCAATCTGGCTGCTGTGATCTTGCAAATGCTCCATGCAAGGATTGGCGATATTCGAGATTTTCCATTTATTGATAAGCCTGATTCACGCATGATCAATGATGGCTATAAGTTGCTAGAGGAGTTGCAGGCGGTTGATAAAAAGGGTGCGCTCACTCGCTTAGGTAAGACCTTAGTGGCTATTCCACTGGATCCTAAATTTGCCCGCATGCTGGTTGAAGCCTCTAAGTTGGATTCGCTCAGTGAATTAATGATGATCACTACCGGTTTGAGTATTCAGGACCCCAGAGAGCGACCGGCAGATAAACAGCAGGCTGCCGATCTTAGCCATAAGCAGTGGCAGCATGAAGATTCTGATTTTTTATCACTGGTTAATCTTTGGCAGCATTTTGAGGAAAAGCGCCAAGAACTTTCAGGTAATCAGTTTGCTAAATATTGTCGTGCTAATTTTGTATCGCCCCTGCGAATGAAAGAGTGGCGAGACCTTCATCATCAGGTTCATAGTGCCTGTCGCAGCTTGGGTTTAACGGATAACAAACAGCCGGCTGATTATCGTTCTGTGCACTGCGCTTTAATCGCGGGTTTATTGGGGCAGGTAGCAAATCGTCAGGATAAATGGGAGTTTTTAGGCACCAGAAATCGCAAGTTATTTATCTTCCCGGGTTCGGGTTTGAGTAAAAAACCGCCGAAATGGATTGTGGCTGGTTCCTTGATGGAAACCACCAAACAGTTCGCCCTTAATGTGGCCAAAATTGATTCTGATTGGTTGCCTTCACTGGCGGCTCATCTGGTCAAAAAGACCTACAGCGAACCTTTTTATCATGGTAAGAATGGCCTAGTAATGGCCAAGGAGCGGCAAACGCTGTTTGGTCTGACCATTGTCGAGGCAAGACTCACTGCCTACGGAAAACTGGCCCCCGAAGATGCGCGCAATGTATTTATTCAGCAGGCACTAGTGGAGCATGGCTATCGGGGTAAGGGTAGATTCTTAAAGCATAATCAAAGTTTATTAGAAGAACTGCAGGCGCTTGAGGATCGCTTTAGGCGTCGCGACTTAGTGGCAGAGCAAAAAATTATCTATAACTTCTATGATGAGCGTGTTCCACAGGGTATCTATAATCAGGTCGCCTTTGATCAATGGCGTAAAGAAGCTGAGGGTAAAGACGCCTCTATTCTCAAATTAACTCGTGAATTATTACTGTTGCGAGGCCTATCGGTTGATGAGCAGGCACAGTTTCCTGAGCATGTTAGCTGTGGTGGATTAGATTTTAATTTAACTTATCGCTTTGAGCCGGGGCATGGGCAAGATGGTGTGAGCGTTGCTATTCCTCTGCCTATTCTCCATCAGGTACCTAGATTTTACTTTGAATGGGTCGTGCCGGGTATGTTGCGCGACAAATGTATTGCCTTGGTTAAGGGATTGCCAAAACAGCTCAGGCGTCACTTTGTTCCTGTACCCGACTTTGTGGATAAGATACTACTAACTACAAGAGCCCAGGATAGGCCTCTAACCGAAGTGCTTGCCGAGCAGCTGCATCGGTTGTCTGGGGTAAAAATTGCCGATTCAGACTGGCGACAGGATGTATTGGATAGTTGGTATTTGACGAACTTTATTCTGCAAGATGAGCAGGGTGAATCAGTGGCCGTTAGCCGCAGTTTAGAGCAGCTGCAGATAGACTTTAAACAGCAGATTAGCCAGGGCCTAAAACAGTCTTCGAATGACGAATTAAGCCGTAAGAATATTACGGAATGGGATTTTGATAGCTTGCCTGAAGTCATTAGTCTAAAACGAGGCGCAATGACTATTAAAGCTTGGCCCTGCTTAAGGGATAGCGGCGAAGCGGTGGATATTGAGTTACAGGATAATCCCTTAGTAGCGGAAAATTTAACTATTCAGGGACAGTTAAGGCTGGCTTTAATCAAAGGCCGTCAGCAAATTAATTACCTTAATAAGCATTTACTGCGTGGTTCTGATTTAGCATTAAAGGCGGCAGCGGTCGGGCAGCGACAGGTTCTGGTGGATGCCATAATTAGTGCGAGCTTTCAGCAGTCGATGTTTGCCGATGGGAGTGCGGTTCGCGATCAGAATGAGTTTGAACGACGCTATCACGATGGTTTAAGCGAAGTTGTTGGAATAGCGCAGCAGATGGCAGAGATTATTGAAACCTGTCTGCCCCTGTTGCACCAGTGTCGCAAGCAGATAAGAGCGATGAATCTTGCGGCGGTCTATGCTAAGTCTGATATCGATGTACAGGTTAGTAGATTGTTTATGCCGGCAACAATAAGTCATATGAGCTGTGAGCAAATTGAGCAGTATCCACGCTATATTCGCGCCATTGAGGTTCGTTTGGAAAAACTGCCTATGCAGGTCTCAAAAGACAGGCAGTGGCTCGAAGAAATACAGTCGTTTACAGAGCGCGTATCTGATTATGACACCAGTCTGTTTTCGCGGGCTCTGACGATGGATCTTGAATCCTATCAATGGGCACTTGAAGAATATAGGGTCTCATTATTTGCTCAGCAGTTGGGTACAAAGATACCTATTTCGGCAAAACGCCTAGATAAAATTTGGCAACAGTTACATGAGAAGCTCAGGCGTTTTTGATTTTTTCATGTCATGATAAAAAAATACTTTAATTCTGGTGGTTTTCGGTTGAATAGTTTGCCGCTCAAACAGTAGAATAATAATAACTTCCATAGGGGAAAATAATGTCTAAATCCTTTGTAGTGATTAGGTATGTATTATCACTGGTATTATTACTTTCTTTTCAGACTGCCGCTAACCCGGTCAATGAGTCTGACCCGTTCGAAAAAATCAATCGTTCGATCTTTAGTTTTAATCAAACTCTAGACGACTACCTTCTAAAACCTGTTGCAAAGTTTTATGTGGCAGTCACGCCAGACCCGGTTGAGCGTGGAATTTCTAATCTATTTAGCAATCTTAAAGAAATTACCAATGCCTCAAATAACCTTCTGCAGGGCAAGGTTTCGCAGGCCTCCGTAGATTTGGGGCGTTTTACCCTTAACAGCACTCTTGGTGTTGCCGGTCTGTTTGATGTGGCTTCCGGCCTGGGCTTGAAAAAAACTGATGGGGAAGACTTTGGTCAAACCTTAGGTAAGTGGGGCGTGCCTGCGGGTCCCTACATCATGTTGCCGCTTATGGGTCCCACAACCTTGCGCGATGCACCGGCTCGGTTTGTTGATGATATTACCGACCCCATTGATTATATTGATGAAGATAGCCAGAAAATGGCGACTACAGGTCTAAGCGTTGTATCCATGCGCGCTGCGCTTTTGAATTACGATAATATGCTTTCTGGCGATAGTTACAGTCTTATTCGTGATGTCTACTTACAAAAAAGAGCCTATGAAGTAAATGATGGTACTGTTGATGATGAGTTTGATGATCTAGAAGATTATTAATCCAGTCCTTAGGGGGGCATCCGTTGTTGTATAATTATATAAAAGGCCGGCTTAACACCGATAAAGTGAAAGCTTAATGAGTGAGTTAAAAGGTCCAGTTATCATTATTGATGATAAAACTGAGGCAACAGACTGTTTGCTTAGCTGTTTCCAATCGATTGGTTGGAGCTGTTTGACTGCTGATAATCTCGATAATTTGCAGGTCCTTTGCACAGATCCTCTGAATCAGCCGGTTGTTGTCCCTTCACAATTTCTAAAAACCCATACCTTCGATAACGATTTCTTGAGCCAGTTTTTTAGTGACTTTCTTGTTGTGGTAGCACTGGACGAAGAGGCTGTTGGCAATGAAACTTCATATTTCCGACTGGGCGCGGCGGATATACTCGAGGAAGACCCCAAGCATCGCGATATACCCCCCGTATTTGAGCGGCTATCCAAACTTGCTACTGTGCGCCGAATGGAACTTGAATATTCAGAGCGTCTCAAGCAGAGCAATACCAAGCTCAATCGTACTGTCCAGCTGTTAGAGCAGGATCAAAAAGCAGGTTTGGAGATTCAAAAAAACCTCATGCCTGAAGGGCCTTTGCGCTGTGGTAATTTTGAAATTGCCCATTCAATGGCGCCATCGCTTTATTTGAGTGGCGACTATGTGGGTTATCAGTTTGTTTTGGGCCGCTATATATTGTTTTATTTCGTGGATGTTTCTGGTCATGGTGCTTCATCTGCATTTGTCACAGTGTTAATCCATTTTATTGCCAATCGAATTATTCGTCGCCATGCCCGAGAGGAAGAATTTGAGGCCTTAGTAAAGGCGCCCGAGGGTTTTGTTGAGTCAATTAATCAGCAGTTACTAAATTCGGAAATAGATAAGCATCTGACTATTGTCGCGGGCTCTTTGGATACTGAAACCAGCAAGCTAAGATACGTGGTAGGGGCTCATCAGCCGTCGCCAATTTTGATTGTTGACGGCAAAGCAACTTATCTGCCGGGTAAGGGAAAACCTGCGGGCATTTTTAAAGAGGCTACCTGGAATGTTGAAGAAATTCAGCTGCCCGAAAAATTTGCATTGGTTTTATTATCTGATGGTGTGTTTGAATTATTACCAGGTAAAGAAATTACTGATAAAGAAACCCGATTATTGCGTTATCTTAGTAATCGCTCGGTGAGTATTAGGGCGCTTAAAAAGGGTTTATTTATTGATGGTATTAAAGATCTTGAAGATGACGTTTCAGTGCTGTTGTTAACTGGGGGCGCAGAGTGAGTCAGGGCCAGATACTCATATCGGATAAAGCCGATCACTATCTTATCAAGTTAGTTGGTGATGTACGCCTTACCCTAAGTGGCTCGCTTAATCGTTATATGGATGTGCTTTTTGGCAACAATAATGTGCAGTCGATGGTGGTGGATATGTTGGATGCCAAAGCGGTGGATAGCACTACGTTAGGTTTGATCGCGAAACTGGGATTACATTGTCGCGAACAGTATCAGATGAATGTAAAACTGTTTTGTCAGAATCCTTCCATTATTCGCACCCTCGAATGTATGAGTTTTGACGAAATTATCGATATTTTCCAGCAATCGCCCGAGGGTTTTGATGCAGAATTACGCTGCCTAGATGCGGTTACTTCAGAGGTTGACGAGGTGCGCCAGCAGGTACTAGAGGCACATAAATTGTTGATCAAACTCAATCCTAAAAATGGCGCGGAATTTACTGATTTAATTAATGCTCTTGAGGCTGATTAGCTCGCGCTATTCTGCGCATTTTCAAGCATTTTAATAAACGCTACAGCCGCATTCGATAAGCTGCGTTTAGTATGGTGAATATAACCTAACTCCCGCGCAACCTGAGTATGATCGGTTGTCATAACATGGAGATTTTTAATCAGAGTTTCCGGCAACATACTCCAACCCAAGCCAATCTCTACCATGGTACTGATAGTCTCTAGATAATTAGTCGACATAGGGGCCTTAAGCGGCACATTCTGCGACTCAAATAGGTTTTGTATGATTCGTCCCGTATAGGTATTTATTCCCGGCAGTATGACCGGATATTGGGATAAATCTTGCAGGCTAGGCTGATGGATTTTTGCCAGTGGGTGGTCGGGTGCACAAATAAATTTAAGGGGGTCCGTCCATACCTGCTTTCTGGAGATATTGGGCTGTTCGTCAAGTGCTAAGGTGACCACTGCAACCTCTGAATGTCCTTGCAGTACATTTTCATAGGCCTTTTCGGAATCCATAAATTCAATTTCTAACTGCACCAACGGGTGCTTGCGCGCAAAGGCTTTAAGAATAGGCGGTAGTCGATGGAGGCCTAGGTGGTGGCTAATGGCTAAATTAAGCTTACCGTTGGCATCGCCGGATAAATCATTGATCGCCTGAACTGCCGCAGCGTACTCTTGAAGAATATGCTGCGCTCGCGGCAATAGTGCAGCCCCAGCCTCGGTAAGCGTGACTTGGCGGGCAATGCGGTCAAATAGTTTTTTTCCAGCCTGATGTTCTAATGTGGCTATGCGCTTACTCACGGCTGATTGGGTTAAATGCAGCCGTTCTGCGGCTAGCGAGAAAGAGGCACATTCAGCAACAGTGACAAAGGCTTGCAGGCTTTGATTATCCATTTGGGTTACTCATCAAGTTATCTTCTTAAGTATTCTGTATTGGAATTATAATCATGAAAAATATGAATTTATTTCATCATAGTTTATTAGTAAAATAAGCGCAATATTGAAATTTTAGGAGAACCCTATGTCGGGAAAAACCGTTTACGACAAATTGTGGGATAGTCATTTAGTTAAGAAAAATGAAGATGGCTCTGCACTTATTTATATTGATCGGCATATTTTGCATGAAGTGACCTCGCCGCAAGCCTTTGAGGGATTGCGTATAGCCGGTCGGAAGCCTTGGCGCCTAGATACCAATGTGGCAACGCCTGATCATAATATTTCTACAGATCCTGCTGAGCGCGCGGCAGGGGTTGCGGGTATTCCTGACGCTACCTCACGTATTCAGGTGCAAACCTTGGATGATAACTGTGATCATTTTGGCATCAAAGAATTCAAGATGAACGAAATGGGGCAGGGCATTGTGCATGTTATGGGCCCTGAGCTTGGCGCAACCATGCCTGGTTTTACTGTGGTCTGTGGTGATTCTCATACAGCAACTCACGGTGCACTTGCCTGCTTGGCACATGGTATAGGTACTTCAGAAGTTGAACATGTTTTGGCCTCACAATGTCTAGTAACCAAAAAGATGAAAAACATGCGGGTCACTGTGGAAGGTGAACTCGGTGCAGGTGTAACACCTAAGGATGTGGTTTTGGCTATTATTGCTGACATTGGCACAGCGGGCGGCAATGGTCATGCAATTGAGTTTGCGGGCTCGGTATTTAGAGAGATGTCTATCGAAGGACGAATGACGGTCTGTAATATGGCTATTGAAGCTGGCGCTCGTGTGGGTCTAGTGGCAGTGGATGAAAAGACAGTGGATTACTGCAAGGGTCGTCAGTTTATGCCCAGCGGCGACATATTTGAACAGGCGGCGGAGTATTGGCGAACGCTAGTCAGTGATGCTGATGCGGTGTTTGATACTGAAGTCAGTATTGACGGCAATGCTATTGCGCCGCAGGTGTCCTGGGGAACATCCCCAGAAATGGTGGTACCAGTGACAGCTAATATTCCTAAAGTGGAAGATCAGACTGATGAGGTTAAGCAAAAAGGTGTTGAGCGTGCCCTAGAGTATATGGGCCTTGAAGGTGGTGCTCCTATTACCTCAGTCTATGTGGACAGAGTATTTATTGGTTCCTGTACCAATTCGCGCATTGAAGATATGCGTGCTGCGGCCAAGATTGTCGAGGGGCACAGAGTGTCATCATCGGTTAAACAGGCCTTAGTGGTTCCCGGTTCGCAAATGGTCAAGGAACAGGCAGAAGCCGAGGGTTTGCATAAGATATTTATTGCAGCGGGTCTTGATTGGCGAGAGCCTGGTTGTTCCATGTGTTTGGCTATGAATGCCGATAAATTAGGTGCTGGTGAACACTGTGCCTCTACCTCAAACCGCAATTTTGAGGGGAGACAGGGTAGTGGCGGTCGCACCCATTTAATGAGCCCAGAAATGGCTGCAGCTGCAGCTATTACGGGTCATATTGTGGATGTTAGAACTTTTTCGGGAGAGCAGTCATGAAGGCATTTACACAGCACAGCGGTATCGCTGGTCCAATGGATCGCGCTAATGTTGATACCGATATGATTATCCCCAAGCAATTTTTGAAATCTATCAAACGCAGTGGCTTTGGTCCTAATTTGTTTGACGAGTTGCGTTATTTGGATGAGGGTCAGCCCGGGCAAGACTGTAGTCATCGGCCAGTCAATAAAGATTTCCCTCTCAATAAGCCGCGCTATAAAGATGCTTCAATTTTATTGGCAAGAAAAAACTTTGGTTGTGGTTCGAGCCGAGAGCATGCACCCTGGGCTTTAGAAGACTATGGCTTTAGAACCATTATTGCACCCAGTTATGCCGATATTTTTTATAACAACTGTTTTAAGAATGGGCTTTTGCCGGTGATTTTAACCGAGCAGCAGGTTGATGTTTTGTTTAAAGAGATGAACGCTGCCCAGGGCTATCAATTAACCATTGATTTAGTCGCTCAAAAGGTTATTCGCCCCAATGGCGAAAGTTTTGATTTTGAAATTGATGTATTTCGTAAAGACTGCCTGGTTCAGGGGCTGGATGAAATAGGCCTTACCATGCAATCAGCAGATGCAATTAAAGAGTATGAAAAAACTAGGGAAGCAAGTCAGCCCTGGGTATTTGGAGCAATTAAATAATGAGTAAAAAAGTACTAATTTTACCGGGTGACAACATAGGCCCGGAAATTGTCGCTGAGGCGGTTAAAGTGTTACAGCGTGTGGATGAAAAGTTCAGCTTGGGTGTTGAGTTGGATTACGCCCACCTAGGTGGTGCTGGTTTGGATGCCGTGGGATCACCCTGTCCGCAAGAAACTTTGGATAAGGCACGTCAATCTGATGCGATTTTGTTAGGTGCTGTGGGTGGGCCTCAGTGGGATGATGTCGAGCGTCATTTGCGCCCGGAAAAAGGCCTGTTAACTATTCGTTCAGAGTTAGACTTATTTGGTAATTTGCGGCCAGCGATTATGTATCCGCAGTTAGCTCATGCTTCATCGTTAAAGCCAGAATTTGTTTCTGGTTTAGATATCTTGATTGTTCGTGAATTAGTGGGTGGTATCTATTTTGGTGAACCAAGAGGTATACGGACTCTTGAAGATGGTCAGCGCGAGGGCTATAACACTTATAAATATAACGAATCAGAAATACGTCGTATTGGTAAAATGGCTTTTGAGGCAGCAATGGTTCGCGATAAGCGTCTATGCTCAGTGGATAAGTCCAATGTCTTGGAAGCTACTGTCCTTTGGCGTGAAGTAATTAGCGATATGGCGGCTGATTATCCCGAAGTTGAATTAAGTCATATGTATGTCGACAATGCGGCTATGCAGCTTGTAATGAACCCTAAGCAGTTTGATGTGGTGGTTACTGGCAATATGTTTGGCGATATTTTATCGGATACAGCGGCGATGTTAACCGGTTCTATTGGTATGTTGCCCTCGGCATCATTGGACAAGAATAGTGGTGGTATGTACGAGCCCTGTCATGGTTCAGCACCGGATATTGCAGGTCAGTCTATAGCGAATCCGTTGGCGACTATTTTGTCAGTGGCAATGATGCTTAGATATTCTCTAGGTGCTCCAGAAGCGGCTATTGCCATTGAGCAGGCAGTGAGTTCGGTATTGGATAGCGGGTTGCGAACCGCGGACATTCAAACCGAAGGCTGTAAGCTGGTGGGCACAGTTGAAATGGGTGATGCAGTAGTTGCTGCACTGTAAATAATTTTTGAAACAAAGATCGAAAAGGTTTATTCAATGAAAAAAACAGGTTTTGTAGGTTGGCGAGGCATGGTGGGCTCAGTGTTAATGGAGCGTATGCGTGAAGAATCGGATTTTAAAGATATAGAGCCCATATTCTTTACCACCTCACAGGCAGGTCAAAAAGGTCCCGATGTGGGTGTTGAAACGCCACTGCTGAAAAGTGCTTTTGATATTGATGCGCTAGCGAAGATGGATATTATTGTCACCTGCCAAGGCGGCGATTTTACCAAAAAAGTCTATCCAGAGTTACGTAAAAGTGGTTGGCAGGGGTATTGGATTGATGCTGCCTCAGCCCTGCGTATGGAAGAGAATTCTATAATTGTTCTCGATCCGGTTAACTCAAAGGTGATTGAGGATGGCTTGGCTAACGGCGTAAAAGATTATATTGGCGGTAACTGTACTGTCAGCCTAATGCTCATGGCTCTGGGTGGGTTATTTAATGCCAACTTAGTGGAATGGGTCAGCTCAATGACCTACCAAGCGGCTTCGGGCGCTGGTGCGCAAAATATGCGTGAACTAATTTCTCAGATGGGTGTTATCAAACAAACTGTGGCAGAGAGTTTGGCTAACCCTGCGTCGGCTATTCTTGATATTGATCGACAGGTAACCGATACCCTCCGTTCTGATAGCTTTCCTGTAGATAATTGGGGTTACCCACTAGCGGGAAGCTTACTGCCCTATATTGATTCGCAACTTGAAAATGGTCAGAGTAGAGAAGAGTGGAAGAATCAGGCTGAAACCAACAAAATTCTTGGTTTAGAAGGTAATCCTATTCCCCTAGACGGCCTCTGCGTGAGAATTGGCGCTATGCGCTGTCACAGTCAGGCGCTGACGATTAAATTGACTCAGGATGTTCCTATGGACGAAATAGAGTCAATGCTGGCAGAAGCCAATCAGTGGGCGAAATTTGTGCCAAATACTAAAGAGGCATCCGTTGAGCACCTAACACCAGCCGCAGTTACCGGAGGTCTTCAGGTGCCAGTAGGGCGCGTGCGTAAGATGAATATGGGTGATCAATACCTGTCTGCATTTACCGTAGGTGATCAGTTATTATGGGGTGCTGCTGAGCCATTGCGTCGTATGCTGAGAATTTTGGTTGAGCGGTAATTAATTGAACTCACAATGAGAAAAACAATGAGACAGATAAAGGCATTTAGATCAGGTTGGACAGGCGCTAATTCGCTTAGCAAGTCGATTGCATTTGCCGTTATTTTTTCTCTGGGTTGTTCGGTGGCTGCTGATGAAAGCGATGGCGGCCCACAAGAAATACAGGTTAGCGCTATTCAGCCAAGCCATACCGTGGTGATAGGTGACACATTATGGAATGTTGCCCTGCGATTGCGCCCTCAGGGTATGGCTATGGCACAGGCCATGGATGCTGTTTATGAACACAACCCTGAAGCCTTTTTAGAGGCTGACAGTACCAAGCTCATTGAGGGCTCGGTGGTCACCTTTCCTATCGCTCTTGCCGTGACTAAAGCACCAGAGGTTGTGGTCTCTGCAGAAAACTCCAGTCTTAGTATTCCTCAGCTTGACCCAATTGCAGTGCCATCGATGGAATCAACAGAACTGATAGCTGAAGAGCCAGTGCAAAAACAGGATACAGCTGTTGATGATCTGCCGGTGGAAAAATCCCTGCTTGAGGCTGAAGTTGAGATCGAGGCTGATGTTGATGTTGTGGCTGAAGTTGATGTTGTGGCTGAAGTTGATGTTGTGGCTGAAGTTGATGTTGTGGCTGAAGTTGAAGTGGATGAAAAGATTCAAGAAAGCCTGTTAGTGGTTGAGCCAGAGACAAAAAGATTCAAGAAAGCCTGTTAGTGGTTGAGCCAGAGACAGCATCACAGCTACCCAACACTGGGCTAAAAGAACTACCTGTTGATGATGTGGTAGCGGATGACTCGATGTTATTAATCGAGAACGCTGTCGAAGATAAGTCGTCAGAAGCGGTGGTTGAGCAGCCATCAACTCAGCCGATTCAAGTTAAGCACACTGAGGTTAGTCAGCCTGTTCAGGTTGAGTCGGTTAATCAGCTCGAGCAGTTTTTGGCGCAGTTAAGGTCACAGGATGCAAGCCAAACTATTACTAAGTTAAAGCAGCTACC
>Ga0209533_1000698_pt1 | contig 31919 bp, 27 predicted proteins | sample COG_04_FD_184748 | JGI IMG/M metagenome (GOLD analysis project Ga0209533, IMG submission 184748) | Pelagic Microbial community sample from North Sea - COGITO 998_met_04 (SPAdes) (version 2) | ecosystem: Environmental > Aquatic > Marine > Neritic zone/Coastal water | place: Helgoland, sampling...
CCTCAATCGTTTTGTTGAATGAAACATCTGATTCAAAATTATAGGTTGTTTCAGTATTGTAGTCATAATTATTCGTCGTTATATTACTAATATTTCGTGCGATATTGGTGACATTTAAACTTCCATCGATTGTCAAGGTTCCAACCATAGTACCGCTAGTTAATGCCGATGCTGGTATAGATGCGTTCGGATATTGAGCGTAAAAATTACCACACACATCCATATTTGAATTAAAACTACTGTCGCTCTGTACTGAAAGTCCCGCATTCAGACTAATATCTTCATTCAGATTTAGTCCTGACGCATTATCAAATACGGCGGATCTAGGAATAGAATTATCGGGATACTGTGCATAAAAATTACCACATACGTCAACTCTGCCTGTACCGTTTGTATTTAAACTAACATCGCCGGCAATTTGTAAATTCCCATTAAAAGACGCGTCATTCTTAACTTCACTGATCGAATATTCATTTACGATGGTAGCAGTGGTTATTACATTGCTAATATACCTGGGATTAATGGTAGTTAATGTTCCATTGATAACTAGATCTCCACTAATATCTACATTATTATTGAACGAAACGTCATTGTCGAATTCTACTCTTCCAGTGAATATAGCGCCAGTTAAATCAGCCTTACTGTCGACAATTTCTTGTAAATCGATGAATGAAGCGTCTAAATTTCCACTTATTGCCGACGTAGGTATAGAGGATTCCGGATATTGTGCGTAGAAATTACCGCAGACATCAACATTCGCGTTGAATAAAGCGTCCGACCCAACGCTTAATTTGGATTTTAATGTTGCTTGTCCTGATGAAAATATATGTTCGTTCCCAATTGTTACAGTATTAACATCAAGATTCTTACTTAAAATCAAATTATCGTTGATATTTAAATAGTTTTCAATTGTGATTGTTCCACCCATATTAGAATGATCCCCACATCGATAGTATAATGTATTTGGAGCATCATTTGGAACTATGAATTCAATAGTGCCTGACGTGGCACCATTATTAGTAACTCCACTATCATATTGATTTTCGCTATCATAGTAACCATCCTTATCTGTAGTTTGAATATAAAGCGGATGAGTATTAGTTGTACTGTCAGTTACATCCAAATGATATTTTAATCCTCTGTATAGAACCAGGGTATCTTGTGAAACACCATCTATATAGTATTTTCCCTCACTGGCAGTAATTACAAAGGTTTTATACGTAGTATCAATCAAATTATCGTTATTTTTTAAAGCAGTAATAGGAATGGAATCATCGGGATACTGTGCGTAGAAATTGCCACACACATCGAGTCCCGAGTTGAAACTACTGTCACTCTGTACTGATAGTCTTGCGTTCAAACTTAAATCAGATACTCCATTGATTGCTGACATAGGAATGGAATTCGTGGGGTATTGTGCGTAGAAATTACCACACACATCGAGACCCGCATTGAAACTACTATCATTTTGTACCGATAACCTTGCGTTCAAACTTAAATCAGATACTCCATTGATTGCAGACATTGGAATGGAATTCGCGGGATACTGCGCGTAGAAATTACCACACACATCGAGATCCGCATTGAAACTACTATCACTCTTTACTGATAATCTTGCGTTCAAACTTAAATCAGATACTCCATTGATTGCTGACATAGGAATAGAATCATCGGGATACTGTGCGTAAAAATTACCACAAACGTCAACCCTTCCTGAACCGCTTGTATTTAAACTAACATCGCCATCCACTGACAATTTTGCATTTATTCCAACGTCTGTTGTTGAAGACACATTACTATAACTTACGGTTCCATTAATAGCGGATGCCGGAATGGAATTAACGTCATAATTTGCTGTAAGTTTACCAGGTATCACAACATCTTCGTTTGCGGTTCCAATTACAATTTGATTAGATTCTGTAATTATAGCACCATACCCTATAGCAGTACTATTATCAATAGTATTACCAACGACATCGACATAAACATTCGTATTAGAACCAATGAATGTATTGAAATTGCCTCCACTTAAATCCTCACCTGCTTCATGTCCTATCGCAACATTGTTACCGCCAGTTTTGTTACGAAGTAATGATTGGTATCCGACCGCAACATTATCGCTACCCGAGGTGTTTGAATATAATGCTTGTGCACCGCTCGCAACGTTATAATTGCCGACGCTGTTAGATCTTAATGCTTTTGATCCATTGGCAACATTATAACCCCCGGTGGTGTTATAGTATAATGATTGAAATCCATTGGCAATATTATAATTTCCTTCAATGTTACTCGTTAATGCTTCTGATCCGTTAGCAACATTAAAGTCTCCGCTAATGTTAAGCGTTAATGCTTGGTATCCATTGGCAACATTATGCGTTCCAGTTATGTTAGATGTTAATGCGTTTACTCCTATTGTCGTATTCGTACTAATATTTCCTGAACCGGTAGTAATAACGGCGGTACCAGGAATAGAATTGACGGGATATTGTGCGTAGAAATTACCACATACATCAACATTTTCATTAAACGATACATCTGAACCAACTATTAATTTGCTATTAAGCGATACATCTCCGTCAACTAGTAATTTGCCATTAAATGAAACATCTCCGTCAACTAGTAATTTGCTATTAAGCGATACATCTCCGTCAACTAGTAATTTGCTATTAAGCGATACATCTCCGTCAACTAGCAATTTGTTATTAAATAAAACATCTCCGTCAACTATTAATTTGCTATTAAATGAAACATCTCCACCAACCAGTAATTTGCTATTAAATGAAACATCTCCACCAACCAGTAATTTGCTATTAAATAAAACATCTCCGTCAACGAATAATTCCGAATTGAGCGATACATCGTTAGAAACCATTAATCCAGCGTTCAATGATAAATCCTCTGTAGCAACCACCAATGAGTACTCATTCACCGTTGTACGAGTTACAACGTCTTCAAGAGTATACTTTGTTTTTAATACACCGTTGATAGTAACATCACCATTAAAACTAGCATCACTATTCACGATTAAATTATTTCCAACAGTCAAATTTTTATTAAAACTTACATCATTAACGACCATTAATCCTGCGTTCAATGACACATCGCTAGCGACAGTTAACCCCAAATTTAATGATACATCTTTGGTAACCATTAATCCTGCGTTCAATGACACACCGTTAGCAACCGTTAATCCTGAGTTTAATGACACATCGTTAGCAACCGTTAATCCCGAATTTAATGATACATCATTGGTAACCATTAATCCTGCGTTTAATGACACGTCGCTACCAACAGTTAACCCCAAATTTAATGATACATCATTGGTAACCATTAATCCTGCGTTCAATGACACGTCGCTACCAACAGTTAACCCCAAATTTAATGATACATCTTTGGTAACCATTAATCCTGCGTTTAATGACACGTCGCTACCAACAGTTAACCCCGAATTTAATGATACATCTTTGGTAACCATTAATCCTGCGTTTAATGACACGTCACTACCAACAGTTAACCCCGAATTTAATGATACATCTTTGGTAACCATTAATCCTGCATTCAGTGACACGTCGCTACCAACAGTTAACCCCAAATTTAATGATACATCTTTGGTAACCATTAATCCTGCATTTAATGACACGTCGCTACCAACAGTTAACCCCGAGTTCAATGATACATCTTTAGTAACCATTAATCCTGCGTTCAATGACACATCGCTAGCAACAGTTAACCCCAAATTTAATGATACATCTTTAGTAACCATTAATCCTGCGTTCAATGACACATCGTGATTTACAATTAACCCTGAATTTAATGATACGTCATGTTCTACCATAAGTCCTGCGTTAAAAGATACATCTTTACCAACTAACAATGTTTTATTAAAACTTACATCTCCACTAACAACAAAATTATTATTAAATCCAATATTACCAGTAATAGAAGTATCACCTCGTACGATTAAATTTCCGCTAATATCTATGTCACTATTAAAACTTGCATCGTTGGCTACATGAAATGTACCACCAACAGTCATATTTTTATTTAAGCTTATATCACTGTCTATATCGAGTGGATTAAGTGTATTGATAGACGTAATTTTCCCATTAAATCGTGCGTCGCCGTTTACAGTCAAATTCCTACTAATATCTAAATTATTATTGAAACTAGCGTCACCATGTACGGATTGTCGTTTACCGACAACCAAATTAGTATTGAAACTAACATCCCTGTTTACAATCAGTTTTTCACCGACAACTAAATTAGTATTGAAACTAGCATCACTTCCTACTTTTAATTTTTGGTCAACATCCAAATTGTTGGTGAATTTGGACGGACCAGTTGCGTTGACCGTATTGAAGTTAGCCGTATTTAGAACATTCAAATTCTCCTTAATATCGAGATTGTTATTAAAACTAACATCACCAGTAGTATCAATCCGTCCATTGACACTTAAATTCTTGTTTAAAGAAATATCTCCTCCAATATTCAGATCCTTATTCATACTAACAATGTTGTCTATGGTTACTCTTCCACTAACGTCCAAGTTGCTATTCAAACTGGTATCACCAACAATGTCAACTCTCCCACCAATACTTAACTTATTATTGAGACTTGTGTCCCCGCCAATACTTAACTTATTATTGAAACTCACATCACCATTTACGTGTAAATTGTTGCTAATATCCATATCACTATTAAAACTAGCATCGCCATCTACGTTCAGTTGCTTATTAAGATACATATTTTCACCGAAACTAACGTCTCCAACAACGTACATATCATTCCGTACGGTAAGGTTTTGGGAAACATCTAAAAACCCATTTACGTACGTTTTTCGCAATATGTTTGAATTTGCGGACGAATCATACCATGAATTTGCCATGTATAACTATTATAATAACTCTTTATATATTATACGGTCATAACGAACTAAATACTTATAATAACCAAAATGATAATGTACATAAGATATATTATCAATTAATACGGTAAAGATGTAGTATACAATTCTAAAAATCGGCATTAAACTCGAATATAGTATCGTCAACCGTTTTGTTTGCAAGAGCATATTCTGAATTTGTACGTTCAAAAAAATTTACTTTCGACTCTACACTAATGAGTTCCATAAAATCAAATGGATTTTGAGAGTTATATAGTTTATTATAACCTAATTGTAGACATAACCTATCTCCTATAAATTCTATATATTGACACATTAATTTGGAATTCATACCAATCATCCTACATGGAATGGCTTCGGTAATAAATTCTTTCTCGATATCAACGGCCTCTTTCATAATAGTATATATTTGATCTGACGATAGACGATGTTGTATTTTTGAATATAGAAGCACCGCAAATTCAGTATGTAAGGCTTCGTCTCGTGAAATAAGTTCATTCGAGAAGGTAAGTCCTGGCATAAGTCCGCGTTTTTTAATCCAGTAAATCGCAGCAAACGAAGATGAAAAAAATAGACCTTCAACAATAGCAAACGCAACTAATCGTGTAGCAAAGTTACTTTCATCGTCATCTAACCATTTCTTCGCCCAATTAAATTTTTTGGTAATGCATGGATAATTCTGCGTGGCTTGGAATAGAGTTTCCTTTTCTGCACTATCCTTAATATATGTCTCGATCAATATACTATACATTTCAGAATGGATTGTTTCAATTGCGATTTGAAACGCATAAAAAGCACGCGCTTCGGATGGTTGAACTTCGTTCATAAATCGTGTTCCTAGATTGTCAGTAACAAGAGCATCGCTACTTGAAAAAAAAGCCAATATCATTTTTATGAATTGGCGTTCATCATCAGATAATTTATTCCAATCATTCAAATCTTGCGCTAATGAAATTTCACCCGTATGCCAAAAAGAGTCAATTGAGCGTTTATACATATCCCAAACGTCATTGTACTTAATAGGGAACATTACATACCGATTTTCATCGGGTTGCAGTAGAGGTTCAACATTTTGGACGTTCGACATAGTTGTCTAAATAATACAGATACTATATTTCTATTTCATTTCAATCAAAAATATACATAAATGGAGTGTATACATTATATACGTCGTTGCGAAATGGCTGGTATACCCAGCGAAACAATGAAATGAGTTATATTCTCAAATATATTTTACAGATATACCATATAGTAAAAATGAAAAAATCGTCGTATAATGGTGAAAATGACAATCTAGGAGAAGAATCTTATGACAAGAAACGTGGACGTAAATCAAAAAAGCAAAATGATAAAGAATTGATGAAAGAATATAAACATGATATAGAAGGAGAATCCACATTAGCAAAACAGAGGTCTTATTATGAAAATATACATCATTTATCAAGTAATGAAAAGAAACAGTTTGAATCTAAATTTACATCTCCGAAAAATAATAGCCAAGAGTATTATCACAGTCAATTACGAAACAAAAATAAAAAGATCGTAGTTGCTACTGGTCCCGCTGGAACTGGTAAAACTCTATTTGCGACCGAGTGGGGAGTCAAGAATTTTTTATTAGGGAAATATGAAAAACTGATATTTACTCGTCCGTCAGTTTCAGTAGATGAAGATTTAGGTTATTTACCAGGTACATTAGAGGATAAAATGGCACCGTGGGTAAGACCAATCTATGATATATTGTATAATTTTATGACACCAAAGGAAGTTACTTCGTTAATGGAAGACAAAATTATAGAAATCGCACCACTTGGGTATATGCGCGGTCGAACATTCAAAAATTCATGGATTGTCGCTGATGAAATGCAGAATTCGTCAATTTCACAGATGAAAATGCTTATGACACGTTTAGGTGAAAACAGTCGTCTAGTAATAACTGGTGATCTAGAGCAATATGATAAACCCGACCAAATAAATGGTCTAGATGACTTTTTAGATAAATTCAAAGGAAAGCGTTCGTCCAGTATAAGCAGTATAGAATTTCAAAGGAATGATATTCAACGTGAAGAAGTCGTAAAAGAGGTGTTAGATATTTATGGCGGAGATATACCAGCAACATATGAGTTAGACGATATAGATGAGACTACCATGGACGAAATTTAGGAAACCAATTAGCATATTTTAATTTCGGCATATAATTTATAAATGACATTCAAATTACCTAACATCGGAAAAATGACAAAGATGAAGTATAATTTCAATCCTATACTTCAAAATCAACTAGTTCTCTACTTATTCTTATTCATGACATTAGTTCAAATTGTGATTTATGTTAATTCCAGCGACATTACGTCAATTGTATTTATGTGCTTACTTGGATTTGTAACCGCGTTCTTTAGTAAAAATATGATTGTAATTCTATGCGTAGCATTGGTCGTAACAAATATTTTGAATACAGGATTAAATAGAGCAGGAATAGAAGGAATGAAAGAAGGTGTTGATAAGGCTACAACGAAAGAAACAAACGCAAAAGCAGAACCAACGGAAGAAGTAAAAGCAGAAGCAGCACCAAAAGCAAAAACAAAAGCAGCACCAAAAGCAAAAACAAAAGCAGAAGAAGAACCAACTACAATTAAAGATAATTTCGAAGTCAGTGAGATACCAAATAGTGATATGAAACAAATGTTAACTGCATTAAAAGAGGAATTTCCAGGTCTTCAAAAAGAACTAATGACTGGATTAGAAAATATGGACTCTATTATTGGCAAAACCGAATCTTTTGTTGAAAAATACGAAAACTATAAGGCGAACAGTAAAAGTAATGTGTCTGCAATCAACTAATATATTGCGAATATATATATATATATTCACAATGTTCGGATTCTTATTTAAACCGATAAAAATAGTATTCGGAGTATTTAAATTAATTGGTAATGTTGGAAGGGGACTACTAGAGATATTGGAAGGTATAGGTCAAGAAATTATTGAATTACCCCAAGGTCTAGCCGTAGGTGCGTGGAGTTTATCCCGTGTCATAATTGCTTTATTTATATTTAGTGTAAGTAATTTTTTATGCCTGATTCAATTGCTAGGTAATTTTACATCATGCGTAGGGTACTACATCTTACAATTTATTGGAATGATATTTTATCTAATTCCCTGGTTAGTATTTATGATATTAGATTTTGGAAGTGGTAAAACCAAATTGGGAAGTAAAATAGAGTTCAATCTATGGTATTATCTTGATAAATTAGACAGGTATTCAGTAGACTTTGGCGGACCGCATATAATATACTTTTCAAAATCAGTACGAGACAGATGTTTTAGTTGTAAACGGTTAAAACCAGTTGCAATTACCCGAAATACATCAGAATTTGTCAAGAAGGTAGAACATCCAATCATACCATTTATCACTGGCGGGTTAAAAAAGATATTTGGCGGGTTCGATACGATTGTCGGGTCATTCGACATGTAAATATCGTGACTATATATCATATTATTATGATATATAGAGAATGGAACGCTTCAAAATTTAGACAATGTACCCGACCATATTATTCGTTTACATATCCAATAATTATGGTATTGTAAAATAATATCGTATAAATATATAAAGTATGGCAAAAAAATGCATCCCTGGAGTCATATGTATCGAGAACATAACCATGATATTTATAATGATCGTATTTATAGCGCTTGGATTCGCACTTTATTATCGTTTATGGGAAGATAAAAAACAAATTAATACAAAGACAACAAATATAACTATGCCTATTCATCATGCATTAATGCCTGTTTCTGATAGAAACGACACGATAAACGATCCGTACGCACCACCATTGAAAACCCATGATATATACTATCCACGTAATACAATCGATATTCGCGGAGTTCCACCAGTAGCCGGCATACCAGTAAATATCCAAACGCGTGCGGTAAATAGTACATATCAGCAAGTTGGCATATTAACTCGAATGGGAAATAGTGGTGAGAATGATATATTACCATTAATGGGAAGGCGTATTATGTCAGGACGTGACAAGTGGCAGTTTTATACAATCGCAAATAATGGAAACCTAAATACGAAGTTACCAGTAAGTGTAAATGGAAAAAGTTGCACGGGTGAATATGGATGCGATGACATAAATAATAGTGACGTCGTGTTCGTAGAAGGGTATAATGATACATTCAAAGTAACTATGTACGAGAACAATTTATTTCAATATATTCCTAATCTTTAGATGATTCTCATAAATTAAACTATATAAATTATATATAGTGTAAGATGACAAACTTGTATGCCGATAAGAATATAAACTACAGTAGCAAAATCAGTACTTCTTATCCGAGAGTAACAATAAATAAGAATGAAGTCATAGATCCAAGTGATAAGAAAGGTGCTTTTACGGTTCCATTTCCCAACAATTCATCGGATAGCAACTTATTTATAACATTAAATTCAAAGAGGGATGAATATATTCATCAAAAAATATATGTAAACCGATTGCTTCACTTTAATATTGATAAAATTACTACTGATAATGAAAATATAATAGGAGAACTCGTAATAGAACACAAGAATTTAACAAAGACAGGTAAAGTATATACATGTTACTTATTAGAATCAACCCCGTCATTTAAGACTGATGGTAATGATATAGATAAAATGCTTACTTTACCCGATACAGAAGTTACAAATATGGATATTACATTAAACAGCATACTACCAACAAATAGTGATTGTATCGTATATAATACAAACAATAATGTAGATACGGTGTGTGTTTTTACAAGTCCGATTGTGATAAACACTGAATCAACATCAAAAATAATGAAATATGCGGATAAGACAACACTATTTGAAATAAGCGCAACTAATAAAGAAGCATTTAATGGATATAGGGAAGGTCTCGAAAATGCGAACACAATGCAGACAATCCCATCAGCGAATATATCTGAACCGGATAGTCAGGAAATATATATCGATTGTAATCCTACAGGTGTAGGCGAAGATGAAATGCTAACATATAACGTTCCAATTAATACTAAAATGATGGATGAGGAACAAGAAAGCCAATTAATGAAGACAACAGTAAACTATGGATTGTTTTTAATAGCATTGGTAGTTTCCTATGTGTTGGTACCTATAGGCTATAAAAGTTTAGTAATCGACCCAATTAATTTTGTAAAAGCAAGTGGTTTAGACTATGGTGCTTTAAACCGTATTCGCAGCGCTGACATCGTTATATCTTTGATTTCTGTTGCGATTATTGTTACATTAATTAGTCTAGATGCGGAGTTACATAAATATGCGAGATCAAATGCTTTATTTATTGCTGTATTCTATTTGTTATCATTTGGATTAGTACAACTAAAAAAACAACAATCCGAATTTATGACAACCTTAACCGCAAGTGAAAATACTCCCCCTATCGTTACTGAATATCCGGATGATAATGATACATCTAATATACAATCTGATGAGGTTCCTGACGCACTTCATGTAAGTGATCTTGGTGAGATGGTATCTAAAATCGTAGTATTTCTTATAGCACATAGTGCGAAAGCAATAGCATCTATAGCAGTTGCTACGATTATTATATGTATTCTGTATGGTGTTAATATAGTAACAAGTATCGGTAACGCAGTATGGTCAAGTAGTTTAATAGTGGTGTCGATTGTTTATATAATCGAATATGCTAAACACATATCTCAATTAAAGAAAGAACTATCATAAAAACATAATAATTATTGTCATTATGTTTTCAAATTATCAAGGGTTTAATATGTCGACGCACTGCCAGTACTTTCAGAAACGGGTTTAAATGACGATGCTGTAAAAACACTAATATCGCTTTTTCCAACGGGTGCCATATCATCCACTATTTGTTCTTCTAATGATACACTAGCGATAGGGTTCATAGATTTCATTTTGTTATCTTTTCTAGCCTGGGTAGGAGTATACTTAAGCATTGCGACTTTTCCGGTAGCATTACAACATCTGCGAAATAATTCGTACGCAACCATAACAAATAATACTGCAACTAATGGATTTGCGTTAAAAAATAGGTATAATGATAATCCGAAAATACCGACTGTACCCAACGATGATTCAACAATGTTTGATAATACGTCCGGAAGTTCGACGGGCATTGCTAAATAGAAAATAAATGTCACAATTAATCCGGTTTCAACATTCGAAAGAGAATTCATTAAAGATAAGAACTTCATTTTATATAGTATAGTATAGAATAGTATTATATTTTTCACCCGTTTATTCCTAGCGATATACAAAATTGAAATATCCTAAAGTAACATACGGGTATATATATTACACAATATGAGTAGGTTCAAACCATATTATCAAAGAAAACAAACTTCAATACCAAAACAAACAATCTCCGCACTATCTGATGGATATAAAGAAACTATAAGGAATGTGTCATATATAGGAAAAAAAGGATATACCATACCCAAATCAGCAGTTACAAAGGAGGATGAAGACCAACTTCGTAAAGAACTATATGTAAAACCGTTTGTATTTGGGGCTACTCAAAATACGGATGTGGGCGCGTTTCATGTATTTCGCGAAAACACAAATAAATTTTATTTACCTAGATTTTATGGAATTAAACGATATGGTTTACCGGACAAGTCAGAATTGGACGAAGGTGACAATATCAATGTTGAATTTACCAAAACAGTTAGGGAAAATCAAGAACAAATGATTAGTGTTTACATGAATCATATAAATACACCTATATGCAATGGGTCTTTAATCAATGGAAATGGAGGCATACTCGAACTTCCGTGCGGATTCGGTAAATGTCTTGGGTTAAATACACCTATTATGCAGTACGATGGAACAATTAAAATGGTTCAAGATATAAAAGTAGGTGATGTAATAATGGGAGATGATTCAACTCCCCGAAATGTGTTAACTCTTGCTCGCGGAAAGGAGCAAATGTATAAAGTAATCCCAGGGAAAGGAGACCCATATATAGTGAATGAAAGTCATATATTATCTTTAAAATACAGTTCCACTGTGAATAAACATACACCCAAAGGAACTATTCGTGATATTTCTGTATTAGATTATTTAGATTTACCCAAATCATATCACGGAAGAGGAGGAGTTCTGGTTGGTTATCGGGTTCCTATTACATTTCCCAAAAAAGAAGTTGAAATAGACCCATATTTATTAGGTTATTGGTTGGGTGATGGTGCTTCAAGATCAACAATGATAACTACACAAGAAGCATCGGTATTGTCTTATTTAAATAATAATACATTTAAAAATAAACACAAGACATTATATTTACAGTATCATAGTCAGTATGATTATCGTATAAATTCTATTACAAAAGAGAATGAATTAATGATTGGTTTGCGTAAATATAACTTAATACAAAATAAACATATTCCGCATGATTATAAATGCAATGATCGGACTACGCAATTAGAATTATTAGCAGGGTTAATGGATTCAGACGGTTATATGCATGAAAATTCTTATGAGATTATTCAAAAAAATGAAAAATTATTAGATGATATAATATTTATAGCAAAGTCATTAGGGTTTGCTGCCTATAAAACAGAATGTAAAAAATCGTGTATGTATAAGGGTGAAAAAAAAGAAGGAACTTATTATAGAACCTATATTCACGGTAAAGGATTAGAAGAAATACCAGTAAAATGTCCAAGAAAAAAAGCAAATCCAAGAAAACAAATTAAGGATACATTAAATACACGTATAAAATTAGAAAAATTAGAAATAGATAATTATTATGGATTCGAAATAGATGGAAATCGTCGTTTTGTATTAGGTGACAATACAGTTACGCATAATACTGTATGTGCGTTAAAAATGATATCGAATATTCAAAAAAAGACACTTATTATCGTTCATAAAGAATTCCTAATGAACCAGTGGATAGAGCGCATAGAAGAATTTCTTCCAACTGCTACAATCGGTAAAATTCAAGGAAAAGTATTCGATATAGACGGAAAAGATATAGTAATCGGTATGCTTCAAACATTATATGATAAAGATTTTGGCAGTAATGCGTTTTCGTCGTTCGGATTAACCATTGTCGACGAGGTTCATCGCATTGGTAGCGAACAATTTTCAAAAACTTTATTTAAAACATTAACCCCAAATATGTTGGGTATATCGGCAACCGTAGAACGAAAAGATCGGTTAACAAAGGTATTATACATGTTTATTGGCGATAAAATATATAGCGAGGAACGAAAAGATGATGATTTGGTTTGTGTTCGTGCCATTACGTATAAATCGAATGACCCCGAATTTAATGAAGTTGAATATGATTATCGTGACAATCCAAAATACAGTACAATGATTTCAAAATTATGCAATTACGGACCACGCAGTGACTTCATAATTAATATAATTGGCGATCTATTGAAAGAAAATAAGTCGAAACAAATTATGATACTATGTCATAACCGATGTTTGTTAAAGTATTTATACGAAAGCGTTTCTCATCGGAAATTAGCAACTATTGGATATTATGTGGGTGGAATGAAACAAAACGATTTACAAACAACGGAAACTAAACAAATTGTGCTGGCAACATATGCTATGGCGGCAGAGGCATTAGATATAAAAACACTCTCTACATTAGTAATGGTAACGCCAAAGACAGACATAACACAATCTGTCGGACGTATATTGCGCGTAAAGGGGAATAATCCAATTGTGGTAGATATTGTAGATAGTCATGATTTATTTCAGAAGCAATGGGTAAAGCGACGACAATTTTATAAAAAATGTAATTATCGTATACGCCAAATAGACGGAGATAAATACGAAGGAATGAGTTTAGATTGGAATGAAGACAAAACATGGAAGTGGGTATATGAGCCAAAAGAATTAGATAATGGAAGCGTCGAGGTTGACGAAGATGATAATCATTTGAATTCGGTAAATAGTTCAAAAGATTCTAAATGTTTGTTAGATATTTCTACATTGATATAATTAAATGAACGCACAATTATCTACGTAATTTACGTCGTGTATTTTTTTTAGATCTGGATTTGGATTTATTGTTCTTCTTCTTCTTTTTGTTTGTCTTCATTTTACGCGCACGTTTAGATTTTGACATTTTTCGCGATTTACGATGAGAACTGCCACCAGACTGAGGTGGGGGCAAGTCGGTAGATTGTATATCTTGGGGTATAGTATCAACCGAACTTGGTGTTTCCCCGGGCAAAACGGATTCATCCGCGAATGTAGAATTTGTTATTCCGTTTCCAGACATTATCTATATTGTATATATAGATAATGTTCCGCTCGTATATTTATAATTGTGAAATATGTGTAATCTTTTCGGTGCGACTTACTACCTTATTCGGCACCCATCTTTTGAATTTTTTATGAAACGTACATTCCATAAATAATGTTTTATTCATATCTACATATTTATCCTCGTCCATATTTTGAAAGTCATCCTCGTCGTCACTTTCTTCAATATAATCTAAATTATCATTTTCTCGTATTTTACGAAACAATGAATTCATGAACGTACTAGTCTTATAATTTGGTATATATGCCACATTATAATAGACCTTTTGATTATTACGTCCACATGCGAATAAATGATAAATATCATATTGAATATCGGCACGTATCTGAAAAATAGCATTGTATTTATATTGTGCTTTATGTAACGACATTTTAAAGGGCATATCTGTAAAACTAAATGAATTTATTATTTTCGGTTGACTAGGTAAACTGACGACATTTAATTTTCGATTCATGAAAACGTTTATATATGGTCGTTTTTCATAAGTAGATCTATATTGTATATGATGGATATTATATGGGATAGTAGAAAAAATCTCATTACTGATTGTAGTTGGATATTCTAGAACAGTATCGTCGAGGTTAATTTGCCAAAACGCACAACTATATAGTTTGATAATTTTATCCTGATTTAAAATTCCCGCGAATGTTTTATGTATCATAGATAACTTATGTATAACATTTGTATTGTTAAGTGAAATACCATGGTAGTAAACGATATCATCAATCGCAATAGATACTATTTCGTTATTTTCATTCATAATAGATGAACCATATAATATAGTTCCCAATGCCAATTTGTCTTCGTATTTTACATCTAATATTCGACCTTTTGTTATACGTTTTTCTTTATTAAGTTCGAATAAATAACACACTTGTTTTGTGTTGTAGTAAGTAAACCATATCATTACCTTTTTACCTGTCGGTATAGCAGTAACTAGATTATACGATGACGAAACTTTCGTATGTGAAATAGTTTCATATGAAAGTTCAAACTTTGGGATATTGTCAGATAATTTGGCGGTTTGAGTACTGGATAATTCAAACATTATATACAATAACGCATCGAAGTGTTTATATCGATTTGTAATATATTTATGGTAATACAACATCTTGCTGGGTTTGCGAATTCATAAATGTTAATAAATCGGTATTCATATCGTCAATATTTGTTTTATCGTTAAAAACGTCCTCATTTGTTTCGATATTGTCTTGCGTAATTTGGTTCTCGTTCATTTCAAATAATATCTCCTTATATTTTTTAATTTGAGTATTCACTAAATCTTTGACTCTAGGTTTTGTATATCTATCTTTCAGATATTCAATGACATACTGTATGGCGTATATAATACCAATAAATATCAATATTTTAATTATAATTTGTAGAAATAAACTCGAGAACATGTTGTGTTATATACAAGACTATATAAAGATTTTAACCCAGTTTTACGATAACCCGAAATATTAACTTACAAACTATATAAATGATACTATCTATAACACATATATAAAATGACTTCGGTATCGGTTATTGTTATAGATAAAGTAGGCAATGTCAAAGAAAGCAAAATAAAGGCGTTTTCGGAAGAAGAATTATACAAGAAGGCTGGATTTAAATCAGCGTCGGATTTTAAAAACCACGTGACATGGAATGATATTCGAATTAATGGAAAAATATTTAATATTAATGTATATGGAAAGACGTCGGGTCGCGCTAATCAAGAAAATCAGTATGAATTCCCACCACCAATTGATAATACATTGTTTTTTGGTAGTTGTGTTATTGTGAATAAGAATAAAACAGGAGTTGAGGATATTTCGGTTAAAGAATGGAATAAAATTTACGATCATTTATATGGTGGGTTTGATGATTTATGCGACGACGATGAAGAGGAAAGTGAAGATGAGGATGAGGATTTACCCAAAACAAAAAGTGGTTATGCAAAGGACGATTTTATTGTAGATGATGATGAATGTGATGATGAAGAATATGATGATGAAGAATATGAAAGTAAAACAAGCAAATCTAAATGTATGCCACCTAAAACTCCAAGACGCGCGAAAGCAAATACTGTGTTTATACTAGAAGAGTCTGACTCTGACTCTGATTCTGATTACACATGTGAATTAGAGGAAGAAGAATACATTTGATTTTCAATAGAATGCATAATTAAAAATTGAAATTATACAAATATTAAATATAAATAACATATAACCGTATATTATTTATATAATGCGTAACATTAATAATTCAGTCGAATTTCGTGAAAATATTACTAACCGTCTGAATAATATTATTCAAGACGACACGTTATGTGTTAATATTGAGAAAGGCGTGTTTAATTATGCTATTAAGGAGGCATCATCGAAGAAAATTATCAAAAAATGGGAGAACCCATTATTCGTGCAGATATACATAGATCGTCTTCGTACAATTTATTTGAATTTAAAAAATCCAACATTACTGACGCAACTTAAAAATAAAGAAATATTACCTCAACAGTTCGCCTATATGACGCATCAAGAAATGGACTCTTCGCATTGGAAAGAATTGCTCGAACAAAAAATGAAACGCGATGCGAATAAATTTACAACTAATATTCAGGCATCAACTGATATGTTTACGTGTAAAAAGTGTAAATCGAAACGGTGTACATATTATGAACTACAGACAAGAAGTGCGGATGAACCAGCAACTATATTTGTAACTTGTCTAGACTGTGGTAAAAACTGGAAATCATAGTAGTACATTTTATTGCGACATATATACATTAAATGCAGTAATTCCAAATATAAATATATAAATAAATTTGAAAATAGATTCCAATGTATTATCATTGTCATCTTCGTTAGGTGTAGTTGCAAACAGCAATGGCATCATATAATCATCATCATGCGAATACGTATTTTCTTTGTTAGTTTTTAAAGTGTTTTTAACTAACGAATCATTCTCTGACGATTGTATACCAGCCCTTTTTTTTATATCGGTAAGTGAATACTTTCTAGAATTCCATTTTTTAGAGTTGTTTGCAATTTTGGTATAGAAATATTCTAATTCGGATAAGTTCATTTTACTTATAATTTCATCGTACATAGTTCTCTCTCGAGAACTCTCGTCTATTATTTCAGATGTGAAATCATCTCGAGACATTTTACTCATATTTAAATTATAATGATAGCCTATTATTCGCAATTCTGATAACGAAAGTAGAGAACAAATATATCGGATACATTTGTACTTAAATTTGCATTTTAAATCAAACGCCATATATTCATGAAATTCCTGCAATAATAGATCAATTGACGGATCCATACAATTATTAATAGTGTGACCCGAATCTTGACAATACGAACAATTTTTCATTTTTGTTATCTTTGACGACATTACTCTAATTATATTAAGACTTCTATATTATTTTTACATATTTGAATAATATAGATTCGACATATCAGTATTTTCCTTTCGGTTTCGCACGATATTTAAGATTAAGTGCGATACCAGTAAACGAATATATATATTTTTTAATATCATTATGAAACGGTAATTTGTATAATTTACACATACCTGCGATTTCACAAGGAGGCGGTGTAATAATTTCGTAAATTTTATTAGCCGAACTCAATTTACACGGTTCTCCGTCTATTAAAAATGACATTTCATAACGAGAACGAGATCGCAATACCTGCAGTCCACTATCAAATGATAATGTTCTCCCTTTCACGAAAGATGATCCAATGAATGTTCCAGTAACAATATGATTTGTTGGTAATCGAAGGTCATTTGTTATATTCCACTGAATGTCGACCAAATATTTCATGCCAGGAATAAGATTATGTGATGAAATTTGTTTTGAGAGTGGCATCTATATTGTATATCTATGTTTTCCTTTTTATGCAAATAAAAAACAATTGTTTCTTATTTTGAGAGTTAAATATTTTAACCAAGTATTTCTAAATCAGACAGTTTCCAATATTCACATCCACCATTTGGAATAGGTCGCTTAATGATAAATGGAATTTTCTTTTCTTCAAATTCTTTTAGTGCGATTAAATACCCATCAATTACATTATCATCTACCTCTACAAATGGAACTGCACCAGAGTTTATTTGTTTTGCGCGTTCACCTATCGCACGTGCACGTTCGTATCTAGTTACAAATGATAACGTTTTATGTAATGGGTCAATTACTACACCATTTGAATCACGAACTACTTGCGACAAAGTATTAATTTCATCATAATTGTGATTGAGTAATTCGGGATGAAACTGTGTAATAATGTCTTGTTTTTCAAATCCATTCATTTTTTGTAAATATCCATCATCATCGTCGTCATCGTCCTCGTCGTCATCATCATCAACCATAAAATGATTATTTATATTATTATTTTCAGTCATTTCAGTTGGTACCATATCGGGGTCATCTTCCAAATTATATTCATCATCCTCATCTGATTCTATATCTGTGTTCTCGTCATCTTCTTCAATCTCTTCAACTGGGTCTATTTCGTCATCATCAATGCCCTTTTTAGTGTCTTTGACTGAACTGACGGATGCGTCGTCGTCTTCAATTGGGTCGATTTCTTCAATATCACTTGGAACAAAATCTTCGTTTTCCATGTTTTATAGTACTATATGTGTAGATAATGTAATTTTTCTAAATTGTATTTATGATAAATAAATTCAATTTTATATTATTTACGGTCATCAGTCTTCCATTTTATATCACAGTCCGCACATATATATAAATATTTCAAATTATCGTTGTCATATCGAATATATATGACTCCATGTTCGGTCTTACATTCAGGATTGGGGCATTTTGTATTATATAATCTAGGTAGAGTTGGGTCTAATTTCGTATATTCATTGAATGTATGATTGAATTCATGGTCTCCTTTCTTTAATTGTGTCTTCATTACACATACTCCTTCCTCCGTTATTGTATCATCTACGTGTTTGCAATTTCTACAATAATATGTCAATTTATAGGTATCATCCGGGTCAATGCCAATGTAATACATGTTATTGCAGTTTTCGCAGAATTTCATTATATACTAAAAGTACAATTTATTTAAATTCAATATACGGGATACATCCCTTTCAATTTTATATTTAGAAAATTGAAAGATGGGAATTAGATAATTATATTACATCAAATCAAATTAAATTTATATAATTTATTCAAATCAGATAAATATAGCCGAACAATATATCTATCCAAGTAAAATGGACCGATCTCTAATATCTACAACTAACAGTTCAAAGCAAAACAGCAGTGCAAATGTAAAATATGCTGGGTTTCAAGACTTTATTAAGAAACATCTGATTCGTAAAAATGAAGGTAATCCTACAAAAGATATTACGAATACACGAATTGGGAGCAAAGATGATAAGATTTACGGCGGGGCATATGAAATATCAAACACAGAGTATAAGTTGTTTCTCGACCTATATTCGAAGGATATTTTAGGTGAAAATAAAAAAGAGTACTTAACTGAAAAACAATTAACTGACGACGGTCCTTTATTAGTTGATATTGACCTACGACACGATTTGGATGTAGACGAACGTCAATATACAAAGGAACATATCGAGGATATGATAGATATCTATTTGGAAACTTTAAAAGAAGTTTATCAACTAGATTCTACATGTAAGTTCACGATTTTCGTTCAACAAAAACCTACAGTCAACCAAGTACAGACTAAAAATTGTACGAAGGACGGCATTCATTTAGTCATTGGCTTGAAAATCGATAGAGTGACGCAACAAATGATTCGAGAGAAGGTAATCCCTAAGGTCGCCGAAGCATGGGGAGATCTTAAAATCATTAATTCATGGGAGGATGTGTTTGATAAAGGCATTACTGACGGTACTGTAAATTGGCAATTGTATGGATCGCGGAAACCAAATCACGACCGTTATAAAGTTACCTATATTCACGAAGTTGAGTACGATGATACCGACCAAGAGTTCATGCGTAGAGAAATTCCATTGTCGTCTTATGATTTCGTGAAAGATATTTACCCATTGTCTGTTCGAAACGACTCAAATCCATCATTCTTCTTAAAATCTTCGTTCATCAAAGAACACGAAGAATACAAGCGCATTCACCAATTAGGTGGTACTGGAAAAATAAACACTTCAGTTCCTAGAACAATTCGTGATGTTTCGAGACACGATGACATTAACATGTCAAGTATTAAAAATCCCGACGAATTGACCATGGTACTCAATAATTTCCTAGATTCGGTTTCAAAATCACAACTTGATTACGATTTGAAGGATGCTTACGATTACGTAATGGTTTTACCAACGTCATTTTATGAATCAGGGTCATATTCCAAATGGATTCGTGTTGGATGGTGTCTTAAAAACATCAGTAGTAGATTATTAATAGTATGGTTAGCATTCAGCGCACAGTCATCTACATTCCAGTTCAGTGAAATCCCGGAGTTATGTGATATGTGGAGAAAGTTTGATTCTCGTCCTCAAGATGGTATCACCAAACGTTCTTTATATCACTGGGTCAAAACCGAAGCACCCGAATCATATGAATTGATCCGTCATAATTCTATAGACTATCACGTAGAACAAACACTTCGAAGTGGCGGTAAGGGAAAAACTGATAGCAGATCAAGTTGTGGAGATTTTGATTTAGCGACGGTTCTATACCATATGTTTAAACACGATTATGTATGTACCAGTGTCAAAGGTAACCTATGGATGCACTATAAGAACCATCGATGGTACGATCTTGATTCAGGTACTACTCTTCGAAAAGCAATTTCAAATCAATTACGTGAACTTTACCGAAGTAAGGCAGTCCAATATATGCATAAAAATGAGAGCAAACGCACGCGTACGGACGACGACGAAGAACCAGTATCCGAACAAGACGATGTTAATTTAACGATACAACAAAGAATATTAACAATATGTCAGCGTCTATCTCAAACAAACGATAAAAATAACATTATGCGAGAAGCAAAAGAATTATTTTACGACGGTACATTTCTTGGAAAGTTGGATACAAATCCATATTTACTATGTTGTGATAACGGTGTATATGATTTCAAAGATAAGACATTTCGTAATGGTATCCCGGAAGATAATATTTCCATGTCTACCAACATTAATTACGTTCAACTCGGTCCTAAACACGATAAACTCAGGGGCGAAATTAATGATTTTATGGACAAGTTGTTTCCGGAACCCGAACTACGTGAATATATGTGGGACCATCTAGCATCTACTTTGCTGGGTACGTCTACAAATCAAACATTTAATATGTATATCGGACACGGTCAAAATGGAAAGTCTGTGTTAGTTAACCTTATGGAAGTCACATTGGGTGATTATAAGGGAGACGTTCCGTTGACTCTTGTAACTGACAAGCGCGGTAAGGTAGGTGGATTAGCCCCGGAAATCGTACAACTTAAAGGCAAACGTTTCGCAGTTATGCAGGAACCCTCTAAAGGGGACCAAATCAACGAGGGTATCATGAAACAATTAACTAGTGGAAAGGATCCTATTCAGGCACGCGCGCCATATATGCTTCAGACTATCTCGTTTATTCCACAATTCAAACTCGTCGTTACATGTAATGTCTTAATGGAGATTAAGAGTAACGACCATGGTACATGGCGTCGTATTCGCGCGGTTCCATTTAAGTCATTGTTTACTGATAATCCAGTGGAAGGAGATACCGAAAAACCATATCAATACAAACTAGACAAATCAATCGATGAGAAGTTTGATTCATGGAAGGAAGTATTCTTGTCTATGCTTATCCAGCGCGCAGATAAGACAAATGGTATTGTGAACGACTGTGATATCGTGATGCAAAAGAGCAACGAATATAGAAAAAGTCAGGATTACCTATCGGAGTTTGTCGAAGATTGTATCGAACGCAGTCCCAATCCTAATATATGCGTTCAGAAAGGGGAACTCAAAGGAGAGTTTAATCGATGGTACGATATTAATTATGGTGGACGCGGTCCATCTACAAAAGATTTACACGACTATATGGATCGCTGTTTTGGTAAGAACCGTGGATCTAAATGGTTTGGAATTGGTATCAAATATCAAGATACTACCGAGGACCAAGAATACGATGTCATTAAAAATAATACAACCGATGTAAATATTAACGGTTTATAAAAAATCAAAATATAATTTGATATTAAAAATTATATTTTTTATTCAACTGGGTTGTATGGTTCAGCGCGAACCATAGAATTAAACATTTTTGCCTTGTCGTATATTTGCATTTCTAGTGTAAACATATAAATCGGGTATAATACAATAAGAAGAATCAATATGATTTTTCCGTAACGATTGTTTGTTATCATATCATAATATATAAGATAACTTACATATGTCGCTATTACAATGTATGTCAATAATAATACAAAATTAATGCTATTATAAAAAGGAATTATAGAGTCATTTGTTATATATTTACGATCAGCAGTGGTTAAATCATTTTGTTGACCTATAATCTGGTCGGACAACTCGGTGTTTTGATAAGTAAGCATTTTATAGTATTGATTTGCGCTTGAGAATTCCTTTTTCTTTAGAGGCAGGACCTCATTGAAAGCTTGGTCTGTATTTAATTTCAAATCAGGATATTTTTCTAGCAAATTATTCAATTCTTTTCTCTTTTTTTTGGTGCTAGCCTTCAACTCCTCGATATCTTTTTCTAATTGGGCTATCTCTTTATCTTTCTTCTTAATTTCATCAATTAATCTCTCTAACGCAGGTTGAAGAAATCCATCTATATTATTGCGGTACATGTTGCGGATTCTTATTATTTCTCTAACGAAAGCATCTAAATTACGTTTTTCAGAATTCAACTTATTTATCATATTCTGAAGATTTATTTCTGCGGCATTTATCTGGTCTCTCAAATTATTTGAACGGTGATAATATTGCCAATAACTCAGTCCTTCTATAATTGAATTACCAAACATTTTGTTTATTCTAGTATACTTATTATAATATACATATACTTTTTCATACTACCATAAAATCATAAGCATAATACAAAAATGGATATATTACTAAAACAGTTATCCAAGTAATTTTACGCTGGAGAGTCATGTTATTTTGAATATATTGTAGTTGATAACCGATTACTAATATTAACAAATAATACAAATACCAAAAAATAGAATTCAATGAAACAAAAAATTGCGTATGTTGGTCCTGATATCTTACATTACTATAATCGTTGCTATAAGATGACCCTAACTTTTTTGTCGCGCGGTCCATTACTTCATTTCGTCTCTCATAATTATTATAATTTAATTGCTCTCGTTTAACTATTTTACCTTCTAATTGTGTAACCGTTGTAGTAAACAAATTACGTGTCGATGCTTGAAGATCTCCATAATTTGTTAGATCTGATATTGCTTGAGCTAGAACCTTTTCCAAGTATGTAAGTCTTGCCTTGTCTCTTTCGCGTATATCTTTAGTGTCAATCAACTCATCCAAAGTATTGGATTTATCGGGTATGTCTTTTAATAACTCTAATAGTTTGGTTCTGACTTTTACAAACTCGCGCATGATTGCCTCATTTGACATTTGGTGTCCACCTCCACCTCCACCTCCACCTCCACCTCCACCTCCACGATTTGTTTGATTTCGACTTCTCACCACAGGACCTTTCGCATCACTTGGAGATACTCTAGGTAGAGGGTCAGGATTTATTATTTTAACTAAATCTTTGTAATCAGCATGTACGTTATTAGATTTCTTACGATATACCGCCGCATTACTATTTATATGGTTGAGAGTATTTGTTAAACTGTTTACTGCGTTTCGTCTATCTCTTTGTTGGTTTAGTTCGGCTTTACTGTACCTTGGACCCATTCTATATTATAAATTATTAATATAGAATGATATATTCTCATGATTAATATGGCGAACAACTGGAACATTCACTCGTTAAATTTTCTGTAAAATTACTAGAATTTGATGTCTGTGTTCCTTGATTTTCAATAGTTTCTGTAATAAATGTCTCGGTTTCTTGCACCTTTGTTGGGTCATATGTATCATCAAACACGCATTTTAGACTATCATTGTCCCATATTGTTCCTGAACTACAACATTTTGGACCTACGCATCCAAATAAGTTTATCCCCGCTAGTAAGTCTTTATCTTTATCTGTAGAATTTTTATTTGCTTCATCTAACTCTTGTTTACTTCTTGCTGCTGGGTCAGGTAAATCCAAAGAATTATAATTTACTTTTTCTCTACGCCTAATTTCAATATATGAATTCAATGAATATAAGACTACTCCTACTAGTATTGTAATTATTCCTAAACTAAAAACTATAGATGGTATGTAATCTAACTTTGTTTGTAAAATTGAGAATAATACTATTAATGCTAAAGCAAAAATACAAACTATCTTAATATTGTTGTATGCACTTTGTTTTTGTTGGAAACTGTCGTTTAACGAAATCGCACGTTGTTTCCCAACTAAAGCATTATCAATAATCTGTTTCTTTTCTAATAGCCTATCTTTTTCAGTTGTTACGATTTTAGATACCTGATCTTGATGAGTTAATGCTCTATTACTAGATAGATTTGCATCCTTAAAATTCTTGTTTAATTCTGTTAAATTTGTTTGTAACGCGGACACCTTTTTAGCTAGTTCCGGGTCGTCAGTTTGTTGCGATAGACCCGTTAAATAATTTTGTTGTATTTCGAAGAGTCCATTTAAATCAACGTTCGCATGGTCCGTCATTGTATTCAATATATATTATAAAAATATTATATATTATTCTCATTCTCTTGCTATCATAATTCCAGCAACTAATAAGGTTGAAGCAGTAACTACTCCCAAATTTAAAACAGAGTTATTATAAGAAATAATAGTATTGATATCATCTAAACGTACATCAGACACGGTTTTTGACGGATTTAAATCGACTTCTACAAAATGTTTTATATACTCTTTTTCGGTCTCTAATTTATCACGCACGCCCGTTTTTTCTGTATTTGTTATAGCATGAATGTCATTTCCCAGTTCATCATATGTTTTTCCTATTTTACCTTGTAGTTCAGTATAGTCTTGTGCTATCTTTTTCATAGGGGTTAACTGATGGTCCTGTATTCCTTTTCGAATTCCATCTTTTTTAACATACTTTATCTCATTGGTGGCTTGAAATCCATGATTATTAAATGATTCGGTTGTTCCGTTAAATAGTACCTCTTGGGTTGTTTTCGTATTGTTGATCGATTTGCCTCCTAAATCCTTTGTATCGGTTATAAGAGCAGGGTCATATTCAAACTCCGAGTATGCCTTGTAATTTTTCACTTTATGTATGACAGTATTCAGATCTTTTGTGGTTAGGTCATCTTTTGGAAATGGTCTCATTTTTGTATTGGCTATATGTAAATCAGATTTTTTTATATTAGAATTTGGTTGAATCGGTATATATTTACTTACCTTCCCATTTTTTACATAACACGCAAATGTACCATTCGACTCCTCTATATAATACATATAGTCACAATTAGTTGACGTACATGTCGATTTACATTCATCAAAATTCTGTACTAGTTTACGGCCGTCTTCTAGATTTTCAGGAATATAACTACCTATATGCGCATATGAATCGTCCCGCTCTAATAGAGATTTGTCAATAGGATTTATTTTCTTGGTAGAATGATTCGCAAACACAACCTTATCAAGTAATCCAGTTGCGTCAGTTGTATACAATTTATAATCTCCAATATTCTCTCTTTTTGTATATTTACCATTACACCCTTTGATCGACTTTTTCAATACTAAATTTCCATCTTCTGTCATCTCTAATTTAAATATACCATTGCTTGTTATTAGACTTTTACCTCCGTATTCGATTTTATCTCCTGATTCATTGTACGGGTCATATGGATATGCAAAATTTTTAGATTGGTTGTCTGATGACAATTTTATCCAATTCGGATTTGAAATTGAATTCGTTAATTCGGGTCGGTGTTTAAGTAGTTTTTTCATTTGTTTAATATCTAATGCTATCGGTTTCTCATTTGCATTGATAATTCCATCGTTATCAATATATAGGTTTTTCCCTCCTAAACGATTGCCGTTTATATCATTACTTTCATATGTCCGTTTTTCATTCTTCCCATTTTTATTCCAACTCACATTTTCGGGTGCGTTGCGTATTGCTTGTTTCTTTCCGTCTTCTATCTGTCTTACGCTTTCTTTTTCTTCATTTATTAAACTTAGACGTTCGTCGTCTTTGCGTTTATTTTCCGCAGCAATAGCATCACGTTCTTCTTTTTGTTTTTTCCATACGTCTTTTAACCATTGCGGTGGCCACGGTGATGCCGGTGGTTTAGAAGGCGAATTTCCCATAATATACTTTGCTGTTATATATATTATAGAATAAAAAGTTATCATATATCGGTATATCGAGCACTATAACTTGCCTTTTGACTGTCAGATAATAAATAATAAACTTGAAGATTGTCTATTGTATTACCCATTTGCTTTAATACGTTGCCCTGTTTATCACATATAAATAAGGCACCGTTTCTATAATAAGCATAATTTCCTTTTTTTATTAGGTGTTTTTCATTTTCGTTAAATGCTTTCCAAATGATTACTTCCTTAACTTCATTGCTTGATTTTTCTATCTCGCTTGATCGAGGATTGCTTAAATAACAATCATAATAACCATTCGTTGTTTTTGCAAGATCCGGTTGGACGAGCGAATAGTACACATTGTTTTGATTTGTTACATTATTCATATTTAATTCCCGGTCTGTAGACTGCTTTTTGGCAGCATTCATTTGGCAACTGGAATACGTATGAAGATTATCATCCACTTTCTGCATATTAAGTAACTTTGCTCCATCTGAACCTTTTATATAGCAACCGCCCTCTCTCTCGGTGATTGCTTTATCATCTAATGTATAGGACATAAATTTAGAATTTTTGACTACTTCTTTCATTTGGTTGTTATATTTGTCTCCATTCTCATGAAATCGTTTATCCATGTTAATTCGTATACTATATTCGAACATTTTATTTTTTTATGATTGTACGTACAAGTATACTTGCGATTACAAGTCCCGTTGCTATTCCAGTATATGATAAAATATCTTGTGCAATACGGTTCATATTATAGAGATTATTTTGTTTTATTTCCAATTCACTGAATGGTTCTTGTATATTCGGTTCAACCTCGTCTGAAGTTTCTACCGTTCCATATTCAGAATATGAAGGTCGATAGGAGTCGGCACCTGATATTATACTATCTGTGGGTGCTTTATTGGTTCGCTTACATGACTCATCTAATGAACGGTTTAATGTTGCGAATGACTCTAATTTATTCAATTCGGTAGTTCCATGTAGTTGAATTGTACTGATGCGAACCTTTTCCATTGAAGGAGGCATTTCAGTGAAAATGAATCGAAAGTATGAATAATTATTATAAGATGAAACATCAAACATTCTAGATGGGGAATTTCCAGAAGGTAAATCAATGCTGTTTATAGATTGTTGTTCTACATACGCCCAATTTTCACCATCATTTGACGAGACAACTGTAAATTTCATAGGATACGTATTATTATCATTGCTGAATGTAGGAGTTAATATTGAGAACTTTGTCACATATAAACGATATGGTAATTGAATTTGAATCCATTCACCTCGAATATCAACTTTTTGTTCTTCAGAACCAACTTTGGTTATCCATGTATTTTTATTGTTTCCACCACCTAAATAACTCGATGGAGATATACCCGAATATGTTTTTTGGGTATATTTGGGATATTTTTTTTCACCAGGTTTGGTGTTAGGATTATTCATATTATCACATTCCCAATATGATAAATCGTCATTAAATGCATTAAATCCGAGTGTATCGTTACTATAATATGACGATGTCTTTACCACGTATTTACCATATGGTTTATATCCTACCATTGATGTCTGTTCTGACCCATTAATTGTGGTTTCCATGGAACCTAAATATCCATTTTGAGGTAACGGTACAGCACGAATCATATTTTTATTAGACATTGTTTTATATAATAGGAACATAAAACTTTACAATCCCATAAGACGATGTCTAATTAAATTTTCTTAAATATAAAAAATAACGATGATGTAAGTGCGACTGTTAACAACATGCTAATATACGAAGTTGTTTCGTTTTTTCTCATATTATCGTTCAAGATGGATTTTTCGGGTTCAGTTAGTTGAGTCATCTTTTGTGATAATTCCCTTCTTAATGGCATTATTTCATTGTGTTCGTCTACTAGTTTACTATGTTTTTTTTCATATTCTTCATGCGTTGAATAAGAAGTGACCGGTACGTTTGTTACAGTTGATATACTACCCGAACTAGGTTCACTTATTTTATTATAGGCATCATTTACAGTCTCAATATTTTTATCTTGGTTACTACATCCTAATTTGTTATCTTTATTCAATATCGCATTATTGCAATTCACATATCGTGCATATTTCGCATTAAAATCATTTAAATCTGCTAAAAGAGTCGCTTCAGCGTCCATCATAGTTAATCCTTCAATTTGAGGCATATTTGTCTTCTTATTATATACTTCGAAAGTTTCACATGAACCATTTACCATTTTACAAAATCGTCCTACTAAATTAAATTTTGATATAGATACTGCGCCGAGTCCTTCAAATAATGTGCCGCATGGATTTAATTTAGATACAATCAATCGAACAAATTTATATTGGTTCTTGGATTTTGTTACAAATTCGATTGGCGTTTTATTGTCCGTATAACTTGGTTCGTAATTCGATTCTGTACCAATAATATCCCATTTGTTTCCATCTGAAGAACCCAATACGCTAAAATCTCGCGGAAATGGAGTTAATTCATCCGTATTATCGATTTTACCCGGTAATATTTCATATCTAGATAATTGTATTAAAGATGGTAACTCAATTTCTAACCATTCGCCTTTTATTGTTGGTCCATTATGAATTGTAGTTATTGTGTCACCTACATAATTACCATCATTAATTATTTCTAAATCTTTTTTTGATCTCGTTCTTTCTATTTTCTTATTTACGATATCTAATTTGTTTTCAATCGCATTATATTTAGGTTTCTTATTTCTGTTATATGCATTCCCGTATCGTATTTTTATGTACTCATTTTTATAACGGTTACTACTTCTATTTGTATCGCTCAAAATATCACCGGTACGGGTTTCAATCGAATTTATTGAGTTTTCGAAAGAGTGATCCCGTTTTATATCCCCGCTACTATAAGACCCCGTGGTTCTCTGTGTTATTGTATAAAAATCATCCTTAATCGGTTGGATTCTATATTCACTCGTCCATTTTGTTAAATTGTCGCCGTCAAATGCGTTAATCCCTATATTTTGTTTTACTATACTTGATTGCCTTACCTTATATGTTCCATTTAATTCTGTATAGTCAATGGGGACGTTATCGACTACAAGTGTATTCTTGTTAAATGACACAGAACCCATTGAGGGAATGATATTCTTTTCGATAGTTCCTGTATTTTGTATATTATTGAATTCTAGCATGTTCTCAATTATTATGAAAAATTGTGTATAATAATAGGTTATACTATTATTATATAAATTTATGGAGTTTTGAATCGGTATACTAAAACAACCAATCCCATTATACCGATAGTTAGATTCGCAGTTTTAAACAATTCGCGGTTAAATATACTTTGCGAATCGTCATATTTTTGTTCCGATGCGGTATGTGATTTCTGCATATCAAGTATTTTTACAGAATAATCCTTATTTTTACATAATTGTGTATCTAAACAATCTTGACGGTTATTATTGAATTCTCCACCTTGACAATCTTCATCCGTAAGAAGGATTCGAGTTGCTTCGAACTGCAATGGTTGAGTCCAACCTTCTTCGCTATCGGTTCGCTTAATCGTTAATTCGTGACCATTAACTATGAGTTCAAATTCATATCCCGTATTAAGGGACAATTTATTAGAGGGTACGGGATTCACTATCATCTTGCTATAATCTAGTTTCACAATCTTTACATTCGATTTTGATGATTCAACATCTATAATATATTTTTTGTCTTTGCTGTAATTTAATATATCGGTACATCGTTCCTGCGTTGGCATCATATCTTTCGCAGCTGCGGCATTTTGGTAAAAAAAATCCTTTTCATCATAACCAACAGTAACCGCAGATGACATTCTTATTATATTATACTATAATTTTATATTTTTATACACAAATACGATAATAGTCGTAAAACATTGCAGTTGAACTTTCGCGATTGAACTTACATATTTGCCCTGGTCTCATGCACATTACTAGTGCCTGTGGATCGAATCTAGAAATTTCAGGTAATTGCTTATCTGAAAGGATATTATATCGTTTCTTCAATTCGACTACTTCAGTATCGCCTAAAATTTCGCATTTGGGAACAAAAGTATGGTTTAATATGTTATATTGAAGACGATTAATATTATGGATAATTACAAATATTCCATCGTGGTCGTATAGGTATCTAATTCTAGTTATAATCGTATCATTGGGTTCATCGTCTATAATAATTACTAGTGTGTCTTTTTTATTAAGGATATTATCAATGTTATAGAGATCTTCAATGACATTGTCTAAATTAGCACGGTTTATCTGTTTTGAGTTAAAGTAATGTTTAACATAAATCTTGGAATCGTTTTTTCGGTGTGAAATTGTCATGTCAAGTTGGTCGTGGTTATTCATAGCATCGATTTCATTAATACTAAATTCACTATAATCTGATATATCATAGTCTAGATTATCGAATTGGTCGATTAGCGTATTGCGCGACTTAAACAACTTTAATATACGATTGTTAGTTGTCATATTATATAAATAAGATTGATACTTTTATATAATAGTTGTATATTTTCAATTTTTTAGATTTTTTTGATTATTAAGTTATTAAAATCGAGTTCCTTCGCAGGAGGGTCAATATTACTAGGTGTTATATCATGTAATGTATCTACATTGGGTACGCTAATCGGCATTGAATCGTTGTGTTCTGAATTGTCTCTTATATTTGGGATTGGATAATCGGTTGTGGTTTCATTGTCAACTCCACTTCCACTCGAATGGTCTTCTCCTTGGTTAATAATCTTAATATTTATTGGTGGCATATGAGCGGCATGCGAATATCGTTCATGCATTGGTAATATTGACCCTCCATTAATTGAACTATCGGGGGAAGGATCGTCGGATGGTGGTGGAGGTATATTTGACATTGATGACGAGGTTGACGAAATGGAATCATAGTCACCTTGTCTATATATGTCTAATGCAGTAACTAATTTAATTGTGTCTGAATCGTTTATGCTTGGAGTATTTGTTTCTATTTTTAGAAAACGGTCTCCAATATTAGTTACATTCCATAATCGATTTGGTGTTTCGTCTCCTCTATAATGGACTGCGTCGCCTACTACATATTCATGTGCTTGTTTTGATAGTTCATTGTACTCCGGTTTTTCGGGAGATATTTGATTTGGATTGTATGCAGGTGACCCAGGTGGGTAGTCCGGTGAACCAGGTGAATTTGGATTGTATGCGGGCGAACCAGGTGAATTTGGATTGTATGCGGGTGATCCAGGTGAATTTGGATTGTATGCGGGTGATCCAGGTGAATTTGGATTGTATGCGGGTGATCC
>Ga0209533_1000699_pt1 | contig 31882 bp, 20 predicted proteins | sample COG_04_FD_184748 | JGI IMG/M metagenome (GOLD analysis project Ga0209533, IMG submission 184748) | Pelagic Microbial community sample from North Sea - COGITO 998_met_04 (SPAdes) (version 2) | ecosystem: Environmental > Aquatic > Marine > Neritic zone/Coastal water | place: Helgoland, sampling...
CATTCAATACCTGTTATTGCAGAAGCATATTTAAAGGGTGTAAAAGGGTTTGACATAGCGCTAGCCTATGAGGCCATGAAGACTACAATGATGCAAGATGATAGAGGATTGAAACAGTATAAAAAGTTTGGTTATATTCCTTATAATTTAGCTGAAGAGTCCGTGACCATTACATTAGAATTCGCATACAATGATTGGTGTGTCGCACAAATAGCAAAAGTTTTAGGGAAAAATAAGGATTATGAGTATTTTATGAATCGTTCTTCGGCCTATCAGAAACTGTTTGATGAAGATACTGGATTTATGCGTGGAAAATCTGAAGACGGTTCTTCATGGCGAGAGCCTTTTGACCCAAAACATTCTGCTCATAGAGTTAATGCCGATTATACTGAAGGCAATGCTTGGCAACACAGTTGGTTTGTATTGCATAATGTTGAAGACCTCATAGGGTTGCATGGTGGTAATGAGAAATTTACAGATAAACTTGAACAACTTTTTATAGAATCTTCGGAAATTATTGGAGACAATATATCTAATGATATCTCTGGTCTAGTAGGGCAATATGCACATGGTAATGAACCTAGTCATCATATAGCCTATATGTTTAATCATGCAAAAAAACCATGGCGTACCCAATATTGGTTAAGAGAAATTTTAAAGACACAATACAATACTTCAACGAGTGGCTTGAGTGGTAATGAAGACTGTGGCCAAATGTCTGCTTGGTATGTTTTTAGTTCGATGGGTCTCTATCCCTACAATCCTGTTTCGGGAAAATATCAGATTGGTAGCCCTATTTTTGATGAAGTTACAATCAAAGTTTCTGAGACTAAAAATTTTGTAATCAAAGCATCAAATGTTTCTAATAAAAATATTTACATACAATCTGCAACCTTAAATGGGGAAGAATTAAACAGAACATTCATAACTCATAATGAATTGATGAACGAAGGAATACTTCATTTTGTCATGGGAGAGAACCCAAATAAAAGTTGGGGTATTCAATAAGATTTTAATCATATGAACAATATAGATATATCAATAATAGCAGTTTATATCATTCTAACCATTTCATTAGGTATTTGGGTTTCTAAAAAAGCATCGAAAGGATTAGATTCCTATTTTTTAGGAGGAAAATCTATTAAATGGTATTATTTGGGTTTAAGTAATGGATCTGGAATGTTCGATGTTTCTGGAACAGCTTGGATGGTTGGAATTCTATTTTTGTATGGTGTAAAGAGTTTTATGTTTATGTGGCTCTGGCCTATTTGGAATCAAATATTCGTAATGATGTTTTTAGCCGTTTGGATTCGAAGGTCAAATATAATGACAGGATCAGAATGGATTTTAACACGGTTTGGAGACAAAAAAGCAGGTAGAGCTTCGCATATGATTGTTGCTGTTTTTGCTATTATTGCAGCCATTGGATTTATCGCATACTTTTTTGAAGGTGTTGGAAAGTTTATGACCATCATATTGCCATGGGATCTTGCATGGCAAATAGGTGAATCAGTGCTATTAAATTCTGAACAATCCTACGCATTAATCATCATATTCTTAACAACAATTTACACCATTAAAGGCGGTATGTTTTCGGTTGTAGCAACGGAAGTGCTACAATACGGAATTATGGTTATTGCAGGGATATTAGTGGCAGGGTATGCTTTTTATTCAATAAGTGATGCTGAAATAAACAATGTTATTACAGCAGAATGGCGAAACGTATTTTTTGATTGGGAATTAGAAACCCATTGGAGCGGAAAATTCCAAGCCTTTAATGATTTAATTGATTCCGAGGGATTTAAAATGTTTGGAGCTTTTATAGGAATGACATTATTTAAAGGTTTTTTTGCAAGTATTGCGGGTCCTACACCTAGTTTTGATATGCAAAGAATATTATCTACAAAAACGGTAAAAGAAGCTGCATACATGAGTGGCTTTACAAATTTGATTTTATTTCTTCCAAGATATTTATTAATAGGCGGAGTAGTGGTTATTGCCTTGGTTACTTTAAGTCCAGAAATGATCACGAATCCTTCTTTAAATGGTGGAGATTTAGAAGTATTGTTGCCAAAAGTTATTAATTTTCATATACCTGTTGGTATTAAAGGTTTATTATTAGCTGGTTTATTAGCCGCTTTTATGTCCACTTTTTCAGCATTTGTGAATGCAGGTCCTGCATATATTGTAAATGATATTTATAAAAAATATTTCAAACCAAATGCTAGTGATAAACATTATATAAAAGCAAGTCATATAGCTTCCTTATCATTGGTTGCTTTAGGGGTATTTATGGGGTTTTTTGCAGACTCCATTAATTCTCTTACCTTATGGATTACCTCTGCTCTTTTTGGAGGATATGTTGCTGCTAATTTTTTAAAATGGATTTGGTGGCGTTTTAATGGCTGGGGATATTTTTGGGGAATGTTCTCAGGTTTAGTCGTAGCAACTTTTCAATTTATGTTAGACCAAAATAAAGGAAATCTTAGTGAGGATACATTACTTTATGATTTATCTCACCAGCATGCTATTTATTTGTTTCCAATCATTTTTACAATATCATTATTAGGTTCTTTTTTAGGCACTTACCTAACAAAACCAACTCCTATGGATACCTTAAAGTCATTTTATAAAACGGTTAGACCTTGGGGATGGTGGAGTCCTGTATATAAAGAATTATTAAAAGAAGATTTTAGTATTAAAAAGAATACTGATTTCTGGAAAGATATGTTAAATTGTGCTATTGGCATTGTTTGGCAATCTAGTATGATTATACTGCCAATTTATTTTGTGATAAGAGATTACCCAAAAGCAATAATATCCTTGGTTGTTTTCTTAATAACCTCCGTTATTTTGAAGTACACTTGGTTGGATAGAGTGAAAAAAATAAATGATTAATAAAAAAAATGATTAAATTGACAATAGAAAAGGCAACTATTCCTTGGCAAGAAAAACCAAAGGATTCTAAAGATGTAATTTGGCGTTATAGTGCAAATCCTATAATAGATAGGTATGCCATACCAAGTTCTAATAGTATTTTTAATAGTGCTGTTGTGCAGTTTAAGGATGGTTATGCAGGCGTTTTTAGATGTGATAACAAAGCAGTGCAAATGAATATTTTTGCAGGTTTTAGCAAGAATGGTATCGATTGGGTTATTAATCATGAGCCTATAAAAATGAAAGCTGGTAACACTGAAATGATAGCTTCTGATTATAAATACGATCCACGAGTAGTGTTTATTGAAGACCGTTATTGGATTACTTGGTGTAATGGCTATCATGGTCCAACAATTGGCATTGGATATACCTTCGATTTTAAAGAATTTTTTCAATGCGAAAATGCCTTTTTGCCTTTTAATAGAAACGGTGTATTATTTCCGCAGAAAATAAATGGAAAATATGCCATGTTAAGTCGTCCAAGTGATAATGGCCATACACCATTTGGAGATATTTATATTAGTTATAGTCCAGATATGAAATATTGGGGAGAACATCGCTGTGTGATGAAAGCAACTGCTTTTGAAGATAGTGCTTGGCAGTGTACAAAAATTGGTGCAGGGCCAATTCCTATTTTAACAGACGAAGGTTGGTTAATGATTTATCATGGGGTAATTAATACCTGTAATGGTTTTAGATATGCAATGGGAACTGCACTTTTAGACGAAAAGGAACCTGATAAAGTAAAATATAGAACACAACCTTATTTGTTAGGACCTGCTGAACAATATGAAATGGTTGGTGATGTACCAAATGTGGTTTTCCCATGTGCTGCTTTGCATGATGTTGAAGAAGATAAATTAGCAATTTATTATGGTGCGGCAGATACAGTTGTAGCTTTGGCTTTTGGAAAGCTAAGCGAAGTTATTCAGTTTACTAAAGATAATAGCCTATAAATATTAAAAAAATTATGATCATTAGAAATTCTAATATTTTAATAAGCTCGGTTGCATGTATCTGTTTGATGATGCTTTTTTTCAATTGTTCAAAAGAAGTTAAAACTAATAATAACAGTGTTAAAGATTTAAAAATAATCGGTTATGTTGCTGGTTATGAAAATTATGATCCTGCACTTATTGCTGCAGAAAAATTGACTCACATTAATTATGCTTTTGCAAATATTGTTGAAGGAAAACCCAAGTTTGAGTTAGATACAGATTCCCTTAAAATTTCAAAATTGATTGCTCTAAAAAAAGTAAATCCTAATTTAAAAGTTTTGTACTCAGTTGGTGGATGGGTTTGGTCCAATGAATTTTCACATACTGCTGCATATCCAGAGTCAAGAAAGCAATTTGCAATTAGCGCTGTTCAACTTATGAAAAAACACAGATTTGATGGTGTAGATTTAGATTGGGAATTCCCCGGTCAACGAGGAGAAGATAATGATTTTAGGCCTTCTGATAAAGAGAATTTCACCTTGCTTTTAGCAGAAATAAGAAAACAATTAGAAAAAGAAGGTAAGAAAAATAATACTCATTATCTGCTTACTATAGCAACTGGTGCGGATCAAGCTTATATTGATAATACCAATTTAGGAAAGGCACACAAATATTTAGATTTTATAAATGTTATGTGTTATGATTTTTATCATGGGTGGTATTATCAAACGGGTCATCATGCAAATTTGTATCCTTCAGAAAAAGAAAAATTCATTGGTAATAGTGGGCAAAAAGCAATAGATAGACATTTAAAAGAAGGTATTCCCCCTAATAAATTGATTATGGGTATTCCTTTTTACGGAAGAAAATGGAAAAAAGTGATTTTAGAAAATGAAGGATTATATCAAACTGCCATGACTACAGGAGTTATTGTGCCTTTTTGGGAAATTGTAGAAAAAATAAAATCTGGAAACTACAAAAAAGGATATGACAATTCTGCAAAAGCTTCCTATTTGTGGAATGTTACTGATAGTATTTTTATTTCTTGGGAAACACCAAAAGAAATTAAATTTAAAACAAAATATATCAAAGAAAATAACTTAGGAGGTGCTATGTTTTGGGAGTATAGTTTAGACAAAGATCAAAAATTATTGAATACGCTTTTTGAAAATATAAATGAAGTAAAATAATTAAGATGTTTATGAAGAAATTTTCTTTTTTCGTTATACTAATTTTTAACTCACTTTTATTATTAGGGCAGGCTGCTATAGAGTATGTAAATCCATTTATAGGAACTTCAAATTTTGGGGCAACAAACCCAGGAGCTATTGCTCCTAGAGGAATGGTAAGTGTTTCGCCTTTTAATGTTGCAGGCACTAAAAATACTTTAGAAAAAGACAGTAGATGGTTGTCTAATTCTTATGTACATGAAAATAATTTTCTAACAGGTTTTTCACACGTAAACTTAAGCGGAGTTGGATGTCCTGATTTAGGGGTTATTTTAACCATGCCCACTACAGGGAATTTAGAAACAGATCATTTAAAATATGGCAGCACTTATGGCAACGAAGTTGCAAAGGCAGGGTTTTACAGTACAACGTTAAAAAAGTATAAGGTTAAAATAGAAACTACTGCTACTTCAAGAGTTGGTGTTAGTAGATACTCTTTTCCAGAAGGAAAATCAAATATTCTCTTGAATTTAGGCTTAGGCCTAACCAACGAGCAAGGTGCCTCTATTAAAATTGTTTCTCCTTCAGAAATAGAAGGGATGCGAAATGTTGGTTCATTTTGTTATTTTAAGCCCAACGAATCTTACCCAGTCTATTTTGTAGCAAAGTTTAGCAAGCCATCAAATGAATACGGGATTTGGAAAAATACCAGAAAATATAAAGGGATAGAAGGGCAGTGGATGCCCTATAATGGAAAAAAAAGATTGTACAAAGGCTATAAAAAGGAAATTATTGGTGATAGTATCGGAGCTTATATGAGTTATGATTTTAAAAAACCTACTCAAGTTGTTGTAAGAGTTGGGGTGTCATATGTAAGTATAGATAATGCTAGAGAAAATTTAGAAAAAGAGACTAATGGTTTATCATTTGATGAAATTCAGAAAGAAACAGCAAGAAACTGGGATGAATTACTATCAAAAATAAAAGTTGAAGGTGGCACTAAGGACGATAAAACCATTTTTTACACTGCTCTTTACCACACATTAATACACCCAAATACACTAAATGATGTAAATGGTGAATATCCTAAAATGGCCACCAGAGAAACTTTAAAAACAAAAGGAACACGTTTTACAGTATTTTCTTTTTGGGATACTTATAGAAACCTACATTCATTAATGTCTTTAGTATATCCCAAACAACAATCTGATATGGTAAAAAGTATGTTATCTATATATGATGAGAGTGGATGGTTACCAAAATGGGAGTTAAATGCCACCGAAACAACCACAATGGTTGGAGATCCTGCAGGAATTGTTATTGCTGATACCTACTTGCGAGGAATTCAAGATTTTGATATAGAAAAGGCCTATAGAGCAATGATTAAAAGTGCTACTCAGCTAGAAAAAAATGCACTAAGACCGGGTATTAAAGAGTATACAGAAAAAGGGTATTTAACTACTGCTTCTACAAAAAGTGGCTCAGTTTCTACCACACAAGAATATAATACTTCAGACTTTGCTATTGCACAATTAGCAAAAGTATTAGGGAAAAAAGAAGATGAGAAATTTTATAGAGAGCGATCAATTTCTTATAGAAAACTTTTTGACAAAGAGTTTAATTTATTAAGACCCAAAGACAAAGATGATTTATGGATAACACCATTTAACCCAGAAACTGGTGCAAATTTTCAAAAGAATCTAGGATTCATTGAAGGCAATTCATGGCAATATACCTTTATGTTGGCGCATGATGCAAAAGGATTAATAAACTTAATGGGTGGCGAAGAGGTATATTCTAAACAATTACAGAAAGTTTTTAATATTGGACAATTTGATATGGCAAACGAACCAGATATTGGTTATCCATACTTATTTAATTTTGTAAAAGGTGAAGAATGGCGAACACAAGAAAAAGTATCAAAACTTATTAATCAATATTTTAAAAATACTCCAGAGGGTCTTCCGGGTAACGATGATACTGGCACCATGTCTGCTTGGTTAATTTATAGTATGATGGGCATATATCCTATTTCTCCAGCCGAGCCCAGTTACACGATAACTAGGCCTGTATTTGAAAAAATTACAATTCAATTAGATTCAAAGTATTACAAGAACAAACAACTGATTATAGAAAAAAAAGGTCGAGGTAAAATTGATAAAATACAGATTAATGGTAAAACAATTAAGTCGTATTTTATTTCACATGCATCACTTGTTAACGGATATAATCTGAAAATTAATCTGCAATAACTGTTATATTCTATCTAAATTTATTAAAATTTAAAATTTACATATTAATATGTTTTAAGACGATATTAATGATAGATGTTAAAAATTTTAACAAACTCCTTACTTTATTTGTTATCTGTCGAAATTATTTATTTTTAACTCACAATTGTTATTCTTTTATAACATATTAACATATTAATTTTAATTATGAAACAAAAAATAATGAATTTGTTGGTTTTAATAATTGTTTTTAGTGCGGTGAATACATTTGCACAAACAACTACAACCACAATAACAGGAACTATCACTGATTCCACTGATGGAACGGAACTTCCAAATGTTACCGTTTTAGAAAAGGGTACCACCAATGGTACTACATCAGATTTTAACGGGAAATATTCTATCAAAATTTCTAGTAAAAATGCTGTTTTAATGTTTTCTTACTTAGGTTTTAAAACCGTAGAAGTCCCATTAAATGGTGAAAATGTAGTAAATATAAGTTTAGAGGAGGGAGGAGAAGCTTTAGACGAGATAGTTATTACTGCTTTTGGATTTGAAAAGAAAACAAAATCTGTAGGTTACTCTATTACTCAACTTAAAGGGGATGAATTAAACCGTGTTAACACAGGAGGAAATCCATTACAGGCTCTACGTGGTAAAGTTGCTGGTGTTAATATTAGTAACGGTGCAACAGGTATAAAAGGATCTGCAAGAGTTGTAATTAGAGGTAACAGTTCTTTTAATGGTGCTAACCAACCTCTTTATATTATTGATGGTATTTCATTACAAAATCAGCAGTTAGGTTCTGCTGGTGAATGGGGTGGTGCAGATACTGGTGATGGGCTTTCAGCTATTAATCCTGATGATATTAAATCTATCAGTGTTTTAAAAGGTGGTGCAGCAGCAGCGCTTTATGGATCAAGGGCTTCTAACGGAGTTATAATCATTAAGACAAAAGATGGTAAAGGTGGTCAAAAAGGCTTAGGGGTAGAAGTAAGTAATCAAACAGTGTTTACTAGTATAAATGATTTGTATGACCCTCAGACTACATATGGAAATGGTATTGCTGGTGGTCTTCCGACAGATCAAAAAGATGCATTTAATTCTTGGGGTCCAAGAATGGATGGTTCATTACGCACAACTTATGATGGCTCTCAACAACCTTATGAGTACGCTGGAGATAATATGAAACGTATTTTTTCAACAAGTGTAAACTCAACAACATCTGTTGCAGTTACTTCGAATACAGATAAAGGAAGTACTAGACTTTCTGCTACTCTTATAGACGGTAAAGATGTTGTAGCAACTTCAAAACTAAGAAGACTTGCTTTTGCTCTTAATACTTCGCAGAAACTATCTGATAAATTAACTGTCAATGCAAGCGTAAAATTTAGCGATGTAGACGAAACAGCAAACCCTATTGTATCAACTGAACCGGCCAGTATTACTGGTTCTCTTAGACGTTTTGCTCCAAACATCAATGTAAATGATTTTAAGGGTGATTTTGGTAATGGTACCACCGATGGTATTACTGAATTGCCGATTGCTAATAATATATATAGAACAAACCCATGGTTTGCATTGAACAATAACATAACCTCTACAGAGAAAGAAAGACTTTTAGGCGCTTTGAGTGCACGATATGATATCACTAAGGATCTTTATGTTAGAGGACAAGCTGGGTTTGACAAGGCCACAAACCACTTTAATGATCACGGAGTTAATCGAGCTAATTTAAATTGGCCTGGTATTCAATTCTACTCAGCTGGTCAACTCTTGCAGCAGACGCAAACTATTGACCAATATGATGCAGATGTTTTTATTGGAACAGATAATGTAAATATAACTAAAGACTTTGCCGTGAATGGTTTTGTTGGAGCAGGATCTTTTTATGTTAAAGGAGAAGATGTGGGAGTTTTAGGAGATCAAGTTGTAATCCCTGGGTTATATACTGTATTGAATACAGCATCACAATCGGGTTTATATGGTTTTCAAGAAAGAAAAATTAATTCTGTCTACGGGTCAGCTGAATTTTCTTTTGCAGATAAGATATATTTAACAACTACTGTAAGAAACGATTGGTTTTCCACACTCTCTGCTGAAGGAAAAACAACCCCAAACAATGATTTGTATGGTTCAGCAAGTTTATCAGTTATTTTATCAGATTTAGTAAAGCTGCCGGAAGTTTTTACTTTTGCAAAATTAAGAGGAGGCTATTCTCAAGTTGCTGGTGGTGCTGATCAACCTTATGGCTTAGGTTTAACATATGCACTCGTTGATCAAGGTCACTTAGGAAATCCACTTGGAAATATTAACGGAGGAGTAATTCCAAATTCTACTATAACACCTTTTGAAAAGAATGAAACAGAAGTTGGTTTTGAATTAAGGATGTTTGATAATAAACTTACTTTTGACTTTGCATACTATTCAAATCAAACGTTGAAAGATATTGTTAACGCTACGGCATCTCCTGCTTCTGGATTTGCTAGTACAACAATCAATTTGGGCGAAATAACAAATAAAGGAACAGAGCTTTTATTAAATTGGAAAGCAATTGAAAAAGACGATTTTTCATTGGATTTATCCTTAAACTATGCTCATAATAACAGTGAAGTTGTTAGAACTGATGAGAATGATGGAATAGTTCAAGCTGGAGTAGCTCAACTTTTTCAATCGAACATTGGGCATATTCCAGGTCAGCCATTTGGCGTTATTTATGGTAATTCATACGTAAGAGATGATCAAGGTAGGATTGTACATGAAGTTATTGATGGTGTTCCAGTAGCAAAATCTGAAAACGTGAATAAAGTTTTAGGATTAGGAGTAGCGCCAACCCAAATGGGTTTTGGAACCAGCATAAGATATAAGAACCTTACATTTAATGCATTCTTAGAAGGGAAATTTGGAGGAAGTATTGTTTCTAATACCAATAAAACATTGAAAGAGTTTGGATTACATAAAGTAACAGTTCCTCAAGGAGGAAGGGAAAATGGATTCGTACCTAATGGCGTACTTGAAGATGGAAGCACTATAACTCAAAGTCTTTCAGAAGCACAAATTTATCAATATTGGAATCTTACAAATAGTCTCGGTGCAAGTAAATCTCAACTTGGAGAAGAGAATGTTTATGAAAATGATTTCATCAGGATAAGTCAATTGAGCTTGGGGTATCAAATTCCTAATAAACTACTTAAGGATGTTTTTATCGAAAGTGCAAGTATGTCTTTAGTTGGAAATAATTTAGGGTTTCTTTTAAACAAAGTTCCTAATCATGATCCAGAAGCCTACTACAATACACGTAACGGTCAGGGTGTAGAAGCTAATTCAATGCCAATCGGTGAGTCCATTGGTTTTTCTATTAACGTAAAATTTTAAATCAAGATGAAAAAAATAATAATTTTATTTATAGCAATATCAATGACAATGGTGTCATGTGATAATGGCTTTGAGGATCTTAACATAAATCCAACAGCAAGTACAGAATTAGAGTTAAATCCGAAATTTGCTTATTTGTTTTTAAAATCAGCAGGTGATGAATTTGAACATTCTTTCACAAATATACTTTGTGCAGGACAACTAACTCAACAAGTAGTAGATACAGATTTTCCACAATCGAGCATATATACGACTCGTGAAGATCTTCAGGTTGCTTGGTGGATAGTTGCATATACAACTACAATTAAGACTGTTGTTGATATTATTGCTCAGTTGGAGAACGAAGGAAATGTGGGAACTGAAATGGGAATTGCAAGAATATGGAAAGCATATCTTTTCCATGTATTGGTTGATCAGTATGGAGATACACCTTACTTCCAAGCTGGAAGAGGTTTCTTAGATGGTGTTGTTCGACCAGCATATGATGATGACAAAGTGATTTATATGGACATGTTGAATGAACTTGAAGAAGGAGTTGCACAGTTAGGTTCAACTAGTACTTTAGGAAATGCTGATCTAATTTATGGAGGTAATACTGATAAATGGAAAAAGTTTGGTAATTCTTTAATGCTTCGTCTAGCAATGCGTATTAAAAATGTAGATGCAGCAGCTTCAAATGCTTGGGCACAAAAAGCTATCACCGGTGGAACAATGAATTCTAGCTCAGATACAGCTTTTATGACTCATACAGATGGCCCTGCTAATATTAACAGAAATGCTTGGGGAGTTTATCAACCAAGATATGTTAATGCACGAATAGGAGCAACATTGTATGATTGGTTAGCTATCAATAATGATCCTCGTCTTAATATCCTTGCAGACCCTACTGGTCCTGCAGCAGGAAATCGTTTTGGCCTGGAAAAAGACAAGCTTTTGTCTATTTATAATGAAACTCCAGATAGTTACGCAAGGGTGAATCCTGCGATTACTAAACTTGATTCTCCATGGGTATTTCTATCATATGCTCAAACTTCTTTATTAGAAGCGGAATTTGCAGCATCTGCTGGAAATCACTCTTCGGCTGAAACTAAATATAACGATGGTGTTAGAGCTAATATGCAAATATGGGGATCGCATTATGATGCATCATTGACTGTAGATAATTCTACTATTGATGATTATCTTACTGCAAATCCATATGTTGCTTCTGAAGGAGAAAGAATGATTGGAGAACAATATTGGGCTGCATCTTTCTTTGATTTCTTTGAATCATTTTCAAACTTTAGAAGATCAGGATATCCAGAACTTCAAGCTTTTGGTGGGCATGATCCATTCCCGGGTAATGTGACAAATGGAGCTATACCAAGAAGGTTAATATATCCTTCTAATGAAGGTTCTGTAAATACTGATAATTTTAATGCAGCGATACAAGCTCAAGGACCAAATAATCAAATTACAAGAGTTTGGTGGGATGTAAACTAATTAAAGTTATATTTTAATTAAATTATTTAAATAAAGGAGAGTCTAACTCTCCTTTATTTTTTTTATTAAATTTGTGTATGAAAAAATCAGTCAAAGTATATGTTTTTTGGTTCATAATTAGTGCGCTTTTTTTATGTGTGTTATTTTTGGCTATTAGAAATTCTTCTTCGAAATCAGATCAAAAACGCTTTACACTACTGAATTCTTCTTCTACAAATATTAATTTTAACAACAAGATAAAGGACACTAAAGAAAGTAATATTCTATTGTATGCTAATTTTTATGGAGGAGCGGGTGTTGGTGTTGGTGATTTCAACAATGATGGCCTTCAAGATCTTTATTTTGCAGGAAATTTGGTGTCAGATAAATTATATTTAAACCAAGGAAACCTTACTTTCAAAGACATTACAAGTACTGCCGGAATTATTGATGACGGCGGTTGGTCAACAGGAGTTACTGTTGCAGACGTGAATAATGACGGATATCAAGATGTTTATGTGAGTAGAGAACTCTATGATGATAAACCCGACTTGCGAGCAAACTTATTATATATAAATAATGGAGACGGCACTTTTGTAGAGTCCGCAAAATTATTTGGCGTTGCCGATTCTCAAAGAACAAGACACGCTACCTTCTTAGATTATGATAAAGATGGGTTTCTAGACCTCTTCTTATTAACGCAACCTCCAAATCCTGGAGGCTATTCAAATTTTTCTGGTACCACGCTTTTAAAACCAGAGTACCATTTAAAATTATTCAAAAATACAGGTAAAAACTCATTTATTGAAGTGAGTGAAAAAGCAGGTATAAAATATACAGGTTTTCCTAACGGAGTATCTGCAAGTGATATTAATAATGACGGTTGGACGGATCTTTACGTAACTAATGATTTTTATGCTCCAGACTTTTTATTTATTAACAATCAAGACGGTACGTTCACAAATAGTATTGATACAGCAGTAGGTCATATGTCCTATTACAGCATGGGAGTAGATATAGCCGATATTAATAACGACGCACTATTAGATATTTTTGCAGTCGATATGGTTGCTGAAGATAATTTTCGTTCTAAGTCTAATATGAGTGGAATGAATCCAAAACGATTTCAGCAAGTAATTGATGATGGTGGTCATTATCAATACATGTATAATTCAGTGCAGCTGAATAATGGAAATTCAACATTTAGCAATGTAGCTCAATTAACAGGAATGGCAGCAACTGATTGGAGCTGGTCAAATCTAATTGCAGATTTCAATAATGATGGACTTAAAGATACTTACATTACTAATGGACTGCTTTATGACATCCGCAATACAGATGCAGATAAGAATGTAGCTCGTTTTATTGATAAAACTAGATACGATTGGTTACAAAAATATCCTGATGGCGGTAATATTACGAGTCTTTTTGATATTTTAAATTTAGAGGATGTCACGGCATTAATTCCATCCCAGCCTTTAAAAAATTATGCATTTAAGAACAATGGCAACTTAAAGTTCCAAAAAGTGATGGGTGATTGGGGATTGAATCAAGAATCCTTTTCTAACGGATCTGCCTATGCTGATTTGGATAATGACGGGGATTTAGATATAGTCGTTAATAATATTAACAGTGAAGCATTTGTATATCGAAACAATTCAGAAACTTTCTCAAATAGCAATTTTATTAGGTTAGAACTCATTGATGAGGCGCATAAACCTGTCTTAGGGACTAGAACGAATCTATATTTAGGAAATGAAATTCAAACACATGAAACCACAAATGTTCGGGGAATCTATTCTACAAGTGAGTCTTTTGTGCATTTTGGAGTAAATAATGCTACAAAAGTTGATAGTATTGTGGTCACATGGCCAAATCAAATGAAAACAGTAAAAAGAAACCTTACTGTTAATCAAACGATTCAAATAGCAATGAATACTGCTTCAAAACCTTCTCATACCGACAGAATTAAAAAGGGTGATGTTCTTTTCACAAATAGTTCGGCGTCATTTGATTTGAATTTTAAACATACTGAAAATTCATTTAACGATTATAAATATCAGGTATTACTACCACATAAACTTTCGCAAATAGGGCCTGCTATGGCGGCAGGAGACGTAAATAACGATGGTTTGGAAGATCTCTATTTAGGCGGAGCAAGTGGATACCGTGGGCACTTATATATTCAAAAAATGGATGGTAGTTTTTCTGATAATAGTGCTGTTTTTTGGGAAAAAGAAAATCCTTATGAGGATGTAGATGCACTTTTTGTAGATATTAATAATGATGGGTTTCAGGATTTATATGTAGTCAGTGGCGGCAATGAATACCCATCAAATGATGTTCATTATGCAGATCGACTTTACTTAAACGATGGTGCAGGTAATTTTTCAAAAGCAGCGATTCTTCAATTAAATCGAAACAGTGGTTCCATTGTCAAAGCCTCAGATTATGACAATGATGGAGATATGGATCTTTTTATAGGCGGAAGGCACACCCCTCACCAATATCCATTGCCAGCAAACAGCATGTTATTGAAAAATGAAAATGGACAACTAGTAAATGCTACACAAACGTTGGCTCAAGAGTTGAATGGTATTGGTATGGTTACCGATGCAGTTTGGAATGATTATGACGGTGATGGTGATACTGATCTAACTTTGGTTGGAGAATGGATGCCAATTACTTTTTTTAGAAATGATAACGGTGTCTTAAATAAAGTTGTTGCCACTGATTTAGAAAATGAAACAGGATGGTGGTTTAGTATAGAGAAAGGAGATTTTGACAAGGACGGTGACCTCGATTTTATAGCAGGTAATTTAGGTCTTAATTATAAGTACAAAACATCTAAAGAAAAACCTTTTGATATCTACTATAATGACTTTGACAGTAATGGAAGCAATGATATTGTTTTGGGATACTACCAAGGCAACAAACATTTTCCTTTAAGAGGTTTTTCGTGTTCATCAGAGCAAATACCTGGTTTAAAAGATAAAATAGGAAAGTACGATGTTTTTGCAGCACTTGAAATTGAGCAAGTATATGGTGATGAAAACTTGCAAAATTCACTTCATTACAAGGTTACAACATTTGCTTCTTCTTATATAGAAAATTTAGGTAACGGACGTTTTAAAAGAACTCCATTACCAATTCAAGCTCAATTTTCAAATATAAACGATATCATGATATCCGATTTTAACAAAGATGGTGATTTAGATATATTAACAGTGGGCAATCTATTTGCTTCAGAAATTGAAACTCCAAGAAATGACGCTGGTACCGGACTTTTGATGTTAGGAGATGGAGCGGGAAATTTCTCAGTACTGAACAATAAAGAGAGTGGTTTTTTTGCAAATCGTAATGCGAAAAAAATAGTTATGATTTCGAATAAGAAACAGAAAAAAATATTGGTTGCTAATAATAACGATAATCTACAATGTTTTACCATAAAATAAATAAAAGCTATGAAGTATTTTTTACTAGTTCTAATTAGTAGTTTTTCTGTTTTGGCATTTTCTCAAGGAATAGAAACGACTAAAACAGATTCTACGGTCATCTACTACGGTAGAGAACACTTTTTGATTGAAGGAACTGTCATTTCAGACTCCCTTAAGGAAAGTTCTTATGATCGTTTACCAATTTCATATAAAGAAAAAGTAAGAGAACCAGTCTGGGACTTATCAAAAGCATCAGCAGGAATAACGGTACGATTTCACTCAAATTCGACAAGTATTAATTTAAAATGGACTGTTTTAAATGATTTGGATATGCCTCATATGGCATCTACTGGTATTAAAGGAATAGATTTATATACAAAGTATAACAATAAATGGAGATATGTAACTACAGCAGGAGCTCTTGTGGGACTTAAAACATATCAAAATAAATCCATACCAGCAGATAGTATAAATGAATATGAACTAATAAAAAACATGTCTCCTGACTTTAGAGAGTATAAATTATTTTTACCCTTGTATGATGGTGTTACAAAATTAGAAGTTGGTATTGATTCTAGAGCATCAATTGAAAAAGCAAGTCCCAATCCTATAAAACCGATTGTTTTTTACGGAACAAGTATTACACAAGGTGGGTGTGCGTCCCGTCCTGGTATGGCCCATACCAACATTATATCCAGAAAATTGGATGTGGACTGTATAAATTATGGATTTAGCGGAAATGGACGAATGGAAACACCTATTGTAAAGCTCATTTCTGAAATTGACGCTCATTTTTATGTTATTGAATGTATGCAAAACATGGACTCTGAGCAAGTTAGTGAGAGAGTTCGACCATTGGTGGATATGATTAGAACTAACCACCCGTTCACGCCTATAGTTTTAGTGGAAAACATGATGTATACAATGGCTTTTTTAGATCAAACGATAAAAACTAGATTGATTCAGGAAAATGCAGCACTTAAAAATGAGTATGACAAAATAATTAAAAGTGATATTCCAAATATTTTTTATATCAAAGACAATAAAGACTTTTTATTAGATAATGAGGGAACTGTAGACGGAGTGCACCTTACTGATTTAGGTTTTTTACGATATGCAGATTATCTAATAGAAAATTTTAAAAAATTCAAGCTTATTAAGAATTAGATTATTTTTTGTGATGAATTAATTCTTTACTTAAAAATTGAACTTTTTCATATGGCTTTTCAATTAATTTATTTTGACCTTCAGTGAGTTTGTATTTTTTATTCACTGTTATACTGTTAAAAATTTGTATATCTGAACTTGGCCATGTAATGGTTAATGTTTGTATCATTTTACTTTGACCCAATCCTATTTCTGCTTGTAAACTATTTGCTCCAAAACTTCCACCTGTATTAATGGTATAAAAAATAGTTCTACCGTTATCTATATCAAGCTTTAGTTTAGTTCCTATAGCGCTTCGGTTTGACTGTACACCTTCTAAACTTAGTATAACCCAATTATTTTCAAATATTGGGTTTTCAAAACAAACATTTGTATAATTATCTCCTTCATAAGCACCTCCTAAAACTGCATAAATATCTTGATCACCGTCATTATCTAAATCTGCAAAACTCACTCCATGTCCTTTTTGAATATGCCCAAACCCACCAGCTGAGGTTACTTCTTCGAATGAAATTCCATCAACATTTCTAAACATTCTATTAGGAACAACAGAAGTAAATTCCGGTGAGCCTGTACCTATGTAAAAATCCAACCATCCATCATTATCAAGGTCTCCAAAATTACTCCCCATTGCATAAAAACTTTTGTCAATATTAAAAGCATTACTCTGTTCGCTAAAAGTTTCATCGCCATTATTAATATAGAGTTTAGATTTATCTGATAGTACTTTTTCTCCTTGTAATTCTTTTACAAAATCACCAGCTACATTTTCTATATTACGTGTATCGTAACTAGCTACAAGAATATCATTAAACCCATCATTATTTACATCCCAAAACCAAGTGGGGAAACTAAAATTAGGTCCTTGAACACCTGCTGTTTCAGAAATATTTTCAAATTTTCCAAAATTGTTCTTGAATAATAAATTATTTCCTCCCATAACAGAAATATATAGATCTGGCCACTTATCGTTATTAATGTCACCAAAAACAACTCCTTTAATAAAGCCTTCAATTGAGGAGAGGTTGTAGTTTGAAGATTCTTCTATAAAACTCCCATCTTTTTGATTTATATATAACTCACAAGGATGTGACTGTTTTTCGTTTGATTCATTTCCAATAAAAAGATCTAAATAGCCATCATTGTTTACATCAGCCCAAGAAGCTGTTTGAGTAGGATGGAAGGAAAGTAGTCCTGCACTTTTTGTTATGTCAGTAAAAGTTCCATCTCCATTATTTTTTAGAAGCGAATTTGGATGATTACCACCTTCATCAAGCCAAGCTCCTCTTAAAACAAAAATATCTATATTTCCATCGTTGTCATAGTCTGCATGAATGCAATTGAGACCACTAACTATTCCCGTTAACCCTGCTTCTTCAGTTGTGTCGATAAAACCATTACTAGTGTTTGTATATAACTTACTTTGATCAGCCATTCCATAGGACGTTATGAAAATATCGAGTAAGCCATCATTGTTAAAGTCATCGATACTAACTCCTCCAGACAAACCATCTTGAGCTATCCCCAGTTTTAAACTGACTTCTTTGAATGCCTTAATTTTTTTCTGTTCAATATTCCAATTAGGGTAGTTTATTCTATATCTTTCAGGAACATTATTTGGGTGTTCACCAATAGTCATATGTGCTAAATTCAAAAGCCATTTGTATTTGTCGTTGGGGAACTTTTCATATATCTGTGTATAAATCTCCATCGCTTTTTTAGACCCATTTACATCAATGTGAAAGGCTTGATCTTTTAAGGGTAAAATACAAGAGTAAGAATTATGATTATTTTGACAATTATTAACCTCTCCCAGTCTCAAATAGCTAATGGCGAGCAAGTCGATAATGGGTAGCAAATCTTTTGTAATTAGATCTTGATACGTTAATTGTTGTCTTGTAATTAAATTTTCAATTTCATTAATACATGTCTTAATTTCGCCAGCTTTTAAAAGTTGCTGACAATATTTAAACCAAGTTATTATTTTTTTTTCTGGCTCAACTTTTGAAATTTGTGCTAGGTATAAAGCTGCAAGTTTTTCATTCCAATGGTAATAGTTTATTGGGTTTCCCTCTAAATATAGGGTTTTTAGTGTATCAACCATTGAAAATGTATCTGAACTATTTTCTGAACTGAATTGCTTGTTAAGCTCTTGGCTATTAATTTTAATTGTCAAGACAAAAAATAGCAACCAAAGAAAATATTTAACTTTCATAATTTTAAACTCAAATTACTTTTTGAAATACTGACAAATTTGCTTTTGCCTTTTTTTAAAAATAAACATTTTTTTTGGTATATGAGTAAATTAAATAAAAGACATGAAAAGTTATTGAGTTGGATAATGCGGATTGTATAAATGTACAAACTTTATTGAACTACTAATTATAATCTAAAAATATGCGTTAGTGAGTTTATATATGTTATTGGTCGAAGTAATTAAATAAACATGAATCATTATAGTATATTAAGGTTATAATAATTTTCTTCTGTTAGTTTATATTTAATCAAAAAGGAGTGATCAAACTACTCTTTTTATTTTTTTATTATTTAACTTAATTAATACCCAAAACTAAAAAAATGAATATTTCTTTAAAATTTTACAAATTATCATTGGCATTGCTTATGAGCTTGTTTTTTTTGTCATGTGATGTCGATGATAATAATGAAAGCTATCCCTTACCGCTATCAACTATTGCAGAATTCGCTGCAAATAATATTGATCTGAGCAATTTGGCTGCTGCACTAAATGCGGCAGATGGAAACTTATTAAGTCTTTTAAATGGTGGTGATTATACTCTTCTTGCACCAAATAATTTTGCATTCGAAATTTTTTTAGGTAAAAATGGATTCAATTCAATAGATGAAGTACCTAAAGATATACTCAAAAACATTCTGCTAAACCATGTTATTAGTGGTACAGTAAAATCTTCTGATCTTACTGCGGCTGTTAGTGGATACACATCAACAAATGCCACAAATACAGATGGGAATTTTCTTAGTATGTATTTCTCAACTAATAACGGTGTTGTTTTTAATGGTGTTTCAACTGTCCTTAATCCAGATATAGCTGCTTCAAATGGTATTATGCATGTAGTCGATGCTTTAATAGAACTCCCAACTGTAGTAACATTCGCTACTACAAATCCAGGTTTTGAAATTTTAGTTGCAGCTCTTACAAGGGATGATTTAAGTGAGGATTTCGTTTCAATATTATCAACAACAACAACTGAACCTGCCCCCTTTACAGTGTTTGCGCCAACGAATGAAGCATTTAGTTCATTATTTTCTGAACTTGGTGTGGAATCATTAAATGATATTAATACAGCTACTCTTGAATCAACTCTAGGCACCCATGTAGTTGCTGAGGCAAATGTTAGATCTGAAGATTTATTCAATGGTATGTTAATTACAACAATCGGTGATGATTTAACTATTTCTGCTGGCACTGGGCCCCAACTAGTTGATTTGAATAGTAGAACTGCGAATATAATAGCTGCTGATATCCAAGCATACAATGGGGTTATTCATGTCATTGACAATGTAATGTTACCAAAATTATAAATATATTAATCATCATACTTTTTAAGAGCACTAATCACCTTTGGAGACAATAATAAAGTTACCAACATTCATAACAGCAGATAGTATAAATGAATATGAACTAATAAAAAATATGCCTCCTGATTTTAGAGAGTATAAATTATTTTCACCGTTGCATGATGACGTGCACCTTACTGATTTAGGTTTTTTACGATATGCAGATTATCTAATAGAAAATTTTAAAAAAAAACCTACTAATTAAAAAAAACACTTCATTAAAATAGTATTCAATCAATATAGAAATAAAACTTCTGTCTTAAAAAAAATGTTATTGGTCGAAGTAATTTTGTAATTATCAATTATATAGCTTTCTTTATTTTGTTAATTGTTTTATTTGAATTACATTGAGTTTGAAACAAGAACAAGATTATTCTTGTTCTTGTTTTTTTAATTTAAAAACATGAAAAAACCTATTATTTCAAAGAAAGAGTTGATCTCTTTTATTTTAGTGACTTCATTATTCGCCTTATGGGGGTTTGCTAATGCAATTACAGATCCGATGGTCCAGGCTTTTAAAAAAGTACTAGAATTATCTAATTCACAAGCAGCTTGGGTACAAATGGCATTTTATGGTGGCTATTTTTGTATGGCTTTACCTGCAGCATTATTTGTTAGAAAATATTCATACAAAACAGGTATTTTAATAGGACTTGCATTATATGCTGTAGGAGCTTTATTGTTTTATCCTGCAGCGATTACGGAACAGTTTTGGTTTTTTTGTTTGGGATTATACATTTTAACATTTGGGTTGGCTTTTTTAGAGACTACTGCAAATCCTTATATTCTTGCAATGGGTGCTCCAGAAACTGCCACACAACGATTGAACCTAGCACAAGCGTTTAATCCTTTAGGGCTGATTGCCGGGTTGTTAATTGCTCAACAATTTGTTCTAAAAAAATTACAATCTGATGATATTGAAAATTATAGCATGTTATCTGAAGCAAAAAAAATACTAATTAGAACTTCTGACCTTCTTGTAATAAGAGACCCTTATGTTATTCTAGGCTTAGTAATAATTGTTGTTTTTATTTTAATAGCTGTATGCAAAATGCCCCAAGTAAAAGGGAGTGAAGAGATTCCAAGTATTAAGGAAACTTTTAAATCACTGGGTAAAAATAAAAAATATATTCTAGGTGTCGTTGCACAAGTTTTTTACGTGGGTGCTCAAATTATGTGTTGGACTTATATTTATCAATATGCAGAAGGTATTGGTATTAAAAGTGATATCGCAGCTAATTATCAATTTATTGCTTTTATTGTATTTTTAATTGGTAGAGCCATTGGTACCTATTTGTTACGTTTTATAAGTGCTGGAAAATTATTAATGTACTTTGCGTTGTTAGCAGTAGTTTTTTGTTTGACTACCATTTTCATTGAAGGCATTTATGGCTTGTATAGTTTAGTAGGGGTTTCATTTTGTATGTCTTTAATGTTTCCAACGATTTACGGAATAGCTCTTAACGGATTAAATGAAGAAGAATCTAAAATTGGGGCAGCAGGATTGGTTATGGCTATAGTTGGAGGTGCTTTAATGCCAAAGCTGCAAGGAATGGTTATAGATGTGGGAGGAACAGCAGTAAATGACATGAAAATTGTTGGTGTATCTGAAGTAAATTTTTCCTTCATACTCCCATTATTATGTTTTGCTTACATTGCGTGGTACGGGTTGCGAGTATTTAGAATATATGAAAAAACAACAAGTATAATCACATAGGCTATTTTTAAACACTCATTAAACTAGGCTCTTAAGACTATAATTTAAAAAAATGAAAAAAAGCGATCAAAAAAAATACTGGAAAACCAACTTGAAATACCTCACTGTATTATTAACAATATGGTTTATTGTTTCTTATGGCTGTGGAATTATTTTTGTTGATGAGTTAAATACTATTAGAATGGGAGGCTTTAAACTCGGGTTTTGGTTTGCACAACAAGGGTCAATTTATGTATTTACCATTTTAATTTTTGTGTATATAAAGTTGATGAATAAATTGGATAAAAAATACAATTTAGATAGCTAATTATGGATTTACAAACATGGATATGGTTGCTAGTAGGCATTACTTTTGCATTATATATTGGTATTGCAATTTGGTCTAGAGCCGGATCAACAAAAGAATTTTATGTTGCTGGTGGTGGAGTTTCGCCACTTGCAAACGGATTGGCAACTGCAGCAGATTGGATGTCTGCCGCATCCTTTATTTCAATGGCAGGGTTAATTTCTTTTAATGGGTATGATGGATCTGTTTATTTGATGGGTTGGACTGGAGGTTATGTTTTATTAGCATTATTATTGGCTCCGTATTTGCGTAAATTTGGAAAATTTACAGTACCCGATTTTATTGGAGACCGTTATTATTCTAATGTAGCTAGAACTGTTGCAGTGTTTTGTGCACTTTTAGTTTCATTTACCTATGTAGCTGGACAAATGCGTGGTGTTGGTTTGGTATTTTCTCGATTTTTAGAAGTTGATATCAACACAGGTGTAATTATTGGGATGATTATTGTTTTATTCTACGCAGTTTTGGGCGGAATGAAAGGAATTACGTATACCCAAGTTGCTCAATACTGTGTGCTGATTTTTGCGTTTATGGTTCCTGCAATTTTTATTTCTATTCAAATAACAGGAAATCCAATTCCACAATTAGGTTTTGGAGGTCAAGATGCAAATGGAATCTATTTATTAGATAAATTAGATGGTTTACACCGTGACTTAGGCTTTGCCGAATATACATCAGGAAGTAAATCAAAATTAGATGTATTTTTTATTACGGCTGCTTTAATGGTTGGAACTGCTGGTTTACCACATGTAATTGTTCGTTTTTTTACGGTAAAAAAAGTTTCTGATGCACGTAAATCTGCCGGCTGGGCATTATTATTTATCATGATTTTATATACAACTGCACCAGCAATTGCTGTTTTTGCACGCACCAATATGATAGAAACTGTAAATAATCAAGAGTATAAAAACATGCCAGATTGGTTTACTACCTGGGAAGAAACAGGGTTATTATCTTTTAATGATAAAAATAATGATGGTAAAATACAGTACCTCGCAGATACTTCTAAAAATGAATTAATAATAGATAAAGACATTATGGTATTGGCTAATCCTGAAATCGCAGGGTTGCCAAACTGGGTAATTGCTTTGGTTGCCGCAGGAGCATTAGCCGCTGCATTGTCTACAGCAGCAGGATTGTTATTAGTTATTTCTGCATCTGTATCTCACGATTTAATTAAAAAAATGATCAAACCAAATATTTCAGAAAAAGGTGAATTAGTAGCAGCTCGCTTGTCTGCAGTAGTTGCCGTTTGTGTTGCAGGGTATTTTGGCATTAACCCACCAGATTTTGTAGCCGCCACAGTGGCTTTGGCATTTGGTTTGGCAGCGGCCTCTTTTTTTCCAGCAATTATTTTAGGAATTTTTACTAAAAAGATGAACAAAGAAGGAGCGATATCAGGAATGATAATAGGTATTTTGATGATGCTATTTTACATGTTGAAATTCAAATTTGATTGGTTTGGCGGAGGTACAAAAGAAGATTGGTGGTTTGGAATATCTCCAGAAGGATTTGGAACTGTTGCTATGATTATCAATTTTATTGTTTCTATAGTTATATCAAAATTCACTCCAGATCCGCCAAAAGAAGTACAAGAAATAGTTGCCAATATTAGGGTTCCAAGTGGTGCTGGTGAAGCAACTCATTAAAAAATTGTATTGATGAAAAAAATATATAGTTTTCTTATCATTTCAATCGTTTTAATGGGGTGTTCAGAGAAAAAAGAGCTATTTGTTTCTTTTTCTAATCCCGAAATCGAATTCTCTGGAAGAATAGATACTAGTAAGGTTGATGCTGCAGAACTCTATTGGTCTGGGAGTTCTATCAAAATTAATTTTGAAGGCGAATCTATTGAAGCCCTTTTAAAAGATGAATCTAGAGATAATTATTATAATATAATTTTAGACAATGATAGTATTGTTGTTTTAAGACTAGATACTATCAAACAGTATTATCAATTAGCTTCTAATTTGCCTAAAGGAAAGCATTCCATTAAGATTTTTAAAAGAGCTGAATGGGATAGAGGTAAAACTAGTTTCTATGGTTTTAAATTAAATAAAGGAGCAAAAATCTTACCAAAATCACTATCAAAAAACAGAAAGATAGAGTTTTACGGAAACTCCATAACAGCAGGTTATGCTATTGAAGATACTACAGGTAAAGATTCTCCAGAAGGCACTTTTACCAACAATTATTTAAGTTATGCTGCTATTACTGCTAGACATTATGATGCTAAATATAAATGCATTTGTAGAAGCGGTATTGGTATAACCGTTAGTTGGATTCCTCAAATTATGCCAGAAATATATGATAGATTAAATCCTTTAGATTCAAATAGTAAATGGAATTTATCAGCAGATGAACCCGATATTGTTGTCGTTAATTTATTTCAGAATGACACTTGGCTGGTAAATTTACCAGAACATAAAGAGTTCAAAAAGCGATTTGGAACGAAAGCTCCTTCAGAAAAAGAGATAATTAGTGCTTATCAACAATTTATTGGGAACTTAAGAAATCAGTATCCAAAAGCAGATATTATTTGTACGCTTGGAAGCATGGATGCAGCAAAAGAAGGCTCTAAGTGGAAAGAATATATTAAAATTGCAGTCGCAAATCTTGATGACAAAAAAATGCATACCCATTTTATGCCTTATCTAAAATCAAAAGGGCATCCTACGATTAATGACCAACAAACAATGGCTAAAAGTTTAATTGAATTTATCGATAATAATATTGAGTGGTAATTATTTATTCTGTTGTAAATGATGCTGCTGGCAAACCTTCTTTATTAAATAAACTAGCGATTGCTTTATCGCTCCAAGCATAACGAGCATATACTGGTTTTTCTATAGTTTTAGCATATAATTTAACATTGTTATCTGTAATTTTCGCACTAGCCATAACATATTTTTTATCAGCACCAGCAATCTCAAATCCTTTCAATTTAGAATTAATAGTTGTCAAACCAGATCCAATATGATCGAATTGAAGTATTAATTTATTTCCAGATATTGTATGCTTTTTATACAAAGGACCAGAAGCAACTATTTTATTATTGTAATCATTTTTTAATGCAAGTCCTGCAAGTCTGCTACCAACATCTTGTTTGTTAGCAGGATGGATATTCGTAAAATCACCGATATCCATTGTAACCACCATACCTGTATTTTTGGTTTTTAGACTTTTTCTTTGAGCATCTCTTAAATCCATAGATCCTTCCTTATTTGGCGGAGTTCCATAATTATATGGCGCAATTTGAACAAAGTAAAAAGGAAAATCTGTTTTCCAATGACTACGCCAATCATTAATCATTTTTGGGAATAATCTAGAATATTGTTCTGCTCTACCAACATTAGATTCACCTTGATACCATATAGCTCCTTTTATACTATAGGGAACCAGTGGATGAATCATAGCATTATAAAGAACACTTGGTAAATTAGGGCCCATCACCATTATTTCTGGTCGCTTAGAAAAATCAATTTTATCTAAATCATAAACATAAAATTTTCCATTATACATTTCTGCCATAGGTAGATATTTCCAAGACCCACTTAAAGAAATAGTGATGTTGTTTTTATTAGATAGCTGTAAAGTTCCAGTTATTGTTCCAGGACCACCTGCATCTATAGCTCTTATTGCTATCGTATTTTTTCCTTTTTTAAGAAGTTTTTTAGAAATAGTATATACTCTTTCTGTTTGATGGTGTCCACTACCTATTAAGCCACCAACTTTTTTACCGTTAAAATAAACAGCATCCATATCATCAATAACTCCCATCAAAAGTGTGTAATCAGCAGTTATATCCACTATTTCAATATCTTTTCTGAGCCATACAGCTCCATCAAATTCCCAATCATTAAATATGTCATATCTACCTGGTAGTTCTATGTTTTTCCACTTTTCAGTGTTAACACTAGATTGAGAAATTTTTAAATCGTTAAAACTTAATGCTGCCCAACTTTTATTTGTTTGAGGTATGTGCAAAGAGTCTAATTTTGAATACCAATCTTTGGTCTTTTGCCACTCTTTAAGGTCTTGTAATGCAGCAATAGATTTTTTAAAATCACCAAGTTCTTGCAGAGACTTGCTGCTTGTCCAAGCTTCTGCCACTGTTCCACCCCAACTAGAATGAATAATTCCAATCGGAATATTTAATTCTTTATATAGACGTCTTGCAAAAAAATATGCAGTAGCACTAAAATCTTCAACTGATTTTGGCGAACAAATGTCCCATTTACCACTAACAGAATCAACAACTTTTAAGTTAAAGTTTCTTGTAACATTAAACATTCTCACTGCTGAATAATTGGCTTTTGCTATTTCTTCCTTAGAATTTTTTATAGTATCATTAGGAGGCCACCCTTTTAGAGACATTTGCATATTTGATTGACCAGAAGCCAACCAAACCTCACCAATCATTACATCTTTTAACAAAACTGTTGTGTCTTTTGTGATAATATTTACTTCATAAGGCCCACCAGCAGTAGGTGTAGGTATATTTAGTTTCCAATTGCCATTTTTGTCTGCAACACTTTTTGATTCTTTTCCCCAACTTCCGCTAACTATAACTTTTTCATTTGGTGTATAGGTTCCCCAAAAAGCAACATCTTGCTTTTGCTGTAATACCATATGATTAGAAAAAAGAGAATTTAATTTTAATTCTTGCTGTTCTAAAGGCTTACAAGATGTTAACAACCATAAAATAGAAAAGATAATTAAACTAAAAACACTCTTTTTCATAATCATTTATTTAATGCTTTATTGATAGCTATTTCAGCTAACTTTTCCATCACCAAATATCCATCTTTATTAGGGTGAACAAGATCATTAGCTGTTGTGTATTCTGGAACTTTTAAACCACCTTTGTCATCTACCATAGCAGCATAATAATCTAAATAAATGAAATTATTTTTTTCCGAAAATGCTTTTAAAGCTTTGTTAATTGTAATAATTTTAGATGCAGGATCTAGCCCTGGTTTCCATGGATAATCTATAGCTGGTAAAATTGAAGAGATGATTACCTTTATCTCATTGGCATTTGCAATTTCAGCCATAGATTTAATAGTGCTTATGATAGCTTCTAATGATATGTAGCCAGAATTACCCGCAATATCGTTTGTACCGGCTAAAATTACTACTACTTTTGGATTTAGATCAACAACATCTTGTCTAAATCTTAGAAGCATTTGTGGTGTTGTCTGCCCACCAATACCTCTATTGATATAATCTCTGTTATCAAAAAAATCTGGACGCATCTGAACCCAACCTTCGGTAATTGAATTGCCCATAAAAACAACCCTGTTATTAGCTGCTGCGTGTAGTTTAAGTTCTAGATTAGCTTTGTCATATCGGCTTGTATTTGCAAATTCATTCCAGTCTTGAGAATTTATTTTTTGGGAACATGGTAGTGTTAATAATAAAGCTATTAAAAGAGGTTTTAAATTCATAATTAAAATTTTAGTAAAGAATTTTTATTTAGTTAACTAACAAATAATTATTGTAGCTTAAATCAAAAGTAATTATTATTATAATTAATATATGAATTATTTCGATAAAGGTAATATCTTTAATGATGTAGAACAATTGTAGACAGGTAGTTAAAATTAATGATACAACTTAAAAATAAATATTTTACAAAGTAGCAACTCTTATTTTTTTGTTTTTTGTGCAGATAAGAATAAGATAAATTACAAATTAAATTAAACTAAAAACAATGAAAAGAAGAGATTTTATATCAAAAAATGGTTTGCTTTTGGGAGGCCTTTCGTTTGCGCCAATTAGTGCCTTTTCAATGCCCAACGGTTTTTCAAACAAAGTATTTGTTTCAAATAGACCTGCACCGGATATGAGGACTTTTAAAAGTTTGGAGGTAGAAAAAACTATTAAAGAGCTAAAAGAAATCATTGCTGACAAAGAAATTGCTTGGTTATTTGAGAACTGCTATCCAAATACTTTAGATACCACGGTTGATTATGAGATAATTGCTGGGAAACCCGATACATTTATAATAACTGGAGATATTGATGCGATGTGGTTGAGAGATTCAACGGCTCAAGTTTGGCCATATATGCCGTTAATCAATAAGGATGATAAACTTAAGAAACTTATACAAGGTCTGATTAGTAGGCAAGTAAAATGCGTATTAAAAGACCCATATGCAAATTCTTTCTACAAAGACCTCACTAAGAAATCAAGTTGGCAAAGCGATACACCAACACCAATTCCTGGAGTACATGAGCGCAAATGGGAAATAGACTCATTGTGCTATGTAGTGCGCCTTTCTCATGAATACTATAAGTTAACAGGAGATACGGCTTTGTTTGATAAAGATTGGGATAGCGCCATGCGTCTTATCGTAGAAACATTTCAAACGGAACAACGTAAAGACGGAGTTTCACCTTACGAATTTACGAGAGTTACTAGTAGCATGACCGATGCGCCTTTATTTAATGGAACTGGAAGACCAAGCAAACCAAATGGATTAATCTGCTCTATGTTTAGACCATCTGATGATGCTACCATACTTCCGTTTTTAATTCCTTCAAATATTTTTGCAGTACGTTCATTAAGGCAACTTTCTACGATTTACAAAGAGGTCTTAGGAGCTCTTGTATTTGCTAGCGAATGTGAAGATTTTGCCACAGAGATAGATACTGCAATTCAAAAGTATGCGATCTCGGAACATGAAGATTTTGGCAGGATATATGCCTATGAAATAGATGGTTTTGGTAATAAGATTTTTATGGATGATGCCAATGTACCTTCTTTAATGTCTTTGGCATATTTAGGAGCACATGCAGCCTCTGATCCAATATATCAGAGAACCAGAAGATATTTACTTAGTTCGGCAAATCCTTATTATTTAAAAGGAACCGCTGCCGAAGGTCAGGCAAGTCCGCATACAGGAAAAGAGAAAATATGGCCAATGGGCATTATTCTTAGAGCAATGACTTCTATTGATAAACAAGAAATCATACAATGTCTTCAGATGCTAAAAAATACGCATGGAGGCACTGGGTTTATGCACGAAGCATTTCATAAAGACAATCCTGAAGACTTTAATAGAACTTGGTTTGCTTGGGCAAACACCCTATTTGGAGAACTTATTATTAAAATTAAAAACGAATTTCCAGAGATATTAGCAATGAAATTTGAAGGATAATTTACATAAAACCATTAAACATTGAGAAAACACCTTAATTAAGTGATAATTGAAGGTTGTTTGATAAATATTAAAAATAATGATTAGAAAACTTTTTATATACTTATTTATTAGTAGCATTGCTTTCAGTACAAATGCCGCAGAAATAGATACCATAACACTTACAAGTAATGCAATGCATAAATCTATAAAAAGCATTATAATTAAGCCTAATACGTATGGGTTAAATAAAGAACGCTATTCTGTGCTGTACCTATTGCATGGCGCTGGAGGAGATTATACACATTGGGTTGCTAATGCCCCTCAAATACAAGCATATGCAGATACTTATAATTTGATTATTGTACTACCAGATGGAGGTTTTACTAGCTGGTATTTCGACAGTCCCGTAGATACTTCATTAAAATACGAAACGTATATATCGCAGGAGTTAGTGCCAGCTATAGATCGAAGATATCGCACAATACCCAATAAAAAGAATAGAGCTATCACTGGGTATAGTATGGGAGGCCATGGTGCATTTTACCTAGCATTCAAGCATCAAGATATTTGGGGTGCCGCAGGAAGTATAAGTGGAGGACTAGACATTCGTCAATTTCCAGATGGCTGGGATCTTCCAGAAAGGTTAGGCGCTTACGAGACGCATTCAAAAAACTGGGAGGAAAATACAGTGATTAATATGGTGCACCTATTAAAATCAACGAAACTAAAACTCATATTTGATTGTGGGGTAGCTGATTTTTTTTATGACGCAAACAAAAGAATGCATGAAAAATTAGCTAAAAATAATATTGCGCATCATTATATTGAAAGGCCTGGAGCACACAATTGGGAATACTGGTCAGAGTCTATAAAATATCAAATATTATTTTTTAGTGAATTTTTTAAATCAAAATAAAATTAGAGGCATTAAACAAACCCACCAACCGCTGCCATAGATTAATGATTATACAGTCCTATAGAAAGAAGAAAAACCAGTTCAAAAAATAAAAACATATCATATTATTTTAGGTTCTTTCTTAACTTTAAGAAGAGCAGAAAATTTAAAAATGAGTTTGTTAAAATTAAACTTAAGAGAAGTACAAATTTTAGAAAGAACCTCTTTTGGCTTTCATAGGGTTCGTATTAAACGCTATGCTTCTTATAGGTTAGGTGGTAAAGACCTGCCTTTTTATGTAGATTTAGGGTACTTAGATGCGTGGATAGTTCCTTATTTGGTTGAAATTAAGGAAGAATAACTGCTGTTTTTCTATAAAAAATAAATTACCTTTTTTATGAGTAAGCGTATAAAAATAATTTTTTTCTTTTAGCGCTTACTTCTTTAATGCTAGCTCTTTTGAGAAGAAGGGTATCTCTTCAAATAATAAAACTTTATTGGTATTTAAATAAATTTTTAGATTGTGAAAAGGGTATCTTCAGTTTTTTTTATAAAGGTAAAAAAAATAGTAGTTGCTTTGTATGTTTAAATAATCAATAAATAATTTGTAGTTATTTTATAACTATAAAATTAAATGTAAAATTAGTTTTCGGTGTTAGAATAGTTGCAAAATATTAATTATTAGTCTTTTATATTCCTATGTAGTATGAAATTTTTAAGGTTCCAGTTTGCGAAGTATTAAACTCTACTTTAAATGAATCATTTACTGTGTCAAAATCTGTGTCCACAAGAAAGGCCTGCATTATTAGAAGGCCAGCTATATTAGAAAAAAATATAGTCATATTATTTATAGTTGGAATGACACCACTAGGCAATATACTTGCGAAAGGAATTGTTATACTGGCTGCTGATGTAACAGCTATCGAATATACACCTGTATATAATCCCAAATTATTTCTAGCTAGTGCTGCTGTAGTGGCTCCAGTACCACCATTAACAACTGCTACTGTACCAGAAACATTGGTGGCTGTACCATTAGTTATTTCTGTATCTACATATGCTTTAGTTGCAGCATCTTGAGCTGCAGTTGGGTCTGCTACATCAGTTAATTTATTTGCTCCAAGATCCACATCAGCAGCAGCGGCAGCAAACCCACTTAATGGAATATTTGTTTTATCTAATTTTGTATCGGTTACTGCTCCAGTCGCAATAGTTGTTGCTCCCGCATTATCTATGGTAACATCGCCATTCATTGTTACTTCTTGTGCATCACCGTTTGTGTCTCCAAGGTAAATAGTTCCGTCTGCTAAAGTATTGATGGTGGTTACTTCTGCGTCCACATATGCTTTAGTTGCAGCATCTTGAGCTGCAGTTGGGTCTGCTACATCAGTTAATTTATTTGCTCCAAGATCCACATCAGCAGCAGCGGCAGCAAACCCACTTAATGGAATATTTGTTTTATCTA
>Ga0209533_1000703_pt1 | contig 31786 bp, 34 predicted proteins | sample COG_04_FD_184748 | JGI IMG/M metagenome (GOLD analysis project Ga0209533, IMG submission 184748) | Pelagic Microbial community sample from North Sea - COGITO 998_met_04 (SPAdes) (version 2) | ecosystem: Environmental > Aquatic > Marine > Neritic zone/Coastal water | place: Helgoland, sampling...
CGGAGCGAGTTTTTAAAGTTTTATATGTATGAATTTGACTCAAATTAATGTTAAAAGAATGATAGATAAAATAGCCAATGAAAATCCAATCCAATTACTTTTAGTTAGTTTTTCCTTATAAAATATGATTCCCAACAATATTGCAAGAATTAAAGTACAAATATTCATTACAGGAAGAACAGAGGTAGAATCTGCATTCTCATTTAGTGATTTTATAAAATAATATAAACCTAGAGTATTGGGAATTGAAAGTAGCAAACCTGCAAGTATACTTTTGAAGGTGATACTCTTAAGTTTAAACATAAGTAGAACTAAACCAAAAATGAATGAAACCAAAAAAGCTGAAATCACGAAATATCCAATCTCATTCCCGGTTTCAAAATAAGTTTTTTGGGTATAATTAATTATTGTTTCCAAAACTCCTGTTGCAACAAAAATAAAAAGAGGGAATAAATACCCTTTGCTTTTGGTAGCTGAAGCCCCTTTAAAGGTTAATAGATAAATAGAGAAAATAGCTAAACTAATACCAGTTATCTTAATCCAGTTACTTGGTTCATTAAAATATATAATAGTAAATATTACTGGGAAAACCAGACTGATTTTATTGGCAAAAGTGGCAATAGAAACCCCATGGCAAATAGCAGTTTTGGCAATTAAATAAAAATTAAGAATAAATAAAAAACCAACTACTAAACAGGAATAAAACCATGACTGAGAGGGAATTTCTAAAAGCTGAACTGGAGTTACAAATAAAACTAAACCTATAATTATTGCACCCAAATAATTGAATATTATTGCAGGTAAAGCCTCTATATTTCGTTTATCAAATTCCTTGAACAACAAAACTGAAACAACAGGGAAAACAATTGCTAAAAGGACTGATATACTCACAGACTTATGTTTTTAAACTGTTTAATATTATCCTTTCCAAGAACAAATTCTTTAGTATGTTTATGATTAAAAAGTGGAGCTTCTACTCCTCTTCCAAAAGTTTTATTTCCTTCCAAAACCAAAGCCTCATCCCAGAGGTTAGATTCCAAAAATGAATTAATCGTAAATGAGCCTCCTTCTACAATTAATGATTGAATTCCTTTTTCATATAAAATATCAAGGATTTGTTTTACAACATTGTTATTAAATGAAATTTTAATTCCTTCAATACCATTCTCTTCAAAATTTTGAAGAGAATTAAAAACAAGAGTTTTCGATTCGGTACTAAAAATCTTAAAACCTTCTTTACCTTTCCACAATTCAAGTTTTTTATCAATAACTAATCTAATTGGATTTGTTCCATCTACATGGCGAACTGTTAGGCTAGGGTTATCTTTTTGCACAGTATTTTTCCCTACCAAAATAGCTTTTTCAGTTGCTCTTAATTGATGAACATACTGGTTTGTTTTATCTCCTGTAATCCATCTTTCTTGTTCATGAAGTTCATCCTCTGGAGCAATAAAGCCATCTTTAGTTTGAGCCCATTTCAATAAAACAAAAGGTCTTTTCTTTTCATGAAAAGTAAAAAAACGTTTATTCAATTCTCTGCATTCATTTTCTAAAACACCAATTACAACTTCTACATTGTTTTGCTTAAGCATTTCAATACCTCTCCCTGCAACCTCCGAAAAAGTATCGATACATCCTATAACTACTTTGCGGATATTGTGAGTAATAATTAAATTGGCACAAGGAGGTGTTTTTCCAAAATGAGAACAAGGTTCTAAACTAACATATAAAGTGGATTTAGAAATATAAGGACGATTGTGTTCTTTAACAGAATTCATACAGTTTACCTCACCATGGTTTCCTCCATAAGGACTCGTATAACCTTCTCCTATTATTTTATCCTCATATACCAATACTGCTCCAACTGAGGGATTAGGCATTACCGAAGAAAGTCCTTTTGAGGATATCTCAAGGCATCTTTGCATGTATATCTTGTGAGAATTCATTAGATAAAATTAACCAAAATAAAACGCCTTAAAAACAAAAACAGAACCTATTCCTAAAAATAAATTCTGTTGATGTCGTAAAAAAGAAAAAAGAGATAGTATTACACTATTCTAAATTAAAGACGCACACCAAATAGAAAGGGTTGCCATATAATGTTGAGATATATTAAAAATAAATCATAACTCCATCTTTTACAGCACAAAAAAGAGCGGTATATTTCTATATCGCTCTTTTTTTATAGTTTTTAGGTAAATTATTCAGCTACCTTACTTTTTAAAACATCAATTTTTGCTTGAACTTTAGCAATTTTAGCTTCTTTCTCAGCAATTTCTTCAACCGTCATAGAACCGTCAGCCTTTGCAGCTTCGATTTTAGCTTTAGCATCAGCAATTCTTGCTTCGGTAGCTTCAGTTCTAGATCCAGTATTTGCTTTTCTCACAGCAACAGCAGTTGCTTTTTCTTCTTTTAATTTAGTAATCTCAGCTTTTTTTTAGCTTCTAATTTGTCTTTATCACCTTTAATTTCTTCCATTTCAGCAGCTTTCTCTGCTTTCATTTCTTCAACTCTAGCAGCTTTTTCTGCTTTCATAGCATCTATCTCTGCCATTTTAGCCTCTTTAAGTTTTGCTAATTCAGCATTGTAAGAAGCAGTATCAGTTCCATACTTTTCTTTAAGTGCTTCTTTTTTAGCATCCATATCAGCTTTCATCTCAGCTCTCTTTCCTTTCATTTCTCCTTTCAAGCTGTCTCTTTTCCCTTTAATTTCTCCTTTAAGACCTTCTCTCATTTCTTTCTTCTCTTCTCTTTTCTCAAGAATTTCAGCAGATTTTTCTTTAACCTCTTTTTTAGTTTCTTGTGCTTTATCTTTCATTTCAGACTGAGCTCCATTCGATTTGTCTTTCATTTTATCCATTTTACCTTGAGATAAACCCATTACCCCAGATAATAAAATAGCTGCTATTAATATGATGTTCTTTTTCATGTCTTTATTTTCCATAATTTAATTTTTATAATCCTTCTAATTCAGAATCTAAATCTTTTGTTGCTGCATCAATTTCTTCGATTGCTTTATCCATTCCCTCTACTTCAGTAGACATGTCCATAATCTCAGTCGCTTGAGCATCTAATTCTTCAGCTGATACAGTTTCTCCGCAAGAAACTAATATCATTGCAAGTACTGCAATTCCTGTTACGATTGTTTTTTTAATTTTATTGGTTTTTTAATTTTAATAAAAAAAATATCGAATATTTTTATAACAGCAAGTATATTAGAACTCATTCGTCATAACTTACTATCTTTGTTAATAAATGTAACCTATCCATGAGTAAAAAAAGTAATTCTACCTGTTCGTTCTGCGGAAGAGAAAGAAAAGATGTTTCCATATTGATTGCGGGAATTGAAGGCCATATCTGTGAAAACTGTGTGGAACAAGCAAATGATATTATTTCTCAAGACTTAAAAGTTGAGCTAGAAATTGATCTTCAAGAAGATATAAAGTTCTTGAAACCAATGGAAATCAAAACTAGGTTAGATGAATATATTATTGGTCAAGAAGATGCAAAAAAAATATTATCGGTAGCTGTTTACAATCATTATAAAAGATTATTAAACCCTGGTAGTGATTCGGAAGAAATAGAATTAGAAAAATCTAATATATTATTAGTTGGTAGAACAGGAACTGGTAAAACACTTTTGGCTAAAACTATAGCTAAAATGCTAAACGTACCTTTTACTATTGCTGATGCAACAGTATTTACGCAAGCTGGTTATGTAGGTGAAGATGTAGAAAGTTTATTAACTAGACTTTTACAGGCTGCTGATTATGATGTGGAAGCTGCACAAAAAGGAATCGTATTTTTAGATGAAATTGATAAAATTGGAAGAAAGGGCGATAGTCCTTCTATCACTAGAGATGTTACCTCTGAAGGAACACAACAAGCGCTTCTTAAATTACTAGAAGGAACTGATGTACGTGTACCACCACAAGGAGGAAGAAAACATCCTGACCAAAAAATGGTAGAAATTGACACTAGAAACATTCTATTTATATCTGGTGGAGCTTTTGATGGAATTGAGAGAATTATTGAGAGAAGAATAAAAACTCAACCTCTTGGTTTTGGAACAAAAGGAGAAGATGTGGGAGAAGATAATTTATTGGAATACCTAAGCCCACAAGATGTAAAGTCATTTGGTCTTATTCCTGAATTAATTGGACGTTTCCCTATACTTTCTCACCTTAACCCTTTGGATAGAGATGCTCTTAAAAGAATATTAACCGAACCTAAAAATGCATTAGTTAAGCAATATACTAAGCTATTTGAATTGGATAATGTTCAGTTATCTTTTGATAAAAAAGCATTAGATTTTATAGTAACTAAAGCCGAAGAATATAAACTTGGAGCAAGAGGATTGCGTTCTATTTGTGAGGCTGTACTTACAGATGCTATGTTCGAAATCCCTTCTAAAAAAGAGATTACCAAACTAAAAATTACTGAAGCTTACGCTAAAAGTAAATTCGACAAATCTAAACTGAGTAAACTTAAAGTTGCTTCCTAAAAATGGATTCGTTCAATAAAATAGAAAAGCTTTCGATAAAAAATTGGTCAGAAGAAGATCAACCAAGAGAGAAACTGATGGCTAAAGGTCGCCAGGTACTTTCTGATGCCGAATTACTTGCAATATTAATTGGTAGTGGTAATAGAAGCGAAAGTGCCATAGAATTGTGCAAACGTATTCTAAATGATTCTCAAAATAACATTAACCAATTAGCCAAGTTATCGGTTAATGATTTAATGAAATACAGAGGAATTGGTGAAGCAAAAGCCATAAGTATTGTTGCTGCTCTTGAGCTTGGACGAAGAAGAAAAAGTGAAGCTGTTTTGGATAAAGTTCAGGTTACTTCTAGTCAACATTTATATGAATACATTAAGCCAGTTTTAGAAGATTTACCTCACGAGGAGTTTTGGATTGTATTACTGAGCAGAGCCAACAAAATAATTGGAAAACAATTAATTGGTCGAGGAGGAATATCTGAAACTACTGCTGATATAAAACTGATTTTTAAGAAATCTATTGAAAGCTTAGCTTCTGCTATTATATTGGCTCACAACCATCCATCTGGAAACTTAAAGCCTAGCCAAAGTGATTTAAATTTAACCAAAAAAATAAAGGATGCTGCCAAGTTATTCGATATCTCAATTTTGGATCACTTAATAATTGGTGATGGAAATTATTATAGTTTTAATGACGAAGGAGTTTTATAAATCTACTCTTCCTAACTTTTCACTCATGTGATTAAAAAGACTTGTAAGGGGTTTTTCTATCATCATTTTCAAGAAAGAATTAACTCTAGCTTCACAAATTAAGTGAGCTTCACTTTCTTTCTCTCCTTCATCAGAAATGTAAATATTAAGATCAAAATCAATTGGAGAATCAGTTCCAGAGACCAATTTAATTTCAGAATTAGCAACCGAAGAATCTTTTGTTAATGTTAGGCTAAACCCTTGCATTTTAAATGAACAAGTATCGTAGCTTCCTTCCCATTCGGTAAATTTCCCTTCTGGTAAAAGCTCTTTCACATTATTCATGTCCATTAAATAATTGTAAACAGCTGCCTGACTTTTATTAATTCGTGTATGTGTACTTTCTAATTCCATTTACTTAAATGCTTTTATAATTCTTTTCACTAATCTGTGACGAATAACGTCATTTTCATCCAATTCTATTATACCAATCCCCTCTATATTTTGAAGTACTTCAATTGCTTTAACTAATCCCGATTTTTGGTTTCTTGGTAAATCTACTTGAGATGGATCTCCATTTATAATAAACTTAGCACTTTTTCCCATTCGGGTAAGAAACATTCGTATTTGCCCTTCAGTAGCATTTTGCGCTTCATCCAAAATAACAAAAGCATTATCAAGCGTTCTTCCTCTCATAAAAGCAAGCGGAGCAATTTGTACAATATTATTATCAATATAATCTTCCAACTTTTCGGCAGGAATCATGTCTCTTAGCGCGTCATAAAGTGGTTGTAAATAAGGGTCTAATTTCTCTTTTAAATCTCCAGGTAAAAACCCTAAATTCTCTCCAGCTTCAACTGCAGGGCGAGTTAAAATTATCTTACGAACTTCTTTGTTTTTTAATGCTCTTACAGCTAATGCAACTGCAGTATAGGTTTTTCCTGTTCCGGCTGGGCCAATAGAAAATAGCATGTCATTTTCAAAACTAGATTCTACTAATCTCCTTTGATTGTGAGTTCTGGCAATTACTTTTTTTCCATTATTGGCATGAACAATCACCAAATCTCCTTTGGTATCTTTAACAGTTTCCTGACCGTTTTCTCCCATTATATTTTCAAAATCTCCTTCTGTCATGGAATTGTATTTTTTAAAATAGCCAATCATCAAATTTATTTTTTCTTCAAATAAATCAATGTCTTTTTCTTCGCCAACACATTTAAGATTCCTTCCCCTAGAAACAATTTTAATGTTTGGGAAACGCTCTTTTATTACTTTTAAGGTAACATTATTAACCCCCAATAAATCGACAGGTTCAATGTCGTTAATGGGTATATTTCTTTCTGTCAAATGCGCAATTTTTATTTATTAATATCTTAATTGATTAAATATAAATAATTTCAATTAAAAATAATCGAAACCTGTTTTTAATTCTTAATTTTGATACATAAAGAAACAACATTTATATCAATAACTCCAGTTCATGGCGATTATAACTCTTACTACTGATTTTGGCGACAAAGACTACTATGTCTCTGCCGTAAAAGGTAGTGTCCTGAGCGAATTGGGCGAAAAAGTTACTTTGGTTGATATATCTAACCACATTCCTATTTTTGATGTAAGAAATGCTGCCTACATTTTGCGAAAAAGTTTCGAAACTTTTCCAAAAGGTACCATTCATATTGTTGGGGTAGATTCTGAAATAAACGCAAAGACTTTACCAATAATAATGGAATACAAAGGCCATTACTTTATTGGTGCAGATAATGGCTTGTTTTCTTTAATTTACGATTATCCTCCAGAAAATTTATTTGAATTAAGAATTGATATTAATGCAAACGTATTGACATTTCCTACTAAAGACATTTTTGCTAAAGCTGCCTGCCACATTGCTCGTGGAGGAACTCCAGAAATAATTGGGGTGAGAATAAAAGGAATAAAATCATACCAAAATCCAAGACCTACTACTCAAGAAAAATTCATTAGAGGAACAGTTATACATATCGATTCGTATGGGAATGCAATCACCAATATCTCTAAACAAGTATTTGCTGAAATAGGTAAAAACAGACCTTTTTCTATTGAGTTCAGAAATTACGATATTAAAAAACTACACACCTCCTATTCGGCTGTAGTTCACGAAGGGGAAAAGCTAGCATTATTTAATACCAATAATGATCTAGAGATTTCTGTAAATAGAGGAGTTGAAGGTTATGGAGGAAGTGCTACCAACCTACTTGGACTTGGACTAAATGAAATAGTTACAGTAACTTTTACTTAAACCAACATGCTAATACGAATTGTAAAACTTACTATCCACCCTGATAAAATTGATGAATTCAAATCAATTTATGAAGCTCATATGGAGCTAATTAAGGGAATGGAAGGTTGCGAAAAGCTAGAGTTATTACAAGAAAAAGGACGTTATTCAAATGTTGTAATGACATACAGTTACTGGCAATCGGAAGATAATTTGGAAGCTTACAGAGACTCTGAATTATTTCTTAAAGTATGGAAAACAGTGAAACCACTTTTTTGCGCTAAGCCAGAGGCTTGGAGCATGGAAAGGAAGTTTGAATTGTAATATTTAATCTTTCAATTTTATCGTCCATAATTTAAACCTTAGGATAATTATGTCCAAAATTTCGAGAAACTTTCCGTCTCCTTATTTGGAATAAATATAAATAGCAGCACATTTGTTTAGAATCATTCTTAATAACAAATCATGCAAATTACATCAAAATCATTTAGAACAGGAACACTTTCCTTCATTATAGTGTTACTATTCATACCCTTAGGACATGCACTTATGGTTTTAAATGAAAAATTAATTCCTGAACATAAATTCTTAGGAGCTGCAATTTTAGGGTTTACAGGTTTGTTTTTATTATTCATTGGAATTAGAAAAAATGAGAAACCACTTACATCAACTCTTCTAGGATTAATTGCAGGAATCTTAATTTGGACAGGTTGGGTGGAGTTTTCATTTGTATGGATTGCAGAAAAACTTGGAGTTGCACCCTTAATCGAAAATGGAGAAATAGCAACTAAACCTGAGTATATAGTTATGATGTCTTCTGTTAGATTACTATCTACTATTTTAATTCTATTCTTCTTCAAGCAATCTAGCTGTACATTTTTTCAATGGTTCCAAAAACTGGGTAAAATGGAAATGACGAAAGTAAAATCTCAAGAAAAATTTTGGGCAGGGATTACCTTCATAGAAACAATCATAATTCTTTGGACTTTCTATATCGTTCTCCTTTTAGTCTATGATAAAGACATTGCTGGTGACAGACACCCTCTTACATATTTTGTAGCTTTTGGTTCTTTGTTTTGGTCAGCTTTCTTATTTCTTAAACTTATCAAAATAAAGAAATTTGATTATGCTATCCGTTATGCAATTCCTACCGTAATTATTTTCTGGAATTTTGTTGAAGTCACTGGAAGGTGGGATATGTTTAAAGAAATTTGGGTTCATCCTTTTGAACATTGGATTGCAAACTCGATTATTCTTGGGTTTCTAATTGGATTTACTATCTATTACATCATTGAAAATAAAAACAAAACTGAACAAAAGAGAATTACTAGAGAAGAGAAAAAATTGCACAAAAAAACCATCAAGTAAAACTTGATGGTTAAAATTAATTAGAATTTATTATGCTTTCAATACATCCTTATAACTAGCTTTATTCCATATCATTAATAAAACAATAAAGAATAAGAAGACAGCTGAACCAGGAACTCCTATTGGATCAAGAACTAAGTGAGAAAGAAAAGCTATTACCATTACCGGTAAAAGAACAATAAGAGCTAAAGGCACATACTTATTAATCAAAATTAGTAGACCTGTTACGATTTCAATTACTGCTACTAGTTTCATAACAAAGCCAGTTGCCATTATTGCACCCATCCAAGCACCCATTTCAGGACTTACTTCAGGCATTGGCATAAACTCCAAGAATTTATTAAGTCCAAATACAATCATTCCCAATCCTAAAAGGATTCGGATTACCATTTTTACATTTTTCATAGATATTAGTTTTTTGGTTTACTAATTATACGAAGAAATGTGGCTTTACTTAAATTGGTTGAGTTTGGGTTGTTAACATTGAAATTAAGAAATATATCCTTTCGCCAATTCCAACACCTTATCAATTCCTCCAGGATTACTTCCTCCTGCTGAAGCAAAGAAAGGTTGTCCTCCTCCTCCACCATTGATTTCTTTGGCAAGTGTTCGAACTATATTTCCTGCGTGTAGGTCTTTAGATTTTGATAATTCGTCCGATACCAAAATAGTAATATTTGCTTTTCCATTAGCCTCATTACACAGAACCAAAAACAAATTATCCATTTCTCCTTTCAATTGAAAAGCAATAGTTTTAATTCCTTGAGGATCTAAATCTACTTTTTTAGCCAAGAAATTAATTCCGTTTACTTCGGTAATTTCTTTCTTTAATTCGTCTTTTAATCCTCCAGCTTTTTCGGCTTTTAGTTTCTCTATTTCTTTAGCTTGTGTACTGTTTTTTTGAAGTAATTCTTCTACAGCTTTTCCTAAATTTTCTGGCAATTTTAATAAGGTGTTCAAATTAGAAACTATTTCTAATTTTTCATTTACATACTTGTCTGCCGTTTCATAGGTTATAGCCTCTATTCTTCTGATTCCTGCTGCTGTAGAGCTTTCAGAAGTTATCTTGAACAAACCAATTTTTCCTGTAGAAGAAACATGGATTCCTCCACACAATTCAATGGAATCTCCAAACTGAATTACCCTTACCAAATCTCCATACTTCTCTCCAAACAAAGCTTTTGCACCTAACTCTTGTGCTTTTTTCATTGGAACATTGCGCTTCTCATTCAGGATTAAATTTCTTCGAATTCTGTTATTCACAATCATTTCAATCATATTCAATTGCTCATCTGTAACTTTAGTAAAATGTGAAAAATCAAATCTCAAATATTTCTCATTAACCAAAGATCCTTTTTGCTCCACATGGTCTCCTAATACATCCTGTAATACTCCATGCAATAAATGAGTTGCCGAATGATTAATTGCTATCAATTCCCTTCTCTCAGCATTTACAACTGCATGAAAAATCAAAGTAGAATACTCTGGTAATTTATCTACATAATGTAAAATAAGTCCATCTTCTCTTTTAGTGTTTGTAATAAACACTTTCTCTTTTTCGGATTCAATAAATCCTGTATCTCCAACTTGCCCTCCACCCTCAGCATAGAAAGGAGTGAAATTAAATACCAATTGGTAAAACTCTTTGTTCTTAGCTTTTACTTTTCGGTAACGAGTAATATAAACACTGGTGTCAATTGTATCGTATCCTATAAATTCTTCTTTGTCGTCTTCTTTAAGTACAATCCAATCCGAAGTATCCACTTTACTGGCTTTTTTACTTCTTTGTTTTTGTTCTTGAAGACAAGCTTCAAATCCTTTTTCATCAACTTTAAAACCATTCTCACGAGCAATCAAAGCAGTTAAATCAAAAGGAAATCCAAACGTATCAAATAATTGAAAAATAAAGTCTCCACTAAGTGTCCATCCTTGTGTCACTAATTTCATTCTAGAATCTAAACGTCTAATCCCTTGCTCTAAAGTTCTGTAAAAAGAAATTTCTTCTTCTTTTATCACTTTAGCGCAGAGTTCTTTTTGTGAATTAAGTTCTGGAAATGCATCTCCCATTTCCTTTGCCAACACATCAACCAACTTGTGAAAAAATGGTTCTTTTAAATCCAAAACTTGATATCCGTATCGTACAGCTCTTCTTAAAATTCTTCTAATTACATAACCAGCACCAGTATTTGATGGTAACTGACCATCTGCAATTGCAAAAGCCAAAGTTCTGATGTGATCTGCAATTACTCGTATTGCAATATTCGTTTTAGTTTGCTCTTCTGGGTGATCTTCTCCTTCTTTGTATTTCTTTCCAGATATTTTTTCAATTTCCTTAATCAATTGAGAAAATACATCAGTATCGTAATTCGATTTTTTGCCTTGCATTGCCATGACCAATCTCTCGAATCCCATTCCTGTGTCTACATGCTTATCAGGAAGTGGATGCAATGAACCATCTTTTATTCGGTTATATTGCATAAATACCAAATTCCAAATCTCTACTACCTGCGGATGATCTTCATTTACAAGCTCCCTTCCTCCTACTTTATCAATCTCTTCTTGGTCTCTTAAATCTACATGAATCTCGGAGCATGGCCCACAAGGTCCAACTTCTCCCATTTCCCAAAAATTATCTTTTTTATCGGCTAATATAATTTTATCCGCATCAATAATATTGCTCCAAATGTCTTTAGCTTCTTGGTCCAATCCTGTACCATCTTTTTTGTCTCCTTCAAAAACAGTTACGTACAATCTGTCTTTATCCAATTTGTATACCTCAGTCAATAATTCCCAAGCCCACTCAATTGCTTCTTTCTTAAAATAATCTCCAAACGACCAATTACCCAACATCTCGAACATAGTGTGGTGGTAAGTATCTACTCCTACTTCCTCCAAATCATTATGCTTTCCAGATACTCTCAAACATTTTTGAGAATTTGTAACACGGGCATCTTTAATTTCTTTGTTTCCCAAAAACAAATCTTTAAACTGATTCATTCCGGCATTATTAAACATCAAAGTTGGATCATTCTTTACCACAATTGGGGCTGAATCAACAACTTTATGTCCTTTTGAAGCAAAAAAATCTTTGTATTGCTGGCGTATTTCTTTTGAGGTCATTCTAGATATTTAATTGTAAAGTACAAATTTAGGATAATTCACTAAATTTGAGCTCGAACATTTATTCTTTCTATCTTACTTTATGAAATACTCTTTATTTATACTCTTAGCTTTTTGTTTATCAGCATTAAACTTAACTGCCCAAATTATAGAAACTCCTGAACCACCAACTGAGATAATGGACGTTTATACTGATGTTGAAAAGATTAGTGTAGCTGCAAGAGAAGAAGAATTAGACGAAGGAGTTTTTAAAGAAGAAAATAAATATGGATTAAAGTACAATGAGAAAATTGTTGTAAATCCTATTTATGATAAAATTTATATTCCATACAGAGGTGATGGGAAGCTATATTATATAAGAAAAGATGACAAGCTAGGTGTAATAAATAAATATGGCGAAATATTAATTCCTTGCGTCCATTATTCACTATCAACAATCGATCAAAGAAAAGATTGGTTTGATGTAGCTACAGAAGAAAATGAGCATGGAATAATTGACACAAAAAACAACATAGTATTACCATTAGAATACTCTTATTTAAGGGAAGAAAAATTTGGTATAACTCTTCATAAAGATGCTTTACTTGGATTGTTAGATTATTCAGGAAAACTTCTTTTTGAACCTACTTACGAAAGAATATCAACTATAAATGATGACCACAAGACCATAATACTTAAAAAACAAGATCTTTATTCACTTTACAACATGACCGAAGGTTTTATCTATAAAGAAAACATAAAGAATATTTACTCTTTGTATCCAGGTTTTTCTAAATACTTTGTTTTGGATAAAACAAAACTGAAAAAATTTGAGGAAGTATCTATTTTTGCAATTTGTGATACAAATGATACATATGGAGTTTATAATTTTAAAAACTCAAACACTATAATACCATTTGAATATCAATCGATTAACCAAAGAGACAACAACCATTTTATAGTTAAAAAGAATGGTAAATATGGATTAATAAACATTGACAACACAGTAATTCTTGATTTTGAATATGATAGTCTTAGTTTCCAGAATAATGAAATTACAGATGACTTAACTACTATTGTTGCTAAAAAAGGAAATAAATATGGGTTAATAGATTTTAAAGGAAATATGCTAACCGATTATATTTATGAAGAAATAGTTTCTGTTAATAATGGATGTTATAGAGCTAAAATTGAGACTGAAAAATATCACCTTATAAAGGCAAATGGTAACTTACTTACTGAAAATACATTTATTCATACAGGAACTTTTGAGTTTAATAGAATACCCGTTTTTGATAAAAATGGTTTTGATTATTTGGATACAAATGGTTTGAAAAAGGCTAAAATAATTAAACCTCATATTGGATATGACAACATCTCTGATTTGGAAAATGATTTTATCAAATGCCTTAAATCAAAGGATGATTCACTTTTGTGGGATTTTACTTTAAAAATAGCTCCGAGTAATTACACTAATGAATACCTTAAAAACATTGGGGTACGAATTAATGATTTTCCTAACTATTTCGAAAATTCAGAGATAATTACCATTGACGAGGTTCAGAAAAAATACTTTGAAAACCTGAAAGGGTTTAGAGATACTTACATGAAAGATACTAGCGTAACCATAGAATTTGATTTGGAAAGAAACTGGGGAGGAACAAAAAAAGATAAAGCTCTAAATGAAAGAGAGTACAATTGTTTTGATTTCATTTTTAAAATTGCTGACTCTGATATACCTATAACCTTAGACAAAGTATACTATATCGAGGGTAATTATATTATTTTCTCCACTTTAATGAATGATTATATTAATCAGAAATACAGAGAATATAGTCGAAAGAGAAGAAGACGATAATTTAAAAAACACTACTTATGAATAGACTACTTTTTATACTAGTTACAGGTTTACTTTTATTTTCTTGCAAGGAAAATTACGAGCCAAGAGAGTTGGATTCTGTTTCTATAATAGAATTTACTGTTGATAGTTCGAGTATTAGAGCTATTCAAGTAATTAATGATTCTACTATTTTTTATGCTGGTTCCAGAGGTGATATTGGATACACAAATGATAATGGAGTTACTTGGTCGAAACAATCTTTAACCTATCAGGATTCTATCATTCCAAATTTCAGAAGCATTGCAACTAATGGAAAAGATATTTTTGCTTTATCAATAGTTAGTCCTGCTCTTTTGTATAAAATATCTGGAGAAAAAACAGAACTGGTTTATTCGGAAAATCATCCAAAATCATTTTATGATGCGCTACAATTCTTTGATGATGGAATTCATGGAATTGCAGTTGGTGACCCAACAGAAGATTGCCCTTCCATAATTATTACAGAAGATGGAGGAATCACTTGGAATAAAATAGCGTGCGAAAACTTACCCAAATTTGAAGAAGGAGAAGCTTATTTTGCTGCTAGTAATACTAACATAAAGATTATTGATAAAACAGTTTGGATGGCTTCTGGAGGTAAAAAATCGAGTGTTTATAAATCGGTAGATTATGGAAATACTTGGATTGAGAATTCTACTCCAATAATTCAAGGAATAGGGAGCCAAGGAATTTATTCTATTGATTTTACAGACGAAAACAATGGAATTGTACTGGGTGGTGATTACTCCAAACCATTAGCAAATGATTCGAACAAAGCAATTACCAAAGATGGCGGTAAAACTTGGGATTTATTTGCTGTTGGAGAAAACCCAAACTACAAAAGTTGTGTGCAATATGTTCCTGGTACAAATGGTCAAGAGATATTTGCAGTAGGTTTTACAGGAGTTTCCTATTCTAATGATGGAGGAAATACCTGGAAAGATGTTTCCGAAGAGAAATATTTCACCATACAATTTGTAGATAAAAACACTGCTTGGTTATCTGGAAATAACAAGATTGGGAAGTTGGTTTTGGGTGATGATTGATGAATAGGTTCTCAATACAATTTTTCTCTCACTCCAGTTCGTGAAAAATCACTCGAACTGACAGCCATATTTGTTTGTCAGTTCGAGTGATTTTATTGTAGCGATAGCGGAAATAAAATTGTATCGAGAACTAAAGCGAGCATCTAAAAAAACATTACTTCACCTCAACTCTTATACCTTCACTATGACTTCCAAACTCTGGAGTATACATACATTGAATACTTGTAATACCGTTTGAGAAATTTCCTTTTTGGGAAGCCCTCAAAGGATATTCGAACACATAAGTTCCTCTTGGTAAATAATCCATAAAGAAATCTGTACTAGCATCTTTTGTACTTTCATAATAACCTAAACCATCTTGCCATTTATATCTAGAAATAACATTGATAGGTTCGAACCCTGAAGCACGCATGTCTTTCATGTGAATGTATTCCATGTTACGGTCTACTTCTATTTCGATACGAACGATTATTTTATCGCCAATATTCAAGATGCTAGTAGCAAAACAATAGCTAGCAGGATATAATTAGTTGATTTCATATTTCAATATTTTGGTCATTGTAAAAGCAATCTCCTTAAACAATAACCTTAGTTATAAAATTAAGTGATGTGACTTACATAACCTAATACACTTCAACAAGAATTTGGTTCAATAAAAAAGCCCAAAAGAACTAGTCCTTTGGGCTTAACATACTTTTTAAAGTCTTTTTTTAGAATCTATAATTTAATCCTAAAGAGGCGAACGTATCAAAATTGAAAAAATCACCACTTGATCTAGTTGGCAAATGTTCTTTGTATAAATCATTTTTATAATCAAAAGTTTCTTTAATTAAAAATTGACCGCTAGCTCTTATTCCAATAAATGCTGTTGCATATAATCTTTTAGAAATATCAACCATTACTCCTGCTCTAAGATTTAGAACTACATTAAGAGAATTATAGGTAGAGTTTAAATAATTTAAATCTTCAAATGGTAAAGTAGAATCACTATCCTTAGCTCCATATTGATTATATATAAATCCATTTTGTTCTATCTGCTGTAATTCTACTTCAGTAATCCTACCATATCTGGCTGACCTAGTGTGACCCAAAGTAAAATCAGCTCCACTAATAAAATTTAATCCCCAAAATTTAGTATTCCTTTCTAAACCTATTTCTAATCTTTGATAAGACTGATTATAGTATACTGTTTCTGAAACTCCTATCAGTGGTGTTGATGAATCTCCTGTTGAATAAATTAAAGCATTTCCAGCAAATCCAGGATAGGCGAATTGACTAGAGAAACTTGCTACACTTCCTATTGAAAAATTTGCTCTTAGATTGTATTTTGAATCATCAAAAAATCTACGGTAAGTGATTCCGATATTAGGTGAAATTCCACCTTCAAATCTATGTTCAAATCCTATTGAATTTTTTTTAGATTTGGTTTCTGTCGTATTCTCATCATATTGTGAAAAACTGTTCACAGATAAACACACTATACTTCCTATTAGCAACAATCCTTTTACTTTAGTCTTCATTTACATTTTGGTATTGGTTAGGTAGATTTTTCTTCATAATTAATTCACAAACGTCAATAGATTAGTTTTAGTATACAGATTCTAATATCAAATAATAAAAAATATACAACTCAATTTATAATTGTAGTATATTTAAAAAGTAAAATTATTAAATATGAAAAAAAATCTATTTTTTCTTGGCTTAATAGCCATTCTCGGCTCTTGTGCCTCCTCCCGATTTGTGGAACCACTTGAAAAAGGCGAACAAGTTATTGCTCTTGATTTTGGGGGACCAACAATTGGTTTTGGAGGAGCTGTTATTCCTATTCCATTAAGCTCTGTTGTTTATGGTAAAGGAATTGATACTAATCTTACTGTATTCGGAAGCCTACATGTTACTTCACTTTTATTTGGAAATTTACAAACAGATTTTGGTGCTACTTATCGTTTCTATGAATCTAAAAATCAGTTCACTCCTTCATTAAGCACTTCTATTAATGCCAATATGGTCTATGATTTTAATGATACTAAATTTAAGTTTTGGCCGCAATGGGATTTAAACGCCTATTGGAATTTTGGAAAGAAAAACCATTACGCCTATCTAGGAATATCAAACTGGTGGGAATTAGCACCTAGTAGGTCTCAAGACAGACCTCAACTCGATAAATGGCTTGTTAATCCTCAACTGGGAGTTGTGTTTAAATCTAACAAATGGTATTACTCCCTAGAAACTAAATTAATGGCTCCAAGCCACAATAACGTAAATATATTCGTTCCCTATTTCTCTGTTCTTGGTGACAAAGGTGCTACAGGAATATACTTAGGGGTTGGATATAAATTTTAATCGAAATCATTTTCTACGAATACTTATACTATGAAAAACATACTTTACATAACACTTATACTTTCCATTTTTGGATGTTTAAAAATGGATGACTTACCTTTTTTGGGTGAAGAACTAACAGAATATAAATTTGAAGACTATGAAGGAGAATCGGAAATTACTCTTCCTGATAGTTATAGAATTGCTGATAGCAATATTCATTTAATAACTCTAAACTCTAAACTTCCTGGTGAATCTGATGGAGAAACTATTTATGCTGTATATATAGGAAACATGAATACTATTGCCATTGATACTGTTATGGTTTATTGCCATGGACAATCAAAACATATGGATGCATATTGGCAAAGAGCTAAATTACTAGCTAATACCGGAAGTAAAAATAGATATGGGGTGTTGATGATGGATTACAGAGGATACGGACTCTCTACCGGTAAATCTACAGAGGCAAGTTTATATCAAGATGTAAGAGTTTGTTTGGACTGGCTAAACGATAAAGGAGTTGTAAGCCAAGAAGTGATTATGTATGGGTTTAGTTTAGGTACAATTCCTGCTACTGATTTATCTGCATTTTACGCTACTGCATCACCACACAAATTGATACTAGAAGCACCAATGGCTTCGGCAGAAAACTTAACCGAAGAATCTCTTTTAATAGATGTTTCTTCTACTTTTTTTACGAGCCTAGAATTTAATAATGTAGAAAAAATAAAATCGGTTACTCAACCACTTATGTGGATTCATGGTGTGGATGATGATTATTTATCTATTTCAAACGGAGAAGCAATTTACGCTAGACATGGAGGAACTTACAAAGAAGCTCATAAAGTTGTTGGTGCTAATCATGGAGATATACCAACCATTATGGGGTTTATAAATTACAGCAAAAAAGTTTTGGATTTTATTTTGAAATAAAATTTATGAGTAAGCCATTTAAAGCTTTTATTATTGATCTTTCGATTTTAATCTTGTTTATCATTGCCATACTTTTATGGCTAATATTTTCTAGACCATCAATCTCTTCTCATATAGAATTACAATCAAGAATTTTTCAGGATATAAATTATCTTTTTAGAGCAGGTGTCTTTTTTATATATTATTTAATAATCCTTATTTACTTTATTGTAAAAGATCTATTAAATATTTCGGTAGGTAAAAAAATATACAACTTAACAATAGTTGATAGAAAAACTGGAAAAGAAGCTCATTGGGTAAAAAAAATTCTTAGAAATGTAATAGCTTTAGTTATTCCTGGAGTTATATTTTTAGAATTTGTCATGAAATTCATCACACCAAAAGCTCGTTTTGGCGACATGATTTTTGATACTGAAATAAGAGAAATATCTAATGTGCAGTAACAAAAGTAGTATCTGTAAGCGCTAATAAAAATGCTTTTAAATCAGATTTTTCCTGAGATGTTAATCTCGCTCCATTTGTTGAGATGTTTTTCATATCTACATCAATTGATGGAGAGTTTACTAGTCCTTCGCTATAATGATCTATCACTTCATCAAGCGTGCTAAACCTACCATCATGCATATAAGGTGCTGTGTATATTAAATTACGTAAACTCGGGGTTTTAAATTTTCCAACATCAATTGGATTACCAGTAATACTAGCTAATCCTGAATCAGCAAAAACAGAATCTAAACCATTATTACGAAAAGAATTATCAGTCCATAAAGGATTCGTAACATCTCCATGGCAATGAAAACAATCTGCACCATTTTCATCCATAAATAAATTAAGTCCACTTAACTCACTTGGAGTCAAACCAATTAATCTTAGTGAATATGCATCAATTCTAGTATTCCCAGAAATTAAAGTTCTTTCGTATTGAGCAATTGCTTTGGTGATTAAATTAGAATCTATTGGAAGAGAACCAAATGCATTAGTGAACATAGTTCTATAAGTTGCATCTGAACTTATTTTACTTGTTACATTAATCCATGTATCATGCATCTCAATAACATTGGTTACAGGTTCTAAAGCCTGTTCTTCGAGACCAACTGCACGACCATCCCAGAAAAATTTATTAGTAATATTCCAAGCATGGTTAAAAAGAGGCATTGCATTTCTTGTTCCTGCAATTCCATTAATACCAACACTAAATCTACTGGTGTCATCAAATGACTGACTAGGTAAGTGACAGCTAGCACAAGCTAGGCTTAAGTCATCTGATAATCGTTTGTCAAAAAACAACTTCTTACCAAGGGCAACCCCTTCCACAGTCATTGGATTATCGACTGGAAAAACAGGTGGTGGTAAAAAACGTTGGAAACTAGCTGGGATTTTTAAATTATATGGTGTAGCAGCCGAAGCTGATAGACAAATACATGAACCATCATCTACTTTTGCACTAGCGCTATAATTAACCGCATTTGGGTTAGTACATCCCGACTTTCTGCAAGATGAAACCAACACGCATGTTGCAATAATTAATAGTATACTAGCTAATTTATTCATTTAGTTTTTAGATGTCTGACCTAATGAGAATACTGATCTTCCATTTTGGTTTATCATTTTTTGAGCCTGGTAATTAGGCATTAACATTATATGTAAATCATCTAAATTCCAAGTAATTGGATTCTTAAACCATTCTGCAAGATTCATGTTTATATCAATTGTAGTATTGTCTCCTTCTTCAATAGTAAATCCTCCTTCGTAGTCCCATAATTTAACTCTGAAGTGATTTGCTTCAGCTGTTCTTGATCCATCAGAATTAACTTTAGAAGCTGTTCCATTGTGGAAAGCAAATCCTTTCATGTTACTCGTGTTATCCATAAACATACCTTCAAATTTCATAAAATGATATCCTCCACCAATCATCATTGGCCAAGCCCATGATGCTGCATTTAAATCTAAATATTCTCCTGTAATATTATCAGCTTCATTAAACCCAAAAGTAAGTGAAACAGCTGAATAAGTTCCTGCTGGAATCTCATTCATTGGAGTATAATATCTTGATAAAGGCATATCCAAATTAATTAAATTGTATCCTCCTAAGTTTACTTCGCTACCATCTACTTTGTGTAAAGTAATGTTAGATACTAAATATTGTAGCTTAGATATTGTGTGCATTGTTCCTTTAGCATTGGTATATTGCTTAGAACCAAAATCTTGAGAAAGCACTTCTACTCCATCATAATATTGCTTAAACAAAAAGTTAGTTTTAGTTTCTACTGTTTTTGATGGTGTTACATCAGCTGGCTCTTTCGTACATGATGTGATAATTGCAAGTGCACTAAGTGCGATAATTAATTTTTTCATTGATAAGTTTTATTATTGGTATTAAATTATGAATAAATATTTTTAAATGTATGAGAATGAGGATGAAAGTTGCACTTTTCTTTATGAAAACATATTATTTTTTTATAAACTAATGATGGTACTAAATAAATTTACTGAACAATAAACCTGATAGTTTTTGTTGGGAGTAAATTTGATTTCAAGCACAAAACATACATTCCTTTATCCATTTGTGATTCTTGATTTATTTGAATTAAAGCTTCATCAGAGTTTACAATTAATTGTTTAGCTGTTACTAACTTTCCTGTTATATCATATATTTCCATTTGATATTCGCCTAATTCAAAATCAGTTAGTTCTAAATTAAATTCACCATTATTAGGATTAGGATACACTTCTAACTCTGCTTTAGAAGCTAAAATTTCTTTTACAGAAGTTAAACTACATCTACCATCTGTACGAACTTTAACAGCTGATTTATACAAATTTAATCGTTTACCTGTGGTTGTAATACCTAACAAAGAAGCTAAAGAATCTCCATTCTCAAGAATAATATCTTTCACTTCTAGAGCTAGTAAACTAGGGTTGGCTTTATAATCAGTCATAAACTGAGTACAAGCTGCTGCATAAATAAATGCGATAGAACCAGCCACAAGTGGAGTTGAAAATGATGTTCCAGAACCTGAGCTGTATGAAAAAGCATTTGAATAAGGAACTCCTAAATATGGTGCTGTAGATTTTATTGAGGTTCCTGGTGCACCAATATCAATACTTGTTGCTCCAAATCCTGCAGTTACTTTAGTATCGTTTCTATCAGTATTAGTTACAGCAATCATGTAATCACTAACACATGTTGTTGGCATGTCTCCACTTATATCTACATGAATATTACTATTTGATGTTGCAGTAGCACTTAATATACCATAAGCTCCTAAAGAGTCGTAAAAAGCACACCAAAGAGGATAACTAGCTGAGTTGGCATTATCTCTACCAAAACTAGAATTTGTAGCAACTACGTAAGCTCCTTTTGCTCCATTTGTAGAATCATATAATGCTCTCATCTCTAAAACATAAGAATAAGATTCTAAAACTGTTGATTCTAATGTTGAACTACCTTGTATTGGTAATATTTTTAATCCCCAATTAACTCCTGTAACTCCTACTAAATCGGCTTTTGCCCCAATTATTCCTGAAACCATAGTCCCATGTCTTCTAGATGTAATAGCATGTGTATCATTATAAACATTCCATCCACTTACATCATCAATATATCCGTTTCCATCATCATCAATTCCATTATTAGGAATTTCAGAATAGTTTTTAAAAAAATCTATATCCTGATGATCCAAATAAAAGCCATCATCAATTACGGCTACCACTATTGTATCTCCTAAAGCTGTGGTTAATTGTGTTGTAATTCCCCAAGCTTCACATGCGTGAATATCTGCTCCAGCAACACCACCCGATTGACCAAAATTCTCCATTCCCCATTGATCAGTAAAACTAGAATCTATTGAGCAGGTATCTCCTCTTAGTTCTAATTGAGTGTGATTAAATTGGGTTATAATAGTATTTGCAGATGAGTTAACAAGTTCTAATGCTAAATCTGAATTAACATTTGAGGAATTGTAATTCAATAACCAAACATTTAATCTTTTTGAGATTACCTTTTTTACAGAAAGTTGTAACTGAGGGTAATTAGTATTTAACTCTTTATTAAAAGACTCTACGCTAATTTCTTTGTTCAATAATACAAGTAATTCACCTTCAACAATATTCGTTTCTTGAGCAAATGAAAATATGCTTAAAAAAAAAAAAGTTAGTAATATGGTTATCTTGTTTATCATTAAAAATCGTAATTATCTATATTTTCAAATTCGCTAAAAGGATTGTTCTCATCTTCTTCGTCTTCTTCATCCTCATAAAAATCCATGTCCTCCGATATTTCTATCTGTTTAGAGTTTTCTGCAGGAGCCTTACCGTATTCAAGCTCAAGCATTGGATATTGCTTTACTGGAGACAACTCATTAATCTCAACCAATTCTACAAAAAAGCACCACATGGTAAGAAAATCATATACATAAAGTAGCTTTTGATTTACCTTGTCTACTTTATCCGAAATTAGCGTCTCAGTCATTGAAGCGAAGTCTGATTTTTCGCCCGTCATGTCCATTAATCCTATTTCCTGTCCTTTGTCCCAATCTTCGTTACTCAGGTAAAAAGATGCCATTTGACCTCCTCCAAATTCAAAAGCAACAATAATTGCTTCATGCAACATTTCAAAACTGTAAGAGCTATCTATTGAGATATCTCTAAAAGCATTCTCTTCTTCTAAGGTATCGATTAACACTCTAAACTTAAACTCTTTCATCACTCTTATCATCTATATTTATACGACTCAAAAGCCGATAAGTTGTCTATAATCTATTTGCAATTATGGAAGCTACTTCCTCAATAATTGGTAAAGTAGTTTCTGCCATTTTATTTTTTTTCTCATCTAAAGTAGGATTCACTTCTACAGTTTCAAAGGCTACAAGTTTTTCACTTGCTGCAAAAGTATTTAGTATCTCTTTTACTTCTTTAACTGGAATTCCTCCAGAAACTGGAGTACCAGTTCCATGAGATACTTCCACTGGATCCATACTATCTACATCAAATGAAACATAAATAATGTCGCAAGCTGATAATAGATTTAACGTTTGAAGAGCAATTTCCTTTCCTCCTACTTTAATAACTTCCTCTACTTTAAAATTCTTTATTCCTTCGCTCTCTATTAAATAATCTTCTGGCGCTTCGGTATCTCTTACACCAATAAAAACTAAATCTTTAGTTGATAGTGATTCTTTACTTAATGACTTAAGCCCATTCCAGTATTCTTCTACTTTAGGTAAAACATCATTTACTTTTTGAGATAGATTATCTATTCCGCAAGCAATTGCCAATGGCATTCCATGAACATTACCCGATGGAGAAGTAAAAGGAGAATGCAAATCTGCATGAGCATCTACCCATATTACACCTAATCTTTTTCCTTTATTCGCTTCTTGAATTCCAGATATTGTAGCTGCTGCAGTTGAATGATCTCCTGCCAAAATAAAAGGAAAACTATTGTTGTTCAATTCATTTTTAACAGTATTAAAAACTTCATTAAACTCCTTTGTAATATACTCTATCCTAATTGCAGAAGGTGTTGTATTAGGAGTAAAAAGATGCTGGTTGAAGTTTGGCACTTCTTCAGCTTTATAATCAGAAAAAAAACTAGAACCACTATTAAATGCAGCTACTTTAAGAGCTCCAACTCCTAAACTTGCTCCTCTTGTTCCAGCTCCCAATTCGGAGGTTACTTCTATCAATTGTAACATGTTTTCTTAATTTTTTATGAATCCAATTATAGCCAAAGATATTAAACTTAGCATAAACAGCCATAGCCCAATTTTAACTCCTGACTTATGAAAAAATGGCTTTCTAAATTTAGCCCAAGTTTCTAGATTTACTTTTATCGCTTTTTCTCTGTTATGCTGTCTAATGGCATAATAATGAATTGTTTTTCCGTAGTTAGTTTCGTCAGTGTCTTTTTCAAACTTCACTTCCTCTTCTTCTAACCTTTGTCCAAAATATTCGGCCATTTTATCATGCCTAAAACTAAATACTAGGTAATTAGGATCAGTTGGATGTTCGTTATAATTTGGTAAAATATGATACATATTATTTCCAGGTTGTAGAGTATTCTATTGGTTTTCTTTGTCCTTTTGGCCAGTCAATTGCAGGGTATCCCATGTAAAAAACACCTAAACATTTCTCCCCCTCTTTTAGTTCCAAAAACTCATGCATTTCTTTGCCGTAAGCAAGCTTTGGAGTAGACCAAAATCCACCAATTCCATAGGCTGTACAGGTTAAATACATATTTTGAACTGCACAAGATACAGCTTCAATCTCTTCCAGTTCTATAATCTTTCCATCTGGCTCTCTGCTCATTACAAGTGCAATAGCTACTGATGATTTTAAAGGACGATTCTTTAGTTTATTATACTTCGCTTCATTAAAATCTTCTCCAGTAAATTTTTCTTTGTACAAACCTGATAAAAAATCTGAAAGCTCTATTTTAGAGTCTTCCATGTACACCATAAATCTCCATGGTTGAGTATTACCGTGGGTTGGAGCCCAAATAGCATTATTCAATATATCCTCCACAATTTCTCTGTGAATTTTTCTGTCAGAATATTGCTCTGGATAAATAGTTCTTCGGTTACGAATTACTTCTGTTATTTCGCTTAAATTATATTTCAAAATAAGTTGTTTTTACTTTTTGTTTCAGTAAAAATAAAGCAATTAACAGTAATAATCAAAAGGAATGCAACTAGTTCCACATCAATCGGAAATATGCATTGAAACTTGGCAGAAATTTATTCGCTTTTTCTATCAAAGCTGTATTGTAATTAGTGTTAAATATAAGCTTATCTACATAGTCTTTATTAGACTGTAAGTTGAAGTTTCCTCCTAATGACATAGTGAACTTATCGTTTAGTTTATAAGCCGCCCCAGCTTCTGCAAACACTCCATAACCAAATCCTTGAACTTGTTGTAATATTAATCCTTGATTGGTATTAACTCTCATTATGTTATACCTAAGGTTTCTTATTACTAATTCGTGCTGTTCCAGTTGAATAAAATTGAAACTAGCACCACCAGAAACGTATGGTTTAAGCTGAGGAATTTCTGTGTCAAACTTCTTTTCTAATCCTAAGGAATACCAAAACCTTTGCTCTCGAGCAGAAATAGTTGCCTGTTCAAACTCTCCAGTGAAATTTCTAGGATTGTTTAATTCAATAATAAAAGGAGTTGCAAAACGTAAAATAGCAATATCGAACTTCATTATTATAGAGTACTCTTCATTAATCCTATATCCTAAATTGACTCCAGTAAAAATAGTTGGTTGATAAGTTAGGTTTTGAGAGTACTCCCATCCCAAAATAGGATAACCCAGAGTCTGTTCAATTTGTTGTCTATTTTGAGGAAAAGACAAAACTCTATCAGCACCAAAAACATGATTTCCGTTCAAAAAACTGGCATATGTGTTATTTGGAACCTCATACCCCAAATCAACTGCAAAGAAAAATTTCCCTTTTGTTGTATCCTCCTGCCCTATTAATCTGCATGTTAACAGAAGAATAAAAATAATTAACAATCCACTCTTAATATTCATTTTAACAATATTTAGTTCTTTTTTTGTCAAGATACTTATTTAAAGTAAATTTAAGTAAACCAAAGAATTATAACTATAAAAAAATTAATCCCCTTATTTCTTGCCATTGCTCTTTTAGCTAGCTGTGCTACTATCATGAGAAAAAACACTCAGCAAGATGTTACGTTTACAACCCAACCTCCTAACGCAGAAGTGTTTATTGATGGAGAAAGTGTAGGTAATTCTCCTGTAACTGTATCTGTAGAGACTAAAGAAGCCCACAAAATAGAATACAAAACTGATGGTTACGAAACCAAATCTTACACATTAGAAGGAAGAATACTTCCTAAGTATGTAGTTGGTGATATTGCTATTGGTGGTGGAATTGCAGGATTTATTCCATTGATTATTGACCACAGTACTAACAAATGGAGAGGATTTGATCAATTTGAAGTAAACAACTATGGTGATTTAGGAGCAAGAACTGCTATTACTGATAAAGATGGTGATGGAGTTGCTGATGATAAAGATGATTGTCCTACTGTGAAAGGTTTAGCAAAATTTGCTGGATGTCCAGATAGTGATAATGATGGAATTAAAGATTCTGATGATGTGTGTCCTTCAACTGCAGGAATTGCAAAATTCAAAGGTTGTCCAGATACTGATGGTGACGGATTTCAGGATAGTGAAGATAAATGTCCTACTGTTGCAGGAGAAATTAATGGTTGTCCAAAAGCAAATGATGATAAAGATGGTGACGGAGTAAAAGATGCTGTAGACAAATGTCCTACTGTTTTTGGAACTGTAAGTGGTTGCCCAGATGGAGATAAAGATGGAATTGCTGATAACGTAGATAAATGTCCTACAGTTGCTGGAATTGCTGCTAATAGTGGATGTCCTCAAGTAGATGATGAAGTGAAAAAAGTTTTAGCTCAAGCTATGGAAGGATTATTTTTCAACTCTGGTTCGTCTGTTATACAACCAAAATCATATGCCGTATTAGATAACGTAGCAAAAATAATGATAGCTAATCCTTCTTATAAATTAATGATAAGTGGATATACTGATAATACAGGAAGCGCTTCAGGAAACTTAAGGTTATCTAAAGCAAGAGCTGCTGCTGCCAAAGCATACCTTATTAAAGATGGTGTAGATGCTTCAAGAATGACTTCAGAAGGTTATGGAATCTCTAATCCTAGAGCAGACAACAATACTGCTGCTGGAAGAAAACTTAACAGAAGAGTAGAATTTAAAGTGAATTACTAAGGAATAAGTATTTCCTTTTAGTTGAAAAGCTCCAAGCCTAAGGTTTGGAGCTTTTTTTTGTGGAGTTTATTTTGATTTAAGTGATGCTCCACGAGTCATAGGTAATCCCGCAAGAGATGAGGCTTCTCTGAGTGAAACGGAGATGCGCTCCTAAACTTATATTGGTATTTGTAACGCCAATTATACTGAGTTTTATTATGAAATAGTAATATTCTCGTTAAACTAGTTGTTTTATTTATTTATATTCGTTTGGAAACGAATAGATAAAATAGATACTCGTTACGCTATCGCTAAACGAGCACCAGGTAACAATATAATGATTTGAAATCTTAAGGATAATGTTTAAAATATGGAGATAAAAAGAATTAAAAATAACAATAAAGGCGAAATACCTAAAGGCAAGAAGACAAAAATTAAGATTACAGGAATTAAAAATCCAAAAGAGGTTCTTGCCACATCAAAAACATTGTTAATCAATTTCTTAAAAAACAAATCATTAAAAATAACTGATCCCAAATGGAATGATTTAGTACCTAAAAAGATTTCAAATTTCATCAGTCAATTGGAAGTGATTGACTTTGATAATGATGATCTACTATATAATCAAGAATCCTCTATTTCTGATTTGAAAAATTTAAAGAATTGGGAATGGTATAGTTCAAAAATTATTAATAACGGATTAGAGATTATAGTTAAAGATTCTTTTTACCCCAGATATATTTGGATATTCCATTGTCAAAATATTCCTCTTTCAAAATTCTGGCTAGAAGATGATAAATTTGGAAATTATGGAATTGAAACTATTAGAGATGTTACAACATATAAAAAATTTAAGAGTCTTTAATTATGAATAAATTCTCAATCAAATTATAATTTAACAATTGCGTAATGCTATGATACATTAAATAACTCTCGCCAAATAATACACCTCAAATAATCTCTCCTCTAGAGAGATTATTTGAGGTAATACTAAGCACAAAAAAAGGAGTCCATTAAAATGAACTCCTTAATATTCTAATTATTTATTAAAACCTATGCAGTAACTCCTGTCTTTGGAGCAGCAGCCATAATTTCTTCATTTGCAGCAGATTCAAATTGCTTGAAGTTCGCAACAAACTTAGTCGCTAAGCTATTTGCTTTTGCATCATAAGCAGCTTTATCTGCCCAAGTGTTCTTAGGTGAAAGGATTTCAGTTGGTACATTCTCACATTCGTTTGGCATTGCCAATCCGAATACATCATGAGTTGTATATTCAACATTATCAAGTTTCCCTTCTAGAGCAGCTGTAATCATTGCTCTTGTGTATTTTAATTTAATACGACTCCCTGTTCCGTATTCTCCACCAGACCATCCTGTGTTGATTAACCAAACTTTCACGTCTGACTCTGCTATTTTAGCTCCTAACATCTCGGCATACTTAGTTGGGTGCAAAGGTAAGAAAGGTGCTCCAAAACAAGCTGAAAATGCAGTTTGTGGCTCTGTTACTCCTGCTTCTGTTCCTGCAACTTTGGCAGTATAGCCAGAAATAAAATGGTACATAGCTTGACCAGAAGTTAACTTAGAGATTGGAGGTAATACTCCAAAAGCATCTGCAGTTAAAAAGAAAATATTTTTTGGTACTCCACCAATTGATGGAACCATAATATTATCAATATGGTGAATAGGATACGATACTCTTGTGTTTTGAGTAATTGTAGTATCGCTATAATCTGGCATATTAGAATCTCCTTGGAACCCAATGTTTTCTAAAATAGCTCCAGACTTAATCGCTCCATAAATTTGAGGCTCTTGTTCTTCTGTTAAGTCAATAGTTTTTGCGTAACAACCTCCTTCAAAGTTAAACACACTGTCTTTTGACCATCCATGTTCATCATCTCCAATTAATCTTCTGTTTGGATCAGAAGATAAAGTAGTTTTTCCTGTTCCCGAAAGACCAAAGAATACAGAAGTATCTCCGTCTTTACCAACATTGGCAGAACAGTGCATTGATAATGTGTTTTTTTCGTGAGGAAGAATAAAGTTCAACACAGAAAAAATTCCTTTTTTGATTTCACCAGTATAACCAGTTCCACCAATTATAATCATTTTTTTAGTGAAGTTAACTACTGCAAAATTGTGTTGTCTTGTTCCATCTTCTGCTGCAACTGCCATTAATCCTGGTGCGCATACTACGTGCCATTCTGGATTAAAGTTTTCTAGCTCCGCTTTTTCTGGACGTAAAAACATATTACTAGCAAACATGTTAGACCAAGGGAATTCAGTTACAACTCTTAAGTTCAATCTGTAATTATCATCCGCACAAGCGTATGCATCTCTTATGTAAACTTCTTTACCAGCTAAATAATCATTTATTTTTGCGTGTAATTTATCGAAGTTTTCTGGAGTAAATTTAATATTAATGTCTCCCCACCAAACTGATTCTTCAGTTTTCTCATCACAAACGATAAATCTGTCCTTAGGTGATCTTCCAGTAAATTCGCCAGTATTAATTACGAGAGCTCCAGTGTCTGACAATCTTCCTTGCCCCAAATCTAATGCAGTTTGAGTCAATTGCTCTGGAGTTAAATTCCAGTGTGCTTTGTCAATATTTCCAAGCCCTAGTTCTTTTAGGTTTGAAGTTTTAGGTACTAATCCTAATTCATTCATAAATATTCTTTTTTTGGAATTATCTAACAAAATTAAGGCTAATTATTACATTATGCTTTGAAAAATACTATGTTTTTCCACAAAAAGTTGGAGTTTTCCACTAACTGTAATTATTACAATAAGTTGTAAGTCAATTCTTTTTAATGAGTTTATAGCTTAAAATGATTAAACCAAGTATCATTAACAAACCTCCTATTGGTGTAATAGGCCAAATGTAATGCACTATATCTGATTTATTAAAAAGACTTAAAATGTACAAGGAAAGGCTAAAACAACAAGCACCTATAAAAAACAAATTAACTGGTAACTTGATAGAGAATTTAAAAGCATTATAATTTAATCCCAATACCAACATAATTATTCCTGCATACAGCTGATAATCAATACCCGTTTTTAATGCATTAAGTTGTTTAGGTCTTAAAATAGTTTCAAGATAGTGAGCACCAAAGGCACCCATCATTATCGCTATAATAATAAATACTAATCCTTTTAATACTACTCCCCTATTCATTAATTTAAGCTTGAGTTGTTGGTCCACCAAAATTCATAGGAATTCCTCCTTGTGGTCCATTATCTATATCCTTAATAACTCCATGTGCCGTTTCAAATTTACCCACATTATCAATTAATGCTTTCATCAATCTTTTAGCATGTTGTGGAGTAAGTATAATTCTCGACTTTACCTTAGCCTTTGGTGTACCTGGTAACATTCTTACAAAATCAACTACAAATTCTGCAGGTGAGTGAGTAATGATGGCTAAATTAGAATAAATCCCATCTGCGATTTCTTCTGATAATTCGATATTTATTTGGTTTGGATCTTGATTTTGTTCTTCCATAGTAGCGTATTTTTTATAAAGTAAATGTAAAAAAAAAGCCTCAAACAAGTTGAGGCTTTTTAAATTTTATTGAGTTTAAGAAATTAAGCTTCTGGAGCTTCTTCTTCTGTAGTTTCTTCAACAACTTCCTGAGTTTCTCCAACATGAGTTGAAATAACTTCCATGTTATCGTATTTTCTCATTCCCGTACCTGCTGGGATTAAGTGACCTACGATTACGTTTTCTTTCAGTCCTTGTAAGTAATCTACTTTTCCTCTTACTGCTGCTTCGTTCAATACTTTGGTAGTTTCTTGGAAAGAAGCTGCCGACATAAAACTATCAGTCTGTAATGAAGATCTAGTAATTCCTTGTAACATTGGTCTAGATGTAGCAGATAAAGCTTCTCTAGCTTCTACTAATTTTCCATCTTTTCTCTTAATGTTAGAGTTTTCATCTCTTAGTTTTCTTGCAGAAATAATTTGTCCTGCTTTCAATACGTCTGAGTCTCCTGCTTCTTCAACTACCATCATTCCCCAAATACGATCGTTTTCTGCGATAAATTTAATTTTATCAACCGATTGTTTTTCTAGGAATTTAGAGTCTCCAGCATCAATGATCTCTACTTTTCTCATCATCTGACGAACAATTACTTCAAAGTGCTTGTCATTAATTTTTACCCCTTGTAATCTATATACTTCTTGTACTTCGTTTACAATATACTCTTGAACAGCTGTTGGGCCCTTAATTTCAAGAATGTTTTTTGGAGTAATAGCTCCATCTGATAATTGCATTCCTGCTCTCACGAAATCATTTTCTTGAACCAAGATGTGTTTAGACAATGAAACTGCATATTTCTTTACAATTCCAGTTCTTGATTCTACAATAATCTCTCTCTTTCCTCTTTTTATCTTACCGAAAGAAACAATACCGTCAATCTCAGAAACTACTGCTGGATTAGATGGGTTACGTGCTTCAAATAGCTCAGTAATTCTTGGTAGACCCCCTGTAATATCTCCTGTTTTACCAGAAACTCTAGGTATCTTAACAAGAATTCTTCCTGCATCTACTTTTTCGTTATCAGCTACATTAATGTGTGCTCCTACCGGAATGTTATAACTCTTTATGATATTCTTTTTAGAATCCATAACTCTGATAATAGGAGTTTTCTTTTTATCCTTAGTATCTGTTACAACTTTGTCGGCAAATCCAGTTTGCTCATCTACTTCTTCTCTAAATGTGATTCCTTCTTCTATATTCTCGAAAGAAATAACCCCTTTAGATTCAGTAACGATTACTGCGTTATATGGATCCCAAGTACAAATCACATCATCTTTAGAAATCTTAGTGTTGTTCTTCGCCTCTAAGAATGATCCATAAGGAATGTTATTTGTTGCCAAAGTAACTCCTGTTTTAGGATCAATAATTTTCATTTCAGCTGAACGTC
>Ga0209533_1000704_pt1 | contig 31776 bp, 13 predicted proteins | sample COG_04_FD_184748 | JGI IMG/M metagenome (GOLD analysis project Ga0209533, IMG submission 184748) | Pelagic Microbial community sample from North Sea - COGITO 998_met_04 (SPAdes) (version 2) | ecosystem: Environmental > Aquatic > Marine > Neritic zone/Coastal water | place: Helgoland, sampling...
TGGAGGGTACCCCCCAACTTGCTGTGTTTTTGCACCGAAGTATTGTGACACGGAATACTTTTCGACGTTTTTGTGCAAAAAGTAGGTGCCACAAAGCAGAAAATAGGTACACGTGACCGCAAACTTGTTTTTGTTTTTAGCAGAAAGTATTCGAGTGATTTCGGCGTTTCGGGCGACTTTCATATTTTTTTTGGTTTTTTTTGTCATCAAGAAATAACTTTTTTCTGTGGACGCGTCTTACGACCTGACGATGTCGACCACGACTTGGGCGACGGCGGCACAGACCTCGGGCGGTGACACCGCGGAGTTGACGACGTGTGTGGGTCCCCCGGCCCACCCGCTCCGGGCTTGGTCGTAGAGTTCCCACACCTTTCCGGGGTAGGTGTCTGTGTACCCCCGCTCGGCTTCTCTGTCTCGGCTGCCCATCCGTCCGACGATGGTGTCGAGGGGTGCGGTGAGCAGGATGGTTGCGTCTGGCAGGGGCTCGCCGACATCAACGGCGTTTGCGTGCCACAGTTCCGACTCTGCGTCGAAGATGGCGCGTCGTGCGGAGTCGTCGGCGAGCATGGCCCGGTTGGCCGGCATGAAGATGCGGCGGGCGTCTTCCCTGGCGCGTTCCATGAGGATGACGACGTGTTTCCAGTCTCCGGACGCGGCGATGCGGCGGGCGGCGTCTCTTCCCTCTCTGCGTTTGGGTCCTCGGATGAGCGTGGTGACGGCCATCTGGAAGACGCCACAGGACACCTTGATGCGGGTGACGCCGTCGTCGGACAGGATTCCGTTGATGTACGCGTCGAGCCACCAGGCGAACTTGTCTTCGTCGGCGCCTTCCTCGACGAGGACGATCTTGATGCCGAGTTGGGGGTTGGCGTCGAAGTGTGCCGCGACGTCTTTCATGACGGACGACTTGCCCGCGCCGATGGCGCCGGTCACGTTGATGGCGACGATGCCTCGGCACTCGGCGTCACAGTCGGTCAGTGGGTCTTTGGTGCGGATTGCCCGCTCCGTGTCGTGGGCGCAGGGTGCCGGAGCTGTCGCGGGGGGTCCGACGACGCCTCCCAGCGGGCTGTTGTTGATGGGGAAGGAGGTGGGGTCGAACACCAGCGCGTCGGCATCGGCTGGGAGAAGGAAGGACATGCTTGTGCTGGTGCTTCCACCGGCCGTTGGGTGTGCCAAATCGGTGCACGCGACACCCTTATACCCATACATGGGACGGGTTGGGGGTCACCGGTCCATAATGCCATGGGGGTGTGGACTATATGCTGATGTGCGTGCTGTATGTATCAGTGTTGACGGGTGGTGGATGTTTGCGTCCCAGGTGTTTGAGGGCGACGATGGCATGGTGGGGCTTGGGGCCCGGTCCACCGGCATCCACGCGGTTCTGAGCAGCAACGCCGCCACGTTTGACGAGCTGTCGTTCTGTGACTTGTACGACGACAAGGACGTCCCGACGGAGCGTGTCGGGGACGGGCTTCGCGGCATCGGGCACATCCAAGACGGCGGCGGGGCGGTTCTCGGCAGTGTCGCGACACTTCACGACAACACGCCGCGTGGTGTGGTGACACTGAGCAACTTGAAGACTGGCACGACGGCGGGTCCGATTGGTCCGTCGACGGGTTTGTTTCTCGACTGGACGACGGGTTGTGTTTTTGACGCAGCGGCGTCTTGTGGCGACGGCGACGACGCCTCTGCGCCCGTGGCATGTGCCGTGTTTTCGCCGTGCGTCCCGCGTTTCCAGGACGACACGGACGACTCGTTCAGTCGTCTGTACTGTGGTCCCGGTCTGCGTACGCTGGTGTCAGTGACGTGGGGCGTCCACGACGCGACTCCGCGCCAGTTGGCTACGGCGACAGCGACGACGTCCGACGACGACGACGTCCCGGGGTCCGCTCCGTCGGTGGTACCGAAGCGTGGGTTTGAGGTTTTGCCGACGGAGCCTGGTGCGTCTCTTGCGGGTCGTCAGGTGGGGTGTTCGGTAGCGGCCGACGGGTCTGTGCTGACGGTGTGTATGGTTCCCCACGGCGGGCTGTACGCGCGGGACGAGTCGTCTTCGTTGACGTACTGGACGGGTAGCACCCGTCACACGGACGTGACGCGCCTTGGCGTGGGTCCGTCAACGTTGATCCCGGGCAGTTTGTCTGCGTTCTTCGACGCGTCCCGGGCCGCGTGGGTGGTTGTGTGGGGTGTCCGCACCGCAAAGGCGGGTGGGGCGGTGTCCCGCGCGTGGGCGGAGGCGCTGATGATTCGCGTGGAGGACGGCGGGTTGGTCAGCCGCGGGGTTCCGACGCCGTGGGTGTCGTCGCAGGCGCTGACGTCCGGCATCGACGACGACTTTTCAATGCGCATGGACGTGTCGTATTCGTATTCGTCGTCGCATGGCACGACAACGACAACGACAACGACGGCGGCGAGGGTGTTTCTGTGGTCGGTGGGCGGCGTGCTGGTGTCTCCGTTTGTGGACGGTTCTTGGTGCCCCGCGTCGACACTGATTGTTCCGGTGCCTCCACTTCCTGGCGGCGGGCTGGGGTTTGCCATCGCGGACGTGTTTGTGTCCGTGGGCGACGTTGGCGTGTTGTTGCTGTGGCGCGACGGCGAGGGCGGCGGTACGTACGTCCAGCGCATCGAAGGGACGGGTTGTGTTTTGGACGCGCCGCCGGCGCTGGTCAAGGCGGTTCCGAACATCGACGTTCTGTCCCGCCCCCGCTTTTCGACGCCCACCGGCGGCATTTCGGGTCGGTGTGTGGACGGGACGATGTTTCTGAACTCGCCGTTGGTGCTCAGTGCGTGCCAGGGGTCGACTGTCATTCCGTGCAACGTGGACGCGTTTGTGGAGATGGGGGCGGTGCGGCAGGTGCAGCTTGCGTGGGCGCAGACGGTGTTCAATCCCGACGAGTATCTTCACCACCTGTCGGGTCTGGGGTCCGACGCCGACTCGATAGTGTGGCCGCCGTCCGTGCAGCGCCGCGTCAACACCGTGTTTGGGTCCCGCGTCGCGACGTTTCTTACGTCTCGTGTGTTTACGGTGGGCGGGTACGCGGTTCTGAGTTCCACCGAGACCCCCCTTGCGTTTTTCCGGCACACGTTCCACGGGTTCTCTTCGCCCGCCGCCGCCGACGCGTGTGTCCCGGCCCCCGTCCTGGCGCTTCCCCGCCTCGTCCCTGCGTCCGACGGTGGTGGACTGACCCACCTCCCGTCCTGGGTTCGTGTCCTGGAGCGGTGCTGGTTCACGTTTGCCACCACCGGGTCTGTTCTGCAGGAGGTTCTGGTGCGCGCCCGGATCCACGCGGTGTTTGGGGCTGCGGGCGAGATCGTCTTGCACGCCGCCGGGTTCCGGCTTCCCGGTGCCGATGCATGCACGGCGTTTGGCGCCGTGCTGTCCGTGTTGATGGCGGCGGCTTTGGGCGACGACGTCGACGGCGACGGCGACGGCGACGGCAGTCTGGGGTCTGTCCGCGCCGACGCCCCTGCACTGGTCGCGGGTCTGCGTCTCCGTCTGACAGACAACTCTGACGCGGCGTCCATTTCCCGCACATTCCTTTTGCTTGCAGGTCGGGCGCCGGGAGGCGTCGCGGGGCGTGCCCCGTCACCTGCGGCAGAGACGACGGCCGTCCCTCCAGGGGTCACGATGGAGACACTGTCATCGTTCAGTGTCTTGTCACGTCGGTGGGCGGTGCAGATGGACGGCGCTGCTTCGGCCACGGGCTGTGTTCCACTGACACTGTCTCCTCCACCGGCCACGGCTCCTGGCGCGTGCACCCCTTTGGCGGCGTTTGACACGGAGATGGCGGCCGTGGCCGCCGCAGTTTCTCTGGACGTGGGGGTTAGCTACACGTCTTCGATGAGCGTTGCCATCCCCAAACCATCCCAGATGAAAGTGGTCATTGTCTCTGCGGGCGACGACGACGACGACGACGACGACGACGACGACGACGACGACGACGACGACGACGACGGCAGAAGCGGTCCTGTTCAAGACTTGGTGTTCGCCGAGCCGCGTGCCGGTCTCCGCGTGGGTCGGGACAGGGTTGTGGACAAGCTTGTGTTTGACCTTGTGTCGGGCACGCCCGACGACGGCAGTGTGGAGTTTGTTGTGCCCGTGGTGTCACGCGCCTCGACGCTGACAATGGTTCAGGTTCCGCGGGCGGACCTCCTATCGGCGCTGTCGTCCGAGCCGGAGGACGACGACAGGTCGCACTGGGCATCGTCGACGGCGGCGCTGGTCCTGACAAACAGTTAGTGGCGTGTGTATGTGATTAAATACAGATTATTGCGAGCACGATGAGGATTTCTGGTACTTGTAGCGGCCCCGCCATCAGCGTGACCACTGTGGGGAGAAGTCCGCGCCAGGCGTACGCCAGGGGGTGGGCGCACAGAAGGCTTCCGTGGTCGCCGGGCGTCGAAGTACCGGATATGATGAGGAGTGCGACAAAGATGTGAACGAGGGCGGTGTACGTGTCGGTGGCGAAGGGTCCAAACGCAAGGAGTGCCGCTCGTTTGATGGTAAACTCGGGGGCGACGATAAACGCCAGGACGGCCAGGACGGCGGTGGCCACCGGCGTGAGGACGACCACGTTGAAGAAAAAGACCCACGGTGTGGGCTTCCGGTTGAGGGTGTGGATGCCGGCCGCCAACAGAGCCCATGCAAGGAGGGTTATCCCCACCCACTTCCCGGTTCGTTCAACGACGACTTCTGAGTTTGTCATGAGGCTCCCAATGTCGTTTGGGTCGACACACTCGCTCATGACTGCCTGCATGTGTGTGTGTGTGTGTGCGTGTCGTCTCTGACCAACCCCTGTGATAGACCCCGTTCATACCCTCAGTTACGTCGCTTCATTACACACTTTCATCATCATCGTCGTCGTCATCATACTCGTCTGCGGCCAGTTCATTGGACGTGTCCAGGAGATGGTCCGCCCCGAACATCAGCTTTCTGCACGACGGGCAGTCCTGGTACATGTCGCTTTTCGCCAGTTTGGCGTAGCACACGGCGTGGAGTCGGTGCTCGCACCCAGCGGGCTTGAACACCATTGACCCGACCCCGAGTTTGGCAATACAGATGGAACACACGTCGTTGGTGTGTGGGTTCCCCCTCCGGAGCAGTGTCGTTCTGGCCTGGGCTTCTCTGGAGCACCGCCTCTGTGCTTTCCGTTTGGCGACAAGGGCGCGCGCCATCGCGACGATCATCGAGTCGGCCGTCAAGGTGAGCATATAATACGGCTCGGCTCCGTCGTCATCGTCAGAAGCGCCGGCGAGGATGTCCGCTGCCGCATCGGACGCCATCGCCGTTGACCCGTTAACAGTAACACGTCCACACCGCCCTTCATACACAACAGAGACCAAACCACATGTAACAACAACAACACCCCCCCGGGGGGGGTATGTGAGTTCCGGAACGCACATACCAAAACACGGGGTTTGTCTTTTTTTTGGTGTGCGTTCCGGAACGTACACATCACAATGTGCATATAGCGGCGTCCCCGTGGGTCAGGATGTGTGTGTGTGTGGTCGTGCCGTGAATGCAGCCCCCGATCGTCCACCCAGATGACGACACGCCGTCACTCCCCGACGTGATTGGGGCGGAAATTGCGTCGTCGACGGCGTCGCCCGTCGGGCAGACGTTTGTGTTCCAGCTGTTGACGCTGTGGTACACACCTGGACAGATCCACATGTTTGGGCGCATTGGCACCGGTGGGTGCCAGCGGGTTGTGGTGCACGTCCCGTTTACGGCGTCTGTTATCCTCGTTCCCCCGCGCGGGCCACGACGGAAGACGTTCTCGGCCGCCCAGGAATGGGCACACGGCGTCGTGGCGAGGTTCGTGAAGAAGCTGACAGAAGGTCTCCGTCCCACCAAGAAGTGGTCGTCGGCAGGGACAGACGGCGACACCAACGACAGGGGAGGCAGGTTCCGTCTCAACTCTGACGAAAGGGAGCAAGCGGAGGCGTTCGCCCCTCGCCCGTCGGCGCTTTCGAGGTCCAAGTCGGCAGGTAGTGGACCACGTCGCGCGGCCAGCTCCGGCGGCGGTCTTCGGCGGGTGGCAACCCCTAAAACGCTACGTCGAGCGGTGACGAGCCCCGCTGGGTCGACAAAGGCCCTGGCGTCACGGTCCAAGAAGAGGACGTTTGGTGGCGGCGGCGGTGGCGGCGGTGGCGACAGGACACGGCGCAGGGTTGCCAACATGGAGCCAGACGCGGACAGTCCGATGCCACGTCGGATGGCGACGTCCCGCCGCCCCACGCTCCAGGGCCTGAGTCATCTCCCGCAAGGTCTCCCGGGGTCGATTCTGGGCATCTTCGAGGGCCGGACGGCCACGGACTTCATCGACACCAAGCCGTATGCCCTCGTGCGCGTGGCCGTCCCGTGCTGGGAGAGGGACGTGCGGGCGTTTGTGAGGCACGTGCTGTCACCCCGAAACGGGACGGTTGCGGACGCGGACATCGCCCCTGAGCTGCAGTTCATGAATGCCAACGGCTTGCGCATCCTGGACGCGGTGTGTGTGGTGGCAGACCCCAGTGTGTCGCCGGTTGTCACGACGTGCCACGGACGGCGGGTGGACGTCAGTCTTCCGTCTTGTGACACGATGACGGTGGTGGGGAAGAAGGGGTCGGAGCCTTGCCCGCCGGGGCTTTCTGTGGGCCTGCCGCTGGTGGACACGGCGTCTGCGGTGTCCATTGACATCGAGGCGACGGGGGCGAAGGGGAGCGACGCAACGGGTCTCACGTGGTGGCACGACGACTACATCATCACCGCCATTTCAATTGTCATTCCACCACGTGCGGCCGCCCCGATTCCCGCCAAGTGGTCTGGCGCGTCGACGATGCCGCAGGCTGTTCTGATGTACCTGCCGGCCGACGGTTCGATTGTGTCGGAGGGTCTGGGGGTGCCGCCGACGTGCGCGTCGGTCAAGAACTGCAACGTGTACGTGTTTCGGGACCAAGAGGTCATGCTGCGGCAGTTTCTGCAGATCATGGAGGCCCTTCAGCCGGACGTCTTGATCGGGCACAACGTGGCGGGGTACGATCTCCCGGCGCTGGGGTACGCGTGCCTTGTCCGGTTCCCGTCCCTGGCGCCGCTTTGGGACGCGGCGTTGTCACACCTGGGCGGCGGCAGCTCCTCCCACCCGCCAGTCCCGGCAGCACTCGTCCGCAAGCAGATCAAGACGGCGGCGCTCGGGGTGGTGCAGTACTACGCACTGTCGACGCCGGGACTGCTGGTGTTCGACACGCTGATGCTGGCCCGGATGTTCTTCGCGGGGGACCTGCGGGGGATGGGGTTTTCTCTGGCGACGCTCGGCACCGTCATCGTTGGGATGAACAAGATCGACATGCCGTACATCGCACAGGTGGAGGCGTGGGAGTCGGGGACACCCCAGCGCCGGGCGTTCCTCGCCAAGTACAACGCGCGCGACAGTGAGATTCCGCCGTACGTGATGTCCCGCAAACAGCTGTTCCAAGACGTCACGGTGATGGCGGCAACAGCGGCCACGACGCCCCAGACGGTCATGACCGGGGGACAGGTGACACGCGGCGTGTCCGCCATTGCAAGGCAGTTCGTTGACGCGGAGGCGACCGGGGGAGGGCTGTTGCTGTGTACGCCCGTCCAGCGATCGAGGTGGCTGCCGAGGAAGTGGGGCTCCGACGACACTGCCGATTCTTCTAAAGACAAGGACGGCGCAGGGGCGGGAGCGGGAGCGGGAGCGGGGGCGGGGGCGGGCGGCATCAAGCAGTGGCTGTCCAAGGCGGTGGCCATGCGGGACGACGATGACGCGTCTCGTTTTTCGCTTCTGTCCGACGGTCCGTCCGAGGCATGGCTCGGCGACGACGAAGCCACGGTTCACAGCCCGATATCGATCTCCGAGCAAGAGAACGACGACAGTGACAAAGGAGAAGACCGTGGTGTCACGGACGACTACCGTTTGAACAAGAAGGAGGACGAGAAAGAGATGCAGAAGATTGGGGCCGGGCTGCACATGCTACAGTTCAGTCTCCTTGCCGACGACGACGACGACGACGACGACTGCAGCTACGAGGAGGAGAGGCCGGAAAAGGAGTCGCCGAAAGCGAAGACGGCCGGGGAACGGTTCGTGAAGCACTTTGTGTGGGCCAACGCACACACCGTGTTTCTGGCATCCGTCCAGCCAAAGCCGGGGTCAAAGTACGTCGGCGCAGACGTGAGCTGGCCTGGTGGCGGGTTGGTGTCGATCATGACGCTGGACTTTGCGTCGCTGTACCCGTCAAACTTTGGGGAAGTCAACCAGAGCAAAGACACGTTGACGGACAAGCTCGAGGACATCCACCCAGACGACGACGCGACGGAGCAGCTGCTCCCGGACGGTCGTGTCATTTACTACGTCCAGGAGACGCGGATCGACGGCAGCCCCAGCGGGAAGGCGGGGTACTTCATGACGACGTCAAAAGGGTTCCTCTCGAAGCGGGCGGTGCAGAAGAAGTTGATGGTGACGGAGCGCACCCAGGACCTGAAGGCGTTGGCGAACCAGCGCCAGAAGGCGCTCAAGACGCTTGCCAACGCCCTGTATGGGTTCACGGGCGCCGAGATGTCGAGTTTGGCCGTCGTCGAGATGGCCATCACGACCGTCATGATGGGCCGGGAGCGCAAGTTCCGTCTGGAACAGGCCGTCGCTGAGTCTGTTCAGAACATGTTGTTGACGGAGTGTGTGTGGAAGGCCGACGAGACACGGGTGCGGGTGTTTGACGACGACGACGACGGCGGCACTGGCGCCGGGCGGCTGGTGACGGTTGCGGGTGTCATCGAGGAGTTCACGACGGACGTGTCGGAGGACCCGGGGTTCAGCGTGCTGACGTTTGGATCCCCGGTCTTGATGACGCTCAACACGCCGCGCTTCATGTACCACCTGCTCCCGGTGTATGTTCGGGACATCGAGGCGGTGGAGGCGGAGCGCAGGGAGGTTTTGGCTCGGGGCGGCGTCGTCCCGTTCCTTCCCCCGCCGACGTCTGGGTCCCGGGTGGGCGTGCGTTGGACGCGGGACCTGACCCGGTTCCCGCTGGGGACTCCAAGGGCTGTCCAAAAAACGTCAGAGCGCTTCCACCTTGCACTTGACGTCTCTGAGCGCGTGCGGTGCATCGGCGCCCGGGTGTACGCCACCGGCGTCGTCCGGTTGATTCTGGAAGACCCGTTTGCGGCGGCTGCGGGGCTGCGGTGCTGGCCCGTCATGCGGGTTCCGGAGACGCCCCCGCCGTGGGTGACGGAGATCGAGTCTCTCCCGGAGTTTCCGCCCCCACCGTCGTCACGGGACGCCGACCCGGAGGGGTACAAGGCATGGGAGGCGGCGTGCCTGGCGACGACAAAGGCCGACATCGCCACCCACTTCCGTCGACCGGCGGGGGAGCCGGCGTCCATCCAGTGCGTCGGCAGGCCGGACCTGCGCCGGGCCGTCGTGTCGCCCCGTTCCGACGTGGAGTACACGGAGGTAGTAATGCCGGCCGTCCAGTACGGCGACACCGACTCCATCATGGCGCCGTTCGCGATGGAGTTGCTGCCTAAGGGAGACGTGGCGGCGCTGCGCACCCGCCGCGCCCAGTGTGCGTGGATCAACGTCGTGATGCGGGACATGACGGCACTGGGGGGGTGGGTGAGCTCCGGGTTCTTCAACGCGCCCCACGTCGCAGAGGCGGAGGACTTCAAGTTTGGGCCGTTCATCAGCAAGAAGCGCTACTTCAACCTGAAGACGGAAGTCAAGATGGACAAGGCCACCGGCGCGCCCGTGCCGGCGCTGCTGTACATGCGGGGCGTCGAGGCACCCGGCGCCCGTCCCCGTGCATTCCAGGAGTGCAGCATGGGCGTCCAGTGGAAGCGTCGCGACCACAGCCCCGTCGCCCGTGGAGCGGGGGAGGTCCTGCACCGCGTCCTCACCGCAACCGGCAGCGTGGACCAGGCGACGAAAGCCGTCAAGACGTACATCCAAGACTACGTGTCGGGGCGGAGTGGGGTGACGACGTCCCAGCAGGCCAACACGGCCAAGTTGAGCGACGACTACAAGGTCCGGATGCCGGGGGACGGGCCGCGGGACCGGACGACGGTGAAGCTGGTGGACCTTCTGTCGGGGAAGCACGGGCCCATTGACAAGATCCGGAACGTCCCGGCACAGGTCAAGGCGGCGCTGATGCTGGAGGACCCTCGGCCCGGGATGGTGGTGTCGTACGTCAGGTGCCCTGCGGTGGGCGGGAAACAGGGGGAGACGGTCGCCGTTCCGACAGACATCGTCCTCGCTACCGGCCGGCGCATCGCGACACATCACTACGTGAAGGCCATCGTCGACATCGTGGCGCCGATTCTGTCTGTGGCGCGGTTCGGCGGCGGGTTTCAGGCCCCTGGCGTCTCCCGCGCGGCAACCGCCGCCCGGATCAAGGCGGAAACGACCCGGCTTCGCCAGATGTTTGGACGCATCATGCCAGACAAAGTGGTTACCAGGCTCCCGGGCCGGGTCGGGGTCGCAGAAGGCGCCACGGGGCTGCTTGCGCGGATGGCACGTGTCGTGACGTGTCCCTCGTGCGGCGTCGCGATGCCCCCGTCTACCCCTGCCGCGCCGACGGGTCCAGCCACACGGACCCATCGCCTGTCCAAATGTGTGGTGGGGGTCAGGGCAAGCAACCTGTGTCCTGTCTGCAGCACCAAGTCCGGCACGACGACGGCGGCTGTCCACTCATCTGCCGCGAAAGACCTGATCGACGCCATCGGGACGTTCAAGTCCCAGTGGTGCGACAAGTGTCTCGACGACTGCACCGACGGCGACCCGTTTCAGACGGTGGCCTGCACGGCCGGGTCCTGCCCGGAGTACGCGCCCCGCATCCTTGCAGAGTCGGGGCTGAACACAACCCTGCGTCGGGCGGCACACGCCGGTGTCAAGATCGCGTACGACAACGCCGGCCTGGCGCCGCCCCTGAAGCGGGAGCTTGCGATTGCAGTCGAGCGCGGGGCGCCCCCCGACGCCCGCCCCGTGACACACACCATGGCGGTTCTCCATGAGGACTACGACGCCCTTGTGGCCACTCTGAAAAGTTTGCTGGTTTAGTGATAGTGTGTGTAATGTATAAGACCCTAGTTGGCCGCTGTTGGGTATACCCCGGAGAGAGCGAAAAAAAAGAAGGGATGTTACAGTCTGAGGGGGTGGAGGAGAGCAAGGCCCAGGCGCCGCCCCTTGATGACGACGCCGCGCCGCCGGGTCCAGGTCGACAACAACAACAACGCCGTGTGTACCCGAAATCCCCATTTGTCCCCCGCCGGGAGACAGAGAAGAAGAAAAGAGTGTCGTTTCACCCTCAGACCGTGAGTCCGGTGCGGCGTCTGGTTTTTAGTGACGACGACGAAGACGACGTTGCGGGGGGCGATCCGTTGCCACCACCAGCCACACCCGTCACTGGAGGCGGTGTTGTCCCCAGCAAGGCCACAGGAGAACTGCTGACGGGTGGCCTCCCGACACTTGCCGAGTTCAAGAGAGTCTCCTTGTTCCCGAGCGGGGATGTGATTGACGCACTGAAGAAGATCGAGGCCATCCGGAGCTCCAAGCCACTCGTCAAGGTGTACGGACCGGGCGACAGGATCACCCCCGACATGGTGTGCGCCGCCGCCACTGGGCACACGACCAACATTCAGTTCGAAGAAGCCCGAGACGCCTGGGTGGAGAGCGTCGTCGAGGAGGAGAAGGAGCTCCTGGTGTACAATTCCACTCGCCAAGCCGGTGGGGTGGACGACCTGCCGTCGTCGGTCTGGATGACGTACAACGCCATCTACGCCTCGGGCAGGAGCAGGTCAAGTCACGTCAACGTCGACATCTTGTACACGATGTACGCCCTGTGCGGCGACGAAGAAGACGAGCTGAGGCTGTGGGCGACTGCAATGGCCATCCAGATCGTCATGGAGTCGGCACGGCTTGGGCGCGACAGCATCGACCTCCAGGACGTCGAGACACGGGGCTACGCCAAGGAGGCTGCGTTGGCCGCCATCAAGACGTCCGTCGACCTCATCAACGACGCGATCGATCGGGTGCAGGTTTCCGAATACGGCATCACCAAGAAGACCAGCAAGTGGTCGCAGTGCAACCGACCAGAGGAGTTCATGGCGTTCGTCGACGTCGCCGAGACGAGTGTGGACGACTGGATGCTCAAGGCAGCGTACATCATCCGGACGTGGGGGACCCTGGCGCTGGAGCGGTACCGGCCGGACATGGCCGACCGCGGGGAAGACGCCACCGGAGGTATGAACCGGACTTACGCCACGCCGCGGCCGCCCGTCACGTACTCGAACAAGAACAGCCCGCCGTCGAGCGACGTCGAGGTGTTTGACCACTCCAAGTGGCAGTGGTACTACCTGCTGGAAGTCGCCATTGGGTCGGCCATCCAGGACGAAGACGCGTCGTACACCTTCAAGGAGCTCAGGCAGACGTCCCCAGCCGACGACGCCGACCTCCGCCGGTACCTGCGCCTGGACGACAACCTCGTGTTCCCCACCGACACCTTCAAGATGCGCGGCAACATGCAGTTCCTCCTGGAGAACGTCATGGTCCTCATCAACTTTGCCCGTGCAACACAGACGCGGGCCTTCACCAACCCGACGCTGACCCCGTCTTCGAGCGACAGGACGAGGAAGGCAGACACCGAGTGGGCGACGCGTGCCGCGCCGACCATCGCCACCCTCGTCAACGAAACTCTTACGGAGGCCGTCGCCCGGCACATCGCAACGGACGACGCGTGGCGCGCGTACTGCCTGTGCGCCTTTTCCGCACAGACGATCCGGTACGCGCCCGCGTTCCGGCCAGAGGAGGGGAAGGAAGAAGAAGCCCCCCCGGGCTTCGACACCGTCGTCAACGCGATCCAGACCACGATCTCCTCACGGGCAGAGGCCATCATGGAGATGGGGATCAGGAGCTACTCGGAGCTCAACAGCGGCGCCCTGGGACCGTTTGGAGCCGGGCTCGAGGAGCACACCGAGGACGACGGGAGGAGAAGCTACCTCTCTGACATGTTCAACGCCATCCGCGACCCAACGTGGCCCGCGTTCGACCCCGTCCCGCCCCGCCTCAACTACAAGTCGCCGTCGTGGCCACGCCGGGAAACAACCCCGTCGCGATACAGCCAGGTCTCCACCTGGTTCATCTACAACCCGCCTGCGCCACAGCTGGGACGGGGTGGGAAGTACCTGTCCCTCTTCATCCCCGTCTACCAAACACAGAGGCGGGGCTTACTGGCGTCGCCCGTCAAATGGCGGACCGTCAACGATCTGGCGGTCAGCGGGAACACCACGTCGATGCGGTTCGGGACGGCGTCCCTCCCGAAAAGCCGCGTTGCCGACCTGTTTGCGCTCAAGGGCGAGAGGAACCAGGCGTTGCTCGAGGACGGTGGGTTTGATGCCGTGTTTGACGCTTCCACGCTCACGACAGTGTCCCCTGTCGCGATGAGTCTCGACAACCTGTCGCACATCTCCGTCCATGGCAGCACCGGCCAGACAGTGTCTTTGCATGGGTCGCTGGCGCCGTCCACGGGCGACGGCCACGGCGACGGCGACGGCGACGGCGACGGCGACGGCGCGCGGAGGCCGGACCGGGAGGCTCTCAAACGCCGGTCGGCTCAGCTGTTCTCAGGTGTACCAGACACACCACCGGTGGCCGAAACTCCCCGGCGAGGTGGCGCCACCGCAAGCCCCAGTGCTCTTGGCGGACTGTTGACTGGTGGGATTTCTCCGAGATATTCACCCGGCAGCCCGCCGACGACACCGGGACCGCCGTCAACCCCAACCCCCCAGGACAGTCCGTCGGATGGCGCCGTGACGTTCAGCACACCACACGGCAAAGCAAAAATCCGCCGCCTGTCGTCTGGAGGCAACGCCGTTGCCACCAGCAGGGCCATCCCGCCCGTGTTCGGACTGATGGACACCGACCTCGAGAAGATCCACCTGGCGGAGCGCCTCGTCCGCCCGTTCCTGCTCTTCCTGGCGTCGAGCTCCGAAGTCGACACCCGCGACGAGTTCAGGACCTGGTGGGACACCGTCATCACGTCCGGCACCAAGGCCGCGCTCATGCAGTGCGTCGAGGCGTCGACCCGGAAACCCGCCGTGGCAGCAATGGCTCCATCCTGGGTCCAGGAGCGCATCCGGGAGGGGATGATCCACCCCGGTCTGTTCTTGTCTGGGGTGGACGTCAACCTCTGGTACGGCGTCCCCAGTATGCTGTCGGAACTGGCGCTCAATTGGCGCCTCGTCTACCCACAGATGTACGCCGGACAAGTGGCACACTTTGGGGTGCTGGCTGGCGTCCACGCCGCCGCAAACGTCGAGTTCCAGGCCTTCGACAGCTCCCGGTTTGCACACAACATCGTCCTCGCCGAAGCCACCTTTGTGGAGTCTCGTACCAGCGGCGGGTCCCAGGACGCGGACGAGCTCATGCGGAACTACATTACCGCCTACACGGTGGCCGCCACCCGGTGGCGGGTCGCGCGCGAAGTCGTCGTCTACGGGGACGCGGTTCTCACACACCCGGACGGCAACGTGGTCAACATCAAGACACTCGACGGCGGCAAGGTGGCCCGGGAAATGACCGGACCCGGGCACCAGCGCATGGTCGCAATCCAGGGACCAGAAGAGCTGCTCGTCCATCAGTTCAGCTGGAACACGGGCAGCGACAAGCACCGCGTCGTGAGCAGTGGCCAGCTGTGCATCCCCACCGTCCGCATCGGGGCGCCCGCCCCCCTGCTCGAGTTCGACGACGGAGACAGTGACGACGACGACGACGACAGCAACAACGTCGACATCCGCATCTACGTTCCCGGGACCTGTCTGCTCACACCCTTCTTGGCGGCGAACGAGCAGACGACAAACGTCTGCAGCAACGTCGCGTTCAGCCTCACAACCGCGCTGCTGGAACACGACACCAAGCTCGGCCTGTGGACCACGGGAGGTCCCGAGGACTGGGAGGTGGAGATCGCGAGAGACGGGTGGCAAGAGGAGGACGGCCCCCTCTTGTTCGCGTCGCCCGGCGCAAAGGACATCCTCTGGGCACTGTTTGCGTCCAGGCAGCTCGTCGACGTCTTTGTCAGCCAGCAGTCGTCGCGGGGAGTCAGTGTGTCGCCGTACCCGTTCCTCCTCGACATCGTCCGGGATACGTACGGGGGCCTCGGGATGGTCGGGGACATCGGGACGGGCTTCGGCGAGCCCCTGCCCGACTGTATCACCCGGTTTGTTGGCCGCTTGGTGAACAACGCCAAGCTGAACGCCGACGTGTCCAACATCATCCGCCGGGAGTACAACGAGAACGTGATGCAGGGCACCGGGGCCACCGTAGACATGGTGGCGTCTCTCCTTGGCGTCTTGGCGCCGGCACTGGAAGAGGTGTGGACCGCCGTGATGGCCTGTCGGGAGGGCAGCGACGAAGCCGAAGCCGAAGCCGAAGCCGAAGCCGAAGCCGAAGCCGAAGCCGAAGCCGACGACAGAGCGCCCGCTGTCATCGACGCCAAAACCGTCTTTCGGGTCCTGAAGGAAAAAGACGTTTGTCTCCCCGAGGACGTCAAGGTCTCTGTCACTGGACTGCGCACCGTCTACCTCTTCGACATGGACTCCACGACCGCAGCGAACGAAGAAACGTCGTCGGTCCCGCCCGCGGCGGGTCAGACGTGGAAGACCTGCGGTGGCGTGGAAGTCCCCGACGGCCTCGCGTGGCCGAAAAGCGGGAACCTCGCTTCCAAAGTCAAGGAACAGGTGGGCGAGGACTCTGGGCGACTGTCCAGCTTCCACATCGTCGACGTCGATGTCCACTCGGCCGGCATGCCGGGACTCGTCGTCAGTGTCCCCCTCTTCCAGGGACGGCGGTACGTTATGAGGACATACGCGCCGTGGGGGATGCCCATCGAAGTGGCGATGTTGATGGCAGAGCGGTCCCAGTCCAGTCCCTGTGTGCCCGTTCGCAGCGACCACCCCATTCGAGACGCCCTGGAGGAGGAATTCACGTTCCGGATGGCACGCAACGTCGCCGCGCCTGACGTTGACGCAGACACGTACTGGACACCCGTCACCAAACACGACGAGCGCATCTCCACCGACCGCTGCCTGACCGACATTGGTGCCATCCTGACGGGACTGCACTCCCGTGCCGCGCAACCCTTTGAGGACGACATCCAAAACATCCACGTCGCGGCACGTGACGACGGAAAGAAACCTTTCAACACCACCGGTGCCGAGGTGCACGCCGACTGGGCAACAGCCGTCATGACGATGGGGACGCACGGGGCGTGGGTGGACGCCATCCACGAGGACGGCCCCGACGTGGCGCGCAAAGCGGCGTTCCGACAACAGTGTCCGTCCGACGACGACGACTCCGTCAACCTAGACGCCACCATTGTCTGCACAGACGTCGCGCTCGGCGCGCTGGCGTACATGTCGGCCGGTGGACCCACCGCTCAAGTCCGCATCAGCAAGGCATCCCCAGAAGGATTGCGGGGCGAGTGGATGGAGAACTGTGTGTCGACACGGGAAACGATGCTCGCGTACACGTACGCTGTACAGGAAGGGCCCAGAGACACCACGGACGCTGCCGTGGGGGACGAGCTCAGGGACTGGTACCTCCGCCTCGACACGGAAGACGCGTCGTTTCTGCGACCCGTCGGCGCCGACGGCTACAGCGACGTCAACGGCGACGTCGACGGCTCTGGTGGTGGTGGTGGCGACTTCAGTGACAGCAACAGCAACGGCAACAGCGACGGCTCGTCTGTGCTGGGGGTACACGAGACGAAAGACGAAGGAGACCAGGGACATGTCGCCGATACGACGAACCGGACGATCACAGACAGCTTCCTGGACAGGCTGGCACTGGACAGTAACCAGCCGGGTGACGACCCGTTGCCGGTCGTGACGCGCCCAGAAGACCGCAACGAGTTCTTCCGCATGGACATCAGCGGCATCATCGCCGAGCTGAATGCACTGCCAGGGCTGGAAACGGGTGAAAAGTCGACCGCCGTCCTTCGGCTGACCGATGCCATGGTCCCGGGGAGCGAGTTCATCTCGGCCCTGTGCAAAGCGATCGGTGTGAAGAACGACACCATTGAGAAGGCCAACGAGTGGGTCACCAAGCGACTCGCCGGCATGGTGGAAGGACGGGCCAGGAAGGGGGCGGTGACTCAAGCCCTGAAGTCCACGGGGCGTGGGAAGAGGAAGAAGAAGAAGACTGCCAATTCTGAAGTGGAGCGACGGAAAGCCACACAAGCACTGGTTACCAAGTACACGAAAGCTGCCCGAAGCGACAAGGGCGGACTGCGCGCCATGCGACTCGGCTCTCCCGACCTCACGTACAGCCTGCGAGAAGAGGAGGGGGAGGTCCAGCGCAAGGCGTCCCTCGTGCGCGCAAACGGGTTTCTGGCTCAGCTGGCGTACATGTTCCGCAACCCGCCGCGCCTCGGCCCGGACCAGACAAAGGAGGACGCGGCGGACGCAAGTACGATTGCGGTCGTGGATGCGGCAAGGGTCGAGCTCACATCTGGCGGGAACTCTCCACTTGACACGGAGATGCGGCCCGGCAACAGACTGAAGATCATGATGGCCGCCGCTCGTCTCGTCGAGGTCTTCATTGTCGACAACAACACGTCCAAAAGCATCCTCGCCGCCACAAAGAAGAAGGCAGTCGACATCACGCCCGTGGACGTCATCGTGGAGAAGATGCTGGCACAGATGGTTGATGGAGGAGGCGTGGTGGCGACGAGGGAGAAGCCTTTCTCTCAGGACATCAGTCGTGCTAGGAGCGACTTTGTCGGGAAGCGGTTCCGGGTGATGGTCAAACCGACGAAGCGGGAACACGGCGACGGGAACGTCCTCACGACGACGGTGGGTCTGAAAAAGCCCGGACACGACGGGGTGCAAGGCGTCGCCATCGACGACAGGGTGGACAAGCTTGGAGGTCTGCGCCTGGGGGAGCTGGACGACAAACACGACAAGACGGAGAACGAACGACTGGTCGACGACGCAATCGCTGCACGGGACCGTGACGTGTCGAAAGGAAACAACGAGGCACGCGCCCAGCTACAGGAGAGACTGACAAAGCGCATCTGCGCCCTCATGGACTTGGTCGTCGAGTCGTCGTCACCCTCTTCGGGACGCCAGGCCGTGTCGAAAAGGAGTAAGCAGTCGCAAGGCATCCTCGGCACACTCCTGTCACCCATCAGGAGTGACTGGAGACGCCGGACGGCCAAGGACATGAAGATGCTTCTCGCCTTGGACGGCGCGGGCGCAGGCGCAGGCGCAGGCGCGGGCGCAGGGGGCGAAGACCCGTCATCGGTGTTCCACGTTTCCAACCCGAGTCTCGGCGCGTCCAATGATCCCCTGCGACCCGTGTTCATTTCCGTGACAAAGGACCAGTGGCCGGACGACGCGAATGTTGCGTCTGTCGGGATCCGGGACATCACGAAAGGCCAGCTGGCGGAGGACGTCATCGTGCCGCTGGTGATTGGCACGACCCACGTCCCGTCGCGTGGGACCATCCGCATCATTGGGGGTGCAGAGGGCGAGAAGGTGAAGGTCCAGATGAAGGGGGTGGGGGACGCCCTGGTCTCTCTCCGGGGCAAGGACGGAAACCCCGTCGGAAACCGTCCCGTCGTCCAGAGGACCTTCAACAACAACGCGGGCTGTCACGCGGCAGTGCACAAGGCGCTGTTGGACGGAAAGACGGTCGTGGTCACCATCACACCAAAAAGGACGGACGGCGTGGTGGAGCGTCCTCCCAACCGTGTGTTCACCATCATCCCCCCCGGCGACGCCGTCTTGGACCCGTACAGGCGCCAGCTAGAGATCCTGATGAAGCCAAACGAGATGAACATGCGGTACAAAACCCCACCGAGCATCCTGTTCGTCCGAGAGTCGAGCGACGACCTCGGTGTCCGGGTGCCGCGGTCACTTGTCCCCGTCGAGTGCATCACGGGCAAGGACTCCTCCGTGGACCCGCTGGCCCAGGAGTTCCCCGTCTTCCCCCCCAACGGGAAACTCGTGTTCCCGACCACCAGACGCTCCGGGGCGTGGGGCGTGGGGACCATGTCGAGTGAGGACGACGCCAGCAACACCCGCTACACCGTGTTTGTCAACGGGCAACGGATCAGTGGTGAGAACCGCGCCGGATGGGAGGGGAACGCCCCGCGTACGATTACGCGTCTGTCGGAAGTTGTCGCCTCCACGACAGACGACCGTCTCCTCGTCGTTGTTGCCGTCTCCCCACCCGTGAGGGTGCCCCCGTCCCCCGACAAGCACTCCGTTGCCGCCGCAACCACCAGCGTGGACTGGAGCAACTTCACGTACCTGTTCCCCTTCATCGTCGACAAGACGGCGGTGTGGGGAAGCGAAGAACCCGCCGGGAAGTAAAATGAGTGTGTGCTGTAAAAGAAAACAACCATCGCAGGGACAAAAGAAATACCCCAACAAGAAAGTGTACTGTAGATGTGTATAGAGGAGACAGGATACTCCGACGGCCAGTACCGCCACACAGTCGTACCATGATGCAGCCAAAAAAACGGCGGCCCGACGATGGCCCTGTGGCCACGGCCACGGCTACGGCTCTGGCTGTAGCAGCGAAAAAGAAGAAACGGACAAAGAAGAACAGCACCAAGATAGGAGTCGTCCCCGCAAGACTCGCGAGGCAGCGCCGCAGGGACGCCTTTGACCAACTGGTGCGTGTCCAGTCAGACGCCAAGATGATCATGGCGGCGGGCCCGGAGCTTGTCATGCCACTGGCGTCGATGGAGACGCCACCAGCCGTCGAGTGCGCCGCCAGGCGCGTGGCGCGGTTGTTCACCCATCGGGCTGAACTGGGTCTGACGGTGTGGTTCAGCACACACGCGCTGGCGGCGCTGTGGGTAGGGCCCGGCACTGTAGCCCACGGGGAGGCGGTCTTGTCTTTTCTGCAGAGCATCTTGTCAGACTCCGACGTCATCATGACGCCCAGCCGCCTGACAATCACCGGACGCGACGCCGTACCGGAGTCCACGATGAACATCTCGCTGCAAGAAACGGCGTTCCCGGAGGACGTGTGGGACGACTTCCAGGGACTGTCCACCTGCTACCAGGCCTGGAAGTCACAGATGTTCTTGACCAACGGCGCCCCTCGCACACACTGTCTGTTCAAGGGGGTGGTTCAGGCCGGACTTGACCGCGTCGCGCTACTGGAAGCCTTTGTACGGGTCGTGTTTGCCAGACAGAAAAGCACAAAGTCCCGCGTCGCCGCGGCAACGCTGTTCGCTACGCACATCCCGATCGCCGCCCACCGAGCCCTTATCGACAGGACCGCGACGCCACTGGCCGCCATGTGCACACACCTCGCTGCGGTGATGGCATCCAGGGCAAACACCGCCGCCGCCAACCCGGCCGCAGCGCCCTCCCTCGTCTTCTACCCCACCTCCGACTCGACAACCGGAACCGCGTTCATCGACGCCGTCTCCCACGCCCCGTGGTTCCTCGACGCTCGCCACGGAGCCGACGTCAACCTGCTGTCCATGCTGGCCGACGCCAGACTGGCCGGCGCGTCTTCCGGGATGTCGTCGTCGTCGTCGTCGATGGCGACGGCGCAAGTTGCCGACTCCCCCATTCTACGCGCCATGACGCTGGACGCGTGGCGCCTGTCCAGCGTAGCAGGAGGAGAAACGATGCCGCGACCCCCGGCCGCAGCCGCCGTCACCATCGTCCGGGGACCCGACGGGGGGGAGTCCCAGACGTTTGTCGACACCGTGTCTGTGCGTCGGGCGGCGCTGGCGAGGTCCATCCGCTGCGCAGCCGACGGCGTCACCGTCGACAGACTTCTCAAGAAGCACAAAGGGCCCAAGATGTGCGTGCTGCAGCTGGGTCTGTCGGCCCCAGAGGCCGTGATCATGGGCGCCGCGCTGTGGCCGTCGCCCGGAACGTGCCCGACGCTGACGAACAAGGGACAGGGCATGCGGAACCTGCTGTTCCCGCAGCTACTCTTTGACTCGTGGGTGGTGTACAACAGGGCCCTTTCTCCGCCGTCCACGGCCCGACAACAACAAGAACCGCCGCCGCCACCACCGACGGCAGTGGGCGACCACCAGCTGGCCCTCACCGTGTTCTTTTTGGTCAAACACCGGGTCGTCCAGGCGTGCCCCGTCGTGGCCGATCTGGTGTCATTTTCGGCGCTGTCGTGCCTCGTGCTGGACACCATCGAGCGGGGAGAGCTGGAGGACTCGGCCGCGATGTGCCCCACACTGACAAACCACATCAAACAGAACACCCGGGCGTCCCGCAGGTCGTCCGCCTGTGTCGCCTCCCCTGCCACCGTTCGGCGACTTGCCGACCTCATCCTTGCAACGGCGTGGGACGCCGTTCGGTTGGTAAAGCTCGACCGCCACGTCGACGCACCAGGACTGTTTGCGTGCCCCTTCGAGTCCGCCATCGCACAGACGTTCGTCTCCGCCGGCTCCGTCCTGGAGAAGTGGCAGACGGTCCGCTCCACACCGTCGGGCAGCGGCGCCACCGTTGGGCTCGTGTCAAGGATGCAAGACGCACTGCGCCGTCTGTGGGTCGGGACAAGTGCGGTCGTGTCCATCACAGACTCTGGCGTCCGCGTGAACCACCCCCCCGGCACACACGAGTCACGGCTCGTCCACGACGTCATCGCACAGGCACGAGCCGTCGACAGCCCCCGCTTCTCGGTCGCCGTCTCCCGGAACGTGACACTAACCCCCACCTTTACCACCGCGTTTGCAAACTGGACACGCGGCGTCGATGACGCCACCGGGTCGCGGGCTGTCGCGGCCACCCGCTGGTTCCTGGCAATGGTGAGGCAGCCGCCGGGCGTACCGAACCCCGGCCGCACCGCAAAACTACCGACGGTTCTTGCTGCCTTGGGTGGGTTCGACTTGCTGTGGGAACGACACGGACCGGCCCTCCTGGACGCAGCCGCAGAGTTCGTGGCGCCGTCTCTCCCCGTCAGTGCCGCCACCAAGCGCCACCCCCAAACCGAAGAAGAGTTCATGGCCGGCGCCAGGAACACAGCAGGGTGGTACCACCCGGCGCCCGCATTCGGTGCAGTCACCCGAGTCGCCCCTGCGTCGGCAGGTACACGAATGCCACCGCCCGCTAAGACGGCAGCAGCGGCCACCACCGAAACGACAACTGATCGCCGACCCCGGTCGTCGTCGATTGCGGATGGCATTGCCATGGCACCACCGCCGTCGATTCCTGGGAGTAATGACCTCCTGTCTTTGCTCCGCGTCGCCGAGTTCCTGAGGGGATACGCTCCCGAGAAGAGGCTTCTTCTCGGTCGTGACATTGCGACCGTTGCCGCGTCGGCGTGGCCGGCGGACGAGGCCCTGGCGACGGCAGGGGAGTACTCACCCCTCGTGTTTACATACAACACGCCGGTGCCCCCACACAAAGACAACCTGTCCACCCCCGTCCTCGCGTCCCAGGCGGTGCCAGGACACAGCATCAGCTTCGTCCCTTCCTCGACGATGTTGATGGGGCCGTATCGGCACCGCAGTGACGACGACGACGACGACGACGCGTCGCCAAGCTGGCTCCACCCACCGTCCACCGGGAAGCGGAACGGGGTTCCTGTGCCAGGTGTCGACACCTCCCCCGCACCCGCACCCGCACCCGCGCCCGCGCCCGCGCCCGCGCCCGCGCCGCCCCGCGTCGTTCTGGTCCCGCCGCCCCTCTTCAGCCCCGTCGTGGACATTGCAACCGTCATTGACCGATGGCACGGTGCCCAGTGGATGGGCACCGTCACCAGATTCGTTTTGTCTGTATAAGCTATGCACGTTTGCGTGCAGCGCCTGTGCCACACATGTTCACATATAATACCGACCACCATGCTTTCCGCATTGTGTTACAAACTGGCGCTTGGGCTGTTCTCGTTCACACTCATTCCGTTCGGCGAGACACTGAACACCGTCCTGGCACTGGTCCCGACACACACACTGGCGGCAATCGTCTACATTGCGGCCGGAATCGCTCTCGCCGCCTTGTCGCGCCCCGCGTCGAGGTCCAAAACGTTCTACACCGTGTTCACTACCTGCTTCCTCACCTGCGTCTTCGCCGTACTGATCCTGTTCTGGGCGTACCGGAACCGGAGACACGCCAGCTCGGTCGGCATCGCCGCCGCGCTCACCGTCGCCGTCAGCGGAGCCAGCCTCGTGACGCAGGTCGCGTCTATTCTTGCGGCCTACGCACCAGTGGTCGGCATGGCCCTCAGCGTCGCAGCCTCCTTCGTCACCGTCGTCTGGACGGGAATGCCCGTTGCGCCCCGACGTCTCAACGTCTTGCGGGGGGTCATCGTCGCCATCGGTGCCGGCCTTGTCGCCGTCGGTGTGTTCTTGTTGATCTCGACACGCCAGAAAGACGGCGGCGGCACAGACGACACGGACCTGGCAAAGACAAGGGAGACCGGCCTTCTCATTGTTGGTATCCAGACCGCAATCGTCGTCGGGGTAAGTGCCGCAGTGACGGCGGCGGTCGTCGTCCCACCGCTCACGAACCGGGTTTGGAGATGGGGAGAATGACATATAAGTACATGTAATGACACGGTGTTGTATAGAGGCGTTAGCGTCGCCTTCCCCCTCCCACTCGAGTGGAAATGTTTCGACTGCGACAGGAAAGAGAGAGGGCTGCGGCTGTGGCTGCGGCAGAATCCGGCCTCGTGTCCATCACCGATCATGCGACGGAGGAAGAGCGGAAGATGATGGCCATGGCGAAAGAGATGGCCGATGCGGAGGAGAAGCGCAGGACCGAGGCTGCCGCCGCCAAACATGCGGCTGCCGAGGCCGCTGCCAGGCAGGACGCCGCCAAGCAGCTCCAGGAAAGGCGAGATGCCAAAAAGGCGGTTCTGGCAACACACACAGCGATTATGGAGCAGCGCCGGAAGGCGGAAGAGGATGAGCGGGCCCGGCTCTACCAGAGCCGGGAGGCAAAGAACCGCCTCATCGCCCTCACCAACGTGTCTTCCCTCGCCCGAACGTTCATCTCCAGCCAGCTGGCGGGGTGGTACAAGGAAGCCGCGGCGACGCGCCTTGCCGGGGCTGGCGCTGGGACCGGGGAGGATCCCGGGGGCGACGACATGCCGAGTCTGGAGGAACTGGCCACCGTCATGGTCACCGCACTGGACGCGTACGACGACGCGAACCGAGACCCGGTGGAGGAGGCCCGCAAGTTCAGCCAGTTCTTCATGGACACCCTGTGTGGCGACAGTTTCGACCCGCCAAGCAGCATCATCGACGCCGTCATCAACCTCGGCATCCCTTGTGCCATGTTCCGATTCGTGCTGGAGAAGGCGGGCATCCACGCCGTCGTCAGCCCCATGCCGTCGTTGTCCATCGACAGTGACTCCAGTACACTGTCCGGTGCAGTGGTGACGTTCTCCCCCCGCGGCGGAGAGGCGGGAGACCTTGGCGCGGCGCGGAGACACGCAGCTGACACACGCATGTTTGTCTGCCTCCCGAAGGGCGCCAGCGACACGTGTCTCTCCCCCGGAGGCGTCGGCGGTGGCGTCTTGGACTGTGTGCCCTCCTTCACCTACCTCGTGAAGCTGAACCCGCTGGGGGGCGGCGCCGTCCCAAACATGGGGGATGTCAACTTCCTGCCCAGCTGTGTGCGGCGCGCCCTGACCAGCCTGGGGGCGTCCACCAACGGAGACTTCAACGGGTACGCGGTCCAGATTGTGTCGTCGGCGTCCGGCGAGCCGTATCTGTTCCTGGCGTCCCCGCCGAAGGGCCACCGACCCTCTCGCGCCGCCATGCGCAAGTCCCTGTCGGAGGCCTGCTCCTCTTTCAGTCGCAAGGTTGGGATGATCACCAAACAGACCAGCACCTACATCTCGGACGTCGCGTCGATGGGGCTGAGCGACGTCGTGGGAGAACTGATGCTGGACGACCTCCCCAACACGGAGCAGTACAAGTCCGCCGCGCAGGACGCAGCAAGTGCCATTAAGGTCTTGGCAGACGCCATCGCCCACAGCGTCGGGTACCAGATCTTCTGGGATGTCGACCGGGAAATCATCCGCACCAAAGGGAACGTGTTTGCGCCCGGCGTCGCACCGGACACCATCACCTTTTTTTCTGCCTGTGTGCCCGTCCCCAAGGTCGTGTCCAGTGGCGTCCAGCGCCACGTCATGTTCGTGCGGCACGACAAACCCCCCATCATCTTCACCGGGTGCTCCGCGTCGACCATGGCGACGGCGCCGGGTGTGTCGGACATCCCGCTCGCACTGCCCATGACGAACCGGTCCGCCGTCGCGTGCCTCAAAGAGATGGAGGACGTCGACTCCAAGGAGGCCGCCCGGGGCGCGTTCGCGCCACAGACCTGTGTCGTCCGACTCCGCGACGAACCTGACATGGAGACCGCCGTGTACACACACGCCGCCGAGCTGGACGACGCCACCATCAAGTCCTTCTCCGACTACTCACACGGCGCGCCTCTGCTGGACTCCGGGTCGATGACACCCAAGGGCGCACTCGTTGTTCTGTAAACAAGCGTCAACAGGACACCACCACACATTTGTATTACCATCGTCCACACACACTACGGGCACCCGAGAGAAAAAAAAATACACACACACGCGTGCCCGCTCTGTGTCTTACTCGTCGTCGTCGTCGTCGTCATCAATGACACGTCTCTTTTTTGTGGTGAGGGGTAGCACACCGTCACTGCCGTCGTCGTCACTGCCACTGCCACTGCCACCGCCACTGCCGCTGCCACTGCCACTGCCCCGTTTCAAGGTGCGTGTAAGCTTCGTCTGTGTCTTCGGTGTCGGAGGGGGTTTGCGCGACGGCTTGAGGACGACGCCTGCGTGTGGCCTCGTTTCGAAAAAGGTTCGAATATCATGATCCTTGTCGGGCGGTGTGCGACGTGGCATGTCTTCGACGTCGTCGTCCTCGTCCTCGTCGTCGTCGTCGTCGTCGTCGTCGTCGTCGTCGTCGTCGGTGGCGGCACGCGGCGTGCCCGCGTGGCTCTCGTAGTCTATAGCCACAAAGCGTGAAATGCGGCTGTCGAACACCGCAGGTGTTGCGAAGTGGGTCAGGACCAACGGGACGACCGCGCGGATGGGAGCCGGTGCCTCCCGAAGTGGCGGGATGCCGGACGTCTCGGACCCCCCGCACGACATCGCAAGGGAGTACGGCGCACACATGACCTTGAACACCCCCTTCTCGGGGAGCCACACCATCACCAGCACAATCATGACGGTGGTGGAGTCGATGTCCGGGTCCACGCAGTGGATGTTCGTCTCCAACCAGCTCAAACTGCCGGGCTCGAGAGACTGGACGGCGGTGGGTGCCATCGTGAACACCCCGACGACGCCCCTCGTCGTTGGGTCCGCCGCCGCCTGCAAAAAGTCGGCCACAAACCCGGCCGGGTTGCGAACACCCTCGCTCGACCCGTGGACGCGACACGTCGACCCCGTCGTGATACCCACCATCATCCCACACGCCGCTTCCATACTCTGGAAGACACACCGCTGACAGATCGTGATCCACATCTGGGCCGCCGCGCTCTTCTGCGACGGCGTGTCGAACAAGTCGGTGAGCCAACCCGAGTCGGCGCCCGCGTCGAACCGGCTCCGGCCATCAACCGTCACCTCCCCACGACTGATCGGCGGAGGTGACGCCAGGAGCAGCGCCTTCCATACACCCCTCAGAACGTCAAACGGCGTCCCCCCACCCGGCTTCGGGGACCTCCAGTCTGGCAGCGCCAACGACTCGGCGTCCATCCCAAGACACCCCAGCATCATGCGCCCCATGGCGCTGGCGCTGGCAGGGTTGTACGCCAACACCGCCCGCGTCGAGTTGATGGCCTGCTCTACGTCGGTGGGATGGAACCCGGCGGCGCTCAGGAACCACGCAATCCGGTTTGCCCACAGGAGACCAGGAGAGACAAAGACGCGCAGCATCGATGCGTCCGTCGTGTGGTTTTGAATGGCCATCGGGGCACGCTCCATCGCGTCGTTGCCGTCCAGCGCCGTCTGGACCTTGGTCGGAATGTCCGTAGTGCCCCCGCCGCCTTTTCCGGGGACCTCACCCGGCGCCCATTTGGCGCCGATAAACCGACGGAGAAACTTTGGCGGTGACAGCCCGCACAGCTTAGGGGTGTCGTCCATCGCAGACCAATGACCTGCTGCCGGGACACAATGGAGCGTGTATACAAATTCACGTCGTCCGGGCAGTCCCTGGCACTCACATACCCCCTGGCACTCACATACCCCCTGGCACTCACATACCCCCTGGCACTCACATGCAATAGAATCGATTGGTACGCCTACCGCTCGTATGTATGTACGGCCCGTCTCTGGCGTTGAATTGTCAGACACGGGGGGGGATGGTGCGCGCACTGGCGGTGGTCGCCGCCCTTGTCTTTGTCGTGGCCGCGCGTGTAGCTGCCGACGAAAACATTGGAGTCCTTACCGCGACACTTGACGGGGCGTTGGTGACGGACGGGGTGTCGCTGGACATGCAGGTCGACGACTTGGGCGCCGGCCCCCTGTACCTCGCCGCGACGGAGTGGAGCACCGGAAACCCGGCGTGCAACCTGTACCAACGCCTTCGGGAGGTGGGGTCGGGGGTGTACGTCGGGACGGCGTCGTCGCCATACGACGCTAGTGCTATGGGCGGCGCCCCCGGCGCGGGTGGACACTTCACGGAGTCGGGGGTGGTGCTAGACTCTGCCATCGCCTCCGCGTTTGTTCTTGGGACACACCAGGTAGAGTTCAAGATGGTGTGCTACTCCACGACCGACCCGACGGGCGCACCAGAGTCGTTCAACGCCTTTTCCTCGACGCCCGCCCGCGTTCCGGTGTACACCTGTGCATGGGCGCCCGCCTCCGTCGGGCCCGTGACAGCCGGGACTGGCACGGGGTGCTCCAGCGTCCAGCCTGGTGCCAGCTGCCCTATTGTGTGTGCCGACCCGGCAGTGAACATCGTTCCGTCCGTGACGGCGCTCGTCTGTGGGTCTGTCCAGGGGGAAGACATCGAGCCCACGGTGGGGGCCGGCTTCGACTACGCGTCGGGCCCTCTGTGTGCGACGGCGGGCTGGGGGACGCTGGTCGCCCCTGTTCACAAGTCCGAGACTGACCATGCAGGCGTCGCCGTTTCCATCCCACTCCAAGGCGTCGTGGACGCGTCTGCCCACGCCGTGTCGGGTGGTCTCACCATTCGGGCAACGTCGTTGGGAGACGGCGTCCCCCGCGGCTCCGTCCCTGTCCCTGCAGACGGGAACATGACGAACGGGGCCATGAACCTGGACCTCGTGCTCAGAGGCACCCCCCTGCGCGCCACCGACATCGTCCTCGACCTGGTGTCTGACACAGAGGACGTCGTTCTGGCGACCACCGTGCTTAACACCGGGAGCTCTGCGTGGGCGTGGACGGCCGTCCCCTGTCCCTGGGACGACATCCCAACAGCCATGATGACACCGCGGAGGTGTGGGCCGCTCGACCACTCCCCCAGCGCGCCGTGGAGGTGCGTCGTCGACTGTGTGCCCGTCGACGACACCACAGACAGGGTCGTGCACATGATGTACCTGCCGTCTCTTGTGTGCAGTGGCGGGGAGTGGTTCACCGAGACACTGGACTCGTCAGTGAATCAGGCCGGGTGGGAGCAGGCGCCGGGGCCTGCGGTGGAGGACGGCACAGCCGCGTCAGCGGCGGCGCTTGGGACGGTATGTATCGACGAAGGGGTGGCACAGGGACTTGCCGGGGGAGGGATCAACAACGCCGTCGAGACGACGCTGGCCGTGGCGGCGGGCGAAGACAACGGCGACCCTCTTACCGCTACGGCGCTGGCCGTGACCCTCGTCGGAGGGGTGCCTTCGACCGAGATGCAGGCAGGGGGTGTCACGGCACTCGCAACGGTTGTCGTCGACAGTGTTCGGTACGCGCCCACGTCAAAAGACCCCGACGGCGTCCACATTGAAACACTGTGGCAGCCCTGGGGGGCGATGATGGCGGTTGTTGCGGCGGGTGCGTCCGGGGGAGCCTCCACGAACGCATGGGCGTCGGGCGGTTGGCTACGCCACGTCCCCACAGACGACGACTTCGGGTCGGCGCCCGTTCTCAACCCAACCCCAAACATTCAGGTAACTGTCACAGACGTAACCGCCTGGGGCGGGCAGGGCCCCGCCACGGTCCATGTCACCATCACGATGACAGACCCGCCGCCGGGGATCGACGCAGGGTGGACGTTCATTGACGTCTTTGTCGACGGAGTTGTTGCGTCGGCCACTGATGGGTGGGGCGTGAGGTGGCCGGCTCCCGGCGCAACCACCACCACCAACACGTCGCTTGACGTCGATACAAGTCCCATTCACAACGCCACTGCAGTCCTGCGTGCCGGAAGACACTGGGGATCCCAGCTCGTTGACGTCGCCAGTGGAGTCACTCTCCCGCCGCCGTCACCGTCGTCCTCGCACACGCCGTCCCCGACGGCGTCACAGACACCATCCCCGACGACGTCACACACAGCGTCGACCACCGGGTCCTCGTCGCCATCGCACACCCACTCACGATCGTCGTCGCACACGCCTTCCGTGACAACGACGCCGTCATCCTCCCAGACATCAACACAGACATCTTCACAGACCCCGACTCTGTCTGCAACATCAACGGCGTCGGGTACAGTGTCGCCGACGCCGTCCGGCTCCCGGACCCCATCCGGGTCGCCGACCCCCACTTCCACCACATCCCCGTCTCCAAGTGCGTCACATTCCCCGACACACTCCCCGTCTGCAGGACACTCGCCGTCGTCCTCCCGCTCGCCGTCCCGCTCGCCGTCCCATTCGGCGTCTGCATCGGCGTCTGCATCGGCGTCGGCGTCAGCGTCAGCGTCGGCGTCGGCGTCGGCGTCGGCGTCGGCGTCGGCGTCGGCGTCGGAAAGTCAAACCCCGACCGCGTCGTCTTCTCCGTCCGGTGATGTGCCGGTGGGTGTCGTCACACTCGTCGATCATCCGTTGCCAAGTGCCACGGCGTCGGCGTCAGCGTCGGCGTCAGCGTCGGTGTCAGTGGTCTCCATCAGTTCTTCAAGCGGCAACATCGGGCTCATTGTTGGTAGCTCTGCCGGCGGCGTTGTGTTTGTGGCGGCATCTGTGGCTGCCGTGGCATACCTGGTTCGTTCAAGGAGAACAAAGAACTATACAAAGCTTCGATAGGATTCACGTTCGGACACGTAGGGTTTTGAGGAGTGCTTCAAGGAACTGTATGGCTCCAGACTGTCCTGGTAGTGGGATCTTCATAATATCCGATACGTCTTGGCTTGTCCCTCTCGTCGTCGCGGCCATTGTTGGCGGTATCCCGTCTTCGTCATTGTCGTCGGCATACAGCGCGCGTGTCGCAGACGCCCCGCCGATACTTCTTCGGATCTCCATAATTCTCTTCACGTGGGGATGCAGCATCACGAACTCCACCACGTCGCGCTCCACCTTTTCCCCTGCGCCAAACACAATCACGTTCTGGAAGTACAGGATCCCCATCAACAGAAGCAGTGGGACGTCAGGCTGGACGGCAAGCGCCGTCCACACGAGGACGTGTGTGAGCACGTACGCCACGTGTACATCCACGCGGTGGCGAGGAAAGTGGATGCCGAGGATGGACCTGTCCTCGCTAGACGCCGCCCCGGCTCCCCCTCGACGACGACGACGGAGTGCCCCGCCAGGCTGCTGCTGCTGCTGCTTCTGCTGCTGTTGCTGCTCGTCGACCCGTACCCCGGACTCCATGTCCGCACTGCCGCCGCCTAGAGACAGGTCCATCGCGTGGAGACTGCGCCCTTTGGTACTACTCGACACGATGCACGCCAACAGGCTGCCCATCGACACCGTCATGACGGCGTGGGTGGCAAGAAGCGTTGTGGTAGGGAACGACGCTAAAAGGGCGGCAAGTGCCACCCCCGACGTCGGAGCAGCGAGGATCGTTGTCATCCACAGCCAGGCATTCGACTTTGTTGCCGTCGCCAGGCCGTACGTGATGAGGACTGCCAGCGCCACACACGACAGCGACGCGGTGCGGCTGCCACCGCCACCGCCACTGCCCTGCACAAGGACCAAGATGCCCGTGACGGCCACCACGACCCGTGGCTGGAGGTACACCATCGACACATGGAACCCGTTTGTGAGGTAGGCCGTCGGGGCGAGGCGATTATCATCGGCCCGCCCGAGTGCCGTGTTGTTCACCCGTCGGAGTGTGGGGGTTGGGGACAGGATGCACCACGCCGCCGGTCGGTTCAGCCAAAAAAAAGACAGGTACAAATCAAGCACGACCAGGATAACAACCGAAGCAAGGAACCACACGGTTTCCATTGTTTTTTTCTGGGTGGACACACATACAAACGCCGTGTCTTCTTCTGTATACGAAAACTCCCCTCTTTGCTGCCGGTCGACTGACTGACTGGCTACTCCGTCACCCTGCCCTTGGACGGGGGGAGTTGGGCGTTCAGCGCGTCGCGCGATGCCGCTGCCGCCTCGGTGACAATGTCCGCAATGACGGCGGGCGTCCAGTCGTTGAGGACGTTCACAAGGACAGAGCCCTTCGGTGGCGCAGTTGCAACTTCCTTCGGGTTCGATACCGTCGACTTACGGCCGCCCAGCTCCTTCTCCATAGCCCTCGTGACATCCCGGCGTGTGAATGTAGGGATGTCAACTTCCCCAGACGCCAACTCGGCGTCCGTCGGGATGCCGTCTCTGCGCCACGTTGCGGCCAGGTTGGGAACCGCCTTTTCCGCCATCCAACGAGCAACGACAACCGGGACCGTGTTGTTGACGGACCCCTTGTTGTACTTGGCCGGGTCGTCGGCGAC
>Ga0209533_1000712_pt1 | contig 31549 bp, 31 predicted proteins | sample COG_04_FD_184748 | JGI IMG/M metagenome (GOLD analysis project Ga0209533, IMG submission 184748) | Pelagic Microbial community sample from North Sea - COGITO 998_met_04 (SPAdes) (version 2) | ecosystem: Environmental > Aquatic > Marine > Neritic zone/Coastal water | place: Helgoland, sampling...
GATTTGGGCGATAGAGATTAAATTTGGACTATCTCCTAAAATTTCCCGTGGTTTCCATCAAGCTTGTGAGGATGTTCAGGCTACACGTAAATATGTAGTCTATGGTGGAACGGAGTCTTACCCTGCATCTTATAATACTACGGTGATATCATTAAGGGAAATGATGCTAGAGATAGATAAGTTACACAATAAGCTATGATTGATTTAATAGAGGCGGTTTTTGGGGTGGTGGCTCTGGTGATGGTGGGGGTAGCTCTGGCATGGCGTGGCTTGATTGCGGCTGAGCATCAAAAGGCTTTGATGAGCTGCGTGTTGCAGGTGTTCTTGCCCTGTTTGATTGTGGTGTCACTGTTACGCAGTGAATTGTTGGATAAATCACCGCAGGTGGTGTGGTCTGCATTGGGAGCTGGTGCTGGTATATGTGCTTTGAGCTTGTCCTTGGTTTGGTTGCTGTCACGCTGCTCTTGGGCAGAGAGGCTTGGCTTGAATGTTGAATCTAAGAAGCGGACATTTACTCTAGTAGTGTCTGTTCAGAATTATGGTTATATGGTGATTCCGCTGATTAAGGCGATTGCCCCTGATAATGCGGATCTATTAGCTATTTTGTTTTTGCATAATGTAGGTTTAGAATTGGTGATGTGGACGCTGGGGATGAAAATTCTGGGGGCTGACTCTATGCCTGCTAAGAAATTGTTCACCCAAGGGCCTGTAATAGCTATTGTATTGGGTTTAGGGTTGTTATTCACTGGAGCCAAGGCGTGGTTGCCTGATTTGTTATGGAAAACAGGTACGGCTCTAGGTCATTGTGCGGTGCCATTGGCGTTGATGCTTATTGGTGCTGCGTTTTATGAGTTTCGCACAGGTGTGATAGCTGGGCTGAAAAAGAAGTGGCGCTTGGTGAGTTTAGGTGTTTTGTTTAGATTATTAATCCTACCACTTGCTATTGTAGCTGTGGCTTATTATTTGCCACTTATCCAAGAATTAAAAACAATTCTCTATGTGCAAGCGTGTATGCCTTGTGCTTTAACTCCGATTTTATTAGCGAAACATTACCGTGGTGACGCTCAATTAGCAATTGAGATAGTGCTTGCGACCTCAGCGTTAGCTATTATCACGATTCCTTTTATTTTAACCATAATTCTCTAATGATAACTACCCAACAAGCTATACAACAGCGCAGAACACTCAAGGTCATGGCTGACCCAGATAAGCCGATAGCAGTTTGCAAAGACCAAGAAGTAGAGTTTCGACCTGTGCTTGACGAGTTAATAGCGCTAGCTGCGCAAGCGCCATTTCATTACACTTGCCATCGTAGTCATCAATCAGGAGAGCTTAGTGGCGGTCTGCCCTGGCGTTTTTATATTTTAGAGGCGAGTGACTGCCGTGAATTATTAGTCCATCTGCAGGCTCAAGGCATAGATGGAGGTAAAATCATGGGTATGTTAGCAGCAGCTAAAGCGCTGATTCAAGTGACTTGGTTGCCAGAGCCTATGTATGAGGATATGAATCAAGCAAACGCACTCTATGAGCCAAGCTTAAAGAATATGGAGCATATCGCAGCCGCTTCTGCCGCTATTCAAAACTTGTTACTAGGAGCGACGGCTCATGATTTAGAAAATTACTGGTCAAGTGGAGGCGTGCTCAGAGAACAACCTACTTATGATTATCTAAATATACCTGAGCAAGAACTGTTATTGGGGGCGATTTTCTTATTTGACAAGCAAGACACCAAAAACCATGAAGTCACGCTTAAGGGTGGAGGGCTCGCAGAACAACGGGGAGAGATGTCTAGCTGGGCGACTTATATCAAAAAGCCTTAGTAATTAAAGTTTAGATTAGCTTTTTGAATGAGCTTTTTTAGCAGCTTTTTTAGCGCGTTTTCTTGCACTATTTTTTTCTTTTACAAAAGCTTTGTATTTATCTTTTTTAGATTTTTCATCTGTGTATTTTTCTGCGCGAGCACGGTTTTTAAATAACTCTCCACAATAAGGGCAGGTGTAAAAGCCGCGAATGAGCACCCCAAAAATAACAGGCCAAACATAACTCCATAACCATTTCTTGGCATTTTTATGTTTGTTGCAATGCTTTTTCTTGCTGATGGGGCTAACGCGGCATAGTCCACATACGCATTTCTCTTGAGAAGCTACAAAGATAATAGATAATAAGCTCCAAGCCATGAAGCAGCCTATGAGTGTCAGTTTAAGTAATCTAAAATCCTTATTAATAAGAAAAAACAAACCGTAGCCAAGAGCAACCAAAACCAGCAACTCTTTAACAATAAAAATAAAAGAGAGAAACTTAAGAAAGAAAGCTTTTCTTGTGGTAGACTGATGGCGGAGGTGTTTCATAAAGAAAGCTTAAAAAGATGATGAAGTAACGATTTCTGCTGTCACTCTTATTATTTTGGTTGATTTTTGTAAAGAATTAAGATTTTATCCTGTATGGAACAGTTTCAAGCAGCTTTATCTTTCGATGATGTTTTACTTGTGCCTCAAAAAAGTGAGGTGCTCCCTAATGATGCTAATATTCATAGCCAACTAGGTTCAACTATCAAACTTAATATACCGATTGTGTCTGCAGCTATGGATACCGTCTCTGAGGCGAATCTAGCTATTGCGCTAGCTCGCCAAGGTGGCTTAGGCGTGATTCATCGTAACATGACGATTGAGGAGCAGGCTAATATGGTCAAAAAAGTCAAGCGTTCAGAAAACGCAGTGATTGAGCAACCTTTTACCGTCAAGCCTGATATTACAGTCTATCAACTTATAGAAGTGATGCAGGAGCATGGTGTAGCAGGGTTTCCTGTAGTGGATGATAATCATTATTTACTAGGTATCGTGACCAGTCGTGATATCCGTTATTTAGATAATAAATCATTACAGGTAAAATCTGTCATGACACCTATAGATAGGTTAGTCACAGCTAAAAAAGGCTCTACTGTAGAAGCGGCACGTGAAATACTCTATAAACACCGCATCGAAAAATTACCACTTATTGATGAGAGCGGCCGATTAGCAGGGTTAATTACAGGTGCTGATATTGAAAAAACTCGCACTTTCCTAGATGCAGCCAAAGATTCTCAAGGTCATTTGCTCTGCGGTTCAGCTGTAGGAGTTGGCGAAGATTATTTAGACAGAGCGCAAGCCTTGGTAGAATCAGGTGCGGATGCCTTGTTTATTGATGCTGCAACAGGACATACTAAACGTGTTATGGACGTCGTAACGCACCTTGCCCAAGATTTTGATTTGCCGATTGTCGCTGGTAACGTTGTCACTGCTCAAGGAGCCAAAGATTTAAAAGAATCAGGCGCAAGCGTGGTGAAAGTAGGTGTAGGACCAGGTTCTATTTGTACAACACGCATCATTTCAGGTGCTGGCATGCCTCAGTTGACAGCGATTCTTAATGTAGTGGAGTATGCTAAGTCTAATGGCTTAGGTGTTATTGCAGATGGAGGTATTCGTTATTCAGGAGATGCGGTTAAGGCTCTTGCAGCAGGTGCTGACCTAGTGATGCTTGGTAGTATGCTAGCAGGTACCGCTGAAAGCCCAGGTGAAATCATCTACAACCAAGGTCGTCGTTATAAGAGTTATCGAGGCATGGGATCGCTAGGAGCTATGGCAAAAGGCTCCAAAGATAGATATGGGCAAAATAGCTCAGGTAAGTTAGTTGCTGAGGGTGTAGAAGGTCGTGTTGCCTACAAAGGCCCGCTTGAAAATGTTATTTTTCAAATGATAGGTGGTATTCGCTCAGGTATGGGTTATACAGGTGCTGCAACTCTTGCTGATTTACGTGAAAAAGCCCAATTCGTCACCTTAACACCAGGTGGACTTAAAGAGAGTCATGTGCATGATATTGTCATGACTAGTGAGCCAGGTAATTACCAAGCGTTATCGTAATACAGCATAAAACTGTAGCTTCCCCTTTTTTATTTATTCTATGATGAATCACCAAATATCTCCCGTGGAGAATGAAGTCTCTGTAATTGACTTTGGCTCCCAATACACACAGCTGATTGTCAGACGTGTGCGTGAATTAGGTTTTTTAGCCCATTTATATCAACCAGAAGAGCTTCCCTTACTCAACAAGCCTGGTGCTATTATTTTATCAGGTGGACCTAAGAGTACCCATGATGAAGACGCTATCGATATTGATTTTGCAGCATTGCAAGGTTACGGAGTTCCAGTGCTAGGCGTTTGTTATGGGATGCAATTGCTCAACCTAAAGTTTGGTGGTAGCGTGAGCCGTTCAGAGCATCGTGAGTATGGGCCAGCACAATTAGTGCCGAAAGGTGATAGTCCGCTGTACCAAGGAGTGAAAGATTCACAAGTATGGATGAGCCATTCAGACACGGTAGAGAATTTATCAGAAACCACTCAAGTCATCGCAACTAACAAAGATGGGATACCAGTATCACTAAGTTGGGGTCATGATTTTTATGGGATTCAATTTCATCCAGAGGTGACACACTCACATCAAGGAACACTGATTCTTAAGAATTTTCTTAATTTAGCCCCAGAGCTTAAGCCATTTAAAATTAACGATTTCAAAGAAGAATTACTCGAAAAAATCCGCAAAGATGTCGGAGGTCGTGAGGTGGTCTGTGGCGTGAGTGGTGGAGTGGACAGTACCGTATTAGCTGTTTTGCTCAAAGAAGCAGGTGTAAATATGCGTGCTATTTTTGTCGATCACGGTTTATTGCGTAAAAATGAGTCAGCAGAGGTTCAGAGCTATTTTAAGAAAATAGGCATTAATTTGCAGGTGCTAGAGGTGTCAGAGCTCTTTTTAGGTAAATTAGCAGGGGTTTCTGACCCAGAGGTTAAGCGTAAGATTATCGGCAACCTTTTCTTGGACGTGTTTTGGGACGCTGTTGGGGGTGAAGTCGAATTACTTGCCCAAGGCACACTCTACCCAGATGTTATCGAAAGCGCCTCGAATAAAAATTCCAAAGCCTCAACGATTAAAACTCACCACAACCGTATTAGTCGTGTCCTTGAACTACAGGAACAAGGCAAGGTGCTCGAGCCGCTCGACCAGCTATTTAAAGACGAAGTTAGAGAACTAGGCATGCTCCTAGGTATTGATGCAGACATCGTTAATAGACACCCATTCCCTGGGCCTGGACTCGCGGTACGTTGCCCAGGTGCCATCACTCCAGAAAAACTCCATTCCATTCGTGAGGCAGACGCTATATTTATCGGCAAGCTCAAAGAACACGGTTGGTATGACAAAGTCTGGCAGGCTTGCGTCACCCTCATTGACTCTAAAACTGTAGGCGTCAAAGGCGACGAGCGTAGTTACGAAAACCCAGTCAGCCTAAGAGCCGTCATCAGTGAAGATGCCATGACCGCCGACTGGGTAGAACTGCCCTACGAACTCATAAGAGAAGTCAGTAATTTAATTCTAAACAAAGTACCAGGGGTTAATAGGGTTCTCTATGATGTGTCTACTAAGCCGCCAGCATCCATTGAATGGGAGTAAATTTCAACGATTTCAGATTATTTGCTTTGTTAGAAATTTTGGCAGTAGCATTGTCTACAGCCAAAATTTCTGCCTCACAACTAACCTAAACTAGTTAAAATTATGGTGGTTGCTCGAGTAGTTTTGTCTACACTGTGCTCTACGGTTCTTCGTTAAGCCAATCATTCTAGTAAAATAACTAGCTAACTCAGTTTGTATTTAATGGTTGGTTAATCCACTTTTCACTCTTCATTTTTAGTTTTTTCACTTTATTATCTACACTGTGCTCTACGGTTCTTCGTTAAGCCAATCATTCTAGTAAAATAACTAGCTAACTCAGCCAAATCGTTACTTGGTTCACTTTTCACTCTTCATTTTTAGTTTATAACTTAACTTCATGTCTCATTTTAAACTTATTGTTGGATTAGGTAACCCTGGTAAGCAGTATGAGGGGACTCGGCACAATTTGGGGTTTGAGGTTTTAGATAAGTGGGTTGAACAAGCAGGGCAAAGCTTTACAAGGCAGAGAAAGCAGCAGGCTTTAGTCGCCAGAGTAAGAGGGCTTATATTAGCTAAGCCTCAGACTTTTATGAATTTGAGCGGTCGAAGCGTGCAGTCTTTGGTCAGGTTTTATCAAGTGCCGTTATCACAGATTCTAGTCATTTATGATGATAAAGATTTGGATTTGGGTAAGCTACGGTTTAAGCAAAAAGGTTCAGCAGGGGGGCATAATGGCATGAAATCAATCATGCAATCATTAGGTAGTCAGGAAATCAATCGATTAAAACTTGGTATAGGTGGCGCTGACAAGTCGAGCATGACAGGCCACGTACTAGGTAAATTTAACGTTCAAGAGCAAGAATTGTTGCCTGCATTTTTTGATAAAGCACAACAGGCAATAAACTACGCATGTGAGCAAGGGGTGTTAGAAGCGAGCTCAAAATTTCATTGATAGTATAATCAATTCCTATAAGAAAAAATTAATAGTAATTTAAAGTACGATAAAAAATATTTTGATATGCGATATAAAGTATAATGCTTTACGCAAATTATTTTGATATAATTTTTTTTTAAATCTATCATGTTAATAATAAACTTTTAGCTTTACTAATAATAAAAAATCTTTAATTTCATATAATCTTTACAGAATTTACTATGTATAAATTATCACTCAAACACACTATTATTTCATCAAAGTTATCAGCAGCAGCGTTAGCTAGTTTGACCGCCTTAGTTCAAGCCCAAGAAGCGACAGAAGAGGTTATACAAAAAAAGACAGCGCTAGATACCTTTGTTCTCGATGGGGGGCCTACCATGATTTTCATTGGCTTGGCTTTTGTTGCTATGTTGTTTTTCATTGTTTTAAATGTGATGAGCTTAACTCGCAAGAACTTTGCACCACAAGAGCTCATAGATGAATTAACCCCTCTCATGGCTAGTTGCCATATTCGCTCAGTCATGATTAAGGCAAAAGAATCACCAAGCTTCTTAGGTCAGATGATAGGTCAAAGTTTTAGAAAGTTTGATGCGACTCATGCAGAAAACTTTGCTTTAGATGATATTTCTGATGAAATTGTTAATTATTCGGCTGATAATGCAGGTGAGCCTCTTGCTAAATTGAGCTACCTTTCACTGATTGCGATGATTTCTCCTATGCTTGGTTTGTTAGGTACCATTCTTGGTATGATTGCAGCGTTTGGTAAATTAGGCCAAACAGGTCAAGCAGATCCGGCTCAGTTAGCAGGTGATATTTCTGTGGCTTTGTTAACCACCATGTGGGGTTTGATCACAGCTCTTATTTCAACAGTGGTTTATTTCATCTTAAAGGCTAAGCTAAGTAGCCTTATTTCTGAATCTGAAGAAGCTGCTAAAGAATTAGTTGCGGTATCTATTGATGCTATTTATGGCGAAGGTCAAATTGCAAAAGTGCCAGAAGGTTTTGGAGATCAAGCTTAGATTTTAGGTCTACTTAAGTCTTTTGCACTTATTAACTTTGACTTTAATTAGTTAGCTTATGTCTAGAAAGAACTCACCCCTCAATGAGGAAGACTCAACCATGGATATGTCTCCTATGATTGACATGGTATTCCTGTTGTTGGTTTTTTTCTTGGTCAATGCTAACATGATTTCAGTGCAAATTGATAAAAATGTTAAAGCACCTACAGGTTCTAATTCAAAACCTCAGCTTAATGTAGAAGGTCGTATAGTAGTTAATATTCGACCAGACGGCTCTATTTATAATGAAGATGGTAGTCAGCGTCTAGATGCTAATGGGCTTACGAATTATATTACTGAGCGCAAAGCATTTTTTGAAAACAAAAAAGAAAGACCACGCTTGCACCTGCGTGGTGACAAAAGTGCTGTATTTAGATTCAGTCAGAAAGTGATGGCCGCAGCTGGCGCGCAAGGTATAGATGAGGTCATGTTTGCGGTAGTGATGCCAGATAAGTAATTTTTTAAGAATAAAATGGGTAAGAGACGAAAAAAACCACAAGAGTCAATTGGAGAAATGGATATTTCTTCTCTTATTGATGTTAGTTTTTTGTTGTTATTTTACTTTTTGGTTAGCTCATCTCTCATTGAAACGGAGAATGATTTAAAAATGAATATCCCTAGTTCGGCTCCGCCAACAAGTGAAGGTCCATCTATAGAGCCATTGTACATTACTATTCGTCCTAATGGAGATATTTATGAGGGAGACCAGCTCTTGGATCGTTATATAGGTTTTGAAGTTCCTTTATTGAGTTCACGCTTAGAGTTTTATAATGCTTCTGCTAAAGCAACTGGAGAAGAGCCAACTGTGCAAATTGAGGTGTCTATGGCAGCTGAAAATCAGAGCTTTATGAATGTGCTTAACGCTCTTGCTGGTGAACAAATTTCACAAATTTCAGTGTTGGGAGTTCAATAAATCAACTCTTCTTTAATTCTTTTAAAAAATAGTTAAAATTTTATGAAAATCAGAAATATATTTACACTTTGTTTCACTTTGTTAGGTCTCTTCCTATCTCCTCTACATGCGGCTGATTTAGGTGACTTACTTAAGAGCTTTAATACAGCAATGAAAGCCAAAGACTACAAAAAAGGCCTCGAAGTAGTGACTGAAATTGTAACTGAATATGGTGCAGGAGCTAGATTTAATTATGGGCCTAAGTTTGGAGAGTTTTATTACAATAAATCTATTTGTGAAATGCAGTTGGGGCAATATGACGCAGCTGAAGCATCGCTTAAAATATGTTTAGAAAAATTTTCTAATGATCCAGATACTGAACCAAAACAAAGAAATAATTATGCTAACTACGCCAATTATAAGCTTGCAGAATTATCAAAACTTAAAAAGGATTATTCTGCTGCCTTAACTTATACTAATGAGTTTTTAGCTAACTATGATCCTAGTAATAAATATGAAGCCAGAGTGAACTTAGTCAATGTTAAGTTGGATAAAGTAGCGTTCAGCTTAGCTGACGGGCAAACTAAGATAGCTTTTGAGATGTTTAAAGAATTGCTTGTTGAGCCTAATTTATATGATAGAGCGGCTTTACATAGAGGGTGGAAAGCCTTTTTTGAAATATCTGGAGAAGATGCAGATTTACATAAACAGTTAGTTTTACTTATTCAAAGTCATCCAGAGACTATCAATGCTCTTCCTCTTGAGTCACTCAAAGGTTTTTCTGCACAACTTAAATTTGCATCATCTGCAGTAGCGCCTGAGCAAACTTATTATTATGTAGCGCAAATCCCTTCTATGCAAGATATGCTAAATACTGCAGAAGCTAACTTAGAAAGATTACAAAATCGTTCATCAGTCAAAGATGGTAAAATTACTTACTCTAAAGCTTATTTTGAACAGCTAAAAAATGAGATTGAAAAGCGCCACTTACAAAAAGAATCTCTCGATTATGGCGTTGAAATTGAAAAGGTAAGAGCATTGAGAGCTTTAGGTCAGACATCAGCTGTCATTAATTATTATGAAGGTTTAGATGCCAAGTCTGATGAAGTAGAAGAAAACTTTCTTAAGTTAGCTTATTTTAGTCTGTTAGATATTTATTCTCAATTAGGAAACAGAGATAAAGAGCTTCTTTATGCAGATAAGGCTAAAGCTCTAGGTGGTGATACAGGCGCTGGTTCTATTCACTTAATTACGATTAATAGTTTTTTCCAGAGTCAAGATTACAAGAGCGCAATTGCTTACTTTAAAAGAAATAGAGCTGATATATCCAAGTTAAAAGATGTTTACCCAGACTGTTTATTCTTAGTGGGTGTAGCTGAATATTTGCAGGCTAATTATGATGAAGCCAGAGATCTATTTGAAGAATTAGTAGAGAAGTTCCCTCAACATAAAGAGGCAAGTCAATCTGCTTACTATGCTTGCCGTTGTTTCTATTTAAACAATCAGCTTGATGAGGGCATTGCCGCTTATCAAAATTATATTAAAGATTATAGCCCTGAGGTTGGAGATAACTATGATAAGGCTTATGTCGATTTAGCTACTCTTTATAGGAAAAAAGGAGAATTAGAGGCATCAAATAAAACAGTAGATGAGTTTATAGCTAAATTCCCTAACTCTAAGCAAGCTAATGCAGCACTCATTGTTAAAGCCGATAATTTATTTCAAGATCAAAAAGTTAGCCAAGGCATAGAGCTTGTTGGAACTATTGCAGACGCTGCAGTTGCTGCAAAGGATAACAACATGATTGCTCAAGCGCTTATTCGCTTGTTTGCTATTGTGAGCCCAGAGACTGAATCTAAAGAAGGAAAGCAGGCTCTTGCTTGGTATCAAGCTTATATTGATGGTGTAGACTATGCTAATGTGTACCACTCATTCTTGCTTGGGGAAGCTCGAGACTTCTTGACCAGAGCTCAGTCAGCCGAAACAACATTAGAACATTTACGCAAAGGTATAGAAGCAGCTCCTGCCCAAGTCTCTTTAGAGAAAACATTACCTTTTTATGCTGATTTGCTCTTAGATGAGAAAGGTATTGAAGCGGCAAAAGCAGAAATTAATAAGTTAAATTTTGCGGCTATAACTACTACTAGAAAAGCTTGGAAAGAATTAGCTCTTATTCAAGCTTACCAAAAAGTAGCAGAACAAGAAAAAACAGATAAATATGAGCCAGCCATTGCGAGTTTAGTAAAAAACTTACGTGAGCTAGACGCTCAAAGCCTGCCATCTAAAGCTCTGTTTTCTGTAGCTCAATTTTTACATTACTCTTCTAAAACACCCCAAGAAGCTGTAGGTTTTTATGGGATTATTCAAGATAGAGGCCAAGATGAGGATCTTTGGCTGCCTGCTGTCATGGGTCGCGCTGAGTTATTAGGTGTTTCTCCTGATAAAGGTAAAAGAACAGAAGCAGCAAGCATACTTTTGGATGTTTATAAAGATGAATCACAGATTCCAGAAAGTCGCGAAAAAGCTCTATATCAAGCTCTTAAAATTTATGAATTTTCAGAAGACTGGGCTTCACTTGAAAAATTTGCAGCGCAATACTTAGATAAGAAAAAGCATCAATTTAGAAAATATTCGCCAGAGGTAAGCCTCATGTATGCTACTTCATTTGCAGAACGTGATATGAAGGCAGAGGCTATAGCTGCTTATGCCAAAGTATTTGGTGGTCATCAGTCTGCGGCAAGAGTTTCAGCACCTGCTATTTATGAGTGGATGAAATTAGTTTGGGAGAGAAATCAAGGAGATGATAGACAGCAAGGTTATTTGACTGGTTGGGAATTTGCGAAAGGCATGCAGCCATTTTTACAGCGTATGAGTGAAGATGAAAAAGCCAAAATGGCAAGATTAGAGGCTCTTATCAATCAATATGAAAACGAGCCTGGAATTAAAACCAAGGAACAGCTCCTTCAAGAAAAACTTAAGAACCTCTAAAATAGATACCTATGAAAAAAATTATTCATTCACTACTTTTAGTTGCATTACTTATTAGTCCAGTTCAAGCAGAACTTCCTGTTTACATGATGCCTAAAGGTTCGGCAGGCGGACTAGTATACCTTATTAAAGGAGATGCAGCTGGGGTTACTTATGTTACCCAAAAAGGTTCAGCAGCATTTAAAGAGGTAAGCACTAGGCAGCTTGATGGCATTTATTTTTTAACTCCTAAATCTTATTTAGAAGCGCAAATTGCTTATGAAAAAGGTGATTATGCAAAAGCACAACAGTTATTAAAAACCTGTGTTGAAACCTATGCTAATTTTAGAGGGGTGAAAGGTAATTTTGCAGATCTTGCTTGGTATGAAAATTTAGTTATTGAATTCCAGCTAAAAGGTGAATCTGCAATTGCCTCAGCAGGAGCAGAATTAGCTAGTTTTAATAAACAGAGCTTAGATAATAAAGGTCATCAATTACAAGTTGAGCTTTGGTCTGAAATTTGGAGTTTGGTTGCTGAAGGTGATAAATGGAAGAAAATGTTACGTGAGATAGATCCATTATTAGAGTCTAAAGAAATGAGCTTTAATTTCAAATCTCAACTCTACTATTTAAAAGGTCTCGCAAGTGAAAAAGATGGGAAAACAAAAGAAGCTATTCCAGCTTACCAGCAAGTATTGATTTATGGACGCCCTAATCAAGCCTTCTATAAACAAACTTTATTAAGCCTTTTAAACTTACAAACAAAAGATGCCAAAGCTATCGCTTATTTAAAGAGTTCAACTCCTTCAGAAGTGCAGTTAAGTCAACCAGGGGCCAAAGTGGTGGCTGAGGTTTCTGGTCTTATTAAAATGTATGAAGCTTTTTACCCTCAAGAAAATATTCAAAATGATTATTTACAGTGGAAAGGCTATTATGTAAAACAAAAGAAATCTAAAGATGAGCAAGATGAGGAAAACTCAGAAGCTTAATTATTTAGATATTTAAAATACCCTATTAACATGAAATTAATTATCACTAGTCTTATTGCAGCTCTTGGTTTTGCTATGGCTCAACCAGATGCGAGTACTTATATTACCTGTCAAGCTTGTCATGGTGCAGATGCCAAAGGTTTACAGTTAGGTCCTAATTTAAAAATGGCCCCATCACTTATTGGCTCAGAGTATGTGGTAGGCAAGCCAGAACTTTTAGCTTTAATCATTCTTAAAGGCATTCAAAAAGAAGGTGCTGACTATGCTGGTGTTATGGCCGGCATGGAAGCCATGTTCGCTGATGATCAAAAATTAGCTGATGTGATGACTTATGTTCGTACAGGTTTTGGCAACACAGCTGAGGCAGTAACTGTCGAGCAAGCTAAGGCTTATCGTGCTCAATGGGCAGATATCAAAGCGCCTGTTACAAGAGCGAAACTCTCTGAGTTAGCAAAATAAGCTTGCTTTTATTATAAATTTAAAGCATAACCCGTTTCCCAATTAAGTTTAGTTTGGTTGATTGCCTCTTGATGGTCATCCTAAAAGGTATCTTTACTCAGTAAATAAGGCTTAACTAGACTTAAGAGGTTCATTAACCTTAACAACCAGTAGACCATGTCAAAACTAACATTAGAAGAAGCTAAAACTAGCGCCAACGATACAGGTAGTCCTGATTATCAAATTGTTGCTCTTACTCAGAGAATCACTCAGTTAACAGAGCATTTGCAAACGAATAAAAAAGACCATTCATGCCGTCGCGGCCTTTTGGTCCTTGTAGCTAGAAGAAAGAAATTGCTTCGCTACCTTAAAACTGAGTCACCTGAACGATTTGAAAAAGTAGTTCAAGGGTTAGGCTTACGTTCTAAGTAAAATCATTTTAAAACAAAATTGGGTGGCTTATAGCTGCCCAATTTTTTGTTTGGCATACAATTATATGCCTAAGAATTCATTAATATTATGACAATAAACAAAATAACTAGTCAGGTAGGGGAATTCCCTATCACATTTGAAACAGGTAAGATGGCCAAGCTCGCGGATGGAGCTGTCGTTGTTACTTCAGGTGAGACAACAGTACTCGTGACTGCTTGTTCTCTAACAAAAATTAAACCAGGTCAATCTTGGTTCCCTCTTTCTGTAGAGTACAAAGAAAGAGCATTCGCAGCTGGTGTTTTCCCAGGTGGTTACTTTAAGCGTGAAGGTCGTCCAACTGAGAAGGAAATTCTCACTTGCCGCATGACAGACAGACCATTACGTCCGCTTTTCCCTAAAGGTTACCTTTATGAAACGCAAATCGTAGCATTAATGCTTTCTGCTGATGGCATCAACGATGCTGACATTCTTGCTATGAATGGTGCTTCTGCAGCATTAGTGATTTCTGACATCCCATTTGAACGTCCTATTGGCGCTGTGCGCGTAGGTCGTGTAGACGGCGAGTTTATCATTAATCCAACTTTCGAACAACGTGAGGTTTCAGACCTTGATCTTGTTTATGTTGGAGACAAGGAAAATGTAATCATGATTGAAGGTGGTGCTGACCAAATTCCTGAAGAGGAATTCATTAAGGCATTACATTTTGCCCAAGAAAATGTGCAAAAACTTGTACAAGCTCAAGAAGAGCTACAAGCTGTTGCTGGTAAAGAAACTCGTGAATATCAAGTTTCAGTAGCTGAGCAAGACTTGCTTGATATTGCTTATGAAGTGGCAGGAGACCGTATCGAAGCTGCTATTTATGCTGACTCTAAAGTTGAGCGTGCTAAGAAAGTAGGAGCTCTTCGTGATGAAGTAGAGGCTACGATTAAAGAGCGTTTCCCAGAAACATCAGATTTTGCTATTGAAGAAGCTTTTGAATACCTTCAGAAAAAGGCATTTCGTATTTCTATCTTAGATAAAGGTAAGCGTGCTGATGGTCGTTCACCAGAAGATTTGCGTGAACTTTTTGCTGAGGAAGGCTTACTTCCACGTGTGCATGGTTCAGCTCTTTTTGCTCGTGGTGAAACACAGGCTTTGGCGGTAACGACACTTGCACCAGCAGATGAACGTCAATACTTTGACAACTATGCAGGCGGTGAAGACAGCAAGCAGTTTATATTGCATTACAGTTTCCCTCCATTTTCAGTGGGTGAAGCAGGCCGTTTTGGTGGCTTGAACCGTCGTGAAATTGGTCACGGTAACTTAGCTGAGCGTTCAATTGCTCCAGTGATTCCAGATGAAGAGGACTTCCCTTACGCAGTACGTACCGTATCAGAAGTACTTGAATCAAATGGTTCGTCATCAATGGCTACAGTTTGTGCAGGTACGATGTCACTTCTCGGCGCAGGTGTACCACTTAAAGCTCCAGTTTCAGGTATTTCAGTTGGTCTTGTGACTGAGTTTGATGAATCAGGTAAGATGCTTCGCTACAACCGTTTGTTGGACATTATTGGTTCAGAAGATTTTTATGGTGACATGGACTTTAAACTCTGTGGTACTCCAGATGGTGTAACCAGTTATCAGCTTGATCTTAAGCTCCCAGGTATCCCACTTTCTATCCTCGAAGAAGCTATTTACCAAGCCAAAGAAGGTAGAGCTTTAGTACTCGATAAAATGCTTTCTGTTATTTCTGATACAGCAGCACTTTCTGAGCATGCTCCACGTATTCATACTATGCAAATTGATGCAAACCGCATTGGTGAGCTCATAGGACCAGGAGGTAAAAATATCAAAGCGATTCAAGCTGAATCAGGCGCTGATGTGAGCGTTGAAGACGGTGGTATTGTGACTATCTGTGCAGTTAAAAAAGAAAGCTTAAATGCTGCTATTTCTGCTATTGAAGCCATGTTTAAAGAGATTGAATTAGATGAAATCTACGAAGGTCCAATCGTATCAACCACTAAGTTTGGTGCGTTCATGAACGTGATTCCAGGCAAAGATGGCTTAATTCATATTTCAGAACTTGCTAACCAACGTGTAGAAAATACCGAAGATGTCGTCAAAGTAGGCGATATTGTTAAAGCTAAGTGCATCGGTATCGACGACAAGGGGAGAGCCAAGATGAGCTTACGCGCCGTTAATTAGTCCTTGATGTTAATTTGAGGCATTAACTGCTTTATGAGTATTTTTAGTAGGTACTACAAAAAATACTCATAGCATTGTTTCTTCTCTCAAATTAACATCAATAACTTATAGACTATTTATCATTTGAGCTTGCCAAAACGCCTTGCTCAAATAAAAAATAACGCTATAACTAATTAGTTAATAGAACGTTTAAAAAAGCAGCTTGGGTTTTGGTTAGCCTAAGGAGACTGTTTGAAGTGTATTAATGACAAGCCAAACGCTAGTTTTTTCATAAGCAAGGCAAGACCGTAGTCTGGTATAGCCATACCAGACAAGGGAGTAACGCAGCTTATGGGAAAAAGAGCTTTGGTAGTCATCATTAGTATATTTGCGTTAGCAAAGTAATTTTCTAAAATTTAAGCTAAAAAACTTGTTGTTGATAGACTTTAAATAGTCTCCTCAGCTGTTTCTTTGTTTAGTAGATAATTTTCATGTCTAAATTAGCACCACATATTAAATCTCAGAGTTTGCAAGCTTTAGAAGCTTGGCTGGCTGAGCATGGGCACAAGCCGTATCGTGCTAAACAGATTTGCGAATGGGTATGGCAGCATCAAGTCAAAGATTATGATGAGATGCTTAATTTACCTCTGGCTTTGCGTGATGCTTTGCGTGCTAGTTTTTCTATAGAGCACTTAGAGATTGCCGAAGTTAATGGGGCTAAGGATACGACACAAAAATTTCTGTTTAAATTAGAAGACGGGCGCTTTGTTGAGTCTGTTTTGATTCCTGCTAATATTGGCAAAGGTGGTGTGCAGTCTAGCAGACAAACTTTGTGTGTTTCTTCACAAGTGGGCTGTGCGTATGGTTGTAAGTTTTGTGCTTCTGGGCTCTTAGGGCTTACACGTAATTTAAGTACAGCTGAAATTGTGCAACAGATTGTACAGGCGCAAAACCATAGTGGTAAACGTATCGATAATTTAGTCTTTATGGGTATGGGTGAACCTATGGCTAATTTACCTAATGTTTTGCAAGCTCTTGATATCATCACCCATCCTTGGATGATTGGCATAGGGGCAAGGCATATTACTTTATCTACTTCAGGCTTGGCCCCACAGGTTAAGAAGTTAGCCATGTACCCTCAGCAAGTACGACTCGCTATTTCCCTACATGGAGCTACAGACGAAGTTCGTGAGCAAATCATGCCTGTGAATAAGAAATGGAAGCTAGAAGAGCTATTTGAATCTTTAGATGTATGGGTAGCGCATAAGAAGCAAAGGCTGACCTTTGAATATATACTCATCAAAGGAATCAATGATAGTTTAGAACAGGCGAAGCTGCTAGCTAAGCACGCGACTCGTTTTGGCGCTAAAGTTAATTTAATTCCTTACAACACTGTAGAAGGCTTAGAATGGGAGCGTCCAGCGATGTCTCACTGTCAAAAATTTCAGCGCGAAGTCATTGCAGGTGGTGTGACAACTACGTTACGTATAGAAAAAGGGCATGATATTAATGCAGCTTGCGGTCAATTAAGGTTGCGTAAAGAGCAAAGCTTAAGCTAAATTGGCTATATGTGGGTGAAAATATTACTCTTAAGTTTTAGTGTAGTGCTTATTGCCGTTAGCTTTCCTAGGAGTGTATCGGCCTTGTTAGATGAAATTTATAGCTGGCAAGCGGCAGAGTCTGGTACAGATGATAGAATAGAGCAGCTTGAAAATATTAATGCTTTAGGTATTAGTGATAAAAGGGGTTATGAATTAGCCAAAGCGTATTTTGATCAAGCTTTGGCAGCTAAAGATCCCGATGTAAAAAGCCAAGCTTACACTCAGTCTTTAGCCGCTTTTGAAGAGTTATTGGCTTATCAACCACATCATAAGGCCGGACTACATAACATAGCGGCTATCTATATGAATCAAAGCCAGTATGAGCAGTCACAGCTTTATTTTGAGAGATTGTTATCCATGATGACTAAGCGTGATTTTGGAGCACGAGTAAGGCTGAGTTATTTTAGAATGTGCCTTATATGGTCAGTTATTTTTGCTGATCAACAACCAGCTCAGGAAAAATTCCTCCTCCTAAGAGCTCAATCAGTATTTGCTAGCACCCAACCATTTCTTTATTGGCAGTGGAGTGGTGTGAAAAAAAAGAATGCAGCTAATTTAAATTATATAGATTATAGATTAGAAAAGTTAACCAAAGTTTCTCCTCAGGCTCCAGAAAAGTTCATAGAAATTACTTATTAATAATCACATGATGAATTTCCGCCAATTACAATTTTTTAAAATTAGCCTACAGTTAGTAGATATACTCTTGATTTGGTTGAGCTTCTTTGTCGCTATCAAGTTGAGATTGTTGTGGCTTAGTTTCATTGAAAAATATTTTTCTCGTTGGATTGATGTCAGTACCATATCAACCCCAAATGAGTTAGATTTAAGTAATGGGTGGGCTTCTTACAGCCTTATTATTATTGGCATGCCATTTATTTTATCTTGTTTAGGATTTTACCGTGATATTTTAAAGCCACATTTTACGACGGTCATCTGGAACATAGTCAAAGCTGCTTTTTTTACCTTAGCCTTAGGTCTGATTTTGGAGTTTTTCTTTAAGTTGGGGGCATCCAGTCGTTTGATTATGGTTAACGGCATTGTAGTTAGTATTCTTGTTCTTATAATCCGTTACGCGTTAACGTCTAGTTTCATCAAGAAAAAGCTACAAAGCCAATATAAAGATAATACAGTATTACTGATTCAGGACGCAGGTGAAGGAAATAATGTAATTGTAGACCAATTGCTAGGCAAAATTGTGGTCATGACTACTCAAGAAGCCTTGCAGCTTAATTTATTTGAAAAGACTCTAAAGGTAAAACCGATAGAAAAAGTGATTATCAATAGTAGTCAAGTGGCTTTGAGTCAATTTGAGCCTTTAGTGGATCTTTGTTCGGCTATGGGTATTGAAATTTGGTGGCATACCAGTGCTTTACACCAATTTAAATCAGCGATGAGTATTGATTATTTAGGTGATGAGCCTCTATTAGTGCTACATAGTTCACCACGTTGGCAAGCGAGCAAAATTACGAAGGAAGTGTTTGATAGAAGTGCTGCTTTTGTATTACTGATTTTAAGTATCCCATTTTGTTTGTTTGCTACATTAGGAATCATAATCACTAGTCCAGGCCCTATATTTTTTAGGCAAGAGCGCTCTGGATTATATGGTAAAACTTTTAGGATGTTGAAATTTCGCACGATGAGCGTCAATGCTCCTGAGCTGTTAGATCAGCTGAAAAAAGAACAAGGCAATGATATGGATGGGCCTGCTTTTAAATTACATCATGATCCTCGTATTTTTGCTTTTGGTAGAATTTTGCGTAAGACAAGTATTGATGAGTTGCCCCAACTCATCAATGTGCTGTTAGGCGATATGAGCTTAGTGGGGCCTCGTCCTTTGCCTACTTATGAAGTAGAGGCATTTACGGAGCCTAGGCATTTGCGCAGACTCAGCGTCAAACCTGGTATAACAGGGATGTGGCAAGTGGAAGGTCGCAGTAATGTTGTGGAATTTGAAGATTGGATTAAATTAGATCTCAACTACATTGATAACTGGAGCTTTAAGCTAGATTTACTGATATTACTCAAAACAATTCCTGCGGTATTACTCTCTAAAGGCGCCAAATAAACGTAGATATGAACAATAAAGAAATTAGTTTAGTCGTCTTTGCTGCCGGTATGGGAACGCGCTTTGGAGGGCTTAAGCAAATAGCGGAAGTAGGGCCACACGGTGAATGCTTATTAGATTATACGTTATATGATGCTAAACAAGCTGGGTTCACTAAGATTATCTTTATTATTCAGCGCGTTTTTGAAGAAGCATTTAAAGCTAAGGTGGTGACCCCTTGGGAGCCTCATTTTAATATAGAGCTAGTTTATCAAAGCACCCAAGACCTACCAGAAGCTTATTTAAATAGTTTTTTGGAGAGAAAGAGTCCTTGGGGAACTAGCCATGCTCTCTGGGTGGCTAAAAGTGCGATAAAAGAGCCATTTGCTATTATTAATGCTGATGACTTCTATGGTAGACAGGCTTTAGCTCAAGTGGCAGAGTTTCTTTTAACTCAGTTAGATCCTAACAAAGCTTTAATTGTGGCTTACCAACTCGAGCAAACTCTCTCAGAGCAAGGCACGGTAAACCGAGGTGTATGTGGCTTATCTAAGCAAGGAGAGTTGATAAGTATAGATGAACACACAGGCATCAAAATGGATAAAGAAACTCAGGTTATCAGTGGATTGAGCTCTTTTCATTCAAATAGTCAAGAGTTAGATAAGCAAACCTTAGTTTCAATGAATTTATGGGGCTTTCACCAGGACTTTATGCAGTATGTGGATGAAAAAATCAGTGATTTTTGGCAACAACTCACTCAGGAGGAAGAGTCCTTACAATTAAAGCAAGAATGCTATTTGCCCAGTTTGGTGACTCAAGCTATTACAGAAGGTGAGTTACATTGCCAGGTTCAGGTCACGCAATCACTATGGATGGGCATGACCTATGCTGAAGATTTAGTGATGATAAAAACTAAGCTTCAATCTATGGTAGATAAGGGAGACTACCCTCAGTCACTACCTCATGTGCACGGACTTTAGGCTAACCAATAAATATTCAATACTAGGAATGAGATTTAAAGATTGTATTTTTAGAGGTATGTCATAAATTGAGATTATGAGTGAGGAAAAATCAGCGGTACGTTTTGGGTTATCCATTTTATTATTGGTGACTTGCGCTTGTATTGTTTTAACTATTTTAAAGTTTTCCCAAGATTTTTTCACGCCTCTTTTATTATCTTTTTTACTGACCATGATAGGCGCTCCTATTGTACGTAAATTAGTCCAAAGGCGCATTCCTCGCATCCTTGCGGTATTAATGACCGTGTTCTTGAGCTGCTTAGTCTCAGCTATTATCGTTGTGGTCGGGATATTTATGATTAATGAGCTAGAAACTAAGCTCGATAAATACAAAGAACTTAGTAAGCAAAAAGCAGAAAAAACTTTAGATTTAGGTGTCGCATGGATTGAGAAAAGTGATACTTTACGTAAAAAACTCGAAGGTTTGGTAATTTTAGATGGTAACGATAACGAGACTAAGGAAGCTAATTTAGAAAACCAAGAAGAGGCGCCAGGTGCAGACGAAAAAAGCTCTACGGAAGAAATCAAGGAGCAGCTCACCTTACTTTATGAGCAAGCTATTGATAACCTCAGCTTAGAGTCGCTATTTACAGCAGGTGGAGGAGTCTTTAATTTAGGTAAGGGCGTGATTGGTGTAGTTGCTACTTTTTTTGGAGTGGCATTTATGACTATTATTCTCCATATCTTTATGCTTAGTGAAGCTGCAGATTTTCAACAGAAATTTGCCTTATTGAAAAAGAATCAAGGACCTAAAGTGGATAACCTGCTTAAGGGCTGTGCTCAAATTCAGGACTTTTTAATTATCAAAGCCTGTATGAGTGCGTTAACGGGTGTGCTTGCAGGTACGTTGTGTGCTGTGCTTGGGCTAGACTTTGCCTTGTTGTGGGGTATTTTAGCTTTTGCTTTGAACTTTATCCCCGTGGTGGGTTCTGTCATGGCTAGTATACCGCCGTTTATATTGGCCTTAATTTTGTACAACCCTACCATAGCTTTTGTTGTGTTAGGTGGTTATGTCATCATTAATGTGGCTATAGGTAATGGAGTAGAGCCTCTTATAACAGGGAAAAAGCTAGGCTTGTCTTCTGTTGCGGTTGTGATTTCTGTTTTATTTTGGGGTTTTATCTGGGGAGGCGTAGGCATGCTTATGGCAGTACCCTTAACTATGATGGTTAAAGCTCTCTTAGAAGATAGTGAAGACTACCAATGGGTAGCTCAGTTTTTATCTAATGTAAAAGCAGAGGAAGCAGCCGAAGAGTTAGAAGAGGCGACAGTTAAAGCGGAAGCATAATTTAGCATGATGAGTCTTTTCCGCCCTTGTATAGATATTCATCAAGGCAAAGTTAAACAGATAGTAGGTGGGAGCTTAGTTGCTAACCAAGCGCAAGAAAACTTTGTCAGCGACTTATCAGCTGCAGATTATGCTCATATGTATAAGCGTGACAATCTGCAAGGAGCTCATGTGATTATGCTTGGCTCAGATATGAGCAATCAAGAAGCCGCGCAAAAAGCTTTGCAGGCTTGGCCTCAAGCTTTGCAAATAGGCGGAGGTATCAATATAGATAACGCTATTTATTGGCTTGAGCAAGGCGCTAGCAAAGTCATTGTAACTTCTGCACTATTTAATGGAGCAGAACTCAATCAAGAGGTTTTAATTCAGCTCAGTGAATTAGTCGGTAAAGATAGGCTAGTTATAGATTTAAGTTGCCGCCGATGCCCACAATCAAAGCAGGGTTGGGTGGTCACCACCAATCGTTGGCAGACGCTTACGAATTTAGCTATTACAGAGCAAAGTTTAACTGAGTTAGCTCAATATTGTGACGAGTTCTTAATTCACGCTGCAGATGTAGAAGGTCTCAAGCAAGGAGCAGATTTAGCATTAGTAGAATTTTTGGCACAGTTTAGTCCCATTACCACGACTTATGCGGGCGGTATTCACAGCTTAGATGAACTTCATGCTTTTGAGGAAGCTTGCCAAGGAAAATTAGATTACACCATAGGTAGCGCCTTGGATATATTTGGTGGTGAAATCAGTTATCAAAGTTTGGTTGAGAAAACTTAACAGTCTCACCACTAAATAATCCTTACTTTTGGCATTTAGGGCAGTAGAAAGTACTACGTTGCCCAAGAGTCATGACTATGATTGACGTTCCGCACTCTGGGCAAGGTTGGTTAGCTCTGCCATAAACACTCAATTGTTGGGCAAAATAGCCTGGTTGATGGTTGCTTTGCACAAAATCTTTGAGTGTGGTGCCTCCTTGGCTAATCGCTGAGGTTAAAATACTAGAAATGGCTCTTACGAGAGCTTTTAGTTTTTTGGCTGAGACTTTGTTGCAAACTTCATTAGGATTGATTCTAGCCATAAATAAAGCCTCGCAAGCATAGATATTACCCACTCCAACGACGATATGTTGATCCATAATAAGAGTTTTGATAGATTTTTTGCGTTTTTTGGCTAAATCTATTAAATAAGCATCATTAAAGTCAGGGCTAAGAGGTTCTGGACCTAGCTTTTTAAGTAGCGGGTGTTTAAATACAGAAATAGTGGGTTCAATAAGTATGCAACCAAAGCGTCTAGGATCATGATAGCGTAACTCTTGCTCTGTATTAAAATGAAAAATAACATGATCATGTTTACGTCTTTCATCGCTAGGCTTACAAAAACGTAAACTCCCTGACATACCTAGATGAATAATCAAAGTTTGCTCATTTTCTAAATGAATCAATAGGTATTTAGCTCTACGTTCTAAATTTATAACTTTGATGTTATCTAATTGTGAAACGATATCAGGTATGAGCCAACGTAGTTGAATTTGGTAGATACTTACACTTTTAATGAAACGACCTAATAAATGAGGAGTAATACCTCTTAATGTAGTCTCAACTTCTGGTAATTCAGGCATAAGATAGATTAGTTAGTAGCATTCAGCACGTCAAACCTTGGTTCAAAATCTAGTTTAGTTATTTTGATAATCAGAGAGAAAAAGGCACAAAAAAACCCACGTTTCAATGGGTATCGAAAGTGGGTTACCAGTGGCGGAGTAGACGGGACTCGAACCCGCGACCTCCGGCGTGACAGGCCGGCGCTCTAACCAACTGAGCTACTACTCCTTCCAGTTGGAGCTGTGGTTATATCTTATTAAAAAAATGAGTCAAGATTTTTTTAAATACAAACCAAAAAATATTTTAGCAGGCTCTTAAAGAGTAATTAGTTCGCCTGCATCTTGTGCTAAATCTGGTAAAATAAGCTCATTCTCAACAGGTTTTTCAAGGCTCTTGAATTCCTTTTTTTGAAGTGAGTTCATAGTTGAGGCAGGAGTGCCTGCCTCTTGCTGGGCTTTTTGCGCTTGCTGATTTTTGTTCAGGGTGCGCTGAGTATAACTTAGACTTCCGCAGCTTAGCAAAAGTAAGCTGGGAAGTATAAAAATGAATGAAATACTAAACCTTAACATTAGTGAGGGTTAGTGATATCAAAGAGCTCTAATTCAAAGATAAGAGCAGTATTAGCTTGGATTTCGGGGCTTACAGCTTGTGCACCATAAGCGATATCAGGGTGTAAATATAGTTTCCACTTAGAACCAATAGGCATAGTGGTTAAAGCTTCTTTGAAACCAGGAATAACGCCAAGGTTAAAATTGACAGGTTGCCCTTCAGGGCTTTGGTCAAAAACAGTACCATCTATAAGAGTACCTTTGTAAGCGACACTAAATTGTGCAGCTTGGCCGTCTTCTTGCTCATCATAGGTGCGGCCTTCGCCCTTAGTGATGATTTCATATTGAAGCTTACTATCTGTAGTGATAACACCTTCTTTTTTAGCATTTTCTGCGAGGAAAGCTTCTGCAACGACTAAGTTATCTGCAGCTTGTTTGTCTGCGTGTGCAGCAGCTTTTGCGTCTAATTCTTGGATAGCCACTTGAAACTCTTCTTGGCTCACTTTGCTCTCTACTTCGGCTAGAGCGTCTTGGATACCTAGAATAAACGCTTCTTTGTCAAAATCTTCTGCGCCAATACCCATTTGGGCAAATTGCTGAACTAAGCCCTGAGTGTTATAAAACCCAATACCATAAAAGGTTTTATTGAGTGGTTCTTCAGCTAATAAGTAACTAGAACCGAGAATAGCCAATGAAAGGCTCAGATGACGAGTTAATGTTAATTTCATATTTATAGTATAAGGTTAGATTGATAAAACGTTTAGAATAGAAGCTTTTGCTTAATAGGTAATAAATAAAAAGCTTTGGATACTTTTTGTAAGTTAAAAGCGCTTACTATTAAACGTAAAAAGCTGGCATATGCCAGCTTTTTTATAGCTTAAATAAGCAAAGGTTGATTGTAATAGCTTATTTAGGAAGGTAAACGTGAGGTGCATAACCTTCCCAAATCCCATCTTCTGATGAGTCAAACAGTGATTTTCCGTCAGGCAATACTACTTGACCGCTTTTGTTGATTCGTTCTTGTTTAGCACTACCGTCAATTCGGATTACAAGCGCTTTCCCTCCAAAAACAGAAGAATTAAACTTGGTTTTACTCGGATCTTTGTGGTCCATAGCTCCTACGAGAATTGGGATTGAGCTTTTATCTGAGGTACTAAATGAAACGCCCTCTTCTTCCATAATGTAAGAGAAGCCGTTTTCACCTGCAGTGAGGATATTGCCATCAGAAATAATGTTGTCAGGTGCGCCTTTAACTGATGCCCCATCTTTAAGAGCGAATACACCTTCATCCTCAATAACGCCTGATTGAATGAGTTGCCCCAAATAGACATTAGCGTCGTTGCCAGTAAAATCAGCTAAATCAGGGTCGCGAGTCGCCGTGTAGTCGTCCGGGAACGAGCCAAAATCTCCTTCGAATTCGGACATAGCAAGGTAGATTTGTCTACCGTTGTTTGTCGCTGTAAGGAGGTCTCTTTTCTTCATTTGCTTGAGAGCCATAGGTGTTCCCATGCCTGCAAGAGTTGCAATGATGGCAATAACAACCATGATTTCGATAAGAGTGAAACCAGATTTAAATTTAAGTTGAGATAATGAAATAGTCATAACGATTAATAAAAATTATAACTAACAAGAAGATAACATCAAGGAAAAAATAGCCTATTTTTTTAGAATGATAAAATGCAAGCCCGATGGTCTGAAGCCAAAAGGCTAACCTTTGATTCAGAAAGTTTATATTTTGGTCTGAGTTCTCTTAAATTTTGAGTGATCCAAATATAATCAAATTTAGAATAAATACCTTGATAAGCCCAATACTGAGTCCAAATAGGGCTGGTATTAGATTTATTTGTCATTGAGTATCCTGGGTAAAGTGCCTGTCTTTGCTTTTTAGAGTATTTAATAGACCTAATAAGTTTAATAGGTTCAGAATTCAGGGTGTCATTAAAGTCGCCTAAAACAATCAGTTGAGTATCTTCTTTTTTCTTAAGAGTAGCTTCTATATGTTGTTTAAGTAATAAAGTTTCCTGATATCTGATATCTTTTTGGTGAGCAATAGGGCTAAAACGTTGTGATTTTAAGTGCACGGCTAAGCAACGTATAACACCCAACGGAGTCTGCAGCTCAACATCTAAAATGCCTCTGTTCATCAGTAATAGCTGCTTGTTGAGTTGGTAAGACCAATAAGGGTTACTGTAATTTTGTATAATAGGGTATTTTGAGAGTATGGCTTGTTGTCTGACGGTATCAATGCCTGTGTAGAGCAGGCTATAAGGTAGATTAAGCCCTTTTTTAGCTAAGGATTCTTGTAACTGTTTGAGTGCCTGAGATCCGCCAATTTCTTGGATAGCCAAGATATCAGGCTGGTAGATTAATATAACATGGTGAACAGCTTGAACTCTTTCTAAATCTTTAGGTGTTTGAGGTTTGGCTGTTTTTTCTCCTTCTACAAAATAATTTTGAATATTGTAGCTCATGATAGTGAGCTTATGATCGGAGCCGTTAGCTCCTGTAGGTTCTAGGGCTAAGCAAAAAAAAGCATTAGCCCCTAATAAGGCTAATGCTTTTTTGGTTATTTTAAACCATGAAGTCATGGTTTTTTGTGACTAAGCTTTTTTATCTTCTGAGCTTACTGATTTTTTAGCAATAGGGTTTTCAGATTCTGTCTCGCCTTTCATGAGTTGATCTTCGAACTCTTCACGAGCTTTTTTAAATTCTCCCATACTGCGCCCAATGCCGCGTGCGAGTTTAGGCAAGCGATTTGCTCCAAACAAAAGGAGTAAAACAACAAAAATAATAACAAAGTCTAAGCCTTGAAGGTTTTGGATGAATGCAATGTATGACATAATGGTAAAGTTGATTGCTCTAGTTGTAGCTCAAATAGCTTAGGGTAGCAAGCTTAGTTTTTAGGAGTTAATAGTAACTCAAGCTGTTGCTTTACTAAGCTCTGTGAGTAGTAAGTTTGATAGGTTTCGAGTGCAGCAGCACAGGCTTGCTCGTAATCAAAGTTCTCAGAAAAAACGTCTAACACAGATTGGCTGAGTTGTTCAGGCGTATTTTCTATTTGTAGTATCCCTGTTTTAGTTAAACATTGATCATCGTGATTAGGGTGCAAATAAGCGGAAGTCTGTATAGAAATAACAGGTCGCCCGCAAGCTAAGGATTGGTAGACCTTGTTAGGTATCACACGCTTGGCTTTTGGTGTGTCACCAAAAACTCCAAGTAATAGTTTAGCAGCACCAATACGTGATGGGAGGTCTGCGTAGTCTATCCAAGGTTCGAAATGAATATGATCATGACCTTTGGCTAATTCTACACAAGCTTCTTTGCCTTTGCCGTCACCTAGTAATGTCCATTTGATATGGGGTGTGAGTTTAGCTGCTTGAACAATAAGATCAGCGCCTTGTAGAGGCACAAAGCTTCCATAAAACAGGACTTCTTGTTGGGCTTGGTTTGGCGCTTGTGGTTGGAAGAGTTCGGCTTCTGCGGAAACAGGGATAATAGTAATTTTTTCAGCTGAGGCTCCGAGCTCTTGGACAAAAAAGTCTCGATGCGCGGCTGTATCAGCAATAATATGCTCAGATTGAGCCATCATGTGGTTTTCACAGTAGCGTAATTGATGGGCTTTGCGTGATTTTTTATTGAGTTTTTTGCGCTCATACACTTGCTTGTCATAAGCGCTAATCAAGGGATCAAAAATGATGGGAATATTATTATGTGAACTGTAGCGGTAAGCGCCTTCGAAATCGCGTTGCCTAAAACAAGGCACCCAAATATAGTCTGCCTTTTTGGTTAGACCACTAAAAGCAGCTTGAATATCTCCAAGTGCTGAAATTTTAGGGCGAAAATCAACAATGTGATACCCCAACTCTTGGAGTTGTTGACGTATAATACGATTTCTCGAATAATGAATATCTCCCTTGCCCCACCAAATAATTGTTTTACTCATGATTTAAGCTAGATAAGTGTAGTTAGACCAAGGAGCTTCTTTGTAAGCCTCATCTTGGTAAATAAAGTCCAACATAAACTTAGCGACTTTTTTGGCATTATAATCACGGTGATTGCGCTCCCAACCTGCCTGAGCCACAGTTTTCCAGCTATCATCTTTGAGTAGAGAGGTGAGACGTTCTGAAAGCTCATCAATGGAGCTGTAATAAAGCATTTCATCTTCACTATAGAGTTGTTCAAGTTCAGCTCCACGAGGTGTGCAGGTGAGGAGTCCGTTACCCATCATCTCTGCGACTCGACTGGAGCTGTAGAGGAGCATTTCACTATGACGACTTAAATTAAGAGCCGCTTTAGAGTTTTGCATGAGATTATCTTTGTCTTTGCCAAAAATAGAGGGGTTGCCTAAGCAGCCAAATAAGCTAAATTGGATAGAATCATCTAAATTTTCTTTTAAGGAGCTCAGGTCTGCTTGACGTTGTGGGTCATTTCGATCACTACCGATGAAAATTAAATCATGTTCATGCTGCGCTTGTGCAAAGGATTGTTTGTTTTCAATATCTTTGTGAACAACATTAGGGATAAAGGCACTGCGACATTTTCCGTGACTAATATTAGTTAGAGAGTCACCTGCAGTTGTGCAAAATAGGCCATCAAATAAATCCGCCCTATCATGTAAATGCTGCACTTTATCTTCAATCCAAAGTGCGTCTACGTACCACAGAGCTACTTTGAGCTTAGGTAGATGTTGTTTAATAGTTGCAATAGTTTCTCGGGAGATAAGTTGTGCATGCCCTAGTAAAAGTAGATCAGGCTCTATGTTGAGGCAAGATTTTATAAGAGCTTGATTAGCTTGCTTGATTCCTAAATCACGCTTTCCAAACCAGCCGAGTTGACGAGCCATGTCATTGACTGAATAAGTGTAGACGTAATGCCCTAGTTCTAAGAGTCCATGATGGATTTTTTGGTCTTGGTTCCAAAAAGCAGCACCTTGTTTGCAAAATTGAAGATTAGCAGCGTGGACAATACGCATTATTAATTAGAAGGCTTAGATTTTTTTGGTTGAGCTGCATAACCAAAACTCTTGGTTTTAGCTCCTTTGTGTAATTTGCGCTCAGGCATGATCCAGTCTGCCACAAGCCATTCAGGTTCACGCGCCCAGTAGTAGGCTCTACCTTTCATATAACCACCGATGAGTTGCTCAGGATCTGGGTTGCCATGAAAGCAGGCAATTTTAGCGCCTTCGGGTAGAGCTGGCGCTTTAAATAAATTGAGAGGAAAAGCAGGAATGAGGTGGCGCTTCATACTATAAATCCATCCATCAGGCCACCATTCCAAGTTTTCTCCCATAGCGTAAGTGAGGAAGGCCTGCTCTGTACGGAATTTATCACGATCAATTGCGTCTTTCCATTCTGCGACTAGTTTTTCAAAAATATAATGGCTTTGCCCTGCTTCAAATCTAAAACAAGAGGAATTGCCTATATGAGGCAGTCCTCTAAATAACGTTTTATATTTAGGGAGCCAATTATGAATAATACAGTTGCGACCAGGTTTATAGGTAAATAAATCATCAATAGAGCCTACAATCACTTGATCAATATCTAAAAACAAGGTCGTTCCTGTATAATCGCCAAAGTCATCAGCGGTTAAAGCTAATTTAGTAAAATAACCAGTGCGCAGTAACTCGGGCATGCCTTTTGGTAAATTAAAAGGCAGAGTTTCTATCTCTGGCAGTAAACCAAACTCATCATCAGTCACACAAATAAAACGAAAAGGTAAACTGAGGTGCTTTTTAACCCCTGCATAAAGGCGATTTACGTAAAAAGCAGGGTATCTGGTGCCCCATTTAAGGCAGATAACATTGACAGGCTTAGGCTCAGACATGGGCAAAATTTAGCATTTTTATTTATTTATACAAGCTCTTATCATTGCGCAGGCTTATAAACAGTGACTGGGCCGACAGAGGGTGTTTGTGCCTGAACTGAGCGAAATTTTTCTACGGCTTTGACAACGAGCGGTATAGCTTGCTCTATTTCATGCTTGGTTGTGTAGCGTGATAAGGAAAAACGGAGTGCAGATTTAGCCTGTTTTTCATCTAGACCTAGAGCTAGAGGTACGTGTGAGGCTTTTTGCTTGCCAGTTAGGCAGGCTGAACCAGTAGCGCAGTTGACTTTGTAATGATTGAGTAGAATTTTTAGACCTTCGCCTTCGCAATTATTAAAAATCAAGTAGGAGGTGTTAGGTAGACGTAAAGCTTTTTCGCTGATAACCTGGCAATCATCTATTTGCTTGAGTAAGGCTAGTTCGAATTCATCTCTTAGCTCTTTTACACTTTGATTATTGCTAATTAGGTAGTCATGAGCTAGGTGCGCTGCAGCGCCCATGCCAATAATACTGGGTACATTTTGTGTGCCTGATCTTTTATCGGACTCTTGGCCGCCGCCATAAATAAGAGGCTTAAATTCACAGCCAGATTTAATATAAAGAGCCCCAACTCCTTTTGGCCCATGAAACTTATGCCCTGAAATACTGGCTGATACAATAGAGGTGTATTCAGTTAGATTGAGCGGCACCTTGCCTACTGCTTGGCTAATATCGCAATGCCAAGGTAATCCAAACTCGTTGAGAAGAGCGTTAATAGCTTCAATAGGCTGGATAACACCTGTTTCATTGTTGGCGAGCATGAGGTTAAGGTAAGCGTAATTACCGCTTTCTAGCTTGTGACGTAAGTCTAATAAGTCGACCACGCCCTGACTATCGACTGAGAGGTATTCAAAAGCTTGCTCATGCAGAATAAGGTTGTTAATCACAGAACTATGCTCAATAGGGCTGACTAAAATAGGTTTTTGAGCTGAGGGTTTCAGAAAGTAGGCATGACTAAGTATGGCAGTAAGGTTTGCCTCAGTTGCTCCACTCATAAAAGTCAGAGTATCTGAGTTGACCCCGACAAGTTTGGCTAACTGCGAGCGAGCATTTTCGATATCTGCATTAATTTGGCTAGCTATTTTACCCTGTGAAGATGGATTAATGGAAAGCTCTGTAAAATACGGTAGCATAACTTCCAAAGCCTCGGGGGCTACAGGAGTTGTGGCATTGTAATCTAAATTAATCCAAGTAGACATACTGACGATTAGGTGTTTTGAGTCTTTTTATAAATTAAAAATTGTTTAACTTGAGCTGATTTACGTAAGTGTTTGTGTGCTAAATCTAGCTCCAACCATGCTTCAAACGCAGCATAGTCTTCAGGGTCTAATTGCTGAATTTCAGTCGTACGCTTACTAATCGCTTTAGTTGCTATATCTTGGCGACTTTCCCATAAACCTATGAGTGTGAGTAAAGCGGAAAAAGCAAGAAAGACAAAATTAACCTTACTGAGGCTAGATAAAAAAAGCGCAACATCATCAGCTCTTTTAGAAATAGCCATAGGAATAAAGTTATCTAGTAACATCAGAATAATCGCAGAGCCAATAAATAGTATTTTTCCTAGTTTAAAATAAGGATGCAGAGGTTTATGCATAAATGAGATACTAAATTATTTATTAAAAAAGTCAATCGCACGTCGCGCTTTAGCTAAACCCTCAAACTTAGAGGGCTATATTGTTAATGCAACTAGCAAAATCAATGATAACTTAACCTTGCAAGGCTTTGGTTACAGCTTACAATTTGATGGAAACCCGGCAGCTAAATCAACAGACACTCTTGGTTTTACAGTACAAGGTAAATGATCTCAACTGAACTTAAATTTGTTTATTAATCAATGGTTAAAAAAACAAAAAATAGACGTTAAATCAATTATTAGACGTTATAATAGGTAACAACACAACAAAACTATTAAATGCGTAGAAGTTTCTTAGATAAAACCACAGTTAGCCATAATTTAAAATACAGGCGTAAGTATATCACAACCGTGATAAAAAAACTCGACCCCATAACAACAAACAAGCTAAACGTCGTCGTACGTTTAATGCCATTCATTATAACCCTCGTCATGACCGTTAGCCTAACTAGTTAGAGTAATAAATGGTTTTAATAGAGTTTTTCTTTGTTCATTGACTTAGTAACATTACTTGGCTAAAAATATTTCCATGAAGCCAAAGATAGGATTTGTAGGAGTGGGCAAAATGGGCGCTAACATGGCGCGTCATTTGGTAGATGTTAACTACGAGGTGGTCGCTGTCTATG
>Ga0209533_1000714_pt1 | contig 31476 bp, 26 predicted proteins | sample COG_04_FD_184748 | JGI IMG/M metagenome (GOLD analysis project Ga0209533, IMG submission 184748) | Pelagic Microbial community sample from North Sea - COGITO 998_met_04 (SPAdes) (version 2) | ecosystem: Environmental > Aquatic > Marine > Neritic zone/Coastal water | place: Helgoland, sampling...
GGTCGGATCGGCCCATAGCCAAGACTCGACCACAAGCTTGTCTAACAGCGGCCCCCTCGGTACGGCTTCTTCCACATAGGCCAACACCTCAGACAGTGAGTCTTCTGAGCGCGACTGCCATCTTTCGATAATTGCTGCCAACTCCGGATCGGCCGCGGCACCACTGTTCTCTTTGGTCGAAAAATCGACAGCTATTTTCCCGTCGACGTCCAACGCAAATGTCGCGCGCGCATAGGCCCCAAAATGAAAACCGCCGCCAAGAATCACCGTTCTGCCGAGGCGTTTGGCGACGAGCTCGTTACAATGTCCAGCGCCGAACAGGTCAATATTAAGATCGATGACAGCAAGTGCAAGAGGCTCTAACTCATCGAGACACACATGCGAAATCACGAACGTGAGCTCTGCCCCTTGCGCCTTACTCTCCGGCACCACTCGGCGAAGCGTGGCTTCATAGTCGTTAAACTGAAGCGGTGCGACTGTGGCGGGATTTGTCGTGGTAGAGGTCTCTGTGGTCGTCAGGCCTATTACAGCAATCCGAACGTCGCCAGCCTCGACGATTCGGTATTCTACAATACCGAGATCTTCTGGAACGCGTCCTGTTTCGCGCCATGCTGTATTCGCGCTCACATAGGCATAATCGGCTTCGGCGCTGCGCTGGCGTATTGTGTCGAGGCCAAAATCGAATTCATGATTACCAACCGCCGACGCGGCATAGCCCATTGAGTTCATTAGCTCGACCATGCTCTCGCCTTGGTTCCAAGTAGAAATAGCCGGCCCTGTCCAATTGTCACCGCCGCTTAAGAGGAGAAAGTCCTGCGCCGTCGTCGCCGAGTAACCCTCGGAATCTTTCCACAGCAGCATTAAATTCGCCGCGCTATTCGACTCCCCCATCCCCTCCATCCAACCGTGTTCATCGTTGGTATAAAGCACTGTGAAATTGCGCTCGCTCTGAGGCGTCATTTGGCAGCCAACAAGCGCTGCAGCAACAATCACTGACGTGAGTAGTGGGCGTAGTGCACCTCTCAAAACCATAGTCGCATCCGTTCTCTCAGCTCTATCTTTGTGGTTTAACTTTGCTTTCTATCGCTCGACTATTTCCCAGCACGGGGTGTAATTCGAGTAGTCGATTTTCATCCGCTTCTGTTCTACAAACGAGGCCAGCAGAGCCTCCATTCTTTGCATAATCTCAGGCTCCCCGGTTATCTGGAACGGCCCGTGTTCTTTGATCTGAGCAACCCCTTGAGACTTCACATTGCCTGCAACAATCCCAGAGAATGCCTTACGCAAATTCGACGCCAGTTGCTGAGAAGGCACAGACGACTCCAATCGAAGGTCAGCCATATTCTGATGCGTAGGAATAAACGGTGCCTGCAGGTCAGAGGGAATATAGAGCTCCCAGTTGAACCCGTAAGACGCGCCAAGCGAGAGTCTATGTTTACGCTGCTCATCGACAAACTCTTTCGCTCGCCGCGCAACAGCCGCGGCATCGCCGGTAATAATTTCGTAATATTCAGCGGCCTCATCACCTAAAGTCGCGCGGACAAACGAATCGATTTCTTCAAAATAATCGCTACTAGATTCGGGCGAGGCGAGGATCAAACCGAATGGGTGTCCCGCATTACGTTCATGCATAAGGATACTTAAAATATACAGCAGTTCTTCGGCTGTTCCCGCGCCACCCGGGAAGACTACGATGCAGTGCGCTAATCGCACAAACGCTTCAAGCCGTTTTTCAATATCAGGCAAAATCACAAGTTCATTGACGATAGCGTTCGGCGCCTCTGCGGCAATAATGCCCGGCTCGGTAATGCCAATGTAGCGGCGCAACTCTAGCTGCTGTTTAGAATGACCAATAGCGGCGCCTTTCATTGGACCTTTCATGGCCCCAGGTCCGCAACCAGTAGCAATATTCAACCCCCGAAGACCGAGCTGATAACCTACCTCTTTGGTAAAATCGTATTCGTTACGACCAATAGAGTGCCCCCCCCAACAAACAACCAGGTCAGGTTTCAAATTTGGTCTCACAATATTCGCGTTACGCAAGATATCGAAAACCGCCTCTGTAACACCGCGCCTGCTGTCGAGATCATAGAGTCCGTTAAGCGCATTGTTAACATAGACCACATCTCTCAATACCGAAAACAGATGTTCTTGAATACCTCGAATCATATTGCCATCGACGAACGCCGAAATAGGGGCGTTGCGAACATCCATAATCGGTCCGCGCGACTGTGGCTTCACGTCTATTTCGAAATCGGGATAAGACTCCATAAGACTCGATACATCGTCTATTTCGTTTCCGCTATTCAGCACGGCAAGTGCGCAAAGACGAAACAAGCTTCGCACCTCTTCATTCGCAGACATGAGGCTTTGTATCTCACGATAAGAAAGTAGGTTTAGCGTTCTAACTGGGCGCAAATTCTCTCGGCTCGTTGTTTCTTGCACCGACGCTTGCTGTATTTCATCTTGCGGCATAACCTAACTCTCTCTTGGATGCGTGTTCACTCGGCATAGGCTTATGCCTTGTCGATGGATAGTTTGTGGCCCATTGCCATAGGCGACTACGGGTTTCTGATCGGCGCCGACGCTTCGGGGACAGCGGGCGAGCCGAATGCTTGCTTGAACTGAGGCTCTAAACCTTCCCACGGCCCATCTAATGTATAAGCGGCGCTCGTGAGACTGTCGACTTGATCGCCAAAAATTTGATCAAAAAGATACGCGCCGACCGCGATGGGAATATTAGCCGTCAATAAACCTAGCCAAGGAATATTGTCGCTAACCGGCAGCGTGACATACATTTCACCGATAATAGTTTCAGCAACAAGATCAACATCGCCTGTGATCTGATAGAGACTTGAAGGACCGCTTATGACGAGCCGGTCTTGAATCTGAACTAGGCCTTCGTCTAAAAGTAAATGACCGTCGATTTGTTCGAACGCAAGACCGCTGCGCAGAAGATCGTCACTGAATCGCAGTCGTCGCATAATAGCATCGAAATTAAGGATGCTGATCAATTTCAATGCGCCAGCTCCGCCGGAGCCTTGGAGAAACCTCCCTTCCTTGATATCGATCTTTATTTCACCGCTAAGATACTCCGCATCAAAAAAAGCCGGTGTGCCGGGCCATTCAAGTTGCGAGTCAAAATCACCGGCATTGCTCTCAAGACTTGGGGCATAGCCATTGGCCCGAAGCACCTCGCCAAGATCCGCTACATGTAGCCGACCACTAAATTCGCTTCGATGGTTCTCTCCGTCAAAATGCCAGTAGAACGAGGGCGCAAGCACAGGCTGCGGCAACGAATCTGCATTCGCTGCATCTGGCTCAGTCCAGTTGTCTATTCGCTCTACTGCCAACTGCTGCGCTTCAAGTTGTAGCCCCCTAAAATCGAATGCGAGCGCCGAGAAACCTGCGCCGGTAGCATCGGGTTGCAAGCGAAAGCGCCAACTTCCGTAAGGGCTGTCCCCAATGACGATTTCACGCGCACTAAAGCGCATAGCAGGAAACAATCGTGGGTCGAGTTCGGCGAGCGAATCGATCGGCGCGGCGTCTGTGGCGTTTCCGACTTCACGCTGAGGCCCAATGGTACTCGACTCGTCACCAGCTACGCGTAGCTTCTGCAGGGCAACAAGCATTTCACCCTCGGCGAAAGGCACTTCGACATGGCCTTCGAGTTCTGGGCCTGCGAGATCTACAAGCCAGTTTTTAGACTCGATATTCGGCCTAACCCTCAGCGATTGATTCGCAAAGCTTTGGCCTAAGAGACCAAACTCAGCGACAGCGATATCAACGAAACCAAGGTTGCTGGCGAATGCTTCTACGCCGTAGCTGGAGTCATCTGCCTCGCCTTGTTGAGCTGCAAGGGTTTGCAGATTTTCGGAAAATTTGGCAACAAACCCCTCCCACTGCTCGAAATCAGCTGCGGGCAAACTACCCAACACAACGAGTCCATCGTAAGGGTTTTGTTTAAGCACACTCAGCTGTGTCGGTGACTCGCCTAGAAACACTAAGCCTTGGGTCAGCGTTTCGTCATTAAACGAAAGGTCGAACGCTAATCGCTTGCCCACCTTCCCTCTATGCCATTGTCCACTTTCGCCAAAGCCAAGGCTTAGATCGAAGTCGATCGCATCAGTTGCCTCTTTTGTCAGCGGGTCAGGCCCTACGATCGCAACCCCCTCTAAGGTACTCTGAACTGTCAGCGTAGTTGGGTACAAACTCTCACTACCCTGCTCAATAGACAAAAGGCCTTGGTACTCTAAAACGCCCTCGGCCTGTTGCAGCATTGCGTCGACAAGCGGACTGGTCAACGCCAAATCGGTCAACTGCTCTGGCGCAACGCTGCCGTTCGCGGCAAGCGTAATCGTCTCAATAACACGATCAGCTTGAACCGAACCTAACTGCATTGCGAGCGGACTGTCGAATATCTCCCCTCGCAATGCGTCGCTATCGAGGCCCGTTCGGGTATCGAATACCACGCGACCCGAAAGCCCCGACACGTTGAGACCATAGTCGAGCAGAGCCAATTTGTTTTCATCAATTGAAAGCTCGGTGCGCACATCGACTCCCGTACCCGCGCCGAGAAGCATTTCAACATCGATCGCCACCTCGGCGTCACCTTCTGCGCGCCAGTTGCTCACGGTGGTTGTGAGCCCCTCTGGCAGCGGAGAGGCAATCAAAAAGTCGATAGCCTGCTGCGTAAGACCCGCAGCGCCGCCTTCGACAACGAGCTTGTTACGGAGTTCGCCGTCTTCGTCGATGTCGGGTCTTACCGAGCCTTTAGCCCCGCTCAGCTGCAAGCCATGGCTTTGCCCAGCCGTCACAACGACATCGATCAAATTGTCGGCGGTTGCGACGAATGCCTCTACCTCTTCGATAACAGGCCAGCCGTCAGCGTAGCGAATGGTCCCGTCACGCAGTCTGTAAAAACTTTGGAATGTTTTTGTCGCAGGATCTGCTCCGGGTAGCGTTGAGCCGCGAAATATTGCGCCGCTGTCGAAGAATGTGCCGCCGAGTGCGGCTCCTCCCACCCAAGACATTGTCGTTTTAAGGCCCGACTCGATTCTAGGGCCGTCTGGCAAATAATAGTAACGATCGTCGGCACTCATCTGCTCGACACCGATAAGCAGCTCAATGGTCGACTCAGGAACGCCCTCTAATGGCCTCACCAAATGTGAAGAAAACTGCACACGGCCCTTGGTGCTTTCCGATTCAGCGACCACCGTGTTGCTCGACAGTCGTAAGTCGAGTCCTGCATTAAACAGCGAGAGGAAGTCGATACGTCCATTTACGTAGTCGTATGACCAATCGCGGGTGTAAATATTCGGCAGGTTCATTTGCAAAGACGGCGTATCGATTTCGGCAAAGCCGCTCGCACTTTGCGTCTCAACGTCATACTCGATTTCGAGATAACCTGTGACGCCATCTAACATCGGAATCGCACCGAGAGAGTCGACAGCACCCCCTTCGGTATTTGCCCGTAGCGAGAGTTTTTGAATCGGCCCAGATAGCGCCTCTAACGGCGAAGCGGCCTTTTCTTGGCCAGTAAGCGTTACACTGAGATTGCTGAGCAGCCCGCGCGGAGACAATGTGTTCATCGTAGCCAGTTGAGACTGTGTCAGAGGGATAAACCCCGCATTGGCCATCCGCTGAGTAAGGCTAAGAATTCGGGCAAGGTCTAAAGAATCAGCCCTTAGTTCGAGCTCACCGTCTTGACGAAGCACAAACCCAGCAGAGAATGCACCCCATTCCTCACCATCCCATTTTCCTTGATTCGCCTGGATCACAAATTCGAATCGCGGGCCCAAGCCACCCGCCTGAACCGATTCGTCAGACTGCCGAATTGTCGCGACGCTGCGGAAGCTCGACAGCTCGGTTGTCTGGGCCTCCCTAGCCGAAGGCCTCTGCAATTCTAAAGACTCTATATCGAGTGTTGCCGTCGCTTCCACTAACTGTCCATTCGACAGTTCAAGCCAAATCTCCCCTCCGGCATTAAGCGTGGTAACCCCGGCAAGTGCAGGCTGGATTGATACCGGCAGGAGCGAATCCAAAAGCGGGAGATAATCACCACTGGGAATGTTGGCATAGGCATAGGCCGATGCGTCTGCAAGAGTCGCGCCTGTCCCCTCGTAAGAAAATTGAAGAGGCTGACGCACACCATCAATTCGCGCATCAAAAAGAAACACATGATCGCTGTCCCGATTTTGAATACGAGCATCGATCACATCGACCACCACTGGCGCGCCCGTGTTCGGCTCAAGGCGCAGCGCAACGTCGCTTAACTGCAAATAAGAAACACCCAGAAGAATCGAGTAAAGGTCATCCATGTCTACCCGCTGCGGGGTCGTGCCGCTGACTCCTCGCAGCTGCCACACACCGCTTGGCGATTGCCTTAGCGCAACGTCTAAATCGGCGACTTCAAACTCCTCTAACACCCAGCGACGCTGCCAGAGACTCGCCAGAACATCCAATGTGAGCATCGCTCTATCGAACACCAAGCCGCCCGACTCGGTTGCCGTGCCAATCTGAGCTTCGGTCACGAGCAGGCTTAAACCGCTCACTTGAATAGTCGGATTGAACCCAGAAAAACTCCCTGTGAGAGACGCGATGTTCACGGGCAATCCTGTCAATTCGAACACTTTTTCTTCGACAAATTGCGTGTAGTCTGCAACTGCTGGCATGAACTGTCGCCCGGCACTGACGTACGCGGCAAGCGCGACAATGCCCACGATCAACAGCCGTCTTAGCAACCTACCTATGCCAAACACTACGTTAAAAAACACTCCGCCTCTCTTTGCTACTCGTTCGGGCTAAGAATCACTCCATAGTCGGTCGATCAACTCAATCTCAATCTGCTCACGAGCGAGTTCAGGCTTTGCAACGAACTCCAGTCGAGCATCTAACAATCGCTCCAAGGCGTGAGACTCGCCGCGCAAGGCGTCGATTATTTCGACTCGCGCTTTAACCCTAAGCCCTTTCCCTTGCGCCGCGAGGGCAAAAATTCGTCTGTGGGCATCTGCTACTATAAAGTCTATCGAGGCAACATGACCGTCGCCTGAACATTCTTCACACGGCGCTCTCAGCACTCGTTGCAAGCTTTCTCTCACACGCTTGCGAGTCATTTCAATCAAACCGAACTGCGAGAACCCTCCAACAGCTGAATGCGCACCATCTCTAGCAAGGGCATCGACCAGCGCCTGCCTCACCCGAATGCGGTGCTCCTCACAGTGCATATCGATAAAATCTATTACAATAATTCCGCCTAAATTACGCAGCCTCAATTGAGTAGCGATCGCGACCGCCGCTTCGAGATTGGTCTCGAGTATCGTTGATTCCTGATCACGCGCCCCAACGAAAGAGCCCGTGTTGACATCGATAGTTACCATCGATTCGGTTTGCTCAATCACGAGATCGCCCCCATTGGGTAAGCGTACTTTCTTTTCTAACGCGTCTGCTATTTGTTGTTCTATTGAGACTCCGTTACCCCCGTTAAGTTCGAACAGCGGCGGTTGTTGCTCCACTCGTTTCAGCAGCGTTGTTGCTTCGGGAATGTAGTCTGAGAGAAAAGTATTCAGCCTATCGAATGCCTCGGCGTCATCGACAAGGATGCGCGTAACATGTAGATCGAAAAGATCGCGCATAGACCGCACGTAAATCGGTTCTTCCGAGTAAACGCATCTCACCTCATTGGGTCGCTGCAATCTACTCTTTAACTTTACCCACAGCCTGTGGAGATGGCCAAGGTCTTCTATGAATTCTCCCTGTGTCGCACCTTCCGCCACAGTCCTAACGATAAATCCGCGTGACTCTTTCCAATCGGATTCTATCAAGCTGTCTCGCAGCAACGCTTCGAGCCTCACGCGTTCTTTCTGATCGGCAATTCGCTGTGACACACCTATATGCAAACTGCGTGGTAATAGAACCAGGTGTCTAGCAGCGAGAGTAAGATGATTGCTTAACCTTGGGCCTTTGCCTGCGATGCCATCCTTCATAACTTGCACGGTAAGAAATTGGCCTTCGCGCAGAAGCTCGCCTATTCGCGCTGGTTTGTCTCGCCGCACTTCGAGACCCTGTGCGTCCAGCTCACTAATGTCTGATGCGTGAATAAACCCTGCTCGCTCTAGCCCAATGTCGACGAACGCCGCTTCCATACCGGGCATAACACGCAACACTTTACCCTGAAATATATCGCCTACATGGCTGCGCGAACGATGACGCTCGAGCATCAGTTCCTTAAGGACACCCAGTTCTACGAGCGCAACGCGAGTCTCAGCCGGCATGACGTTAATCAGTAACTCGCTCATTGTCGCTCATCCCCTAATTCGGGAAGGGAGTCGAGTCCTGCTTGCTTCAGTAAGGCTGCGGTTTCGTATAACGGCAATCCCATCACCCCACTGTAGCTGCCTTCGATCGAGCGAATAAACGCCGCCGCAATACCTTGTATAGCGTAACCGCCTGCTTTTCCGCGAGGCTCTCCGCTGCGCCAGTAGCGCTTTGCCTCGGTGCGACTAATTTCACCGAAAGTCACCCGCGTGAGTGACACGGCTAAACCGATTGTCGAGGCCACGCCGGCCTCGGCCGACGCAAGCACACAAACTGCACTTCTGACTTCGTGCGTTCTCTTGGCCAAGCGCAGCAAGAAACTCTCAGCTTCCTCTGCCGATTCAGGTTTAGCTAACACGGCATCGTCGAGCGAAACCACGGTATCGGCCGCAATCAAAACCCCAGGCTGGGAGAGCAATAGGCTGCGCCCAGACTGAGCTTTCTCCTCCGCCATGCGGCCTACATATTGCTCGGGGGACTCAGCCTCATGACGAGTTTCATCGATGTCCTGCGGGCAGATCTCACACTCAAAACCAAGTTGTGCAAGCAGCTGTGCGCGTCGGGGCGATGCGGATGCCAAAATTAACCATGAGGATTTCATCAATTGTTTATGAACCCGCGCCTGAGACTGCGCAGCAAAGAAAATAAAGCAGGCCAAATCGCTGCGCTCGAAAAAGCCGCAAGCAAATACATCGAATCGACAGGCTCGATCTGACCACTTATCACTCGCAGCCAATGACTTAAGCCAAGCGCGACAAGCGCTAAAATAAAGAGCAAGCCGCTCTGTTGGATAGGGTTATACATTCGGAGACGCTGGTGGAGGCTTAGCGTGACATACGCAACAATGAGTAGAATTAACGCGTTAAGGCCGAGCATAGTCCCTTCCAAGACGTCAAATAGAAGTCCTGCCGCCCAGGCGAAGCCAAGCCCTACTCGATAAGGCAATGCCATAGTCCAATAAAAGACAACCATCAGCACCCACTGTGGCCGCCAATTCATCGCCCAGTCAGGAAGAGGAACGATCGCCAACAAATAGGCTAAAAACAGGCTAATGATGACAACCCAATAGGTATAGCTCCTCGACTTCACTGCTGCACCTCGCTTGATGGCGCTTCAGCATCAGGCACAGGCATTTCATCAACGCTCGGTGGTATCAGGAGCATCACGTGTCGCGTGCTATTAATTTCGGCGCGAGGGCGCGCTTTAATAACCGCAAAGTCTTGTCCAGGATCGTTGTTCACGCTGATGACATCGGCAACGGGAAAATTCTTCGGAAAGATTTGCCCCATTCCTGAACTCACGAGTAGATCACCGGCGCGAACATCTTGGGTCTGAGTCACAAATTCGAGCTCCAGCTCATCAGCTGCACCCCTCACGCCACGGGCGAGCGCGCGCTCACCGTTTCTGTTTACCTCGACAGGCGTTACGTGGAGTGGATCGGACACTAGCAACACCCAGCTACTTCTTGGCATGACTTCCAGCACCTGGCCCATGAGTCCATCGACGGAGAGCATCGCTTGACCAACAAAAACGCCCTGCAGCGCACCTCGATTAATGAGGACTCGCTTGCTTGCTCGATCGGGTGACCTGTTCACTATTTCTGCCGCCAAGACTTCGCCTTCAACGTCACGGACAGCTTCACTCAACGCACGAAGGCGGCTATTTTCACTTGCCAAACTAGCTAAGACTTGCAGTTCTCGCCGCGCTAAAAGCAGCTCATTATTCAGACGCTCATTCTCCGCAAGTAGGTCGCTATGCGAGACGAAAACATCGTCGAAGAGTTCAGAGATACGCGCCGGCATGTCGGCAACCCAGTAAACAGGCGTTGCTGTATAGGAAAGGAAAAATCGAACAGAATGGAGATAATCGAATCTGCTGTCAGCAAACATGAGGCATAGCGACAAGAAGGCGAGCGCCAACGCTCGGTATTCGAGTGCTACCCCCTTAATAAACAGAGCCTTATCGATGACACAACCCTCTTTCCAGTGGCCGATCTATGACAGTAGAAAACGCCCTTTGAGGACTGCCTTCTTAGGAGAAGATAGTATCGTAAGCGAGGCGCGGAAAGAAGGAATGACCGTAACCCTGTTAGTTACCGCTTGTTGATTAACACCGGGCAGGGGTTCGCTGCGCCTGAGTAGCGTGAGAGTTAGGCCAACACTCTTACTAGGCCGCATCACACGGCCAAGCCTTATGCGATCACTCCATCGAGAGTAGATCTATATCGTAGGCATCCATCAATTCCATCGCCTTACCCCCGCCTCGAGCGACGCAGGAGAGGGGATCTTCTGCAATGATGACCGGAAGCCCAGTCTCATTGCTGAGCAATTTGTCTAGGGCACGCAGCAGCGCCCCGCCGCCGGTTAACACAATACCGCTTTCGGCAATATCAGAGGCAAGTTCGGGAGGCGACTGCTCAAGGGCACTTTTAACCCCCTGAACAATCGCTGAAAGAGGCTCCTGTAACGCCTCAAGAATTTCCTCGCTGCTAAGCGTGAAGCTACGTGGCACGCCCTCTGCCAAATTACGTCCGCGCACGTCGATTTCGCGCTGTTCGCCGTTTTCGGGAGGATAAGCACAGCCGATTTCTTTTTTAACACGCTCGGCGGTAGCATCGCCGATAAGGCTGCCGTAATTACGGCGCACATGGGTAACAATTGCTTCGTCGAAGCGGTCGCCGCCGACACGAACTGATTCGGAATAAACAACGCCGTTGAGAGAGATTATCGCGATCTCGGTGGTACCACCGCCGATATCTACGACCATCGACCCGCTCGCCTGCTCGACAGGCAACCCAGCGCCAATCGCGGCAGCCATCGGCTCCTCGATCAGGCGGACGTCTCGAGCGCCTGCGCTAGCGACAGATTCACGAATCGCGCGACGCTCGACCTGAGTCGATTTACACGGCACGCAAACCAATACGCGGGGACTAGGGGGAAAAAAGCTGTTTTCATGCACTTTGTTGATAAAATGCTGCAACATCTTCTCAGTGACCTGAAAATCGGCGATCACGCCATCTTTTAACGGGCGGATTGCCATGATATTACCGGGTGTTCGCCCTAGCATTCTCTTGGCATCGGCGCCAACAGCTGCCACCGACTTTTGTCCGTTATGAGTACGTATTGCAACGACCGAAGGCTCATTAAGAACGATGCCTTGGTCGCGAACGTAGATAAGCGTATTGGCCGTGCCGAGATCTATCGACAGGTCGTTGGAGAACAGTCCCCTTATTCTTTTAAACATGCGTGGCTTTCAACCTCGGTAGCACTGAATCCAGTACCTTTTTTAATTCTTCGATAGCTGCTGGAAGGCGTCGAGAAACAGACTCGGCAAGGCGAGTAATTGACGCTCTGCCGCCTTTTTGCCGCTGACAATTCCTGTAATACAGGCGCAATTTCTTGTACACTTATTCGCCAAGCGAACAAAGAATGAACGTAACGTATGCGCACTCTAGCAACGGCTTGGTGTGAGAGCAAGCGCTAAGGCACGAGTTGACTTAACAAAATACGTTGGCAATTTTACCGACCTTTTTAAAGCGCAATTCAGGCACCATTCACCTCGCCTGCCCCAATACCGAAGGAATAGCACAATGGCACTAACTAAGACCGAGGTCGAGAAGATCGCCCACCTCGCCCGCCTACATATCAGCGACACCGAAGCCGAAGAAGTGGCCAAGGGCGTTAGCGACATTCTGGGTTTGATCGACAAAATGCAGTCGATCGATACGGACAATGTCGAACCGCTCGCTCATCCTTTCGATGCCGTGCAAAAGCTCAGGCCCGACGCTGTTACCGAGACCGACCGCCGCGACGAACTGCAGAAGCTCGCCCCTCAGAGTCAAGACGGCCTCTTTTTGGTGCCCAAAGTAATCGAGTAATCGGCATGAAGGCCACTTGCACGCTCAAGCGATGCGGTGCCTAACAATGGCGAGTGAAGCCAAATACCGCGCAGCGCGGGCGTTAGATCAAAGACAGGATTGCCCAATGATAGAAAAAACAGTCGCCGAACTTAGCGCAGCCCTTGCGGCTGGCGAGACGACAAGCGTAGCCCTCACCCAAGCCTACCTCGATCAGATCGCAGCTCACAATGAAACGCTCAATGCCTATATAACCGTGTGCGCAGACAGCGCTCTAGCACAGGCCCGCGCGGCGGACGAGGCGCGCGCAGCGGGGTCGACCGCGCCGCTCCTTGGCATCCCTATCGCGCACAAAGATCTTTTCTGTACCGAAGGCGTTAAGACAACAAGCGGCTCAAAAATTCTGCATAATTTTATCTCGCCTTACGACGCGACAGTTGTGGAACGCATGCAGGCTGCAGGCGCGGTGATGCTCGGCAAAACCAATATGGACGAGTTTGCAATGGGCTCCTCTAACGAATCGAGCTACTACGGTGCTGCACGCAACCCTTGGAATTTGGACCGAGTACCCGGCGGCTCGTCAGGCGGCTCGGCTGCGGCGGTAGCAGCAGACCTGTGCGCCATGGCAACAGGCACAGACACCGGCGGCTCCATTCGGCAGCCGGCGGCATTTTGCGGTATTACCGGGTTAAAACCGAGTTACGGACGCGTATCGCGCTGGGGCATGATCGCCTACGCATCAAGCCTCGACCAGGCCGGCCCACTGTGTAAAACAGCCGAAGATGCGGCCATTCTTCTTAACGTGATGGCGGGTGTCGACGACAAAGACTCGACCAGTATCGACCTGCCCACAGAAGATTTTAGCGCGGCGCTTAACGACTCGCTCGAAGGGCTGCGCATTGGTTTGCCCAAACAACATTTCGCCGAAGGATTAAACCCCGCGATCGATCGTGCCATTCGCAGCGCCGTCGCCGAACTCGAAAAGCTCGGCGCGGTGGTAAAAGAGATAGACCTGCCCAACAGCGACCTCGCGATTTCCGCGTATTATGTTATCGCGCCAGCCGAGGCTTCTGCCAACCTCTCTCGCTTCGATGGTGTGCGCTACGGCTACCGCTGCGAGAATCCGGTCGACCTCGAAGACATGTATAAAAGAAGCCGCAGCGAAGGCTTTGGTGAGGAAGTTAAGCGCCGCATCATGATAGGCACCTACGCACTGTCGGCAGGTTTTTACGATGCGTATTATCGTAAGGCGCAGAAGATTCGTCGTCTCGTGAAAGAAGACTATGCCCGCGCCTTCGAAGAAGTCGACGTCATTATCGGCCCTACCACACCAAGCCCTGCCTTCGAACTAGACTCGATGAAAGACTCGGTGACGATGTATCTCGAAGACATTTACACCATCGCGCTTAATCTTGCCGGCCTACCGGGCATGTCTGTCCCCGCAGGTTTCGTCGACGGTTTACCGATTGGCATGCAAATCGTGGCCAAAGACTATGCCGAAGCAAAACTATTGAATGTCGCGCATCAGTTTCAGCAAGTCACCGACTGGCATAAACAAAAACCTGCGCTGTCCACCGCAGCAAAAACCAAGGAGGCCTAGCATGCAATACGAAACAGTCATTGGCCTAGAGGTACATGTGCAGCTCTCGACAGAGTCGAAACTTTTTTCGGGTTCGGCAACGAAGTTTGGCGCTGAGCCAAACACACAGGCAAACATTTTCGACCTAGCAATGCCGGGCACACTTCCCGTTCTAAACGGGAAGGCAGTCGCGATGGCGGTCAAGTTTGGCGTCGCTATCGGCGCTGAAATAGGCAAACACTCCGTTTTCGATCGTAAAAACTATTTTTATCCAGACCTGCCCAAAGGCTACCAAGTAAGCCAACTAGACTACCCAACCGTGGGCAAGGGCACGCTTACCGTCACACTCGACGACGGCAGCGAAAAAGTGATTGGCGTGACGCGCGCGCACATGGAAGAGGACGCAGGAAAATCTCTTCATGAAGACTATCAAGGCATGACGGGAATCGACCTCAACCGCGCCGGTACGCCGCTGCTCGAAATAGTCTCAGAACCAGACCTACGCAGCGCGAAAGAAGCGGTTGCCTATTTGAAAAAACTGCACTCGATCATCCGCTACCTCGACATTTCTGATGCCATCATGGCCCAAGGCTCAATGCGCTGTGACGCTAACGTCTCGATCAGACCCGTTGGCCAAGAAGAGTTCGGCACGCGCACCGAAATTAAGAACATTAACTCGTTCAAGTTTGTCGAAAGAGCGATTAACTATGAGGTTCAGCGGCAGAAGGACGTGCTCGAAGACGGCGGTCGCATCGTGCAGGAAACGAGACTCTACGACGCAGATAAAGATGAAACTCGCTCGATGCGCAGCAAAGAAGTAGCCAATGATTATCGCTACTTTCCCGAACCAGACCTGCTGCCGATTGTAATCGACGACGCGTATATCGAAGCCATTCGTGCCACGCTGCCAGAATTACCAGACACGCGCGGCGCACGCTTTGTGTCCGAATACGGGCTTAGTGAATACGATGCTGGCGTGCTTGTGGCAACGCGCGAGATGGCTGACTATTTCGAAACGACCGCCAAACTAAGCGGTGATGCTAAGCTCGCTGCCAACTGGGTAAGCCAAGATTTACAGGCGCTTCTCAACAAGCACGGCTGGGAACTCGACGAGTCTCCCATTCAAGCTGAGCGTCTGGCGATGCTGATTCAGCGCATCAAAGACAACACAATATCCGGCAAAATTGCTAAAACCGTGTTCGACGCAATGCTCGATGACAGCAGCAATGTCGACGCGATTATCGAAGCGAAGGGACTTAAACAAGTCACTGACAGCGGCGCACTCGAAAGCCTCGTCGACAAGGTGATCGCAGAAAACCCCGACCAAGCGCAGCAATACCGTGACGGCAAGGTTCAGGTTATCGGTTTCTTGGTCGGTCAGTGCATGCAGTTGTCGAAGGGCAAGGCGAATCCTGCACAGGTAAACGAAATCTTGCGCGGAAAACTTAGCTAGCGAGATGCGGTGAAAGAGCAGCAACACAGCAAACAATAGGCACAAGAGCAATACTGACTATGAGTAGCGATAAGAAGCGCGGCGCTGAACGCACGCAAAAAGCCGTAAGAGACGAAGACTGGTCTGATGAAAGACTGATTGGTTTTCTGGCGTTGTTACCGCCCGATGATTTGCCTGCAGACTATAATTGCCTGCTTCGCGCTTATCGCGGCATGACTGCTGACTTATTCGCGCGGTTCGTTCGGCTGTATGTCGACCGCGGCCATGATATCAACGTTACGCTGTCTAACGGATCAACCTTTTTAGACCACGTTGCACGGCACCGAAAGTCGGGCGATTACGCGCAGGCGCTGATTGACTGCGGCGCACATGCCCACACCTCTTTGGCCGTGCAGGCCTAACGCCTAGAGCAGACGCGCGGGGTTAACGACCGCGCGGACTGCGCGAGCCGCTGCCGCCGCTAGGGCGAGAACCACCGGTACGGGGACCGTCTTTCGCTTTAAATTTGGTCTCGCGCTCATACTTGGGCGCTTTCACCAGAAGCCTCTCTTCGGGGTGTGTACACTCAAGCTTCATGCCTAGCTGCTCTTCGATATCGGGCAGTAAGAATGAATCTTCTTCGCACGCGAAGCTGATCGAAGTACCGATGGCGCCTGCACGACCCGTGCGGCCGATACGGTGAACGTAATCTTCGGGCTCTTCGGGGAGCGTGTAATTAATCACATGCGTGACGTCATCGATATGAAGTCCGCGACCGGCAACATCGGTGGCGACAAGCACCTGCAATTTGCCTTCTTTGAAATTATCGAGCGTACGAATGCGCTGATTCTGCGCCACTTCACCCGACAGCATGCCGACGCTAATGCCATTGCGATGCAGATTGTCTGCAAGCTTGCGCACTTGATCACGACGATTGCTAAACACCATGATGCGCTCGGCCTTCGGCTCGTTGATGAGGTTATACAATAAATTGTATTTGTCGGCTGTGGTGACCAAGTAGACGATTTGATCAACGGCATCGGCAGCAACCCGCTCGGGCGCCACCTCGACCATAATTGGATCCATTGCCCAGCGACTAGACAGCTCGACGATTTCAGATGTGTAAGTCGCGCTAAACAGGAGCGTTTGACGGCAATCTTTGCGAGGAGTTCGCGCAACAATTTGACGCACCTGCGGAATAAAGCCCATGTCGAGCATACGATCGGCTTCGTCTAACACCATGAGTTCGATCGTGCCGAGATGCAGATTGCCATTGCTCACAAAATCAAGAAGGCGACCCGGCGTAGCGACAACAATATCAACCGGCCTTGCGTCGAGTGCGCGCGTTTGCTTCTGATAATCTTCGCCACCGACCAATGTGACCGTATGCAGACCGCTGTACTTATTGAGGAGGTCGGCGTCACTAGCAATTTGAATTGCCAACTCACGAGTTGGAGCAACAATTAGCGCGCGGGGTTCGGCGCGATAGCGTTTCTCTTGAATGGGATTGCTCAACAGGTCATTGATAATGGTAATCAGGAACGCCGCTGTCTTTCCGGTGCCGGTCTGCGCCTTGCCTGTCACATCGTGACCTTGCAACGTGTGCACGAGGCTTTGTGCCTGAATCGGCGTACAGAATTCGAAACCAAGTTTGTCAATTGCCTCGCGCAAAGGCTTCTGCAGATCAAATGTATCGAATGACACCTTTGGCGCTTCCACTACCTCGGATGGACTATTTTCGGCGAGTTCCCGGGCGATAGTCGACTCAGAGTCGACTTGCTCTTCAGAGGCGTCGAGCGCGTCGCTTTGCACAGCATTCAGCTCGCTTACTTCGTCCTGCGCCTCTAGCGTCGACTCATTGTGATCGGTTAGTGACTGCATAGTTATCCGGTATTCCAATAGTAAAAAGTGTGAAAACAGACTGCTCGGTTAAACAAGGGGTTGGCAATACTGCACAAACGCGGGGTTGGGACGCTGACACATGACGCGTACGAGCGGCCTAAATCTCAGGGCGACCGCATGATAGCCCTATGCAGGGCTTACTTCAATCGTGCCGCAAGCCAGGCAATTCGGGTCGCGCGGCAATTTCATCTCACGCCATTGCATGCTTGACGCATCGAAGAGTAGCAACCTGCCAACGAGGGTATCGCCAAACTGCGCGATCAGTTTGAGTGCTTCGAGTGCTTGCATCGACCCTATTATGCCCACCACTGGCGCAAGCACCCCATTGTCCGCGCAGGTGAGATCGCCGCCCTCACCGCCTTTGTAGAGACATTCGTAACAGGGACTGTCGCTCTGGCGACTGTCGAACACTGCAATCTGGCCTTCTAGGCGAATGGCGGCTCCAGAGACCAGCGGAACCTTGGCCGCGAGGCAGGCGCGATTAATAGCGAACCGTGTTTCGACATTGTCAGTCGCATCCAACACTACATCCGCAGAGCTGACTAATTCGCCTAGCTCCGCAGCACCCACGCGCCGGTTAAGTGCAACGACCTCAACATCAGAGTTGATTGCCCGCAGCGTCGCCGCCGCAGAATCCACCTTGTTTGCACCGAGATCGGATTCGGCATGTGCAAGTTGCCTCTGCAGATTGCTTAACTCGACAGTGTCGTTATCGACTAAGGTGAGCTTACCTACTCCCGCTGCGGCTAAATACATCGAAGCAGGCGAGCCAAGACCGCCGGCACCGATGATCAGTACGTGAGAATCGAGGAGTGCCTGCTGGCCTGCGATATCCACCTGCGGCAGCATAATCTGCCGGCTGTATCTTAGGAGCTGATCGTCTTTCATTGTCTTTAGTTCCGTGAATCGCGGCTGTGCCAGATTGCTGTTTTATACCCCGAGCCTGCCGCGCGTGACCCGGTCCCGACCGGCAATATCGGGCAAGCATTCAACTGCAACGAAGCCTGCCGCGAGCAGCGCGCTTGCTACCTGCTCGCGCTGGTCGAAGCCGTGTTCGAACAGTAACCATCCGCCCTGTTTTAGCATCTGTGTGCTTTGCCTCACAATCGTGTGGATCGCAGCAAGCCCAAATTCTTCGCAGCTCAGTGCGAGCGCAGGCTCATGCACTAGATCGCCTTCGGTGAGATGCGGATCGCCCGGCGCGATATAGGGCGGATTCGACACAATAATATCGACAAGATCCGCCGAGTGGGCATGCCACTGACTGGCAATATCGGCGCACACCTCGTTGCTCAGCCACGAGCCTTGCACGAAATCAAGGTTTTCGCCCGCAAGTCGGCTGCCGTTTTCTTGCGCGACCAAAAGTGCCTCAGGGCTGAGCTCTACACCGATAACGCGATATCGCTCGGCGGCTCTTGCCAGCGCGATGGCGATGGCGCCACTACCCGTACCGAGGTCAAGCAAATGCTGCACGCCCTCGCGGCCAGCGGCTATTTCTAACGCCGTCTCAACCAGTAATTCGGTTTCGTGGCGTGGGATAAGCACCGCCGGAGAGACAACAAGTTCAAAGTCCCAAAATTCTCTTACACCAAGAATATAGGCAAGTGGCTCGCCTTCTAAGCGGCGCTTCAGAGTCTGCTCGAACGTGGCCAGAACAGCCGGTTCAAGCTCGCGCGCGGGCCATGTGAGCAAACTCGCGCGCGTGCAACCGGCGGCATTCATGAGGAGCAACTCGGTCTCGAAGCGAAGCGACGCTAACGCGTCATCGCTTAAGGCTGCGCCCGCGGTCGCGTGTGCAAGGGCTTGTGCGATAGTTACCATAGAGTTGCCCGTGCGCCATGTCGACTTACGCCCAATTTAGTCTTCGCCAGAGAGCCCTGCGAGCAAATCGGCCTGGTATTCGTTGATCAGCGGCTGAACAACTGCGCTAAGTTCGCCGTTCATAATCTCGGCAAGGTTGTAGAGTGTCAGTTTAATGCGGTGATCGGTTACCCTGCCCTGCGGGTAATTATAGGTGCGAATCTTCTCTGAACGGTCGCCACTGCCAACGAGCTTGCGACGATTATCTGATTCTTCCTGATGCTGTGCAGACGTCGCTGCATCCATTAATTTCGCCTGTAAAAGGGACATAGCCCGCGCACGATTCTTATGCTGCGAACGTTCATCTTGGCATTCGACTACTACCCCGCTCGGGATATGTGTCAGGCGAATGGCCGAGTCGGTTTTATTGACGTGCTGGCCGCCTGCGCCACTCGCGCGAAACGTGTCGACACGAAGGTCGGTCTTGTTGATCTCGATTTCTTCGATGCCTTCCATTTCGGGCATGATGGCAACGGTGCAGGCAGAGGTATGGATTCGGCCCTGCGTCTCGGTCTCGGGCACACGCTGCACGCGGTGCGCCCCAGACTCAAACTTTAGCTTTTCGTAGACGTTCTTACCTTCGATGCGCACAACTAATTCTTTGTAACCCCCGTGCTCACCATGGCGTTCGGTAATCATTTCCATGCGCCAGCCTTGCAGTTCGCTGTAGCGGGAATACATTCGAAAAAGGTCGCCTGAAAAAATCGCCGCCTCGTCACCGCCTGTGCCTGCACGCACTTCTAAAAAGACGTTACAACTGTCTTTTTCGTCTTTGGGCAGGAGTAACGTTTGCAGCGCTAAATCTAACTCTGCGATGAGCGCCTCGTTATCGGCGGCTTCTTCTGCCGCCATTTCTTTGATCTCCGGGTCGCTATCTTTTTGCATTTCCCGCGCCTGCTCAAGGTCTCCCTCGGCGCCAACATAGCGATCGAATGTCTGTACCAGCTCCTCCAGTTCGGCATATTCTTTTGAGAGGTCACGAAACCGGTTCTGATCGGATATAACCTCGGCGTCGCTCAGCAAAGCCTCTAATTCGCCAAAGCGATCCTTGAGGTTGTCGAGCTTATGCCGTATCGAATCTTTCATTTTCTTGGTTTTCCTGCGGCATCATGCTGCCGCGCTTCAGAGTATTTTGCATCGGGTGTTAAGGGCGTTCGCTGATACTTTGCACGCATCAGTCTGCGTCGGATTCCAGTTCATAGAGTTCGCGGATCAGCAGGAGAAACTCATCCCGCCCCTCTGCACTCGCTTTTTTCATCTGCACGCTCGGCGAATGAATAAGTTTGTTTGTGAGGCCGCGCGCTAACGCATTAAGCACAGCCTCTGGCGCTTCGCCTTTTTCGAGAGACTTAAGCGCCCGCTGCAATTCACTCTCGCGAATCGTATCGGCGCTCTCACGAAAGGCGCGCAGCGTTGCCACAGCGTTAAGCGCTCGCTGCTGCTTGAGATGCTCGCGAACGCCCGCCTCTATTATGTCTTTTGCCTCGGCAGCCGCTTCTTCGCGCGACTTAACCCCATCTTCGATCACCTCAGCGATGTCATCGATACTGTACAGATAGGCATCGGGTATCTCACCAACCTCGGCTTCGATATCCCGCGGCACAGCCAAATCAACCAAAAGCATGGGTTTGTGCTTACGCTTCTTAAGCGCGCTCTCGACAGTGCCTTTGCCGAGCAAGGGTAATTGGCTGTTGGTCGATGAGACAACAATATCGGCGTCTATTAAGCGCTCCGGAATATCCGACAGCAGCACTCCGTGTCCACCGAACTTGCCTGCAATGTCGAGCGCGTTATCGAGCGTGCGGTTGGCAACCACAATATTGCGCACACCGCGGTTGTAAAGATGAGTAACGACCAACTCGATCGTCTTACCGGCGCCGATGAGCAAAACATTGAGACTCGCAAGGTCTGAGAATATTCGTTCCGACAGCGTTACTGCGGCATAGGCGACGGAGACAGGGTTCTGGCCGATCGCAGTTTCGGTGCGCACCTGTTTGGCGATCGAAAACGAATCTTGAAACACTCGGCCCAGCGCAGGACCCACCGCATCGAATTCTTTTGAGACAGCGAACGCCGACTTAATCTGACCAAGGATCTGCGGCTCGCCCAGCACCATCGAGTCTAGCCCGCACGACACCTTCATCAGGTGCCTCACGACTTCGGCGTCCTCGAAGGCATAGCTGCTTTTATCCAGCTCGTCTCTTTGCAGGCCATGAAACCCTGCGAGCCACTCGATAACTCGCTCACTTTGCGGCGTGGCGGTTTCGCAGCCGAGATAGAGCTCGGTGCGATTACAGGTCGAGACGATCACCGCCTCGTTAATCGACTCGATCTGGCACAGCTCAGCGAGCGCGCGCTCAACCACCTCTGGCGGGAAGGCAACCTTCTCGCGCAGGGCGATAGTCGCCGTCGTGTGATTAATCCCGATTAATATCAGTGCCATCGATTTAGTGTGCGCCTAGCTAATTTTACATCGTGACATGCTGACCTGCGACATGGCGTGACGTCGTACTGCATAAGGTTCTCGCGCTGCCGGCTGGGGCAACAACTCAGACAATCGGGTATGGTACTAAATTACCTAGTAACTGCCCATTAGAGAACGCACCCAACTGCCATGAATTGGTAACTAGGGCGACGCAGCGCTGGCATCACCTGAGTGCGGAACATCGCATAGCCTAATCGGGCTAGTATACGCGCTACCGCTGGCGCTATGATGGAGAAACTGTGAATCAACCCCGTATTAGGCGTTCCTCGATGATTTTCCCCCGAAAACAGCTACTTGCTGAGAAAGCACGCGCAACCGAAACTTTTCGCCTCGCGACACTTGCCTTTTTTGCAGTCATGGCCAGCTGCACTTCGCTGCCGGAGCCAGACAGAACGGCTCAGCCTGAGTCATCACTGCCCGAACTGATCTCCGAGCCTGCCTCTGAGGCGGGGCCCAACCAAGAGTACGGCGCATTTACCGAAGAGCAACTTTACCGCGCGATAGTAGGCGAACTAGAAGTTAACTCGGGCGACATCGCCGCTGCAGGTGATAGCTATCTAGACCTTGCGCTTGGGACGAAAGACCTAGGCGTCATCCTTCGCGCAGTGCAATTCGCCTCAATCGCTAATGATTCTAATGCATTACTCCAGCTTGGTATGTTGTGGGCGTCGGTCGATCCAACAGATCCTCAACCCCAACTTCTGCTCGCAATTGAATACCTTGAGACCGGCGTGTTCGATCGGGCTATTCCGCGAATGGCTCGGGTACTGGAATTAGGCGGGAGCATCGATTTTTCGGCGTTGTCATCGCGCACCAGTCAGCTTAATCCGCAGTCGCGCGCACAGCTCATACAGGAGCTGGAGCCGTTGCTCACTCAGTTTCCTGACGACGATAGCCTCGCGCTCGCGCAGGTTCAGCTGCTAGCGCAGAGCGGCGAATACGATGCGGCCTTAACCGCCCTCGACACAGCGCGCTCACAGGTGACGCAGACCGCCGGAACCGTTTTGCTCGAAACACAGATTCTTCAAAACATGGGCCGCGCCGACGACGCCGCGCGCGTCATGAGAGCTGGCGTTAAGATCTTTGACACCGATCCGATACTCCGCGCAAGCCTTGCGCGTCTTTATATCTCACAGGAAAAATTTGACGACGCGTTAGAACAATACGCGATTCTAATCGCACAAGACGCCGAAAACGGGGAAGCGGTCTACGCCAAAGCCTTGGTCTACCTCGAGATCGAGGAGTATGGCGAAGCAGAGTCGCTTTTCCAGCACCTTATTGATTCGGGCGAGCGTGTTGACGAAAGCCGCTACTATCTAGCCACCTCATTCGAGCGGCAAGGCCAGCTCGAACGAGCTATCGACAACTACCGCCTCGTCTCTATTGGCACTAACAACTTTTTAGGCGCGCAGCAGCAAGCGACTCGCCTGTCTATTGCACTTGGCCGTGTCGACGCGGCGCACGACTGGCTGCAGCGCGTTTCTCGCGGCCAGCCCAGGCTCGAAGTGCTGTTTATTAACATGGAGGCACAGCTTCTGCAGCAGGCTGGCTTGCCCGCAAAGGCGAAGCAGCTCTTAGATCGAAGCCTCAACCGCTACCCCGGCGAGGTCGACCTCCTCTTCGCGCGCGTGATTTATTTCGATTCGATCAGGGATCTCGCCAGCTCTGAGGCTGACCTGCGGTCGATTATTGCGATAAAACCCGATGACGCCAGAGCCTTGAATCATCTCGGCTACATGCTCGCCGATCAGACAACGCGTTACGAAGAAGCGCTCACCTTGCTAGAAAATGCGATAGCCCTCAATCCCGGCGATCCCGCCACCACCGACAGTTTGGCGTGGGCGCAATACAAACTTGGCCGTTACGAAGAAGCCTTACAGAATATTCGTCGCGCCTTCGCCGTCTTTCCAGATCCAGAGGTCGCGTCCCATATGGGCGAAATACTCTGGATGATGGGTCGCCGCGACGAAGCGTTGGCCGTTTGGCGGCGGGCACTTGAAGACGCACCAGACGATCCGCTCGTCACCGAAGCGATGCAGCGACTGCAAAACCAAGTATCAAAAGACAAGTCGGAATAGCCAATGACGTCGCTTATTAGCCGGTTATCGGGCTGCGCGATTGCCCTTTTTTCGCTCCATAGCTGCATGCTCGCGCCTCCTGCAGAGAGCAACTCAGACTGGGCGCGTCTCAAATCCGACCTCCAAGAGCTAACGACGTGGGAGCTAAGGGGGCGCGTCAATATTCGCTATGAGGGCGAGTCGTACACCCCCCGGATCCGCTGGCAGCAAGACCAAGACGACTACGCTATTCGCCTCTGGGGCACTTTTAACGCGGGCAACACGCTTATTACGAGCAAGTCGGGTAGCGTAACGCTCGAAACAGACGGCAGAACTAGCAGGGCGCGCACACCCGAAAAACTGATACTGCGCGAGCTTGGCTATGAGCTGCCAGTGTCCTCGCTAAACTATTGGATCAAAGGCTTGCCTGCGCCACGTCCGCGCGCCCAGCTTACCTTTAATGAATTCAACCACCTCGAACAAATTGAGCAGGAAGGCTGGCTGATCAACTATCCAGACCCGAGACAGTACACTGATATCTCACTCCCTCGCCGTATCGAGATTAGTCGCGGCGAGGATGACATTAAGCTCGTATTTGTTGGGTTAAACTGGACCATCGACCAATGATTGCTCGCGCTTTGCACTGCCTCGCACCCGCAAAACTCAATCTTTTCCTGCATATCACTGGCCGGCGACCCGACGGCTACCACGACCTGCAAACTCTTTTCCAACTTCTCGATTTTGGCGATGAGATGACTTTTGCGCCCAACGATTCAGGGCTTTTATCGCTGTCGGCGCACGGCCCAACGGTGAATACGATGCCATTAGATGGCAACCTTATTCTGCGGGCAGCGGAGCTACTTCGGGCGACTTGCCCGGGCAAAACTCTCGGTGCCGACATCCTTATCGACAAACGGCTACCTGCGGGCGCCGGCCTCGGCGGAGGGAGCTCAGATGCCGCCGCCACCCTCGTCTCTCTCAACCAACTGTGGGAGCTAGGCCTCACTCGCGAGCAGCTTGGGGCGATCGGCGTCACGCTTGGCGCCGATGTTCCCGTGTTCGTGCGTGGTCACAGCGCCTGGGCTGAGGGCGTCGGCGAAAAGCTCACTGATATCATGCTAGGGCAGCGAATCTACCTTGTTGCAACCCCAAACTGTGCGGTGTCTACCGCAGAGATATTCGGCATGCCCAATTTGACACGGAACACGCAAGCGATCAAAATGCCCGACTTTGTGGCCGGTAGGTCTTGCAACGATTGCGAAGCGGTTACCCGCAGACTCTATCCGCTGGTGGCGTCGACTATCGATTGGTTAGCGCAATACGCGAGCGCAAGAATGACCGGAACCGGCGCGAGCGTTTTCGCCGAATTCAACGATTCTGACTCAGCGCAGGCGGCCCTTCGAGACCTGCCTGACTACTGCACCGGCTTCGTTGCTCGGGGTATCGACAAGATTGAACGTTAAATGGGTTTCAGCCGTAGCGATAAGCGCAAAGACGGTGTAGAATATGCCCGCATAATTAGACAAGACACAGGCAGTTCGCAGAAGAGCGATAGCCGAGTAAAAGTTTGTTGGGGTGTCGCCAAGTGGTAAGGCACAAGGTTTTGATCCTTGCATGCGTTGGTTCGAATCCAGCCACCCCAGCCATATTCTCACCAGTTGTTCACCTGTCGACCAACTCGGAAGCCACGAGCTTAGAACACCAAAATTCCGGCCCCGAGCCATTCATCGCCAGCGCGATCCCAATCCGAGCACGTCCCCAACCCTAAAGGTAATTACTCGTGGCAAACAATTTGATGGTCTTCAGTGGTAACGCTAATCCCGCTCTTGCAGACGCAATTGCGAAGCACATTGGCCTCCCACTCGGCTACGCGAGCATCAGTAAGTTTTCCGATGGTGAGATTAGCGTTGAGTTGAACGAAAACGTTCGCGGCAAAGACGTCTTCGTTATTCAGCCAACTTGTGCGCCGACCAACGATAGCATCATGGAACTTCTGCTCATGGCCGACGCGCTGCACCGCGCCTCTGCCAACCGAATCACTGCCGTAATCCCCTATTTTGGCTACGCGCGCCAAGATCGCCGCGTACGCTCGGCACGCGTAGCTATTAGCGCCAAGGTTGTCGCCGACATGATCGGTGCCGTTGGCGTTAATCGCGTACTAACTGTCGACCTTCACGCCGAGCAGATCCAAGGTTTCTTCAGCATTCCGGTAGATAACGTCTACGGATCGCCCGTTTTAACCGACGACATTGAGCGCCAGAATTACGAAAACCTAATCGTTGTATCACCCGACATCGGCGGCGTGGTTCGCGCCCGCGCGGTGGCCAAAAAACTCAACGTCGATCTGGCGATCATTGATAAACGCCGCCCTGCCGCTAACGTCGCCCAGGTTATGCATATAATCGGCGATGTTGCTGGCCGCACCTGTTTAATTGTCGACGACATGGTCGACACGGCGGGCACTCTCTGTAAAGCCGCCGATGCACTTAAAGAACACGGTGCAACGCGAGTAGTCGCCTACAGCACGCATCCGGTACTGTCTGGCCCTGCTATCAAAAACATCGAGAACTCGAACCTCGACTCGCTCGTGGTTACCGACACAATCCCATTGAGCGAAGAGGCCAAAAACTGTGGCCGCATTCGCCAACTCTCGATGGCAAAGCTACTCGCCGAATCGATCCGCCGCGTAAGCAACGAAGAATCCATCAGCGCGATGTTCGACAACACCTAACTCAGGTGTCGTTCTGTAGCGCGGATAACCCGGCTCCGAATCAACAGATTCTCAGCCATTTACTAAACACCCTGACAAGCCGGTCGCAAGCGAGTTAGGGTTCCCGCAAGGGATACTCAGGAGAGACTTCATGTCTACAGATGTATTTGAATTAAATTGCACGGTCCGAACCGACTTAGGGAAAGGTGCGAGCCGCCGCCTACGTCGTTTGGAAGGTAACATTCCTGCCGTACTTTACGGTGGAGACGCAGACCCGATCTCGCTAACGATTCCTCACAAGGACATCATCAAAGCGACGAGCAACGAAGCGTTCTTCTCGCACGTAATTACACTGAACATTGGCAAAAAGAAAGAGAAGGCGGTTATCAAGGCGCTTCAGCGTCACCCAGCCAAGCCTTTCATCTTGCACGCTGACTTTTTCCGCATTGATGAGAAGCAGTCGATCACGGTTAAGGTACCACTACACTTCATCAATGAAGAGAAGTGCGCGGGCGTTAAGATCGGTGGCGGCAGCATTCTCAAGACGCTCAATGAGATCGATGTAGACTGCCTACCGAAGGATCTTCCAGAGTTTATCGAAGTCGACATGCTTGAGGTTGAAGTTGGGTCGACTGTTCACATCTCTGACATCACCCTGCCAAAGGGCGTCACAAGCGTGTCACTTACGCATGAAGACGGTGACCTCGCAGTAGCCACAGTAAAAGCACCTAAGGGTGAAAAAGCTGACAAGGCTGACGGCGACGACGCTGCAGAAGAAGCAGGCGACGAGTAGTATTGCTCCTCAGACAGACTCGCTATTCGAAAAGGGCTGGGCTAAAACCCAGCCCTTTTTTGTGTCTACAGCAGCGCTCTGCAACGAATACCCGCACCGAACTTAGCTGATACAATAACGTCAACGCAACCGATAGTGAACAGCACGAATCATGCAGACAAGCCCTATCAAACTCATTGTTGGCCTAGGCAATCCCGGTCCCAAATACGATTCAACGCGGCATAACGCAGGCGTCATATTTCTGCACCACCTCGCCAAAAGCTACGGCGGGGAATTGCGCGGCGAGACCAAGTTTTTCGGCGAATTTGGCAGCATCAATATTGCCAACCATGAAGTAAAACTCTTATTCCCGACGACCTTTATGAATGGCAGCGGCAAGTCGGTCGCAGCTGTTTGCCACTTCTACAAAATCGACCCTGAGAATATTTTAGTCGCCTACGATGAGATCGATTTCGATGTCGGTGTCACTCGCTTAAAATACGAGGGTGGCCACGGCGGCCATAATGGTATGCGAGACATTATTAACGCGTTAGGCGGCGCACGTAACTTTTACCGCTTACGAATCGGCGTCGGCCACCCCGGACACAAGTCTATGGTCGCAAGCTATGTGCTAGGCGATCCTTCGCGCTCGGAAGCCGAGCTGATCATGAGAGACATCGAAGACTCTATTCGCGTCATGCCCAAGGCGGTGAGCGGCGAGTGGGAAGAAGCAATGAGGCTTCTGCACAGTGACTAGCCTCTAACGACCAACAACGACAGAACTAACGTAAAGCGAGATCTAAAAAATGCCAGTACAATGCGGAATCGTCGGCCTACCCAATGTCGGCAAATCAACGCTGTTTAACGCGCTCACAAAGGCCGGCATCGCCGCGGAAAATTTCCCTTTCTGCACCATCGAGCCAAACTCGGGCATCGTGTCGATCCCCGATGCGCGACTCACCCAGCTCGCCGACATCGTTAAGCCGCAGAAGGTTATACCAACGACGGTCGAATTTACTGACATCGCCGGCCTCGTCGCGGGGGCTTCGAAAGGCGAAGGCCTTGGCAACCAGTTTCTCGCGAACATCCGCGAAACCGACGCGATCGCGCACGTCGTTCGTTGCTTCGAAGACAGCAACGTAACCCACGTAGCTGACACCATCGACCCTGCGGCTGATATCGAGACGATTAACACCGAGCTGGCGCTTGCCGACCTCGAGTCGGTCGAAAAAGGCATCGAGCGTTTTGCGCGACTGATAAAGAGCGGCGACAAAGACGCGGCCAAAAACACCGGAGTACTGCAGCGCGTTAAAGCACACTTAGACTTAGCCTTGCCAGTAAGAAGCCTTAACCTGAGCGAGGACGACATAAAGGCGATTTACAGCCTGCACTTGCTCACGATCAAACCGGTCATGTACATCGCTAATGTCGACGAGGAGGGATTTGAGAACAATCCCCATTTGGACGCAGTCCGCGCCATTGCCGAATCAGAAGGCGCTCAAGTAGTCCCAGTCTGTAACAAACTCGAAGCCGAAATAGCCGAACTCGAAGACGACGAACGCGACGAGTTCTTGCAAGAGATGGGCATGGAAGAGCCAGGCCTCGATCGCGTAATCCGCGCAGGCTATGCCCTTCTGGGCCTGCAGACGTACTTCACAGCAGGCGTTAAGGAAGTGCGCGCATGGACCGTCAAGCAAGGCGCCACGGCGCCACAGGCGGCAGCTGTGATCCATACAGACTTCGAAAAAGGGTTTATTCGCGCCGAAATCGTTGGCTTTAACGACTATGTCGACAACAAAGGCGAGAACGGCGCCAAAGACGCCGGCAAATGGCGTTTAGAAGGAAAAGAATACATTGTGCAGGACGGCGATGTTATTCACTTTAGATTCAACGTCTAATCTTGACAAAAGGACGCAAAATCGCCAGAATTCGCGTCCTTCGAGAATTGTTGTTTCCTTTTTTAAGGCATCGGTAACTCTCGGCGCAACAGCCAGAGCGACCCTCGCTCACTTAGGTCTAGCGCATCCCTTTGTGGCTACGTAGCTCAGCTGGTTAGAGCACAGCATTCATAATGCTGGGGTCGGTGGTTCAAGTCCACCCGTAGCTACCATAATAATCAGATATTTACATCAATCGTCGTAGATGCTTTTTTATCTAGGTAAGCACTGGGTAAGCAAACGAAGCGACTCAACATCTATTACAAATATCAAAATCAGACAAACTTCCATCCGTTGACGGACTCATAATCCGTTTGTCCCAGGTTCGAGTCCTGGTGGGCCCACCATTTTTGGTTATATTTCATCGAGTTATGATTTGGAGCGACGGACTATGAGTTTTTGGAGTCCGTTGGCCCAGGCATAGTCCACAAAAAACTTCCCCTCGCCACCCGACGACTCGACGCACCCGACGCTAAGCCATAGGGCTCATGATGCATGGGCAGGCGACGGGTCGTCGAAAGCGTCGGGTTTATGAGAGAGTTATTGTGGCCTGCTGATGAGGCGCCTCAGATTGAAACGATAGTAGAGCCACACTACATATTGAATGATCTCGGGCGGGAATCGATGGCGCTTGTACATTTTTGATTGAGCCATGCGTTGGATTCTGGCAGATTGGCCGTTAACTTGTCAGCATCAACAATTAGGGTATTGACAAGTTAATCACTCAACTCGTTAAAAAGTACCACAAACCCCTCTTATATTGAGACCGCCTTTTCCCAAATCGCAAAGGCGCGCTGTCTAAAGAATCGATAGTTCTCTGCGGATACTAAATGACGCCCCAGATTGAACAAATTATAAACTGCAGCGTGTGCACCCAAGAAACGCTGTGCCTGATGCATCGATTTAAACCTCCGCATCCCCCGCTCTCTCACCCGCGTAGGTTCGTGCGATAGCTCACATCGATTGTTTGCATATTGCGATGTCTCATGAATCGTTTCAGGAATAAGCTCCCTGTGAGCCACGCCGTAACTTCTTAGTTTATCTGTGACAATCTTTCTTGGCTCACCTCGGTGTTTCCTCAATAGCCGCTTAAAGAAGCGTTTTGCGGCCTTCCCGTCACGTCGTTTTTGTAGAAAGACATCAACAACTTCACCGTCTTGATCGACCGCTCTCCACAGGTAATGCTGCTTACCCTGGATCTTCACGAAGACCTCATCAATGAAGAAAGTGTCGCCGTAACCTTGATGTTTCCTTCTCAGCCGTTGCGCGTATTTGGAACCAAACTTATTGCACCATAGACGGATCGATTCATAGCTGACTGTGATACCACGCTGAGCCAGTAAGTCCTCGACGTCACGGTGACTCAGGCTGAATCGATGGTAAAGCCATACAGCATATTGAATGATTTCAGGTGGGAAGCGATGGCGTTTGTACATTTTTGGTTGAGTCATGAGCCGAATACTGGCAGATTGAGGATTAACTTGTCAGTACCCTTCGGACATCTCAGCCTCAAAAGCACTCTTTAATTTGTTCTCCAAAATCGACCTCTTTGCTTCTGTTAAATACAGACCCCTATTTCCTACGCTCTTTTGAGCGGTGTTATTGAGCGATCTTTCTCTGCTTGTATTGCACAAGTATAAGGCTATTAATATCTAGTTTTTAGCGTCTCTACAATATTCTTGCGGGAATTCCAGCTCAATTGTTGTGTGTAAAAAACCAAACGGCTGAAGAATAACTGCTATCTGATTCTTAGTCTCAACTTGTTCGTTTGATGACATCGGCTTTCCGATTTCCAAATGCGCCGTATACACTGTTGACTCTCCATCGAGCGACCAAGCATGCTCGTGGTGAATAGCATCAACCGAAGTGATAGTTAGCAGTTCCATGCGTACCTTCTCAATTAAACCATCGTCAGGTACCGCCTGAACAAACAGTTTAACCACGCGCCAAGTATTGATCACTACGTTAAACAAAATAAAGAGTGTAAATCCCACTGCTAGCAACGAATCTAGTATCGGAACTTCAATAAACATGAGTACGATTGATACGATTAAAACCGCAGCCCACCCTAGAACGTCCTCCAACAAGTGCCAGTTGAGTACCTTTTCGTTGAGTGTTGTACCCGCGCTAAGTTTATATGCTGCAAATCCGTTGACTGTAACGCCCAGAATAGCGAGGGCTAGCATGCCCTCGGCTTCCGGCATCACTGGGTCAAAAAGTCGGGGAACTGCTTGCGTCAACACCCAAATTGAACCCGCAATAAGCACAATTCCATTAATCAAGGCACCAAACAACGATAACCGCTTGTACCCATAAGTAAACGAACTGTCAGCTTGCTTTTTTGAGAGCTTGCTCAATACCCAAGCTGTCCCAATAGATAAGCTATCACCTAAATCATGTACAGCATCTGCCATGATTGCCGTGCTATTGGTAAGCAGGCCACCTATAAACTCAATAATGGTAAATCCAACGTTCAACGCGAATGCCCATCCAATCCTTTGACTACTAGCATCGCTGCTATGCGTATGATCGTGCATATGTGTCCTCTACTTTATCGCCAATTGGTGGTT
>Ga0209533_1000716_pt1 | contig 31458 bp, 29 predicted proteins | sample COG_04_FD_184748 | JGI IMG/M metagenome (GOLD analysis project Ga0209533, IMG submission 184748) | Pelagic Microbial community sample from North Sea - COGITO 998_met_04 (SPAdes) (version 2) | ecosystem: Environmental > Aquatic > Marine > Neritic zone/Coastal water | place: Helgoland, sampling...
GGCAGGGGTGGCTGGCGCGGCGGCGGCAGGCGCTGCTGCGGCAAGGGGAGCTGCGGGCGCGGCAGCCATATGCACGACGTTTTGCGTCTTGGAAATACGGACATTGAGACTGTTGTCTTCGCCATAAAGACGATTGACTTCGATTTCCGTCAAATCCTGCGCCGACAGCAATTCTGCCAAGGCTTGAATAAACACAACATCATTCTCATTCGGTTTCTTAGTCATTTTATCCCTTTTCGCGTCGGTTGGGCGCCTGATACCTCTTCATATATGGGAACTTGGGACAAAGTGGAAGAAGATCCTTATCTCAGACCCGCGAAAACCCGCTCTCAAAAGTTCAAAGGCCAGCCAATTGTTATATTGGCCGGCCAAAGAGTTAAAATTTTACTATAATTTGTCTTGCTTTGTCTGTTTAGCTGCGATTCATCCGATTTTCGATCAAATCATCTACGACAGAAGGATCCGCCAGAGTGGAAGTATCGCCCAGGGCGCCGAAATCATCCTCGGCCACTTTGCGCAGAATGCGGCGCATAATCTTGCCTGAGCGGGTTTTCGGCAGGCCTGGGGCCCATTGGATCAGATCTGGTGAGGCAATGGGGCCAATTTCTTTGCGCACCCAATTGCGCAGCTCGACGCGCAGCTCGTCGGAGGGCGCTTCGCCGCTCATCAAGGTGACATAGCAGTAGATCCCCTGACCTTTGATATCATGAGGATAGCCAACCACCGCGGCCTCTGCGACCTTTGGATGAGCGACCAAAGCGCTTTCCACTTCTGCGGTGCCCATTCTATGGCCAGAGACGTTGATGACATCATCCACGCGGCCTGTGATCCAGTAATAGCCATCCGCATCGCGGCGGCAGCCGTCACCTGTAAAGTAGTAGCCTTTGTAATCGCTGAAATAGGCGGAAACGAAGCGATCATGATCGCCCCAGACCGTGCGCATTTGACCAGGCCAGCTGTCCTTGATGCACAAAACGCCCTCAGCTTCGGTCTCCAGAATTTCTTGGCCAGTTGTGGGCTCCAATATGACTGGCTGCACGCCAAAAAATGGCAGGGTGCACGAGCCGGGCTTGGTGGAGATGGCGCCGGGCAGTGGGGTCATCAAATGCCCGCCTGTTTCGGTTTGCCACCATGTGTCGACGATTGGCGCTTTGCCTTTGCCAACCACATCGTTGTACCAGTTCCAAGCCTCTGGGTTGATTGGCTCGCCCACTGTGCCGAGCACTTTGATGGAAGAGAGGTCATATTTCTCAACAAATGCCTCCCCCTGACCCATCAGCGCACGAATGGCCGTTGGGGCAGTGTAGAATTGATTGACCTTGTGTTTCTCGCAAACCGCCCAAAACCTTCCTGCGTCTGGATAGGTGGGCACACCTTCGAACATCAAGGTTGTCGCGCCGTTGGCCAAGGGGCCATAGACGATATAGCTGTGGCCGGTGACCCAGCCCACATCTGCGGTGCACCAAAAGACATCCCCGTCTTTATAATCGAAGGTGTATTGATGGGTCATGGAGGCATAAACCAGATAGCCGCCCGTCGTATGTACCACGCCTTTCGGCGCGCCGGTTGAGCCGGAAGTGTAGAGAATAAACAGCGGATCCTCAGCATTCATCGGCTCTGGCGCACAGTCCGCCGAGGCCTGCGCCATGGCGGCCGTATAGCTGTGATCACGGCCAGCTTTGTTTGGAAGATCCGCGCCGGTGCGCTCAACCACCAAGGTCGGGACATCACCGGAAATTTCCAGCGCTTTGTCGACATTGGCTTTGAGCGGTGTCGCCTTACCGCCGCGCGGTGCTTGATCTGCGGTGACGATCAATTTGGCGTCGCAAGCGGTGATCCGGGCTGCCAAGGCTTCCGGGGAGAAGCCGCCAAAGACGATGGAATGCACGGCGCCGATCCGGTTGCAGGCCAACATCGCGTAGGCGGCTTCTGGTATCATGGGCATATAGAGCACGACGCGGTCGCCCTTGCGCACCCCCAGTGATTTATAGACATTGGCCAGTTTGCAAACCTCTGTGTGCAGCTGCGCATAGGTGATATGCGCGCTGTCCTCCGGGTTGTCGCCTTCCCATATGATGGCGGTTTGCGTGCCGCGTGTGGCCAGGTGGCGGTCAATGCAATTGGCGCTGACATTTAACACGCCATCGTCATACCATTTAATCGAGACGCCCGAATGCTCGAAGGTGGTGTCTTTCACCTTTGTGTAAGGGGTCATCCAATCAAGGCGTTTGCCCTGCGCGTCCCAGAAGGCGTCTGGATCTGCGATTGAGGCGGCATACATGGCCTCATAGGTTGCTTTGTCCGCATGGGCAGATGCCGCAAATGCAGCTGCGGGGGGGTAAATAGTATCAGCCATAGGTGCAATCTCTCTGTAATATAGCGTCTAAGGGGGCAGAGGGGGGTAAGCCCCTCCGCCGGGGCCATTAGATGGCCAAATATTCAGCGCGCAATTTTTCATCGTCCAAAACAGCCTGCGCAGAGCCGTCATAGACAACTGTTCCGGTGTCTAGAATGACGGCACGATCTGCCAGCTTCAAGGCTGCCACGGCATTTTGCTCCACAATCACCGTGGTGATACCCTGCTCGCGGATGTGGCTCAATGTTTTGGCAATCTCTTGCACAATCACCGGGGCCAGCCCCTCATAGGGTTCATCTAGCAGCAGGATCTTGACCTGACGGGCCAAGGCGCGTGCGATGGCCAACATTTGTTGCTCGCCGCCCGACAGGGTGACGCCCTCTTGTTTGCGGCGCTCTTCAAGCCTTGGGAAGAGCTCGTAAATCTGATCTAAAGACCAACCAACGGGAGGGGCGATTTGGGCCAGTTTGAGGTTTTCCTCAACTGTCAGGCCTTGGATGATACGACGATCTTCTGGCACGAGACCAAGCCCCGCGCGCGAGGCTTCGAAACTGGCCATTGCGTGCAGTGGATCCCCATCAAGCCAGATTTCGCCCCGTGTCACCTGTGGATCGCCCGTGCGCGCAATCGCCCGCAATGTCGAGGTTTTGCCAGCGCCGTTTCGGCCCAGCAGAGCGAGAATTTCGCCCTCATTGATCTCAAAGCTCACGCCTTGCACGATATAGCTTTCGCCATAATAGGCATGAATGTCACGGACCGAGAAGTAGGCGGGTGTGTCTGAAAGTGTCATCGCGGCCACTCCTATACTTGGGCTTCGCCGAGGTACGCTTCGCGCACTTTCGGGTGGCCTTTGATATTTTCTGGCGTTTCTTCAACCAAAGGTGTGCCCTGCGCCAAAACGGTGATGCGTTCCGCCAGCGAGAAGACCACATGCATATCATGCTCGATGATGGCAATGGTGATGTCGCGCGTGTCGCGGATCTGCTTGAGAAGATCGATGGTGTTGTTTGTATCGGCGCGGGCCATGCCTGCGGTTGGCTCATCTAGCAACAACAGTCGTGGTTCTTGCGCAAGACACATTCCGATCTCAAGCCGACGCTTGTCGCCGCGCGACAGGCTGGCTGAATGCATATGGCGTTTGTCGGCCATATTCATGTCTTCCAGCGCATGCATCGCGTGCTCAATAATGTCCTTTTGGTTGCGCACCGCGGCGAAGGCCGTCATGGAGAATGACCCATCGCGTTTGGCAAAGCAGGGGATCATCATATTTTCCATAACGGTCAGATCGCCGAAGATTTCAGGGGTTTGAAACACCCGTGAAATGCCCATTTGGTTAATTTCATAGGGCGTGCGGCCGAGCACGGATTGCCCATCAAACATCACTGATCCCGTATCTGGGATCAGCTTGCCTACCAGACAATTGAGCAAGGTGGATTTGCCGGCGCCATTTGGACCGATAATGGCATGAACTGTTTGTTCCTGCACGCTGAGGTTTACATCCCCCAAGGCCTGAAGGCCTCCGAAGCGTTTGTTGACGCCTTTGACTTCAAGGATACCCATTCGTCTGTCTCCTATTCTGCCGGCGTTTCATCGGAAGGCGTATCGGCCTTCTTGCGACGAAACAGCTTGCCAATGCGCTGCCCACCTTCGACCAATCCGCCTGGAAGGAAGATGATCACCATCATGAACAACAAGCCCAAAGTCAGATGCCAGCCCTTGCCTACGAAAGGGTGGATCAGCGTAACCATAATGTCTTCAAAGCCATCAGGCAGGAAGGACAGCCACTCATGCAGAACGCTGTCGTTGATTTTGGACAGGATATTTTTGAAATATTCGTTGAACCCGGCGCCCAAGATGGGACCGATCAAGGTGCCGATGCCACCCAGGATTGACATGATGACGATCTCTCCCGAGGCGGTCCAGTGCATACGCTCCGCGCCAGCCAATGGGTCCATACATGCCAGCAATCCGCCAGCAAGCCCGGCGTACATGCCGGAGATGACAAAGGCCATCAATGTATAGGGCCGTGTGTTCAGACCTGTGTAGTTGAGCCGCTGTTGGTTCGATTTGACGGCCCGCAGCATCAGCCCGAAAGGCGAGCGAAAGATGCGAATGGAAATATAAAAGGCCAGCAGTAAGAACAATCCAGACAGGTAATAGCCAGCATTCAGCGTGAAATCCCAATTCCCGATCAACAGGTGGGTTTCTGACCGCATGGATAGGCCGAACAGATGTGGGAAATTCGGATCCGTGGCGCTCAAGAGAACCTGCGGGTCAGAGTTATAAACCTGCAAACCTGTTTCCCCATTGGTGAGGTTGTAGCTCGAAGATGGGTTGCCCAAGACCGAATAGGCCATATTGAACATCATCTGCGCCAGCGCGAGCGTGAGGATCGAAAAATAGATCCCAGAGCGCCGCAGGCTGACGTATCCCACGGCCAGTGAGAAAAGCCCGCTGACTGCGATGGACAACAAAATGGCCGGGATGATGTCATAGCCGAGCAATTTAAACATCCAGACCGCGGCATAGGATCCTGCGCCCAGAAAGGCTGCATGACCGAAAGAGAGGTAGCCCGTCAGGCCAAAAAGGATGTTAAACCCAATGACCAAGATGCCAAAAATAGCGAAGCGCTGCATCAGGTCGGGATATCCTGCGTTGAACATTTGCGCCATGGCTGTGCCCTCGGGGAAGGGATTGAGCACGAAGGGCGCGAAAATCACCATCACTGTTACGATCAGCAATAGGGTGAAGTCTTTTTTTTCTAAACCAAGCATATTCTCAATCCTCCATCACGCCTTTGCGCCCCATAAGGCCGCGCGGACGTACTAGGATAACAATGATCGCCATTAAGTAGACAATGATTTGGTCGATGCCCGGAAGGATGTTTTTCACTTCGTTCATCGAGGCAAAGCTCTCTACAATTCCCAGCAAGAAGCCGGCCAGAACCGCGCCTGGCAGCGAACCCATGCCGCCCACAACCACAACCACAAAGGACAGGACCAACAGTTCCACACCGATATCATAGGTCGGAGGGGTGATCGGCGTGTACATCACGCCCGCAAGTCCAGCCACCGTGGCGGCTATGGCGAAGGTGATGGTAAAACGTTTGTCGATATCAATGCCCAGCAGGCCGACGGTTTCGCGATCGGCCATACCAGCGCGCACAACCATCCCAAAGGTGGTGAATTGCAAGAAGGCAAATACGCCGCCGATGATCACAGTCGAGAAGAGGAAATAAACCATTCGCCAGTAGGGATAGGCAATCGCATTGGCCTCAAATCCCAGCCAGACTCCGAGATCCATTGTCCCGATAAAAACATCAGGCGGGGCGGTTTGGATGGGGTTTGCGCCGTAGAAAAACTTGATAATTTCCTGCAACACAATGGCCAAGCCGAATGTCACCAGGATTTGATCCGCATGAGGCCGTTTGTAGAAATGCTTAATCAAGCCACGTTCCATAATCACGCCGACCAACAGCATGACGGGAATGGCCAGTAAGATTGCCAAAGGCACTGACCAATCGGTCATCCAAGCGGCCGGACCTGCGCCGAACCAATGTTCCAAATACGTGGTTTTGATCGTGGCCGGATTGCCCAGAAAATCCACTTTTGTCGGATCGATGGTCTCAAAGCTGATCGAAAAAATTCGGTTCAATGTAACGGCGCAGAACGCCCCGATTACAAATAGCGCACCGTGCGCGAAGTTCACAACACCGAGCGTGCCGAAGATCAAAGTCAGGCCAAGTGCGATAAGCGCATAGGCTGAACCTTTATCTAAGCCGTTCAGGATTTGAAGAATGATGGCGTCCATGGTCCCCACCTGCGGGTTATCTATTTATTGGAAAATAGGGTACGCTTTTGCGCACCCTAATTGCGTGGTTGTGCAGAGATGACAGGCACCTCTGCACGCTTTTACTTAAGCACCTGGGTTACATGCGCCCAAGTCGCCACCGGCAAACATTGGGTGATCTGGAGCGTATTTTACTTGCTCCATTGGTGTCACTTCAACGATTTCCAGAAGGTCAAACTCGGATGTTGGGTTCTCTTTACCCTTCACAACCAGCACGTCTTTGAAGCACTGATGATCGTCGGCGCGGTACAATGTTTTCCCATTGCCCAGACCGTCGAACTCAAAGCCTTCCAAGGCCTCGCCAACACCACATGGATTGAATGTGCCAGCGCGGTTACACGCATCTGCATAGAGCAGAGTTTGACAATATACGGTGTGTGCCGCCTGTGAAGGAGGGAAGCCGTATTTTGTGCCGAAGGATTTAACAAAGGCTTTGGAGCCTTCATCCTGCAAGGACCAGTGCCAGTTTGTCGAGCCAAAGATGCCCTTCACGTTGGCGCCCGCACCCTTCGCCATCAAGCGAGAGTACAGCGGAACGATGATTTCAAAGTTCTTGTTGTTCACAACTTTGTCACGCAGGCCAAACTGAACAGCGTTCGTCAAAGAGTTCACCATGTTCCCGCCGTAGTGGTTCAGAACCAAAACATCCGCACCAGAATTCAGCACTGGGGCAATGTAAGAGGAGAAGTCTGTCGCTTTGAGCGGTGTGCGCACTTTGTTGACAGTGTTCCAGCCCATAGCCTCAGTGGCTGCAGCGATGGATTCTTCTTGTGTCCAACCCCAAGTATAGTCAGCGGTCAGGTGATAGGCGTTCCGGTCGCTGCCGTAACGCGCTTGAAGCACAGGTGCCAAAGCTGCCGCAGACATGTAACCGTTGAAGAAGTGACGGAAGCCATTTGCTTTTTTGTCTTTACCTGTCGTGTCATTGGAGTGGGTGAGACCCGCCATGAAGATCACGCCAGCTTCTTGGCACAGACCCTGTACCGCAATCGCAACACCAGAAGACGAACCGCCTGTGATCATCACGGCGCCGTCTTTTTCGATCATGGATTTGGCAGAGGCACGCGCCGCGTCGGATTTGGTTTGCGTGTCACCTGTTACATATTCAACTTTCTTGCCCAGGATGCCGTTACCTTCCAGAGTTTTGGAAGAGAAGGTGTTGAGCATGCCGCCGTCGCCTTCACCATTGAGGTGCTCAACAGCCAGCATGTAAGCGCGCAGCTCGTCGGCACCTTCGTCAGCATAGGCGCCGGTCTGGGGAACGTTGAAGCCCAAGGTGACTGTGCTGCCAGTTGGCGCATTGGTGTAACCGCTGTGGCTTCCTGCGGTCAAAATTGTCGGCAGTGCCAATCCAGCGCCAGCAGCGGCTCCGGTTTGCAACACGTTACGACGGGTCAGAATTGATTTAGACATTGAAGTCCTCCCGATTGAATAAAGGGGCCCGCTTTTATTATGCGGTTCCCCCGAAAACACACTTCACAGTGTTGTCTTAGTGTCGCTCTTTGATGGATTGTTGTGCAACGGTGGTCTTGTTTGATTCAAATATTTTGTAAATTATTGCACGAATGCTTGATAAAAAATGTAAATAAATTTACAAAACCTCAAGGCCCATAAAAAAACCGTCAAGGACTCACGAGATGGAGCGCAGCGCTTTTGCCGGCAGTCGAATACGCGAAAGACGTGTAGCGCTTGGGCTCCGTCAGGCCGAGGTCGCCCTGCGCGCGGGAATTTCTGGATCCTACCTCAACCTCATTGAGCACAATAGGCGCCGAATTGGCGGCAAAGTTCTTTTGAATATCGCTGCGGCCTTGGAAACAGAACCCGGCGCGCTGGCACAAGGGGCTGAAAAAAGCCTCCTGACCAGCCTGCGCGACGCGGCCATTGCGCGGCCAGATGTGGAGGTTGACCTCAGCCAGACAGAGGATTTTGCGGATCGCTTTACCGATTGGGCGCGCCTAATTTCGGCCCAGCAGAGCCAAATTACCGCGCTGCAACAAACAGTCAGTAGCCTATCGGACCGTCTCGCGCATGACCCATTTCTGTCTGAGGCGTTGCATGAGGTGCTCTCAACGGTGTCTGCCATTCGATCTACCGCGAGTATTTTGGCGGAGCCGGGGGAGATGGATCAAAATTGGCAGCGCAGATTCCAAACCAATGTGTTTCAGGACAGTATTCGCCTGGCCACCGCCAGCCAATCTCTTGCGGATTATCTGGATGGCGATTCGGATCGGGTGCTTGATACGCTGTCGCCACTGGATGAGCTCGATAGCCTATTGGCAAAAAATGGCTATCATTTTGCCGAGCTGGAAGACATGCGCCAATGGAGCGCCCCCGTTGCGGAGGGCCTGTTGGCAGAGGCTTCGGCGGCGGCAAAAACCTTGGGGTTAGCGTATTTTCGACAGTATTGGCGCGATGCGCAGAACTTCCGCCTGCCGAAATTGCTACAGCTGGTGGCAGAGTTTGGACTGGATCCCGTGCGAATCGCCAGAGAGACAGAGCTGTCATTGCCCCTTATCTTTCGGCGCTTGGCCAGCCTACCTCCTGATCCCAACCGCCCACCTGTTGGGTTGATGATTTGCGATGGCAGTGGCGGCTTGTTGTTCAAGCAGCCCTGCGATGATTTCCAAGCGCCACGGGTTGGGTCGGCCTGCGCGCTCTGGCCGCTTTATGGCGCGCTGACGCAGATTGGTGTTGCAGCGCGTCATCAGATTTTGCACAGCGGCCGGCCAGGAACTTTGGGCGAAGAAAATCTCTTTGACACCTTTTCTATTGCAGAGCGCGTGACCTCAGCCAGTTTTGAGGGCGTGCCGGTTCTGCGCTCTACCATGTTGATCTTGCGCGCGGAAACGCCGACGTACAACCAGCCTTTGCCAATTGGCAGCACGTGCCGCTTGTGCAATATCGACGCCTGCCCAGCGCGGCGTGAGCCGTCAATTTTTTCAGATGGGTTTTGACAAAGCAGGTTTAATTCGGCTCTAGTGCCAAAGATGGTAAATTTGAACGAAGGGAGGCTAAAATGCGGCATGTTTTGCTGATCGAAGATGAACCGAATATCATTGAAGCCCTCAGTTTCATATTTTTGCGCGACGGTTGGAAAGTTGATGCGCATTCCGACGGGGCCAATGCTGTGGCCACAGCCGTGCAAACGGCCCCCAATGCTATTATCTTAGACGTCATGCTGCCCAATCGCTCCGGTTTTGAAATTCTCGAAGAGTTGCGCAGCCTGCCCGACTACAAAGACATTCCAATCTTGATGCTCACCGCAAGAGGCCAAACAAAAGATCGCGACATCGCCATAGCCCGCGGTGCATCCCAATATATGACAAAGCCTTTTTCCAATGCAGAGGTGTTGAAAACCATGAATGCGTTGGTCGGACACGCACCGTGAGCGGCAAGCGCGATCAAACTCTGAAAAGAGTTGCCAATGCCGCCCGCGGGCAGCGCGTGAAAGAGTCCGCCCTGATCCTACCTTTCGTGGGGATGATCCTTTTTTTGCTTCCGATCATGTGGCCGCGCAGCTCCGAGGTTGGCGCAGATGCGGGAACCTCGACCTCGACCGCTTTGATCTATCTGTTTATCGTCTGGGCAGGGTTGATCTGTTTCACCCTGGGGCTGGCGCTTGTGATCAAACGATTTGGCGTGGGACGGAGCTGAATGCTGTCTCTCGATCTTCTGATTTTTGTTTCGCTTATTTATGTGGCCTTCCTGTTCGGCGTTGCCTTTTGGGCTGAACGGGCGAGTGATGCCGGGCGCGGCGGTTGGATGCGCACGCCGCTCATTTATACCCTGTCATTGTCAATCTACTGCACTGCTTGGACCTTTTATGGCGCTGTGGGATTTGCAGCGCGGTCGGGGCTGGAGTTTTTGACCATCTATCTCGGTCCCACGGTGGTGCTCATCGGTTGGTGGTTGATCCTGCGCCGTTTGGTGCGGATTGCCCGGGCTGAGCGGATCACCTCCATTGCGGATCTGGTGTCCTCGCGGTTTGGAAAATCTGCGCTTTTGGGCGGGTTCGTGACGGTGATGGCGGTGGTCGGCACAACGCCCTATATTGCCCTGCAGCTGCAATCGGTGACCTTGTCGATCTCGGTCTTCGCAAAGGGCACGCAGAACATTCTCAGCTCAACAAATATCGCCTTGTGGACCGCAGCAGGCCTTGCAGTGTTTACGATTGTGTTTGGCACCCGCAATCTTGATGTGAACGAGCGGCACAGCGGCGTTGTCATGGCCATTGCTGTTGAAGCGATTGTTAAGCTCTTAGCGCTGCTGGCGGTTGGAGTCTTTGTCGTCTGGGGGTTGGCCGGTGGCGCGGGTGATGTTTTGGCGCGCATTGATGCCTCGCCGATCTCACAATGGGAGGTCAGTACCGGGCGCTGGATTGGTGTCACCTTCCTTTCGGCCGCCGCATTTTTGTGTCTGCCGCGCATGTTTCAGGTGATGGTGGTGGAAAACTCTGAAGAAAGCCATCTCGCGACAGCCAGTTGGGCCTTTCCACTTTATCTCCTGCTCATGTCACTATTTGTGATCCCCATCGCGGTGGTGGGGTTGGATATTTTACCTGCAGGGTCCAACCCGGATCTTTTCGTACTCACCCTGCCGCTCTCTGCTGAGCAAAATGGCCTGGCGATGCTGGCCTTTCTGGGTGGGTTTTCTTCGGCGACCTCGATGGTGATTGTGGCGGCGATTGCCCTATCAACTATGATTTCAAACCATATCGTCACCCCGATTTGGTTGCGCGCGCGCGGTCAGGGGGCGACCATTTCCGGCGATGTGCGCAGTGTGGTTTTGACGTCGCGGCGCATTTCGATCATCGGCATTTTGACGCTGGGCTATCTCTATTATCGCAGTTCTGGCGGTGGGGCGGCCTTGGCGTCCATTGGCTTGATATCCTTCGCCGGTGTCGCGCAAATCTTGCCTGTGATGCTGGGGGGGATCTTTTGGCAAGGGGCGACCAAAATTGGGGCCTTGGCTGGGTTGATTTGCGGGTTGGTGGTTTGGAGCTACACCATGTTCCTGCCGTCCTTTGGCCCGGAAGTGTTGATTTCCCAGGAGACAATCGACCACGGGCTTTGGGGGCTGCAATGGCTGCGCCCTACCGCGCTATTTGGCATCCAAGGTCTTGATCCGGTGGTCCATGCGGTCTTGTGGTCGATTTTGTTGAACAGCTTCGCCTTTGTGGCCGGCTCTATTTTATCGAGACCATCTCCCTTGGAGCGGGTGCAAGCGGTGCAATTTATCAGCGCTTTTGACAGCGGCCCTTCGGCACGCGGCTGGCAAAGAGGGGCGACAGACGCAGAGGATCTCTTGAGCATGGCCCAGCGCATTATTGGCGCGGCTCAAGCACAAAACTTGTTTCGCACGGCGGCACAACGGCAGGGAAAACAGGGCTATCTACCGGATCCGACGCCGCAATTTCTTGAAACCCTTGAGCGAGGCTTGGCCGGCAGTGTTGGAGCGGCCACAGCCCATGCGATGTTGGGGCAAATGGCCGGTGGGTCTTCTGTCACGGTCGAGGACTTGATGGCAGTGGCGGATGAAACCGCGCAGATCATGGAATATTCCAACCAGTTAGAGGCCAAGTCCGGCGAATTGACCACAACCGCGCGCAAACTGCGCGATGCCAATGACAAACTCACAAAGCTTTCGATCCAAAAGGATGCGTTCCTCAGTCAAATCAGCCATGAGCTGCGCACGCCCATGACATCGATTCGAGCGTTTTCGGAAATTCTGCAAGATCCAGATCTCTCGGATGGTGACCGGCCAAAATATGCGCGGATCATCGAGGATGAAACCCAAAGATTGACCCGGTTGTTGGATGATCTTTTGGACCTTTCGGTGCTGGAGAATGGTCAGGTCTCACTGGAGCTTCGCCAAGCACGGTTGCGCGATATATTGGATCGTGCGGAGGCCTCGGCCAATGTGGAGCAGCATATAAGGATCCGCCGAAGCGCTGGGCGTGAGGATATTTCGATCCTCACAGACCCCGATCGTTTGACCCAAGTATTTATCAACCTCATGTCAAATGCCGCGAAATATTGCGAGGCGCAGCGGCCAGAGTTGATCATCAGTGTGACCGAGACGCCCGCGGCCATAACCGTGGACTTTATCGACAATGGCGCCGGGGTCGATAAGGCCAATCAGGATATGATTTTCGAGAAATTTGCCCGCGCGTCCGATCATTCAAAAGCTGGCGGCGCGGGGCTTGGTCTGGCGATTTGCCGGGAGATTGTCAGCAACTTGGGAGGGCAGATTTCCTATCTGCCGGGCCAGCGCGGCGCGGCGTTTCGGGTCAGTCTTCCGCGCGATTAAGCGCCAGCATCTCCAGCTGTGGCCGCAGATGGGCCAATTGATACCCGGCTTGGGTGGTGGCGTCCAAAATGGTATCGGTCGCGATGCGCCCGGCTTGGGCAAAGGCCCAAACAATGCTGCAACGATTGCCCGAGGCGCAATAGGCAAAGACGGGGCTTGGCAGTTGCGCCAAAAGCTCCGCTTGCCGCTCTATCTTATCGGGGCCGAAGCTTGACGGATCGAAAACATTTTCCGCAAATTCCATGCCGGCGGCTTCGACGGCGGCCTTAATGGCCTCGATTTGGCGGGGTTCAGGATTTTCTTGATCTGGGCGATTGCATATCACAGATTTGAAACCTGCCTGCATGATGCTTGGCACATCCGAGACCTCTATTTGTGGTGATACGGAATAATCGTCGGAAAGGGTGTTAATCTGCATGGCTGTGGGGTCCTCGTTTTTGGTATGTCTTAAAGGGCGCGGGGAATCACAGCATGATGCCAATCACCACCATCATCAGCCCAATTGCAGAGCACCCCATGGCGCCCAGGTTCCAAGCTACGGCCGATTGAAGCTGCAGTTTCATTTGTTCGTCGCTGAGACCTTGTTTCTTCGCCCGCATTATCCGTGCGATGGTGTAAAATAGCAGGCCAAGTCCGATAAAGGTCACGACAATCCCCGGGATGATGAGCCAATCCATAGTCTACTCCGAAAACTTTAAATTTGCGCCACAGTCGCGAAGGAAGGCGGCTTGTGCAAGTCGAAAACGAAGGGTATCGCTGCACAATCACTTATTACAATGGAGTCCCCCATGTCAGAAATCGACAGCAGCTATCGCGTCACGGCCGATGAATTGCGGCAGTTCATAGAACGTATTGAGCGTTTGGATGCCGAAAAAAAAGATCTGGCAGAACAACAAAAAGAAGTGATGGCAGAGGCCAAGGGCCGTGGGTATGACACGAAAGTCATGCGCAAACTCATCACCCTGCGCAAGCGGGACCAAAATGATATTGCCGAAGAAGAAGCTATTTTGGAAATGTATAAAGAAGCCTTGGGCATGTGAGTGCGCGGCTGGCCCTCAAAGGGCCGGCTCAATCACTTCAACATCTCCGCGTGAGATGATGGCATTCACATCTTCATCATATAGGTCAGACAGGCGGTTGAGCAGATCATCCGTCCAGCCGGGCAGGGTGATTTCTTCCTCCACCGCCGCCGGATTGGCATAATGCTCTAAAAAAGCCGCCAAAACTCTTTGGCGTTCTTTTTCTGAGTTGGGCGGATTGGCCTTGAAATAGTTTTGCATTTTTTGAGTGCCAATTTCCGTCAACAAAGACCCAATCAGATCATAGCCAGCCTTTACCGGTTCTTCTGCATCTATTCCAATTAGGTGACGCAGGATTTTGGGCCAAATAAACGGTGTATCCTCGTTGCACCAAGCTGTGATCTGCGCATTTGGCAAGACAGTGCGCATGCGATGGATCAAACCGGACCATTGAACCACAGTGGGCGCGGCCCCCGCCATAAAGCGCTGAAACGACCGTCCGTGAGATTTGCCATAAGCCGCTGGAATAAAGGTGCCGGGATCACGCATGCACAGTGACAGTTCAATGTCATGGCCTTGGAACAAACTGCCAAAGGCCTGGAGCTTTTCCACCACCAAAGCATAGAAATCTCCGCCCTCGAAAATTCGGTTTGGCACGCAGATGAAATTTGCATTGGTCAAAATCACCCGCTCAGCATCTGAATCGCCCAGAATATCGGCCAAAAGTTCCTCTCCCGACATATCCGGGCGTGCGCCCTTGGCCATGGCTTGCAGGTTTTCTCGAATGACATTTCGATATTTGCGCGGGTGGGGCAGGGCGACCTGATTCTGGACAAGCGCGGCTTTGTTCTTCACAAGCGAAGCGTGCAGGGCATCTTGGTCTGTGCAATGGGCGCCAATATGATAAACAATTTGCATCGAAATATGCTGCCTTGGAAATAAGTCTGAGCGGCCAGAGTATAGGCAACCGTTTATAAATATAAAACAGCCGAAATCAAAAATGAGGGCTTCGTGGCAGAAAAATTAAAGAAACGCGCGGGATTGGGCAGATGGCTTGCATTGGCCATTGCTGGCTGTGTGCTCTTGCCGATTGTTTCGATTGCTTGGATGGGCTTTGGCAGCGATGGCGCGCGCTGGGCGCATCTTTTGGCCACGGTGTTTCCGCGGTATTTGAGCAATAGCCTCTCGCTGATGTTGGGCGTTGGTGCTGTTAGTCTGCTCCTCGGCACATCTTTGGCTTATTTGATTACGCATCTCGAGTTTCCAGGGCGCAAATGGGTGCAATACGGGTTGTTTCTCCCGCTGGCGATGCCCTCTTTCGTGGCCGCATACGCTTGGGTAGATGTCTTGGAATATGCCGGTCCGCTGCAAACAACTTTGCGTGATCTGGCTGGATGGTCTTCGGTTCGGGACTATTGGTTTCCCAATATTCGCTCGTTGCCTGGCGCAATATTCGTGCTGTCTTTGACACTCTACCCTTACGTGTATCTTCTGGCCCGAGCGGGATTCCGCGAGCTGCCGGCCAGCGGTCAGGATGTCGCCCGTTCACTTGGCTTGGGGCATATGCGGCAATTTTTGCGCGTGAGCCTCCCACAAGCGCGCCCTGCCATTGCCGCTGGAACAGCCATAGTCATGATGGAAACCTTAAACGATTTCGGGACAGTAGATTATTTTGCCGTGCAGACTCTCACCACGGGCATTTTTTCGATTTGGTTGGAAAGCTATGACCCGGGGGGCGCGGCGCAATTGGCAGTGCTGGCCGCCTTGATTGTGGCGGGCTTGCTTGGGGTCGAGAAAATTGGCCGCCGCCGCGCGCGCTTTCACAAATCGGGTCGTCAATTGGCCCCGATCCAGCCGCAACCTCTGTCCTCGCGGCAGGGGGCCGCCGTGCTGCTCTATTGCTTGGTTCCTATGGGGTTGGGATTTTTAATTCCATTGATGGTTCTGGTGGCGCCTGTCGTGTCGAATCTGAGCCTTTGGAGCGACACCGGCCTTTGGCGCGCGGCGGCGCACAGCTTGGCTTTGGGTGGCGCAAGCGCTGGATTGGTCGTAACGCTCGCGACTGTTATGGTTTTGGGATTGCAGAAAACCCCGGCGGCATGGAAAAAATCTTTGCTGACCCTGACGACTGTGGGCTACGCCTTTCCTGGTGCCGTCCTCGGTTTGGGGATATTGATTCCCTTGGCCACGTTTGACAATTGGCTGGCAGACCTCGTTTTTGCGACCTTCCGTCGCGATCCCGGCCTCCTTCTCACCGGGAGCGCGGGCGCATTGATCGTCGCCTATTGCGTCCGCTTTTTCGCGATTGGTGTTGGGGCTGCTGAGGCCGGCTTGGCCGCGATCTCAACCAATATCCCACTGGCCGCAAGCACATTGGGGCGCGGGCCAAAAGATGTTTTAGTAAATATATATCAACCACTTATGCGGGGAAGCCTGGCATCTGCTATGGTGCTTGTCTTTGTGGATACGGTTAAAGAACTGCCCGCAACGCTTCTGCTGCGCCCGTTTAATTTCGACACGCTGTCCACCCATGTCTACGCACAAGCCAGCCTGGAAAATTTCCACGGCTCCACCCCCGCCGCATTGCTCATCATCACACTTTCCCTCGGAGCGATATTTCTTTTGGCAAAAGCGCATAGGTAGGGCTTGCATAGGCAGTTTTTTTGTCCTAAATCCTCGCCCAGTGCCCCTATAGCTCAGCTGGTAGAGCAACTGATTTGTAATCAGTAGGTCCGCGGTTCGAGTCCGTGTGGGGGCACCACTTAAATCAATAACTTAGCAGTCATATTGGCGCAATAATCAGTGATTTCTCGCCCAAAAGGTTTCACTTAGGTTTCATCGTTAGCCTGACCCAGTTGTTAATTGGTGGGTCTAGGCGAGCCAGAACCCATATCTCATCTAAAACTGAAGCCTTGTTTAGTGTCGTAACTATGACGCAGCGTCTGATGTGCAGATATTTGACCGCTGAAAAGTAGGGGTTACTGCGCCTGATCTCTATAGTTTAGATTCAGGACCTAGGAACGGGGACCCCCATTTTAGGGCCCCGTGCCTTGGGCCACGGGCCTTTAGTATTAGCGTTGTAGATTCATTGGGTAGGGGTTTTGTTGGATAACGCCATCTCTATTCACGCACCAATTTAAAGCCAAACAGTACTGATACTCTCTTGGTGAGTGGCGTCAATTATTGAGCGCATAGATTCAGGCTGCACCAGCAATTCGATGCGAGTTCTCATTCGTCTGACAGCACCGTTGGAAATGCTCAGCAGGGGGACTTTATCAGAAAAGTCCGCCCTTGCAGCTATGGGCACACATCAACACTCCACCGCCAAAGTCTGGTATTTTTGAAATCTCAAGAACATCTATCATGGGTTACTTCATATTATAAATTCACAGAAAGTACGGGCCAAAAAGAAGTCGGTCATTTACTACATTTTTCATATAATTTTCTCTTCTATTGTTAAGATTTCTGAAAAAATAAGTACTAATGGCACCCTTTTATGTAGTTTTGTTACATTAATGGGAAAATAAACGCAATACTTTGAGCCACCCGTCCAGCATAAAATTGCTAGAATTACCGAAACACCCCGAAAACTCCTTGGATTTCGGCATTTCAACACTCATCCCTGATCAAGTTGACAAATGAGTAGTTCCAACCCAGATGTAGTATTACTCCAGAACGAAAGGGCCGCGCAGTTGAGCACAAACAATTTGATCGAGATAATCAAACAATCGCTTCCCGGCCTGCGCAAATCAGACCGGAAGGTCGCAGAGACAATCCTGCGCAACCCGTCAAAGGCAACCGAAATGAAGCTCGCCGAACTTGCGCGCGCCTCAGGGGTAAGCGAGCCGACGGTTGTACGGTTCTGTAATTCGGTTCGCTGCGTTGGCTTTCAGGATATGCGCTTGAAACTAGCCAAATCCCTGGCCTTTGGCCTGTCCACGTCTCATGTAGCTATTTCCGAGGTGGACGCGCTCCACGAGGTCGTCAACAAGATCTTTGACTTTAACTTAACCAGTCTGGATTGGGTTCGCACAAATTTGAACGTACCTGAGCTGGAGCGCGCCGTTGAGGCCATAATGGCGAGCAAGTCTCTACACTTCATTGGCCTTGGCGCCTCCGCAATCGTGGCACAAGACGCCCAGCAAAAATTCCCGCTGTTTGGCGTGGCCACACACGCCAGCGTGGATATACATCAGATGCTGATTGCTGCTTCAATGATGGGAGAGGGCGATGTCTTGTTCGCTGTATCGAATTCCGGAAATACGCGAGAAGTCATTCAGGCCACTCGGCATGCCAAACAACGTGGCGCGACAACAGTTGCCATCACCGGCGCCAACAGCCCGCTCTTGCGGCATTGTGACATTGGCCTTTTGGTCGAAACACTTGAAAATACCGACGACTACACGCCGACCATCTCGCGTGTTGCTGCGCTCGTTGTTATCGACATCCTCTCAACAGTTGTCGCATTGCGCCGCGAACCGGAAGAGCGCCACAAGGTCATGGAAATGAAGCGCTACATTGCAGACGTTCGCGCAACTGGAGTGATATAGGCAGCATGAGTGAACAAGCCCCCTGGCAAGTCGTCAAGCTTACTCGACTACTGGGGCGAAGGCTAATGAATTATCCCTTGGGTGACTTGACGAGGTTGCGTGAGTCGTAATTTTTACACCAAACGCTGCAGCACATCCCATGACGCCACCTGGGCAATGGCAAAAAGCCCGATTAACCGCCATCAGGGACAATCTTCAGGGTTCTGCAAAGTTGGGGTCTTACGATTTGGATCTCACTGTGCTCGGATGCGGCCAAGTCAATCTTGGCAGGGTCTTCTGTGTTGAACGAAAACATCCCCCAATGATGGGGGATAAGGATTTTCGCATGACGCGCAAAAAATATTGCCTCATCCAAGGTCAAATTGCCTGGTATACCATCAGCTAGACGCTCAGCGTCGCGGCCGTTCACCGGCAGCAAAGCAATATCTGGTGAATAGGTCGACACAGCCATGTCCAAGTCTTCAAATGGTATTGTATCGCCGGAATGATAAAACCGAGTGCCGTCAACTTCGATACCGTAACCTAGAAATTTGTGACGGCCCAAAGCGTCCAACTCTTCGGCTTCATGGGCAGCTGGAAACACCTTGATCTGCAACCCATCTAGGGAGATTTCATCACCGGTATCGACCAAGATCAGCTCTACCGCTTGGCCTATCCGCTCTCGAGCTAGATCCTCACATGATGCGGGCACGACAAAACGGACCTTGGGAAAGCGCTCAAAAAGCGGGCCAAGCGTATCTGGGTCAAGATGGTCGGTATGCGCATGTGTAATGAGAACGTAGTCAATTTCAGGTAGCTCGCCAACTATGATAGGAGGTGGAGCCATCCTTTGGTGATCGTGTTTCTTACCATCGTATTTGTGCGCTAGGCTGTCTGACAAATATGGATCAATCAGTACGCGTTTTGTACTGCTTTCCAGCCAAAAACCCGCCTGCCCCAGCCAGAACAATGCTAAGTGGTTGGGCATTGGGCGCCCCTTATGAATCTCAAACGAAAGGACCATCGAGACACCCAAGAATATTTTGCACAGCCATCATCGTAGCACGATCCACGCTTTCTGTTGTGAAGCCGCCAATATGCGACGACATAGTCACCCCAGGATGATTCAGCATTTCTACCCGCTGCGGCGGCTCAGATTCAAAAACATCTGTCCCGTAAAATCCGATTTGACCGCTTTCGAGCAAAGATGCCAAGGCCGTTTGATCGATGAGACCAGCGCGCGCTGTGTTGACCAGAACGGCGCCTTTCATGCAGGCACCAACCTCTTTAGGCCCCAATACCGCACTGCCGTCTTCGGGCATTGGGCAATGCAGTGAAATAGCATCTGATTTTTTTACTACTTCAGCCAGCGACCCTCGTTGGAAGTTTTGATGCTGTATCGCATCCTGGTTGGTATACGGGTCATAGGCAATGACGTTTGCACCGAGTGATAGACATATCTGCGCCAATTCCTGACCAATCGCTCCTAATCCCAGAATGCCAACCGTTGCACCTTTGATCTCACGACCACGCAGGCGCGGCCATTCGCCAGCCTGAATTCCAACATGGGTCTGCGTTAATTGGCGAAGCCCCGTTAGGATATATGTCAGTGCAAGCTCAGCAACGCTGCGTGCATTTGCACCTGACGCTTTACACACCTTAATCCCCTTTTCAGCCAGCACCTGCAAAGGCAGATTATCGATTCCGGTCCCGTTCCGACTGATTACCTTTAGCTCACTGGCCGCATCAATGACCTTTTCAGAAACAGGCTCAACACCCGCCAACCACGCCACGCATCCTGGCATGGCCCCAATTAGATCTGCTTCGTTGGGCATTACGCCTGGCCGTACACTAACTGGTTCTAATCCAACTTCACGCAACGCATCCAGCGCTGGATGTGTACAATCAGAAAGCGATCGGGGTGTGATTAATACCTTCGCACCGCTCATCGTCCTGCAACCTTTGTCGCGATTTCCGAAATCGCATTAAATCTATCACCGGCTACAGGGATCTCGATGTTAAACACCTCCGCAATGACCTGCGTCCACCCGTAAATAAAGTAAGTCCACCCATCCTCGACCTGAAGACACAGCGCCGTTTTGGCCGCATTTGCCTGATCCAGAAACACCAGATTACCCCGATAATTCAGCTCCCAGATGATGGCGTTTTTTGGGAAAGGCGCCGCATCGCTTAGTGGAGAACCGGGAGCGTCTTTGCCCAACCCCGTCGCATTGATCACAACGCTTCCCGCAGCCATTGACGCCAAGATGTCGTCATTGTCTTGGGCTGTTGCCGCCAGACGGTATTCAATCGGAATATCACTGCCTAGGCTTTCATGAATTTCGCGGATGTGGTCCAATCTAGGCTGGGACCAGTTCGACACAACAATCCTCTTTGGTCGATTTTCGCCCCTGCTTTCCTGCATCAGATGCCAAGACAGTGCGATAGTTGACCCTCCGGCCCCAATCGAAAATAGTTCGGCCCCCGTATCCGCAAAGTGATCTTTTGGCAGGAAGCCATCCAGCGACAAACCTGACGAAATTGGGTCCTTCGCATGGCAAATCAGCTTACCATCCCGTTTCGAGATGCAACTAGTTTCGGCCATAAGCGTCGCATGAGGATCAATCACGTCAAACATGTCTTTGCAGGCTTCAAAAAGATCCAATTTGTGTGTCGTCACCAACGCACCCAATGACAACGGGTCATTTTTCAAGAAATCCACTGCTTCACGATAGTTTTCAGCTGTATCATGGGGGGGGAAATCAATGCCCTTGATTTCGACATCACCCAATCCCAAATACTCAGCCCAAACCGGAAAAATCTTCATGATCGAAGATTGGCCCGTCGTTACGCCAATAAAATAGAATGTCGGGCGCGTTGCTGGAGAATACGTCATTGAGCGCTTCGAATTTTAGCGGCGCGATCAACAGACATCTTGGCTTTTTCAGTAATCTGAGCCCAGTCTCCGTTGGCGATATCTGCCTTAGTGGCGATCCATGTGCCGCCTACGGCTCGGACAGTAGGCATAGACAACCACTGATCTAAATTCTCTAACGTTACGCCGCCTGTCGGGTTAAATCCTATCTCTGTGTGCGCGTAGGGCGCCGCAATGTTGCGCAGCAAGTTCGGTCCACCCGCAGCCATTGCTGGGAAAAACTTCACCATCTTGCAACCTGCTTTCAGTGCGGCCTGTAGGTCTGTTGGTGTCATAATACCTGGGGCGAATGGGAGCCCAACCTCTTCTGCACGCAATAGAACATCCAGGTCCAAACCAGGTGACAAAGCAAATTTCGCTCCTGCCGCCTTTGCATCGTCAACTTGACTTTCAGTCAACACGGTTCCTGCGCCAACAAGCAGCTCAGGCCGCTGGGAAGAAATTGCAGCGATGCTGTCAAGCGCGGCGTCAGTTCTGAAAGTGATCTCGGCAACCGGCAACCCGCCTTCCAAGAGCGCGTCAGCCAAAGGCACAGCGTCAGCCGCGGCATCAATAGCAATCACAGGAACAACGCCGTACTGCTCAATTTTCTCAAAAATATTCACTGTTCGTGGTCTCCCGTTTCGTAAACACGTTCAATTTCCGCAGCCGTTCGCGGGCGGTACGAAGAATTCGGTGCTTCCTTCCAGCCGGATCCGTCGGCCACAATGCGACTGGCCATTCCGCCAGACCGTTCGATAATTGAATAGTCCTGTCCGGAATCGGAGGGATAACAAAAGCTCATCACCAGAGGCGCTGCACCAGTATTCACAGAGCGGTGAATCCAGAAAGGCGGCACATAGATCATCTGCCGTGGAAACACTTCCAGAACCCGCGTTTCGCCCTCAGGTGACTCCAACAACATCACCCCTTCCCCAGATTCACCGTAATAGGTTTCAGGGCGGTTTGCCGTGGCGTGGATATGTCCACGCGTCATGAAAAACTCTTCCCCAATTCGACCGGGTTCCATGAAGGTTGTCCCGAAGATCAGATCTCCATGCCCGGCATCCGGCCGAACATCTGACACCTTATATACAATCTCGTCTCCACCTTGCTCTAAAACCTGAGAAAACGCTGCGCCATCTTCATAAAGCCCCACCAGCTCACTGAGCTTCTTACTGTAATGGCCTGTTGCACCTTCCAGTTCAGCATTTGAAGGATCGATGCGGTGTGATGTGGGACTTGGAATCACGTTAGCCTCCTATGCTCGGTAGTATTACTACTCAAATTATAGATAATTTACAAGATTATTTTAGTAAAATATCTAAAATACCTCAATATTTTCTTATTTAACCTAATTTATCCATCATGATTGTAGTATTGCTACTTTTAAGGATTGACCCAATCAATCCGCTGCGCCATTGTGAATGTCGGAGGCGAATCAATGAATGATCGCGTGAAACACATTTTTATTTGGCCTGCTTTCCTGCTGGTGCTCGTAATCACGCTGTTCCCCCTGATCTACGCACTAACCGTGAGCTTCCAAACCGTAAGGATCGTCCCACCGACGCCAGCTCGGTTTGTTGGCTTTGACAACTATGCAGACATCCTCGCGAACGCCCGCTTCTGGGGGGCCATCGCAACCACAGCGACGATCGTGATTATTTCAGTTTTGGCCCAGTATGCCATTGGCTTATCCGTGGCTTTGGCCTTGCATCACAATGTTCCTGGCGCGTCCTTGTTCAGGGTTACATTCCTATTGCCAATGTTTCTTGCTCCGGTGTGCGTCGCGCTGATTGCTAAAATGATATTCCACCCGGTTCTAGGGCCAGCCAACGAATTTTTCTCTATGTTCGGCCTCGAAAACCTGCCGTTCCTCACCGATCCAAACTTCGCTATTGCCGTTCTAATTGCCATCGAAACTTGGCAGTGGACACCTTTTGTCGTGCTCTTGATGTTAGCTGGACTTCAGAACTTGCCAGCCGAGGTGTTTGAGGCCGCTCGTGTCGATAATATTTCAGCTTGGCGACGGTTCCGCGACATTACATTCCCGATGCTCTTACCACTTTCAGCTGCGGTCATTTTCATCCGACTGATCGAAGGGTTCAAAATCATCGATACCGTATTCATCTTAACCGGAGGCGGGCCAGGCACATCGACCGAAACTCTAACGTTATTTGCCTATAATGAAGGCTTCAAAAAGTTCAACATTGGTATGACTTCGGCGCTGAGCTTTCTCTTTCTGATCGTCGTGATTGTCTTTGGTACGCTTTATCTGGCTGGCGCGCGCAAACTGACGCAGAGGTATGCCCAGTGAGACGTGAGAGCTTTCGCAAGGCGGGTTTTCTGCTCAGCATGTTTTGGCTGCTGCTATGCATTTTCCCGCTTTGGTGGGTGCTGGTCACGGCATTCAAACCACCCTTGGCAGTGAGTGGTGGAGCTACCTACTTACCTTTTTGGGACTTCCAGCCTTCGCTCCATGCATTCCGCGATGCATTTTCTGGAATCCGAGGTGATTTCTGGGGACCGATCAGCAGTTCAATTTTTATTTCCATCGTCTCAACAGGTCTGGCCGTGCTGCTGGGCTCCATGGCGGCCTATGCTTTGATCCGGTTCAAATTCAGCATTCATCTATTGGCGGGTTTGCTATTTGCCGTGTTGGCCATTGGTGGCTTCGTTGTCATGACTGAGATGTGGAACATACGTGTGCCGTATGCGCTTCTGGTGGTCCTATTTGTTGCATTACCGGTGTCTGTATGGGCAAACGGCCGCAATCTCCCCGGTCCGGTCCTCGGCAACGATGACGTCACATTTTGGTTCGTCTCACAACGAATGTTTCCGCCGATTGTGTCCGCTTTTGCATTGTTTTTGCTATACGCAGAAACTGGAAAAGCTGGCTTTCGCCTGTTGGACACCTTTGGCGGCATGGTCCTAGCCTACACTGCCTTCGGGTTACCCTTTGCGGTTTGGCTGATGCGGGATTTCTTTGAAAGCGTCCCTGTTGAAGTCGAAGAGGCCGCCATGGTTGATGACATTGGTCGTATGCGCATTTTTGCTCAAATTGTGCTCCCAATGTCTCTGCCCGGATTGATCGCGACATCAATGGTTGTTCTGGCATTTATTTGGAACGAGTTTCTGTTCGCCCTGCTTCTAACGTCGTCAAGGTGGCAAACGCTGCCAATCCTACTGGCAGGGCAAAATTCTAGTCGAGGTGACGAATGGTGGGCCATTTCAGTAGCAACACTGATTTCGATCATACCAATGATCCTAGTCGCCACATTCTTGGGCCGCATGATGCGCTCAGGAATGCTCTCTGGATCAATCAAGTAAGTTTTCAACGGAAAAATGGAGAAACCAATGAAAAACCTATTGCTTAGCGTCGCAGTACTACCGCTTGCGACCATAGTGCATGCAGAGTGCTTGCCGGATTACACAGGCGTCACTTTGACAATTTCAACACAGAACGGACCGTATGTTGCTTCGGCACTTCAGACAGCAGCTGAAAGCTGGGAGGCAAAGACTTGCGGGGAGGTGAACTTGGTTGAGTTTCCGTTTGGCGAGCTCTATCCTAAGTTTTTGACAGGTATGAGCCAGCAGACTGGAGATTTTGACGTTATCGGTTTCATTCCTGCTTGGGTTCCGGATTTCGCGCCGTATCTCTCAACAATGCCTGCCGAAATGCAGCAAGGCGAAGCTTGGGATGATATACATCCAGTATACCGTGAACGCCTGATGTCATGGGGTGGCGAAATCAAATCCGCCACCATGGACGGCGACATGCATATGCTGAACTTTCGCTCTGATCTCTTCGAAGACGAAGCCAACAAGACCGCGTTCATGGAGCAGTACGGCTATGATTTGGCCGCGCCAATCACATGGGACCAGTACTACGATATTGCTGAGTTCTTCAACGAATCTGATGCTGTTAATTATGGCACCGCCGAGGCATACGCGCGTGGCGGGCAACAGTTCTGGTACTTCTTCAGCCACGCTGCCAGCTACACGAACAACCCTAGCAACCCAGGGTCGATGTTCTTTGACCCTGAGACCATGGATGCACAAATCAATAACGAAGGCTGGCTTCGCGCATTGGAAGAATACAAGCGCGGCTTGGACTTTGGCCCTCCGGGTTCTTTGAACAACGGGTCCGGTGACGTACGCCCACTTTATGCAGGTGGTTCGGTCGCAATGAACCTCGACTGGGCAGACTCGGGCATTCTTGGTGCAACAGAGGGTTCGATTGCCGGAAGTGTACGTACCGCAATGCTTCCAGGCTCTACACAGATCTGGAACCACGTGACCGGCGAGTGGGACATGTTTGACGAACCAGTTGCGTCGCCATTCCTTGCATTTGGTGGATGGCAATTGGCTGTTCCCATCGATAGCAAAAATCAGGAAGCCGCATGGTCTTATGTTGCTGAACTAACCAGCCCTGAGCTTTCCGGTGCAGCAATTGTTACGGCGAATACAGGTGTTAACCCCTATCGACTCAGTCACTACGACAACATCGAGAACTGGCTTTCGATATTCACTGAAGAAGAGGCACGCAGCTATCTGTCGGCACAACGTGCATCACTTGACGCACCAAACGTGGCGCTTGACCTGCGTCTTCCTGGGTTCTTCTCCTACACAGAAATCCTCGAAATCGAGCTTTCAAAAGCACTTGCGGGTCAGGTTGAACCACAAGAAGCGCTCAATACGATTGCTGCGGAATGGGACGAGCTCACAGATGAGTTTGGTCGCGATAGTCAACTCGCTGCCTATCGAGCTTCAATGGGCCTCCCACCACTGAACTAGACCAATAAAAGCAGCGACAGAACTTCGGGCGCCGAAAGGTGCCCGAAGTATTTTATTAGGAAGGTAAAATGGAACATATCGAATTCCGCAAAATTTCAAAATCGTATGGGGCTGTCGAAGTCGTTCCACCGCTTGACCTGTCGATCCATCAAGGTGAATTCATCGTTCTTGTTGGACCGTCTGGCTGTGGTAAAACGACTACTCTCAGGATGCTCGCAGGCTTGGAAGAGACCACGAGTGGCCAAATCTTGATCGACGGCAACGATGTTACGAACAAACGGCCCGGCGAGCGGAATTGTGCAATGGTTTTCCAAAACTACGCCCTTTATCCACACATGAGCGTGCGAGAGAACATCGGCTACGCCATGAAAGTTCACGGCACCCCAAAGGACGAAATCGATAAACACGTAGATGAAGCTGCCGAATTACTCGGGCTTTCAGATTATTTGGAACGAAAGCCCCGAAATTTATCTGGCGGCCAAAGACAGCGTGTTGCTATTGGTCGTGCATTCGTACGCCAACCTCAAGTGTTCTTGTTCGATGAGCCGTTGTCCAATTTGGACGCCAAACTGCGCGTCGAAATGCGAAGCGAAATCAAATTACTACAGCGCCGGCTGAATACCACGGCCGTCTATGTGACCCATGATCAGGTAGAGGCGATGACAATGGCGGATCGCGTTGTTGTCATGCGCAGTGGTGTGATCGAGCAAGTCGACGCCCCAATCACTCTGTATGAACGTCCGGTAAACCGATTTGTTGCCAGCTTCATCGGATCCCCGTCCATGAACTTCTTTGACGCCAGAATTGAGGCGGGTGTCCTAATGATCGGCGATCAACGCATGCAACTTGCTGCCAAGGATGCGGATCGGATCGGAGACTATGGCAACGTAGTCTTTGGCATTCGTCCAGAACACTGTCGGGAAGCTGAGACCGCATCCCACTTGACCTTCGATGTTGAGGTTATTGAACCGCTGGGTTCAAATACACTACTGCTTGGCAAGATTGGTGGTCAAAAAATTATGACGCAAGTCGACCCAAGATTCATAGCAGAGGCAGGTGCACTTGCTACGGTACCAATTGATATGCAAGCCGCGCATTTCTTTAATCCGACAACCGAAGAGCGCATCTAGTATGGTTAGAGACCTTTTCCTGGCAATTGATGTTGGAACCGGCGGAATTCGATCCGCACTCGTGAGTCACGATGGTGAAATCCTAAAAATTTTTCACAAGGAGCATGAGCAGATCGTGCCGCGTTATGGATGGTCCGAACAGCGCCCTGCGGATTGGTGGGCGGGAACGGTCGAGACAATCAACCAAGTACTCGCCGAGGTGGATGGTGCCGCAGCGCGTGTCGCGGCGATCTGCGCATGCGGCCAAATGCATGGTGCAGTTCTTGTGGATTCAAACGGGCTTCTGACACGAGAAACAGCCCCCCTTTGGAACGACAAACGCACGCAACCTCAGGCCGACCAACTCAATAAGTTGATCCAACCCGACGACGCATTGCGCCTGACCGCCAACCTACCCTCTCCAGCTTGGCCGGCTTCAAAACTGATGTGGCTCATGGAAAATGACCCAGAAGCCGTCGCCCAGGCCGAAAGCCTGTTGATGCCAAAGGACTGGATTAACCTGAAACTGACGGGTGAGTACGCGCAGGACTACACGGAAGCCTCACTTAGCTTCTTAATGGATCAATCGACGAGGGATTGGTCGGACGAACTAATCGCCCTTACGGGAATTCCAAGAAATCTCCTCCCACCCATCCGAAACCCCAGCGAAATACTTGGTAGCCTAACGGAAAGGGCGGCAAATCGGTTGGGCTTGTCTCCTGGAATTCCCGTGCTGGTCGGAGCGGGCGACTATCCGACTGCATTGCTGGGCTCAGGGGTTTGTGGCGCTGGCATGGGATCTGATGTGACAGGCACTTCAACCATTATGACCCTGATCCACAACAATCCGGTTATGCATCCCGGTGTATCAAACCTGTTGGAGCCAAGTGGTAACTGGGGGAGCTTTACCCTACTCGACGCAGGTGGCGATGCGATGCGATGGGCACGACGAGCATTTCATGAAAACCGGCGAAGCTATAGCGAGGTTGCCGATGCGGCAACACGGGCTCAAGCTGGGTCAAACTCGCTGTTCTTCCTCCCGTATCTCAACGGCGAAAGGTTCTCGAACGCTCCGAATTCACGAGCCCAATTCTTTGGCCTAACGAGTGGGCATGGTCTCGCCGAACTCCATCGGTCGATCTTGGAAGGCGTGGCTTTTTCTGTTCGCCTCAGATTAGACGCGCTGCAAGGTTCTGCCGGACGCCCAGAACGTTTTGTCGCGTCATCCGGGGGGGCAAAATCAAGGCTCTGGCTCGAAATAAAAGCAAGCATGTACAATACCCCCTATGTCGTCCCAGAAGAACTGGAATGTGGTGTGGTCGGTGCCGCTATTCTAATGGCCAGCGCTACCGGTAAATTCACCGACCTTCGTTCAGCCAGCCGCCATATGGTACGATTTGGCGATCAGATCAATCCAAACCCTGAATGGTGCGAGCTCTATGATCGTATGATGCCAATATACTCTGATCTTTATAATGTATCACAACAGTTTTACGATCGGATTGATCGGCTATGAATAAAGTAATTCTTTGGGATTTGGACGGCACACTCATAGACAGTGAACCGGTACATGCCCTCGCTTTCTACGCCGCCATAAAAGATCTGAGACTAAAATTACCTTGTGGATTTTACGATGAATTGCTGGGTGTAAGCGGGTCAGAAGTTTACTCCAAACTTGTCGAAGCCACTGGTCTTCAGCTTGGATTGGACGAGTGGAGTGATTTGAAATTGAAGCACTTCGGATCTTTCTCCCAGCGAATAAGGCCAATAACCGGAATCCCTGAATTGCTTCGCAAACTCAGTTTGTACGGAATTCTAATGGCTGTTGTCTCAAATTCGTCCAGAACTGAGGTCGACCTCAGCCTAAATGGATCGAGCTTTCGAGACAATTTCCAGTTCACAATTTCGAGGAGCGACGTGGCCCAGGGTAAGCCCGCTCCCGATGGCTATCTTCTAGCTGCAAGCCGCCTCAACCAGAGACCACAGAATTGCCTCGTGATCGAAGACAGTCGGACAGGTGCTGCCGCCGGCCACGCCGCGGGCATGAATGTGATCTATCATCCGCAAGCCCCGGACCTTGATCCATCGCGTGGCATACAATACCTCCCCCCCTGCGCGACCCTACTGCCGTTAATCGAAACCTTTCTAATTTCAGAGGACCTTTCCTATGATTGATATCCCACAACTCACGCTCAATGACGGCTATAGGCTGCCACAACTCGGTATTGGTGTCTGGCAGATCGACGAGTCCACTACCCCGGGCGTGGTCTCCGCCGCGGTCGAGTTAGGCGTTCGGTTGATCGACGGCGCCTTTATTTATGGCAACGAGGCCAGCATGGGCGAAGGCATCCGCCAAACCCCAATCCCACGCGAAGACCTTTTCGTAACGTCCAAGGTGTGGAATGCTAGTCAGGGACACGCCGCCGCTCACATCGCAATCGAAGACAGCCTCAATCGCATCGGTCTCGAGTATCTCGATCTTTTGTTGATCCACTGGCCTTGCCCTGCACGCGATCAATATGTTGAAACATGGCGCGCGCTAATCGAGGCCCGTAACGCCGGCAAAGTCCGCTCCATCGGGGTATCAAATTTTAACCCCGATCACCTCGACCGACTGATCGCAGAAACCGGTGTCACGCCAGCTGTGAACCAAATTGAAATCAACCCTCGTTTCCAGAACGCCGATCTACGCGCAGCTAATGACGCCCGCGGTATTATCACCCAAGCTTGGACCCCGTTGGGCGACGGTAGGTCTTTTGATGCTCCAGTCATCAGCGCCGCCGCCAAGCGTACCGGGAAAAGCCCAATACAGGTGATTTTGCGTTGGCATTTACAACTCGGGCATTCGGTCATTCCCCGCTCGACGAAGCGCACACATCTTGCTAGCAATCTCGATATTTTAGACTTTCGTTTGAGTGACACTGAAATGGCAGCCTTGACAGCTCTGAATGCAGACGACCGTTGCGGCCCAGATCCAATCGCGTTCGAAGCGGATTGATCCCGTCATGCTGTATTTGCCACGTTGGCACTGTCAGAGTAAACTTGCTTGAATAGGGCAGGGCGGCACTGTCAGATTAAACTCGGTTGAAGCGAGCAGGGTGTATTTGTAGAATCCGCAAATGACAAAACACTCCCCATTCAGGTACTTTAAAACGAGCTCCGAGATTATTCGGTTTGCCGTAATACTGTATGTGCGTAAGGCGGTTAGCGTCACTGTTGGACGGCGTTCAAACAAGACACGAAGAAGGAGAGGAAGAAAAATGCAAGGATTTGGTGTTCATACCAGCATGTGGACCATGCAGTGGGACCGCAAAGGGGCAGAGCGCGCGGTAAAGGCTGCGGTCAATTATAACATGGATTTTCTGGAGATCGCACTTCTTGATGCGTCGTCGGTTGATGCCGAACACACGCGTCAACTGTTGGAAAACCACGAGATGAACGCCGTTTGTTCATTGGGCCTTCCAGAAGCTGTTTGGCCGTCAAGAAACCCAGAGGGAGCAATAGATTATTTGAAGGTTGTACTCGATACCGCTAAGGCGATGGGCACCATGGCGGTTTCTGGTGTCGTGTATGGGGGTATCGGCGAGCGTTCAGGCCAACCACCCACTGAAAGTGAGCTGTCAAACGTTGCCGGAGCGCTTGAAGCTTCTGCAAAGTATGCGAAGTCGCTTGGATTGCAATTTGGGATCGAACCGGTCAATCGCTACGAGACACATTTGCTCAACACTGGCTGGCAAGCACGTGAAATGATCGAACGCATCGGGTCGGACAACATTTTCATCCACCTCGACACATATCATATGAACATCGAGGAAAAGGGCGTGGCGAACGGAATTCTGGATGCGCGAGAACACCTTAAATACATCCATCTGTCGGAAAGTGATCGCGGAACGCCTGGTGAAGGCTGCTGTAATTGGGACGAGGTGTTTGGCGCGCTTGCCGCTATCGAATTTAAGGGCGGCTTGGCTATGGAGAGCTTCATTAACATGCCCCCAGAAATTGCGAATGGTTTGTCCGTTTGGCGTCCGGTCGCACCAAGTTTTGAGGAGGTTATGGATAGAGGACTGCCCTTTTTGCGAAACAAAGCTGCTCAATACCGACTGATCTAACGAACGTCTGTACAGGCGTGGACGGTACTATCAGACAAAACTAACTTGAGCCGTGCAGTGCGGTTTCGTAGCCTCGCCGTATGACAAAACACTCTCCATTCAGGTACATGAAACCTGGCTCGGGGTTCCTCGACCATCCCGCCTAGGCCCGAGGACTGGGAACCAATAGCCAGTCCACTATCGGATCATATATCACGCACCCACGTCTTGCTTATAGCGTTGCCGCAACACAGCAGCTTTTGGGTCTCTTTTGCTGGCCATACTAACAATTATCTCTGGTGTGATGATTTTTCGAACCACAAAGGCTGCAACGATAATTTTAGCGGCGGGCTTTGTTTTGATGATTGTTCCGGTTGTCGTCATGGGTTACCAAATCACAGCACTGTTCCTAATTCTGGGTGCGGTCGCGATTGCAGCTTCAGCATTTGTGGGAATGATCTTTGACCGTGCCAGAAAACTCCAACCAA
>Ga0209533_1000720_pt1 | contig 31266 bp, 32 predicted proteins | sample COG_04_FD_184748 | JGI IMG/M metagenome (GOLD analysis project Ga0209533, IMG submission 184748) | Pelagic Microbial community sample from North Sea - COGITO 998_met_04 (SPAdes) (version 2) | ecosystem: Environmental > Aquatic > Marine > Neritic zone/Coastal water | place: Helgoland, sampling...
GCATATTCGGATCCTTGTTCAGCATAAAATGTAATAATTTCCTTGAAGGTATCTTCGGCGATGAATTGTTCCTTGTATCGCTTCGCGTATACCGAACAATCAAATACGTCGGCAATTCTGTAACGAATACGATAATACTTTTCATCTAATGCAAAATCATGAATACCTTTTTTATGATAATATGCATACATATCACATGTATCACTAGATTTCAATTCGGATATTTCATTTACGTCTTGATAACGTTCTAAATACGCCTGTGCTACGAATATTTCTGGTATATCAAATCGCAAACGGAAATAAGTGTCGTCCAACACATATTGTTCTTTATCGATGCTATTATAAAATTCATATACATCAATATCATTGTCTATATTTACGTCTGTAATTATTTTCTCAATGCCTTTGTGGCGTTGTATCATCACACGAATATCAAAATATTTATGAATATCCAATAAAATACGATAATATTTGCTATCCAATATATAGTCATATTGTCCAATAGAATTGAAAAAATTATATAATGATATGTTTGAATTACTGATGTCGTGTTCCTCTATAATTAATGGATAACGTTCCAAGTAGCATTTTATATTTAGTTTATCTGGTATGGAATATTTTAATCTGAAATATTTGTCATCAAGTCCGTATAATGTACTAGCTTTTTCATCATATAATTTATATACACCAACTACATTTTTAAAGGTATATCGTCGTATATTTCCAAAGCGAGGATAACGTAATAAATAGTAGTATATATCGAATTCTTGTGGAATAGTAAACTTGGACCGATATATATGATCTTGCTTTGAGTTTTGAAACGTATTTAAAAAGCGCTTTATGTCATTTGGAATGTCGTCTAAAGTTTCTTGTTTTGTAAATACTGACGATACTACACTTATATCGTCATCTTCAAAACCATGTTGCGATGATCTAGGGGCTCTTCTTGATGCTACACTCATATTGTCATAAATAGGAATACTGATTTCGCTCATGTTATCATCATCGCGATTACGTGAAAATTGATTGTAATTATGTATATTTGACTGAATATTTGATCGGGATAATTTTAAAAAATCCCCATTATGACCTCTGTTGTTTTGTTGTGCATGTAAGTTGGACGATAATGACATTCGACTCCCTGGTCGAGGTTGCGATGACATATTATATAAACGATTTCTTTTTTTTTACTAAATGAAACTTATAATGTCTAAATAAATACGATTGTATTATTCGACAGTCACTACTTTGGCTAGATTACGTGGCATGTCAGGATTATATCCACATCGTAGCGCATTATAGTAAGACAACAATTGCAATGGTAAGATCGACAAAATATCTGCGAATAAATTGTGACCGCAATGTAATGAAATAAATAAATCATTTTCATCTAAAAAGTCAGCCGTCTCTTCGTAACTAATGTATAAAATATTCGCATTCCTTGATTTAAGTTCTCTATATACGTTATGTATTTTGCTCTCATGGCAAGAATTCGTATGAATTAAAATAACGGGAAAGTCTTTCTTTAACAACGCTAGTGGACCATGTTTCAAACTGCTTGCACTATATCCTTCGGCGTGAATATAAGCAATTTCTTTAATCTTCAGTGCTCCTTCCAAAGCAATTGCGTGTCCGCGTCCCTTTCCTAAAAGAAAGCAATTGGGGAAATCGCGGAAAAAATCTACAAACGAATCCATCTTTTTATAACATTGGTTTAAAGTGCGCTCCATATTAGTATGTAAATTTCGAAGATCGCTTACATATTGTCTGCGCTTGTTCGCATTGACCTCTCTTTTTTGCGCAAACCATACAGACATTAATGATAATACGATGACTTGTGAGGTGAATGATTTTGTGGAAGCAACCCCTACTTCACGTCCGGCATTTAAATACACACCGCAATCTACTTCGCGAGCAATGAGTGAATCAACAACATTCACGACACCTATCAAAAATAAATTATTCGATCTACCAATTTGAATACATCGATGTAGATCCTTGGTTTCACCGGATTGAGATAAAAGAACCAGACCGGTTATTCCATTGCGTGGAACGTCCTTCATATCGAAATCCGCCCCATCAAATAATTGAACGCTTGTAAAGTTCGACAATTCTTTGAAATATTCCATACCTAACAATCCAGCATTGTAAGACGTACCACATCCAAGTAATATCAAGTGATCTATTGCCATTATTTGTGTTTCGTGTATTTCTAGACCCCCTAATTTCACACAATCATTGCTCAGTACACGTCCTCCTAAACTAATGGCTCTTAATGACGAATCAACTTGTTCCATAATTTCCTTTTCCATAAAGTGAGAATAAGGAGCTGGTCCAAAGGATGGTTGTTGAAATTCAAGTGTTTTAGTTTGGTATATTTGCTGCGTATCACATCGTATCGAATCTGTTGAGCCTGGCTCATAGTATAAATGGCAAATATCGTGATTGTTCAGAATAAAGTAATCTTGAACCTGGTTATTGAAAGCACTTTGTTCGCTAACAATATACGCGCAATCTTCTTGCTTTCCGATGAGCAATGGACTTCCATGACGTGTACAAAATAACTCATTCGGTTTATCGGAACACATGATAACCAAAGCCCATGTACCTTCCATTTGTCGGCATACTTCTTGGATTGCCAATGATATGTTTTTATCATCCTCCTCTTGTTCTTGGTATACAATCGAAAGTAAATTGACAATGACTTCGCTATCGGTTTGAGAAGAGAAAGACGCTCCTTTACATGTACATTTCTTTTTCAACGAGGCATAGTTTTCAATAATGCCATTGTGTACCAATGTAAATTTTCCATCATAAGAGGTATGTGGGTGTGAATTTGCGTCAGTTTTACCACCATGAGTCGCCCAGCGCGTATGCGCAATACCCGACAGAATATTTTCTTGGTCTTTAATATCGTCCTCCCCTATTACCTTCTGTAATTTATCTAAAGCAATCTGATCATCGGTTGATGCGTATTTGTATACATCGAAAGCAGAAATTTCTTCCTTATAATAGGCAATTCCAGCCGAATCGTAACCTCGATTTTGTAATTGTCGAATTCCTTCAAATAAATGAATTAACGCATTTCGTTGCAGAATACCAACAATACCACACATTGTCTCTTAAATATAAAGATGAATTTTACTTTTATATTTAAACTATTTCACACAAACTATTCCACGTAATCTATTTTCTAGTTTTTCTAGGCTTTCTAGTTTTTCTAGGCTTTCTAGTTTTTCTAGATTTCTTAGTTTTTCTAGGCTTCTTAGATTTCTTAGTTTTTCTAGATTTGCGAGATTTTTTGGCACAGGGTGTTGATGAAGATGAAGAGCCTTTCTTATATGTTTTGCCGGCAAGTACGAGCACTTCTTTGAAAGATTTACCCGCATTTGCTTTGCGTGTTACTTGGACGTGATCCATCCAAGGGTTTCCCATTTTTAATATAGCAAGAGAAATAATAAAAATTGATTATTTTACGACTAAATGTTCTCTATATAAAACAAGTAATAGGTGACTAGAATATGCCCACAATAACACCGCTTATATTTACGCGACTACTCTATCCTAAAGATGAGGTGATTCATTCCATATGGTATTGTTTCGAAAACAAGACCAGTTACGAAGAAACATTATTTTGGTGTTATGAACTTTATATGAGTGGTTTTGAAGAAGATACTTTACAGATTCTCTATACATTGTATTTCTGTTATGTTTCCTTTCATGACAATGAATTACTAAAAAAACTAGATACAATTTATCTACAATGGAGTTTGGAAACATCGAACGAAGAGAAAGCAACATATGTAAACACGTTTTTAGAATCGATATATAATCACAAATATTCAAACATGGTTAAACAACTACTAGATGAATATGAGCAAACATCCAAACATGGTAAGGTAACTCTCTTTAAAGGTAAAAAGCCCAAATGGTTGGAAGAGTATGACTTGAGCGTGCGAAGTTTATTACATTCGATTTCAAAGCAGAAAATTCAAAATATTTGTCACTTTTTAAAAATAAAGGAAGAGAACGAGTCCGAATTAGAAAAAATAGAGATAAATGTATGTCAATATGCAAATAGCCAAAATAAAGAATATCTAACAAGCAAACACGTTCAAGGCACAACAATCGTAATTATTGCGAATATGTACATGTTATTGCATCAATATCATATAGAACAAACAAAAGAAAATACACGGCATTTTACACAGCATTTCGACTCTTTAACGGAAGAGAAAGAAACACTAAGCGACTATATATCTACGTTTGAAGAATATTATCCATCGTATGTATACAAAATATTACGCGAGCAACGTATTTATAAAACACGACTTGGGAATATAGATAAATCACATCTTTCGCTCGAACAAACCAACAAAACGTGGCAACAATGTTATTATGATGATTGGTTATATCATGCGAGTTTCAGCCCTTTATGGAAAAGTAGAATAGAAACATATGAGGGTATAATAGATCATAAAAATCATAAAGTAGATTTTGATGATTTGGAAATATATAAAAATGATAACACGCGTTTTGAGGAGTTCTATAATCATTATAATTTGGAACCGGATGAACAACCTATTAAATATTATTAAAATATATCAAGGTTATTCAGAAATTAATTCATACTTTTCAATAAGCTCTTTTGGAATAGAAACATTACTTTTCTTTTTTAAAATAACCATTACGTTGTCCTGTGTTTTTTCGACTATATCGAAATAATTTAATATTATGTTGTGATAATATGGTCTATTTAAAAAATCATCAAAAGCAATTACACAATTATCATTAATTATATCATAACATTTTAAACAACAAGCAACTCTAAAACGACCATCAATAAAAACAATATCTATAGCATTTTGTTCTTCTGTAGTTAAATTTCGAATATGATTACTATAATTAATTTTCTGTATATTTGTAGCATTTTTTCCAGGTTCCCCCCAAGTATTTGGTAGTGTATTCATATCATTATAAATATAATTAACATTATTATTATTTTGTATTTTCTGTTTTAATAAATCATGCCATTCATAATCACTTTCTACTGAATATATCTTTTTTATATTTTTAACAATACTTGCTTTATATGTAGAACCACCTGAACCATATTCAAAATAAACACTTGATTTAATTAAATGTTTATAAAACATTTTTTATCCATGGGTTGTAGATGTGGTTCCATTTGTATTATATGTAATATAATTATTTTTAACTACTTTTTTAGCATATTATTTGGGATATTATTTGGGATATTATTTGGGATATTATTTGGGATATTATTTGGGATATTATTTGGGATAATTAAATTAGATACACTAAAAATGTATTTAAATATTAATTGTTTTAAATATTATAATGAATAACACATGTATTGTTTATTTAGCAAGTCGTTTGGATGATTATAATTCTATACTATCAACAGGTGAAAGTAGATTTGATATGACATGTTTATCTTTAAAAAATGTCACAACACATTTAAAATTGCCAGTAATAATGTTCCACGAAGATTTTACAGAAAAGGAAACAACAATAATGAAGAATATTTATGAAGATATTACTTTTGAAAAGATAGATTTTATAAGACCCGATTTACCATTTAATCAAAAATCATGCATTACATCAGGAATCTCGGATGGCACATGTACTTGTATTAACGAAAATATAAAAAATCCAAGGGACGTATGTTTTAGACCGAAAGGATATCTTATGATGTGTCGTTTTTTTTCTGGGCAAATGCAAAAACATACGTCATTAGAAAAATACGATAGATACATTCGTTTTGATGACGATTCTTTTTTAATAGAACCATTTAAAATCCAAGAAGAATTTTTGACAAATTTTAATAGTTTTGACTATGGTTATAGAAGTGTTTTTATTGAAAGACAAGACCAGAAATCATTATGGGAATTTACGAAAAAATTTTGCATCAAACTTTGTTTAAAACAAAAAAAATCATTTTCACGTTTTATAAATTATCTTACGCAACAAAGGTTTATATCTAATGGAAATTACACAGGTTTATGTCCATATAATAATTTCCATTGCTGTAAATTGTCGTTATGGAAAAATCCAGCAATAAAAGAATACATAGATGAAATAGAAAGTAAACACGGATGTTTATTATTAGGATGGATGGATGCAAATATACATGCTATGATAATTTTTGTATTAGCTCCTTTATTAGAATTAAATATCGGATCGATTACAGATTTTGGTTATCGACATAATCGACATTTTTCATTTCTAAATAATCAACATATTCAGTATAGAGAAAATGAGGATTTTTTTCCAAAAAATTAATTTTTAGTATAACTTTCAATGTGCGATAATATCATATTTTGAAAATTATTAATAATCAAAAATTTTTCAATATTTTTTTGTTTTTCTATATCATTCTGAAAATTGTTTAACATTTCAATAGTTACATCTTGAAATTTGTCAACAATGATACATGGAAATTTTTCATACAGCGAAACCAACTCGTCCTTTTCTATAACGGGTATAGAACCCATTAATAATACTTCCCAGAAACGATGTGTGTCGGTTCCACAACCACGTGGGCATAATACAAATTTATAATCATTAATCTTATTCATATAATCCTTAAATCTTAATTTATCAGCAAAATATACAAATGGTTTGTTTGCAAAATACTTCTTTATACCTTGTCTAGAACCATGGGTATCACCGATATATGTGATTAATAATTTATTATTTTTATCACTTATATTTTTTTGTATATTAAACATTTCTTCTAGAGTGTTTTGATCTCCGCCTTCTCCGTCAGCTGGACCATTTATTCTTCTTTCAGGTTCTTCAAACCCAATGGGGATTTTAAAACATTTTGGGTGATCGAAAAGTAAATTACAACCAATCCATGTTATTATTTTAGAATTGTTATCCAAAAAGCATTTATAAAATTTTTCTACGTCTTTACCCGCGACACCGGTTATTAAAACGAATCTGTTTTTTATTTGTGAATAGAAATTATTGAAAAAAAATTTCAGTAAATCTGTTTTTACAAATATGATATCACCTTCTTGAATATTAGCAATGTTAAACTCTGGATAATTATGTTTTGGTATAATCCCTTGAGGATATTTATCTAAAGGAAAATCTAATACATGTTTTGCGAGAGTAGGTATATAGTTATAAAAAAGAAATTTCTCATTTTTTATCATATCTAATGTATAAACCAAATATATATTTAAGTGTTATTAACTACTCTTATCATTTTACGATTACGAAAAATAAACTTAAATAAACCATAATACATTGTATATGGAATTTAAGTTATGCGAAGACATGTTTGGTTCCGATGAAGTAGATGCTGTAATAAGTGTAACAAAATCCGATAAATGGACAATGGGTCCATGCGTAGAAAAATTCGAGAAGGAATTTGCCGAGAAATTTAATTTTAATTATGCGTTAATGGTAAATTCGGGGTCATCTGCTAATTTATTGGCATTGACAGCATTGTGTAATCATAAAAGATACAAACATTTAAAGCCAGGTGATGAAATATTAGTACCAGCAGTTTGTTGGTCTACTAGTGTATATCCTATTATTCAAAATAATTTAAAACCCATATTTGTTGATTCAAACCCCGAAACATTAAACATAGATGCAGAAGATATTGAAAAATATCCGAATGCCAAGGGAATAGTATTTGTACATGTATTGGGAAATTCGACAAACATGGATAAAGCGATGGAAATTGTAAAAAGGAAAAATATGGTTGCGTTAGAAGATACATGCGAGTCATTGACATCTAAATTTAATAATGTATTTCTAGGTGGTTTTGGTGATATGGGTACATTTTCATTTTACTATTCACATCATATGACAACTATTGAAGGAGGGATGATAGTATGTAAAACGCAAGAAGATTATGATATTTTGAAATGTATTCGATCACATGGTTGGACTAGATATTCCGAGAATGTTGTAAGTAAAAATTACGATTGTGTAAACAAAAAATTTTGTTTTGTTGATATTGGGTATAATTTACGTCCTATGGAATTTCAAGGATCAATTGGTTCTGTTCAGTTAAAGCATATAGATGCTAGAAATAAAATTAGATTAATAAATTATAACAACATAAATACAAAAATATTAAATCACAGAAAAAACAATAATTTTATCAAAATACCAAATGCTACCCCCGGTTGTGAAGCACAATGGTTTTGTATACCATTATTATTAAATACCTCTTTTTCTGGTAAAAAATTAAACGAATTAATGGAATATCTAGATTCAAAACAAATAGAAAATAGACCTATTATCACTGGTAACTTTGTTAGACAACCAGTTATGGATATAATAGACAAACATGTCGATCCAAAAGATTATCCCGGTGCTGAAATAATTCATAATACTGGTTTATATATAGGTTGTCCAACAAATACAATATTAAGTGATGAAAAACTAAATTTGTTGGTAGATACAATATTCGGTTTCGATTTATTTAACAAACCAATATTATTTTTCAAAGAACCATTTAATATAGAAAAATCTATCCCCTATGTTACAGACGCTATAAAATCAACATGGATTTCTATGGATGGTGTGTATTTGGATAAGTGTAAAGAATTACTAAAACCAATCGTTGGTTGTGAGCATATAATTTTAACATTGACAGGTTCTTCAGCAATAAGATGTATGGTTAAATGCCTGAAATTCAGATATCCAGATTGTAAAAAAATTTATGTCCCGAATAATATATTTATGGCATGTATAAACGTTTTATTACATGAATTTCCAATGGAATATATAGAGGTAATTGATGTAGATGTCGATACTTTAAATATAGAAAATGTAGATAATCTTGAAAAAAATAGTGCATTATTCGTTGTTCATAATGTTTGCGGAATTACAAATATTCCGAAAATAAAACGTGATAGACCTGATTTAATTATTTTTGAAGATAATTCCGAAGGTTATTTTGGTAGTTATGAAGAGTTTCCAACAGGTTCGCAAGGAATAGCATCAGCCATGTCTTTTAATATGAATAAAAATTTCACATCGGGTGCTGGAGGAGCATTTTGTACAAACGACAAGGAATTATACGATTATATTCTATCATATTCAAGGCAAGGTTTTACAGAAAAAAAGTTTTATCATCAAATGGTAGGCGATAATTTAAGAATGACTAATGTTACTGCCGCTATACTTTTATCGCAAATAGAACAGGCAAACGATATTTTAAAAGAAAAAAAAACTATACTAGAAACCTATAAAAAATATATAGTGGAAACAAAATGTAACATACTAACTCAAAAAATTAGTGAAAATACAGAATCATCATTTTGGAGTTTTGTATTCCGTATTAAAGATAACGAAAGTTATGCCAAAATAGAAGAACAATTAGACAAATTTAATATTGATACACGACCTATGTTTTTACCTGTACAAAATTTTGATCACTTAAATAATATTACCCATACACCTAATACAAATTCCGTGAAAATTTTTAATGAATATTTCTACTTACCATCAAACAATGTTAATGAAAACACTATTAAATATATTATAAATTGTATAAATAAAATAATAGAACCCAATTGAAATGATATAAAAAGATATTATTAATATTTTTATTATGCCTGAAATATTAATAAAAACCTCTATATCGGATGCAATTGACAGACTAAGCATTCTTGAAGTAAAACTAAAAAAAATATCAAATGATGAAAAGGTAAAACATATAACATATGAACAAAATATTTTAGAAAATAAACTAAGAGAACATCTGAACAATGTTCCATACTTTTATAAATTATTAATACAAATCAATGAAAAAATATGGGATCTATTAGATCAAGCAAAATATAGCAATGAGTTTGGAACACATAACGAATTATTTAAAGAAAAACAACTCGATTTGTTTAAAGAGCAAGAAGATTATAACGAAAGACGTTTTCGTGTAAAAAGAAAAATAGATAACATATTAAATTCCGACATAAAGGAGCAAAAAGGTTATCATAAAACGCAGTCATTAGTTTTGGGTCATTTAGGTATGGGTGATATTTTAGATGTTACAGGACTAATAAGGTATTTAAGTACAAAATATGATAAGGTTGTAGTAATTGCAAAAGATAATTATTCTTTAAAAAATGTAAAACAAATGTTTTCCGATGATGACTCTATTGATATATTTAAGGTTAAAGACGATAGGGCAATTTCACCAGCACACGGGGCATCACCCAGAGTATTTAATACAATGTTTAAAAATTACGATCAATATATATTAGGATTTCATCAACATGGATTGCGACATTGGTTTGGACCAAATGATTTACCATTTTCATTTTATGACGATGTTCAAGTACCACATAATGTGTTTTGGGATTATTTTCATGTTAATGTTCCAGACAAGAGTAGTGAACTTTTTAATATCTTAAAGGAAGAAAATATTAATGACTATGTATTTATTCATAATTCATGTAGCTTTGGCGATATATTTACATCTGAATACGCTGAAGAGAAGCTAAATATAAATAAAAATGAAATATTATTTATAAACCCTTGTACCAACATGTATAATGAAGATCATAAATATTTTAAAATAGCTGAAAAAATGAAAGACCATTTGCTATTGGATTATGTGGATTTAATAGAAAAGGCAAAGTCTATTATACTAACCGATAGTGGATTTTTTTCATTGGCTATACATTTAAAAATAGAGACGAATGAATGCTACTTTTTTTCAAGAGAGAATGAAACATATAATTATACATATGAACATATATGGAGTGATAAAAATAAATCGAGTGATAAGTCATATAAAAAGTTTATACAAATTAATAAAAAATAAATACTCTTTTGAATTAATAATTATTCAAAAGACTATAATTATTCATATATTTAAAAAATACCAGTATTCATATTACAAAACATGTGTTTATTTTTGTTATAGCGTTCAATGTAAAATTTATCAGTTATTGCCATATTTTTAAACCGGATATCTAAATCTTTAATCATTTTAGTTGTAAGTGGATTATACCAACACAATAAAAGTTGCTTTTTGAATATATAATTATTTTCTTCTATATTTATAGACATATGATTTAAAATTTGTTTCCATATTTGATATAATAATATATTTGTTGGATGCAATGAATGTGTAAATAGTAGTTGTTTATTAAAGTTTTGTTCTACGAAGTCGGTTATTTCATCACTTAAATCGCATTCTATATTATTTTTACGCATACTTTCGATACAATTTTTGAATTTTTCATTGTAATCTATATTATCCAATCCCTTCCAGTTTATATAATCATTTTTATTTTCTCCGTACCCGCTCCAATTTATTGGATAAATTGGAAATTTAATTAAAAATGTTCTAATGATTTTTACATTTTTATTTTTTAAATAATTAATTATTTTTTCCGATGATGCATCATTATCTAATTTATTTATTTCTATAACTAAAAAATCTAGGTCGTCAAATATCGAATAATCTAATTTTTGTCCTGTGTATTCAGGATAAGATGTGTCATATATAAAAAAAGGTAGTTTGAATTTTACATTAATATTATATTTTTGCATAACTATATCATTAAAGAAAAACGAACTAGGTAACTCTAATTGACAACTACCAAAAAATCCGACATTTTTAGCAGGCATTTATATATATATATATAGATCCTTTAAATATAATAATTGTTCAAATAAATACCTATTTATATTTATATCCATGTGTAAAATCATAATGTTTATTTATTATTGAATATTTAGCAAACTCTTATGAAGAATGGAGGAGGTACGGAGAAAATAAAAATGATTGTAATATTTGAAAATTGTTAATTTATATACAAATATTATTTATATAATTAAATTTAAAGATTTACAGGTTGAATATTATATAAAATAAATGATAATATTTAAGGCATCGATAAATAAACAAATTGTAATAAACGATACAAAAGTGGTATGTCTAGAAAAAGCAAAAAAATATGATTTTGAAATTGTTGGTTCTAGGTTAAACGAAAACGTTTTAGTAGACATTTGTCTTAAAACAATTTATATAAATCCAGATAAAAGATATATTCTTAAATTTGAAAATATAGACGTAATACCTTTTAATAGTGTTTTAAATAATAGTGATTATGGTATATTAGATATGGTTAATGATAAAATTATTAAACCTTTTGTTTATAAGGAAAAAAAAGTTGTATCATTTTCATTATATGGAAATAAACCAATGTATTGTGAAGGAGCCATCAGAAATTTAAAGCAATATACCGAAAAGTATAAAGACATTTCATGTTATTTTTATGTTCGAAATGATGTTAATAAAGAAACAATAGATAAAATAAAGGATGCGGGCGGAATTGTCATAGAATGTATAGACAATGAAGATTGGTATGGTATGTTCACAAGATTTCTTCCATGTGAAAATGAAAAGGAATTGTATTTATCACGTGATTGCGATTGTAGATTAATAAATAGAGAAGTAAAAGCAATTGAACAATGGTTAGCCACTGATAAAAAATTCCATATTATTAGAGATCATCCTTGGCACAACACATTAATATTAGGAGGAATGTGGGGATTAAAAAATATGTGTATCGACAATTTACGTTTTCAAATAATGTATTGGTGTTTGGAATATATTAAATTAAACGAAAAAAAACAGAAGGGTCCGGATCAATATTTTTTAAAAAATTTATACAGGTTAGTAAAAAATGATATCTATGTAAATGACGAATTTTTCGAATATGAAACTGAAAAATATAAAATAAATATTGAACGCAACAATAAAGAATATATCGGTGAAGCATATGATGAAAATGATAATTATGATATAGATTTAAGGAATAAAATTAATACTTAAATATAATAATTTTACTTTTATATAAATGAAAATTATTATAATCCAAGCAGCTGGCGCCCATGATGGAACCACACATTTGTGTAAAAATGACTATCTACGCGAATGTTTAAGTTTAAAGTATGCTTTTGAGCAAAATGGTTGGATAGCTGATATATGGGGAAAAAGGCATGAAAATTTTGATAATCCGCCTGATTTTAATAGTTACGATTATTTATTGAATTTAGAAAATTATGAAATGGAATGGTTACCAGATTTTACTAAAATAACAAAACCAATCAAAATGCAATGGATAATAGATTTACATTGTCAATCACCAATGGTTTACGCAAGAACTAGTTGTTATATGGACATAATTTTACATGCTACAAAATCATTAATTGATGGATATAAACAACATATTCCAAATATTCCACATATATGGTTTCCGCCTGCAATCGACGAACGATATTTTAAAAATTATAATCTGGAAAAAAACGAAAATATTGTATTTGTTGGCAATGTTATTAATAGAGGCGGATATATAAATAGATTAACAGATGACGTTAATTTAAAATATTGTATGAAAACAGGTAAAGAAATGTTAGATATAATTAGTAAGAGTAAAATACATTTTAATAAAAGTATGTCGCCACATGGTTGTAATTATCGAAATTTAGAAACTATAGGTTTGGGTACTTGCTTGTTAGCTGATTATAAACCAGAAATTTGCGAAATGGGTTTCAAAAATGGTGTTAATTGTTTACTATATAAAGATTATAATGATTGTTTAAAAAAATATAATTACGCTATGACAAAAAATAGATTTAATAAATATAACTATGAAACGATTGCTGAGGAAGGTATGAAATTAGCATTACAACATACTTATACAAAACGTGTGGAAACTTTAATAAACGATATAACTAATTTAAACACACTACGATAAGTAATAGAAATGGATATTCCTCTTGTGGACTTGAAAAAAAATTACGAAACTATTAAAAATGAAGTAAATGAAGCTATACTACAAACAATAAGTACTTGTTATTTTGTTAATGGTACAGATGTAAACAAATTTGAGAGTGAATTTGCAAAGTATACTGGGTCAAGATATTGTCAGTCATGTAATTCAGGTACAGATGCTTTATATTTAGCTTTTAAATCTTTAAATATTGGCGAAGGTGATGAAGTTATAGTACAATCAAATACATTTATTGCATCTGCTTTAGCAGTTAGTAATGTTGGCGCAAAACCCATTTTGGTGGACAATGACGATAATTTTATGATTGATTGCGAAGAAATAAAAAGAAAAATAACAGCCAAAACAAAGGCATTGTTAGTTGTTCATTTATACGGATTATGTCCAAATATGGACGAAATTATGGAAATAGTAAAGGAACATAATCTTTATTTAGTTGAAGATTGTGCTCAAGCGTCCGGTACTTATTATAAAAATCAACACGTAGGCACATTTGGTGATTTGGGATGTTTCAGTTTTTATCCTGGAAAAAATCTAGGTGCTTATGGCGATGGAGGTGCTGTTATTACTAATAACGAAAAATACAATGATTATATTAAGGGTTGGAAAAATTGGGGATGTGGGAAAAAAAAATATTTCCATGAAACAAAAGGAGGCAATAGTAGATTGGATTCTATACAGGCCAGCGTTTTATCTGTAAAACTTAAATACTTAGAGACATGGAATGAATCTAGGCGAAACATCGCAAATAAATATTGCGAGTTACTACAAAATATAGGTGATATAGAATTGCCAAATTATCATGATTTTTGTAAACCTAGCTGGCATTTATTTGTTATAAAAACAAGTAAACGTGACGAGTTATTGGAATATATGAAAACTAATAAGGTATTCTGTGGTATTCATTATCCAATTCCAATACATAAATTAGAGGCTTATAGCGAATATAATAGTATGTATTTAAAAAATGTAGAAAATGATTCAAATAAAATTATATCATTGCCAATTTTTCCCGAATTAACGCTTGTTGAAATAGAATCAATTTGTGGTTTAATTAAAACATTTTATGGTGATAATAAAGATATTTAAAAACAATCTAATTACTTGTATAATGAATGAAAATATTACATTCTACCAATCGCAAATACGAAATGTCAAAGTTGGGAAAAATGTAACTATTGTTGAACCTGTAAATTTATATGATTGTACTATAGGCGATGATGTTTTTATAGGACCATTTACAGAAATTCAAAGTAATGTAAATATAGGAAATAATACAAGAATAAGTAGTCACTCATTTATTTGTTCTGGTGTAACTATTGGAGAACATTGTTTTATTGGTCATGGAGTAATGTTTGTAAACGATAAATATGATAGTAATACCACTACTACTGGTAAATGCGGAGCAATAGAAAATTGTATATGTAAAGATATTGATATAGGGAAATGCGTTAGAATAGGTTCAAATTCAACAATTTTACCTGTATCAATTAATGATAATGTAGTTATAGGTGCTGGTTCTGTTGTAACAAGAAATGTAGATACAAATTGTGTAGTATGTGGCAACCCAGCTAAAATTTTAGTGAAGTAACAACTTAAACATTTTATATAATAGATAGCATAATGGTTCTAAATATTGGATTAATCGGATTGGGATATTGGGGCAAACATTATGTTAGAATTATTAGTAATAGTAACAATGTAAAATTGCAGTGCGTTTGTGATTCAAATGAAAATGCACTGAAAGAATATAGTCACCTGAATATAAATTCGTACACAGATTATAATAATATGATCAAACATGAAAAATTAGATGGTATAGTAATAGTTACTATAGCTAAAACTCACTACGACATAATATTAGATATTTTAAAATACAACATTAAGATTTTTGTAGAGAAACCTTACACTATAAATCATAAGTTATCTTTAAAACTTAATGATTTAATTACCAGTGATAAATCATTGATGGTTGGTCACACATATTTATTTAATAAAAAAATAGATTACATAAAAAGAGTTATAGATGATAAAAATTTAAACATAAAAACGATTAATTTTGATTGGTGTTGTTATGGTCCAATAAGAAATGATACAACACCTATTTTTGATTTAGCAGTACATCCAATAAGCATTTTACTTTATATGTTTCCAAATAATAATATAGATAGTATTAATTGCATAAAATCTGATTCGGGAAATACTTATTTCGTGCAATTTAAATGTAACGATATAATTGTACAAATGAATATATCGTGGTCGTCGCCCGGAAAAAATAGAACTATGACATTAAATACAGATAAAATAAAAATAGTTTTCGATGATGTATCAAATATATCTCCTGTTAAAATTTATAATGTAGATAACCCTAATTATGAATCATTTGGACCAAATATAATCCATTCAGATGGTAATATAATCATTCCTCAAATAGAAGGCTCGGAACCTTTAACTGATCAATTTAATCACTGGGTAGACACAATTTGTAATAATACCATATGTATTTCGGATAATATTTTTGGAACAAATGTTGTAAAATTAGCGGAAGACATCGAAAAAAATTGTTTAATGAATGGAAATAATTGCGGTATACATGAATGTGCTTATAATCGTCGATAGTTTATTTTTATGTTTTTATATTTTTCATTAATTGCTTCATGATCGATCATATAATTATACATCTTTTCATTATCCTTTAAAAATTTTATTTTCTGAATAATATTTTTATCACAACCAATAAATCGTTGTTTGTTTATAAATTCGTCAATATCTGGGGCTCCATCGTATATTGGTATTGTTTGAGCCATGAGTGCATTGAAGATTTTTTCGGTAATATATCCGGGGTTATGACTATTTTCAAACGAAACTATAAATTTATATTGACTAAAAACCTTTATCATTTCTTCACTATGATAACAACTTACATTTGCCAATTCTTTATATTCATCTATAAAATGGACATCATCCATATTTTGTAATAATTGATGAAGTACCATTTTATTTTGATTGAGTGGATTTCTACTCGTAAACAAGATAAATTTTTTTTGAGAAAACGGAACATGATATTTTTGTTTCCAATATTCTTTCACTTTTTGATAATATGCTATTCGGCAAAAAATAGCCGGTATTATTTTATAATCAGGTGTTTCACTTAATGCACTATGATTATTACTAATACAAATGTCCTTTTTTTTAGTACCATAGGCGCCAAACTTATTGAAATGTTTGTAGTGACCTCGTAATGGTCCCCAATGCTCATAATTTTCAATGCTAAAAAATACGTTTACTTCCTTATCGCGAAGTAAACTTTCGTCTTCTAATTGTACACTGAAAAAACAAATATCGGCTTCCTGATTTTCATCAACTACTTCATATTCTTCATCGTCGGGCAAAAACATTTCTATAAACTGATCTATGGGTTGTTCACAATATTTGGTGACGTTTTTTTCCACTAATGTTCCGGATGATTTTATAAAACGAACTCTTTTCATTTTAAATATTATTATTGAGTAATATTTAAATATATAACATCTATTGTAATTTACCAATAACAACTACCTTCTACTTTTTGAAAATCCTTTGGTTTTTCATCATTGGTTGGACGACTCCAATGTTCATTCAAATGTATCCGCATTATATCTTGTCGTTCACGCACCCAACGACTTCCATATATACCAAAATACATTTGTAGAACCCCACCCACATATATCGCGGATTTATTCATTTCACTATATATGTAATCACAAACCAAATTTCCATACCCTCCACAACTACATAATGCCACATCAAAATCGTCTTTCACTTCGTCAAGCCTTTTGTAAAAATCTTCCAATTCAACGTCAAATTCACGACTTTCTTGTGTTCCTTGCGTTTGAGGTGGTTTAATGAATACAAATTCACATTCGGGAAACAAATCTACTCCATAAATCTCTTTGCGATTGTTTATCTTGTTTTTCATACTATCTTCAAATGGACTAATAATAAGCAAACGTTTACCACGCAATGCCTGAGTCCATGGGTTGTGTAAAAAATGATATATATCAAATGTGAACGCCCATATCTTTTCTTTTTGGAATGTGGTCGTCACATAATCGTGCGAATGTTGAATCGCTCTATATACTGCTCCCCATGGTTCCCATACGGAATACATCTCGCAATGTTCAAACGATTTGAAATACAGATCACTATATTTTTTGGCTGATTCAAAACTAGTCATATTCACGCCTGCATTATTTTTCAAAATATGATAGCGAAGTAGTTGGTCATTCTGGTCATTTTTCGGAATTTGTCCAGTTTCCATCATGCGTGTGAAAAATGCGAAATTATTTTCTTCACCAGCTATGCGGGGAATTATATAGTGTTCGTTTTTGTCGTTTTTATCTTTGATATACTTTCCAAATTTGATATTGTCATTTGAAAAATGTAGGTGATCCAAATTATTTGTAGATTTTAATACCTGCTGAATATCAACTCCGAGAGAACCAGGGGTATTTCCAGAATTTGTGCGGGCAGGTATGTATAATCCATAAGGATCAGGTACGCGATCTGCCTGAGTGTACTCGCGATTCTGATCAGTATGGTAATGATAAATTGGGATCCATAATGGGTCATTATAAATTTCGTAACCAAGTATTTTTAACAAATAAATCATTTTGTTGTCACAACCAACACGTCCCAAATCGAACTTAAATGCCTTGTTCTCTTGTTTTGTTATCATGAAATTGGTATGTACTATCCAGGCATCCCAACTATCGGCTCTCGCCCCCTGAACTAAAAAATCTTTGGGTAGATTTGGCTCATTGATTGCTTTATTATACATATCAGCATGTTCGTCCTTCATTTTCTCTAAAATAGACATTTGTGAGCCAAATAACGACGCCTTTTTTAAGTCAGATTGCCCACGATATTCATGACGCAATAGAGAAAATGCCTTTTTCTCTTGGTGAATATCGCTCATTTGTAGACGATTTAATTGCGGAGTGAAAAAAATGTCTATATTGATAATGGCAATGTATCCCTTTAGTTTTTCTTTTAACACATGTTCAAATACATGGGAAAACATAAGACGTTTCCCCAAATTTACTTGTTTAATCTTCGGACTGGATATACCCAATTCATCATCACTATAGATACGTTCGTTTAAGAGAACAATCTCTTTAATATAGGCGTTTTCTACATTCTGCTTCAAACAATATTTGATTTCGTCATTTCGTGTTTCGTCTTTGTGGATGAAAAATTGACTAAAGATGTAAACGGGATCGGTACAACGTTGTTTCGTTAATTTGGTAGGTGGCGATATTTCAAGAAACGTTACCATTATTAACACTAATGTATTTTAATATATTCGTTTTAACCCATTTTAATTTTCTGTATGTTAAATTCGCAGATATAATGTATGATCAATATTAAATGGTATGTTCAAAATGCAAACAACCCGGACATAATGTCACATCATGTAATATGGTATCGCCAATGACTGAACCGACCTATGTTCCACCAGAAAAGAAGGAAAATACATACTATTGCTATTTTTTAGGACAACATAACAACTGGAATGGTCAGACCTATAATGGTTACACTACAAATTTGAAAAGGCGGCTGCGACAGCACAATGGTGAAATCAAAGGAGGAGCATGGGCAACTACTGCCAAAGACAATGGGTCTTGGTCTTTTATTGCTGTATTAACATCGAGTTCGTGGCAATCCATATCTCGGGCAATGGCATGTGAATGGAATTGTCGTTATCCAACTAGAAAGAAACCCAGACCAAAAATTTACGCTGGTTCAGAAGGAAGAATAAATAGTTTGAGCGAAATATTTACTCATATTAAAGACGATGTACGTTTATATATACACCCCGAATTTTACGACCAATCAGTAAACTTAAATCTTCCATCGCATGTAACACTTTGTACAAATTTAGACGAATTGAGCAATAAATAATATAAGTTCGCACGAACAAATAATCATCGTTCCAACTATTAATGGCGTTGAATACAATATATCTCACGCGGCACGGACAAAGTGAATATAACGTCTCGCAACGACTAGGTGGTGATTCAGATATAACGGAACATGGTAGGAAATATGCATACAAATTATATAAATATTTCGATAATAGTTCAATTGAAGTAGACGTATATACAAGTTCTCTTCGGCGAACAATTCAAACTGCTCAATATTTTAAAAAAACCTCGCATATAAAGGAACTCAATGAACTGAATACAGGAGTTTATGACGGGTATACATACAAAGAGATAGAAACAAAATACCCAGAAGAGTACCATAAAAGAATGCTCGATAAATACAATTATTGTTACCCCGGAGGAGAGTCGTATAGCGATATCAATGAGCGCGTAAAAGAGTTTATAGATACAATTATTGGTTCACATGGGAATACATTGATTATTTGCCATCAGGCAGTTTTGAGAGTATTATATTCTTATTTAATAGACGTAGATAAGCAAGATATACCTCACCTAGAAATTCCTCTCAATACCTTGTTTAAAATCGATATTTACGAGAATGGAAAAATGGAAGTAAAACGTATTCATTTTTCGATATAGGCCTTACATATGTTCTTCATTTGTTGCAGCGATATAGAATTGTAGATCATAATACCTTTATTAATTAACCCAGCGATTCGTCCATATGTATTAAAATAAGGTGATGTAAAAACACTTTTTTTATCTCCAATATAGGTGATCTGTCCTTTGCTATGGTAAGCAAATGGATATTGCGTATCTCTATTAATACTATCCGCCAAATATTTACCCTGTTGATACGCCTTTTGTGCCGTAGGTGGACCAAAACCAAGCGAACAATCTCCGATGGCATATACATTTTTAATAAAAGAACTGCCGTTTTTAATTTGTAGAAAATTGTTTACTGGAATTCCAGGTATTCTTTTGTGACCTAGGTTGTTCATAATTGTAGAGGTGAGAGTATTAGGTTTAATCCCGCCACACCAGAAGGCAATGTCATATACAACGTTTCCATTTTTAGTATGTATGGTGTCCTTTGTTATTTTGGTGACCGGAGAAGCCATTTTATAATGTACTCGATTCTCTTCCCAAACCCCAAATAAATATTCAACAGCCTTGTTTGGATACATAGATAGCGGGCGCTCAAGCGCGTCAATCGCAGTTATATCATACGTGCCATTATCTATCAAGTGTCCAATCGTTTCTACTCCTGTAGGTCCACATCCTATTACAACAACCTTAGCCTGATTATTTAATTGTTGTAATTTCTCTTGTATCTCTTGAATATCATTAGTATATTTTATAAACTCACAAAATTTATCTACACCTTGTATGTTAAAGGTGTTTACAGATGCACCATGTGAAAATACGACAATATCATATACCAGATTCTTATCATTATCAAGTATAAGTGTATTGGATTCTGTATTCACATTGACTACATTGTGTTTACAAACCGATATATTTTCATTCAACGATACAGCTGGTATGGTTAACACAATTTTATTAAACATGGAAAAGGGTAATAATGGTGTATATAAAAAATTGCAGTCGGGTGCGACAATAATTACATTAAATTTAGTTGTATCTATGGATTTAACAAAAGAACATGCTCCCCATCCAGACCCAACAACACAAATTGTTTTTTTAGTCATGGTTTATTTATATAAAAATTTCGTTTTATATCAAAATGTTAGATTTTGATATAAATGTTGCGGCGCAATGAATAATTTTAATATGGTATTATAACATGTATTATTTTGCTTATGGATCAAATATGGATTTTGACCACATTAGACATTTTATACCCGATAACAAAATAGAGATTGTGGGACCAGCATATGTAGAAAATTTCATATTCAGATATAGAAATGTGAACATAAACAATCTGAGATCTGGTGTTGCAAATATAGAACAACGGCGAAATTCAAAAACATACGGGGTTATATATAAAATTAATAATGACGCCGAATTGAAGAATCTTGATAAGAAAGAGGGTCATAAATCATTGGAAAGTTCGGATAATGTATACAATAAAATAGAGATTGAATGTGTATTGTGTGATTCTGTGGCTAAAATCCAATGTTTTACATATCAAATGAGCGATATTGTAAAATTAGAGGAGAAAAAACCTAGAAATACATATCTAAATTATTTGAAAAATGGTAATGCGACACATAAATTGCCGCACGAACACTTAAAACGGATACATTACTTGTCTTTAGTATGATTTGTTTCGATTGAAATGATAGGTACATCACTTTTTGGTAGGACATCACATTTATGTTTGCTCAGTGCCTTATTTGGATATCGACCACCGAAAACGCGTCCACACTTCTTACATTTCGCACTTGATGTTTTTGTGCTGGCATACAATGTTTCCAGATATTTTGTAAGAGAATTCATTTGAAGTAATTCAATTTGATCTCGCAACTTCTTATTTTGATCGCGTACCAGTACATGCATATTTTCCTTTTGTTGTTCGAATGTTTTATATTCCTGATAAATAACATCAAGAACATCGTTTGAAATAAGGGAACAATTGTTATTTTCTCCTTCATTTACGTCTTCGTTATCTCCACCGGATTGTTGAAACAATTGTTTATTTTGTACTAACGAATCAATCATATTCACAGCAATTCTAATTTTAATGGGATCGAAATTGACATTACTGACATAAAGCAACACAAGTCCTTTGTGCATCTCCCACTGAAAATTCGAGCGTCCGAAAATAGGCATATGTTGTGAAAGCATGATACCATGACAATTCCGCGCTTCACAATCTCGCACAAATTTTTCGACTTCTTTATAAGGAATGGTTTTAGATTCATATAATTTATTTTCTAGCAGAATTGTAGGTGCGTCTTGACGTGATAAGATAAAATCACCTGATTGTTTATCACCAGCTGTTTTCTCTAGACTTCCCAATGGGAATAAATCGTAAACAACTTGTTCGAGTTGGTTTTCGGCGTATTTGCCTTTGTCTGATGAAGACGATTTATATTTCTGTAGAAACCCCTGTACTTCAGATTCCATTTTCAAATAAGATGTTTTTTGTTCATTGCTCGAACTTTCAAGCGATTGGAATCGTGTTTGGATACGATTTTCACATTCATGGAGACTTTGTTTGATTCCATTTTCAACAGGTTTGTTTGAATCACGAAGCAATTCGTTCAAACGTTCCCCTAGAGAATGAATCAATGGTTCTTGGATACTTTTCGCAATATTGGTTCGATCCTTATCTTGCGCAATAGACAATGCGTCTTGAATTTCACCCATGATTTGGGTCTTGAATTGTGCCATACGACCATCAAATTGGTTCTGTTTTTGTGAAGTGAAGAAGTCTTGTACATGATGAACCATGTTTTTCGTTTCATGCAATTGATTCAAAATCTGTGAACTTAACGACTTGGAAATTTGATCAGATGACGATGTCATGATTTTTTCCAGCATATCAACCATACATAAATTCATCGTTTCAAAGTCGACATTAGGATATTTTTTATAAAACTCGATAACTTTATCATTGACGATAGTAAGAGAACTCATACTAGGTAGTAGAAAAAAGTGTTTAAATACAAATTATACAGATTGTAGGATGTGTACACTACAAATCCGGGTTTTTCATGATTATCTTCCATGTATCCATACGTTGAATTGCTGTAGTATGTAATTTCATGTAATTCGCCTTGGAATATTCTGTCAAAAGTAGTCCGTCTTCATTATGTTTTAATACGCGATTGGCGAACAATTTCTCTGCGTTATTAAATGACGAAACAATATCACCATCGTTTTGTTTGAGGTGATAAATCATACATCTATCAAAATCATATGCTGATAAGATATCTGCTTCGCGAACCACATGATATGCCCACATATACTCACCTAGATCCGGAAATCCATTGACCTTTACTTTGGAATAAGACATTGTGGATACAATATTTCGGATCATTTCGACTTCGTTCTCTTCGATTCGTGGCGACAAGTATTTACAAATCTCGTCCAACCCTTCGGTTTCGTCCATATATTTCTTATCACACATATCATGCAAAAGTGCAGCAATATAGATAACACGTTGATAGGTTTTCAATAACGGGCAAATACAAACTTGGGATTCGTAAATATTATGCGCATAATGTAAAACATTCATACTATGGCTTACATCATGTGATTCATCAATGCCATATTTGGCGGATACTATAAGAATAAATGCGAATAGATCGTTTAATAATTTCATGTTTTTCTCTTAATGGCTTACTGGTATATGTAATCACTTTCAATTTTATAGAATTATACTACATTTTTTCTATTAGAACCCCTCTAGTAATGTTTTTAATTATTTTGGACATGCTTTTCTCTTGTCCGTCATTCATACCCTCCACATGGCTATGAATGATCTTTGTCGAAATATCTATACTATTTGATATGTCTTGCGCATTGATTATATCACCTATTTGTGTCATGTTTCGGCGTTTTAATTTCTGAATCGCATTTTTCATATGTACGTGTCCATTGTCGTCTTTTTCCCACGTATTATTTTCTTTGATATAAAGTGTTTCACGTTTTGTATCTGTGCAATGAATCGGACGTTCGTAGATACTCAAACGCTTTAATCCTTCGAGTAATGTTTGACTAATTCCTTCTACAAAACCCTTTTCTGCGATTGCATTCAGGTCACTGAAATCGATAGGAAGTTTATGAATAAAATCCGTAAGATTGATGGCATTTTTACATTGTTCGTTCAAAAAGACATTGACATTTACTTGTTGGTTGTGATTAGTAACATTACCCAGTTTTGGTAAAAGTTCTTTCACTTCATTGTGATGATCTATCTGTTGCTCTTTTAATAACTCCCTCATTTCCTTGTTATCATTAAGTAGTTGTACGATGATATTTTTATAGGTTGGCTCATTCACCTCACCTTTTTCTGAAACCACACATGCTTCTTCCAAAATAGTGGAACATTTTTTTCTATGATTATGTAAACCTTGCCTGTACTTATAGAGTCGTCCGCACTCGCATTGGAAATTTATACTAGGGGCGACTTTGGCGACTTTTGTGTCACTCATTGTCATCATTTTGTGTTTACGTGTCATATTATGTTTATTGAAATCACTTATTTTACAGCATGAATAGTCACACTTTTCACATAAATATTTTTTGGCGACTTTTGGCGACTTTTTTGTCATTCAATGTAACTCTATATATGAGTGACACAAAAGTCGCCTAAATCCTTTTTATTGTAAATTATATAAATGTTGAAAAAGTTATGGTAAGGTATAAATATTATTCAATTCGTGATTTAGAGCATATATCTAGATATTCCATAAAGTAGTGTTTTTTGACCCTGAAAGTTTTTTATCGATTTGAAAAAAGGACATCAAAAAATGTCCATTTTCGGAATCGTGAAAAAAGTTTCCGAAAAATCGTCAATGTGCGAAATGTTGAAAATAGTATATAAAATATCGTGTTATTAGACATTTTATATAATAATTTTAGCCTTAATTATCAAGGGAATTATGGCGTTGTTTATCAAATATGTGTAGGTATTTCATAACAGAATGTACATTTGGTGATTTCGCAATACTTCGTTCTGCTGGAAAACTTGTATCCCTTGATCGGCGTTTGATCGGAATGGCTATGGCTCTGGCTGGTGCCGTGGCTGGTGCCGTGGCTGGTGCTGTGGCTGGTGCTGTGGTGTTGTTTTCATTCGAATTATTAAATATCATTGTCAATTCTTCATTGCTGCACGAACGAAAACGTACAGCATCGTAACAATAATTTTTATTGTCAAATAGGCTATTTATTGCTCCAATACTATTGGAACGGCTTTTTATTTGTGACATTTATATAATAGTATATAATAATATCTCCAAATTATTTTATGATACGTATATTTTTTCTACATCGGATCGTGCCAAAGTAGCATGTTTTGGATATAAAGATATCCGGTTCGCGAGGTTCATTTGACTTATTCTGTAAATGATCATTACCGCCATTGTAAAGGGCATCATGTTTTTTTCTTAGTATTAGTGACGATGATGTAGTCGCTCCCTGCATAATAAATTGATTGTTATTTGGTAAAAAGGTCACACATGTTCGCCGTTTATTGTATGGATATATATGATGGTTTCCATTTACGTATGACGTCTTGTCTGGGATTAATTTATGTGTTTGTTGATGGAATGTTTTTCCGATGGATTGATAATATTGCATCATACTAAAAATGGGGTATGCTGATTGTTTTCTAGAATAACATTTTGGTCGGCAAGCAGTAGGCAATGTTAAATCAGGATTCATATAAATATCGATATATTTAAATTATTGGCTTTATGGAGCATGTATTTGTTTTAAATTATTTACGAGTATAATCTAGAAAAGATGTATCTATACATTCATCAGAAGAATCCTTGGTAATATTATAATCAGTATTCTTGCTATCTATTAGTCTATTTTTCCTCCATTGTTTCCAATTATTCTCTTCAACTTCAATCAAAACCGATATATATATTTTATTCGTTTCTAGTTCGAAGTATTTGTCCTGCTTTCCTGGTAATAACATCATTTCTTCACTTTTGTATTCGCCATGTTGTTCGTATTGTATATTTCCTAATTTTTCAACACCAATTGTGCTAATCGATTTAATGGGCGTTGGAGTAAGTATTACATATGCTTTTTTATCAGAAGAATTACTTATTCTTATATTCCTTCTAAAACCGATTTTATGTAATAACCCCTCATCAGCCGAAGGTATGCGCGATTCCATCATATCTTTCAAATTAAAATTCAAATTCATTCTATTATATATATAACAAATATTATAGAAAAAACTATATAAACGTCTCGCGATGGTATATATTGGGTTGTATACCCACTCACGAAACCTGCTTTAGCTCAGTTGGTAGAGCGTTGGACTGTAATAGTTTTATTGGATATCCACAGGTCGCCGGTTCAATTCCAGCAAGCAGGAAAATAATAATAATAAATAATAATAATAATAAATAATAATAATAATAAATAATAATATTTTGGGTATTATTTATTATTTATAAAATATAACTACGATTGAGATGGATAATGAATTTATAATTGTAGTAATTTACAATAGTCATGCTGTTTCATGGGAATGTATATCAAAAGATGCGTCAATTAGTGATTTCAAGAATCTAATACTAACCAAATATGTGTTACCGGAAAAAATGATGATTGAAATAGACGATGTTTATGTCCCAATAAGTGATCATATTTCCTTGCTAAATATGATGGGAGATGTAAAATGTTTGCAAATACGTGTAGATACACAACCTCGTATCACCAAATTGGTTTTACGTAAGTGATAATAGCGAAAAATATGAAATTTACGTTCTGATGATATTATAATGAAAATTTTAATCACTGGAGGCACAGGGTTGATTGGAAATGCAATGCGACGCATTTTGGACGAGACCGAAACAACACATGAGTGTGTATATTTATCTTCAAAAGATTACGATCTTACTAATTATGATGAATGTGACAAATGTTTTAAAGACCATAAACCAGACATTGTTATACATTTGGCGGCAAATGTAGGAGGTTTATTCAAGAATCTTAATTATAAGGTAGATATGTTCGAAACTAACATGTCCATGAATACGAATGTACTTAAAGCATGTCATAAAAATAACGTGTCCAAATGCGTGTCGTGTTTATCAACATGTATATTTCCAAATGACACAACGTATCCAATTGACGAAACGATGTTACACAATGGTCCACCACATTACTCAAATGATGCTTATGCGTATGCAAAGCGTATGGTAGACGTACAATCGCAGGCATATCATGATCAATATAACAAGATGTTTGTTTCGGTAATACCAACGAATATTTATGGACCACAAGACAATTTTCATTTGGAAGATTCGCATGTCATACCAGCGTTAATACATCAATGTTATTTGGCAAAGAAGGGTTTCCGACCATTTATTGTACGCGGAACAGGCAAACCATTACGCCAATTTATTTATAGTGATGATTTAGCGATACTTATTTTGAAGGTGGCGTTATGTTATGAAGATAAGGAACCGATAATACTTAGTGTTCCTGAAAAAGACGAGGTGAGTATTGAGGATGTGGCAAAAATTATTTCCAAAAAAATGGATTACGAAAATAATTTGTATTTTGACAATCACTATAGCGATGGTCAGTATAAAAAAACAGCAAATAATAACAAATTAATGAAATGGTTAAATGCGCCATTTGAGTTTACTCCAATCGAAGTGGGATTAGAAAGGACAATAGACTGGTTTATAGAAAATTATGAAACATTACGTAAATAACTTAATCGACATCGCCGATTTCGGGTTCATATTCTGTCTCTGGAACATCATCTGCGATGTTTGTTTCATCTGGAACCTGTCCGTCTGTTCCAGTATTTGCTTGATACATCTTTGTCATTACTGGTAAAAATGCCGATTCGAGATATTTGCGATGTTCGTCATTCTCTTCTGTTGAGGCATTCATGTTATCAGTATTCCATGTTTCTACCTCGCGAATTTTGGTATCAATGGTTTCCTTGTCTTCTGTAGAGATCTTGGATTTGAGAGGCTCGTCGTCGATTGACTTCTTGACTTGGTATAGATAGTTTTCGAGATTGTTTTTACTTTCAAATTGTTTCTTTATGAGTTCATCATCATCCTTGAATTGTTCTGCTTCATCAACCATTCTCTGGATATCCTCAGGACTGAGGCGTCCTTTGTCGTTGGTAACAGTGATCGTTTCACTTTTTCCACTTGATTTTTCAACAGCACTAACATTGAGGATACCATTTGCATCCACATCGTAAGTAATTTCGATTTGTGGTACTCCTCGAGGCATGGGAGGTAAATCGTTCAAATTAAATTCACCAAGTTTATTGTTATGTTTGGTGAGTTGTCGTTCACCTTCATATACTTGAATAGTACACCCGGGTTGATTATCGACATAAGTACTGAAAACCTGCGACTTTTTACAAGGAATGGTAGTATTGCGATCAACCAAATTAGTCATGACACCTCCGGCGGTTTCTACACCAAGTGACAATGGAAGTACGTCAAGAAGAAGAAGGTCATTCATTTTATCATCTTTAACGCCGGTGAGAATGGCAGCTTGAACTGCTGCTCCGTATGCAACTGCTTCATCTGGGTTGATGTTTTTACACAATGCTTTATCATTGAAAAAGGTGCTTAGTTGTTGTTGAATTTTTGGGATACGTGTTGAACCACCAACTAGAACAATATCGTGAATCATACTTTTGCTCATTTTACCATCCCTGAGTACTTTTTCAACGGGTTCGAACGTATTTTTAAATAGATCACTACACATATCCTCAAAACGTGCTCGTGTAATGGTAATATTAAAATCTATGCCCTCATAAAGCGAATCAATATCGATTGTTCCAACAGATGATGATGAAAGTGTTTTTTTCACATTTTCGCATGATGTTTGTAGACGTCTCATCGAACGTTTATTATCGGTAATATCCTTACTGAACCTTCTCTTAAATTCTTGAACGCAATATTCTACTAGTCTGCGATCAAAATCTTCTCCTCCCAAGTGTGTATCACCTGCCGTTGCCTTAACTTCGAATACTCCATCTTCAATAGATAGGAGACTTACATCAAATGTTCCTCCACCCAAATCATAGATCAGCACATTTTTTTCACCCTGTCCTTTTTTATCATCTAGACCATATGCGATGGCGGCTGCTGTGGGTTCGTTAATAATACGTAGAACATTTAGACCAGCAATCACGCCAGCATCTTTGGTAGCCTGTCGTTGTGAATCGTTAAAATATGCTGGAACAGTAATTACGGCATTAGTCACAGAAGACCCAATAAATGCCTCGGCAGTCTCTTTCATTTTGATTAGGACCATGGAAGATATTTCTTCTGGTTGAAATTTTTTATTTTCACCCTTATAATCGACATTAATCATGGGTTTTCCATCGTTGCTTGAAATAACATCATATGTAAAATATTTAATGTCGTTTTGAAGTTTAGGGTCATTAAAAGTACCACCGATAAGACGTTTTGCGTCGTATATAGTATTCGAAGGGTTCTGAGCACTTTGATTCTTCGCCGCGTCACCAATAAGACGTTCGTTTTCAGTGAATGCTACATACGATGGTGTAGTTCTCATTCCCTGATCATTTGCAATAATTTCTACATTTCCATTTTGCCATACACCTACGCATGAATACGTAGTTCCAAGATCAATACCAATACACGCCATATACATTACAATGAAAGTAAAACTTTAAATATATTTTACTTATATATTTCGATCTGTTAATAAAAAATATCTGGTTAATGTATGAATTATGGTATGTATATGTTTTTTCTCTTGATACTATATTTATTATATAATACAATAGAAGAAAAATCGTCCGATGAGGCAACAGGTTTATGTAAAGATGGTTATGTTGTTCTTCATGGAAACTCTCGAAGAGAAGTTCTTGAAGAATTACCGAAAGATTATGTTTTTTTGGATTATAAGTATACTTTTAAAGGATGTAAAACCAATATTTTCCATAGAGATATATCATCGAGTCAATATTTTATCCATACACGATATCCAGTGTACACATATTCGATATATAAATCAAAAGGTCCTTTAATTTCAGTATGTCCAGGAAGTCACCATACGACCCCTTATCTTTTCTCGAAACCTGTTACGATTTATGGTGAAAAACATACAGGTATATTGTACAACAATGATTTGGTTCATGCAGGTGTTTTTCATAAAGAGAAAGGGAAACATTATGAAGAACAATATAAGATTTGTCATAAAAAAGACGTCGACAAATTAAAAATGATAAAAAAAGAGAGTTCTCACGACACAGGTGAGTGTAGGGACACGTATTTTACAGATTTTATCTTGAGGAAATTATCATTGATAATAAATTATCCGTTGAATTATATAAATTTACGATGAGACCCTTGCCTTTTCTCTCTATTGTATAAAATAATCTATAATATAGATTGTCATTTTCGTTAAGTCGTACTCAAAAAAATATAGATACGAAAAGTCATGCAAAAAATGGCGCGCGGAGAGAAATATGGCAAAAAAATGAACAATCTGAACGAAAAATAAATATTCCACACCATAAATGGTAACAAATGTGTCGCCGATCATAATTAAATTTGTAAATACAATTTGTAACATATGTAATTACAAATTGTAATATATATAGTGTAAATACAAGTTGTAAACACAACGGCAAAATATATCTCTAGTTTGTATTTTTTGTTTCCATTCAGATTTGATAACCTAATAAAAAAACTAATGCAAAACGTTTTCAGGTTTTTCCTAAAAGTATCTAAAAAAGTTAAGTCGTAAGAATTAAAAAAGTTAATTAGTTAATTATGGTAAATTTATTTTCTCACCGAAATATGATAAATATCAAATAGAAATCAAATTTAGATTAGAAACAACTGCGAAGCAGTTTATAAGCACAA
>Ga0209533_1000722_pt1 | contig 31247 bp, 27 predicted proteins | sample COG_04_FD_184748 | JGI IMG/M metagenome (GOLD analysis project Ga0209533, IMG submission 184748) | Pelagic Microbial community sample from North Sea - COGITO 998_met_04 (SPAdes) (version 2) | ecosystem: Environmental > Aquatic > Marine > Neritic zone/Coastal water | place: Helgoland, sampling...
CAAAATGTGCAAGCATTATTCTGTTTCGTTTGACTCTATAATTAATTATGAAGGTAGAACTGTGCCGTTTCAATACAACCCCATGTTTAATGAAGATTTTAGCATGCGGCAGTACCTAACAGATATAAGAAATCAGATGGAACAACTTACAATGGCTAAAGACAGTAAAATTACCATTACGGCAACTGATATTCCTTACTTCAGGCTATTTGGTTTTCCCTCTTTAAGAAGGTTTAAATTATTTTTTTGGCAACGGTCAGTTTTAAATTTAGAAGAATTTCAACCACAAAAATTTGATATAGAAAAAGAAGAGCCTGAAATTGATACTATTTCTGAAGATATTTTTAAGTTTTATCATGGTATTGAATCGACTGAAATTTGGGCTCCAGAAACATTAGACAGTACATTTAAGCAAATTGAATATTACATTGAATCTGGTTTGTTTAAGGATGCAAACACTGTTATTTCAATTTTAGATGATTTAGTTTTATTTTTAAATCAGTTAGAAGCTGAAGCTATGTTGGCTAAAAAAACTTATCATAGAAATGCAGAGCATTTTACAAGTAATTTTAGCATGTACCAAAGTGACATTTTTATGAGTAATAACTCAATATTAGCATCTGTTGGTGGCAGTGTATATTCTTATGTAAGCTTTAATTCATTTAACTCTTTGATGTCTTTTTCTCCAAGTTTTTCTGAGGAGTGCCAAAGGTGGGTTGAGCAAATAAGAGTTAAATCAATTTTATTAAGTGATGTTTCAGAGCGTTTACGCTACCAGTTTTTTCAAGGTTTAAGAAATAAAATTAAAACCTTAAAGGCGGATTTTATTAAGTAATATCTTCCCTAATTTTTTCAATTATCAAATCTTTGTTGATTGGTTTTGGGAAGTAATAATCAAACCCAAAATTTAAAAACCTATCACGGTCTTCGGGTAAGGCATAAGAAGTTACAGCATAAATTTTTATGTGCTTTTTGTTCGGATTTGCTTTTATTTTATGCATTACCTCAGTTCCGTCTAGGGCATCATCGCCAAGGTTAATATCCATTAGTATTACATCAAAATCAAATTTTTCAATTACCTCTAAAGCTTGGTAGCCATTTGTGGCAGATGTAATTTCAAAATGCTTTTCGAGTAGTTTTTTCGCCACTAATAGGTTAATTGGATCATCTTCAACTATTAAAACTCTTGTGGCCATTAACTTTCGATTAGGGGGATTTTTAATTCAAAGGTACTTCCCTTTCCTTTTTCGCTTTCTACATAAATGTTTCCGCCAAACATTTCTGCATATTTTTTACTTAAAGATAAGCCAAGTCCTGTACCTTCAAATCTTCTTTTGGTGCCTTCACTCTCTTGCTTAAAGGGGGAAAAAATATCATGAATAAAATCAGGCGATATTCCTATACCCGTATCAATTACTAAAATACTAACAAATTCTGTTGCACCGCGCTTTAAGTTTGTTTTTATAACTACAGAACCTGTTTTGGTAAATTTAATGGCATTCCCTGTTAAATTATTTAATATTTGATCTAAAATAATAGGGTCTATCAAAACTTTTCTGTCAACAGAAATATGTCGTTGATACTCAAGTTGAATAGACTTTTTATTGGCCAATATTTTTAAATGTGGAATAAGTTGAGAAATTGCATGATGTAAATTAACCTTCTCGGTTTTGATGTTTAATTGTTTAGATTCTATTTTAGATAAATCAAGAATACTTGTAATGGTATTTAACAATCTGTTGCCGCTTTGCTGCAAAAGTTCGGTGTAAATTCTAAGTTCTTTATTATTCGAAAACTCCTCTTTCATAACTTCGGCCAAACCTATTATTCCATTTATTGGAGTTCTAATTTCATGGCTCATGTTGGCTAGAAAGTTAGATTTTAAACGGTTCATTTCTTCGGCTTGTTCCTTTGCTTTTTTCAATTGCCTTTCGGCTTCTTTTTGCTCTGTAATATCTCTTATGGCTCCATCAAAATAAGTTTCACCATCTTCTCTTTTTATGGTAATTGAGCTTAACAACCCCCAAAAGGTGGTTCCATCCTTTCTAACAAACTGCACTTCTTTGTTAGAAATAGAACCTTTTTCAACAAGCTCATCTCCCAAAATTCTTCTCTCATTCGCGTTATAATAAAGCTTGATTGCATTTAATTTCAGCACTTCTTCAACGCTTGAATATCCAAAAATTCTTACAAAAGCTTCATTCACATAAACAAGTCCTTTTCGGTTTATGCTTCTGTAAATGGCTTCGTTAATGTTGTGGTTTATCGACTTTAAAAGTTGCTCGTTTTCTTTAATTTTTTTTAGCGTTTGGCGCTCTTTTGTTACATCTCTAATTGCCCCATCCCAGTAAACTTCTCCGGTTGATGTTACAAAAGATGTACTATTGACAAGGCCTATAAATTCGCCTCCATCTTTTCTTCTAAAAACAATTTCCTCGTTTTCGAAAAAACCTTTTTCAACTATTTTTTGAACGAGTTTTTCTCTTTCTTCTTTGTTTTTGTAAAAATTAATTGATTTTGTTTTTAAAACCTCCTCAACATTTTTAAACCCAAACATTTTGGCATAGGCCGAGTTAGCATAAATAATGCCTTTGTTATTACTTCTATAAATACCTTCATTAATGTTTTGGTTAATAGATTGAAGTAACTGATTTTTTTCTTGCAGGTTTATTTCGGCTTCTTTCTCTTTTGTAATATCTCTTATTGCTCCATCAAAAAACTCTTCCTTCAGGTTTTCATCGTATACCAAAAGCCCACTCATAAGGCCCCAAAAATAGGTGCCGTTTTTCCTTTTAAATTTTACTTCAATATTGGAATATTTTTTTTCGGCCTTTAATTTTTCTGCTAATTCAGATCTTATTTTTTCATCGGCATATAACCCAAGACCATGCGTATTTATTAAAGCCTGTTTGTTTCTATAGCCAAACATTTTTACCAATGCTTCATTTACATAAATAATGCCCCTATTGGGAGTACTTCGGTAAATACCCTCTTGAATATTTTTATTTATTGAGGCTAATAGATGCTCATTGTTTTTTACTTTAAGCTCGGCATCTTGAGCATCGGAAATATCATCGATTATTGCTAATACAAGTTTTTGAGAATTTATTTTTATTAATGAAACAGATACAGAAACCCAAATTAAGTTTCCATTTTTTCGAACGTACCTTTTTTTAATCTTATAGTGATTTAAACTTTCATTTATTAGCTGCTCAAATTGATTAATATTTACATCCTTTTCTTCATGATAAGTAAACTCCCCAAAACTTTTGCCTAAAATGTTCCTTTCTGAATAACCCAAAATTTTGCAAAACTTTTTATTAGCTGAAATAATAAAGCCTTTTTCGTCTGCCACCACCATGCCATGGTGCACATTTTCAAACATTCCTCTAAACATGAGTTCTCTTTTTGCTAACTCCTTTTTGGCTATTATTTGTTGGTTTACATCTTTAAATGATACCTGTATAGAAGGTTTTCCTTTATAGAGAATCAATTTTCCTATAGATTCTACCCAAATTGATGAATTATCTTTTTTAAGGAAACATTGGTAATTTGGCCTTAGCTTTTGTCCTTGTATTATTTTATTTATTCTAATAATTGTGGCCTCTTTAAAATCTGGATGAATAAACTTTTCAACTGATTTTCCAATTACTTCATCTTTTCGGCTGTAGCCCAGAATTTTAAACGCGAAACTATTTGCATATTTTATTATTCCATCTGTATGAATGGCATAGCCAATATTTAAGGAATCTACAAGTGTGTTTAGCTTTTGCTCTTCTTCCTGAAGCTTTAGTTTACTTTCCTTTTCTTCGGTAAAATCTTCTATATAGCCTTCTAAATGTTGTAATTTTTGGTCCTTATAAACGCCATTTCCACTTTCTCTAACCCATTTTATTGAACCCTCTTTAGTAATTATTCTATACTCTAGTTTAAATTGTTTTTTTGCTTGAAGTGCTTTATCTACTTTTTCAAAAATATTGTCTTTGTCTTCTGGGTGAAAAATATTAGCAAGATGAATTTTACCTTTAATAAAATCAGAAGCAGAATAACCAGTTAATTTCTTAACGGCTTTATTTACAAATATTATTGAGTAGTTTTTATCATTCTTACATAAGTAGGCAATACCTGGTAAATTATTTGATAAAATTTTAAACTTTTCTTGTTCTTCTGCTATTGAGTTAAGTTTTCTGTTTAATAGTTTAACTATTACTGATGCTGTAGTATTATTTTCTTTAGACTTTAATAAAAGGCTTTCAATTTCTTTAATTAAAATTTTATCCTCTTTTTTTTTCATAAAAAAACTACTAGCCTTTAACTTTTCTTAAAATAAAGTTTGTGAAAGTGGAAATCGGGGTTTGGCAAATCAATAGTAAAGCCTTTTATTTTATCACCTTCAATATCAAAATTGACTAATCCTTCGGGTAAAAATGGGTCTTTAAATTTTATTTTGAATCCATTTTTATACCAAGGGATTAACTCAGAAGTAAAAACCAAATTACTCGGTAATAGTTTTAACACCAACTTTTTCTTTTCCAAATAAATATCAGCTTTTCCATACATTTCATCTTCGTAAGTTCCTGCAAATGAAATTATTGAAAGGGTGTTGGCTGCCTTTTTTTCAAACTTTTCATTAAGTTTTGTTTGGTAATTCTCAGCAGCCTCTTTTTTCTTTTTTTCAAATTCAAGAAATTTAGCAGCCCAATCTTCTTTTTTTCCTTTTCCAATTAAAAATTCATCTAAAATTTTGTACAAAACAGCATACGGAAGCATGGTTCCGTCATTTGACATAATTATAACGCCTAACTTCTCCTCTGGAACCATAGCAATTTGAGTTATGTATCCAGGTAAACCTCCACCGTGGTGAATTACTTTTTTGCCTTGATAATCCATCATAAACCAACCCAAACCATAGGCTTTAAAGTTTACATTTAGAAGCTTATCTAATCCTCCAAGTTTTAAGTAGTTTCTTGGTAAAAAGGTTTCTGCTACAGCTACATCTTCCATGTATCTGTTATCTTGAAAATAGCCTCCATTTAGCAAGAACCTCATCCAAATTGTCATATCAGTTATAGTAGTATTTAAACCAACAGCACCCCAAGCATTGTCATAATTTAAACTAGGAATTTTTTTGCTATTAATATGAGGGTAGGCAACGCGGGTATTGGGTTTAAAATCTTTCGGAGATGTAAAGGTTTCAATCATTCCTAATGGCTTTAGAAATGTATTGTGAATATATTCTGCCCAAGTTTTTCCTGTTACCACTTCTATTATTTGAGCAGCGGCAATAAACATAATATTTTGGTAGCCATAACTTGCCCTAAACTCTTGTTCTAAAGGCCTGTTGGCAATTCTTAATAATATTTCTTTAGGGGTGTAATTGCTGCCATACCAAAGTAGGTCTCCATCAAATGTAGAAAGACCGCTTCTGTGGCAAAGCAAATCTTCAACAGTTAAAAGGTTAGTTATTACTGGGTCGTTGAGTTTAAAATATGGTAAATGTTTAATTACCTTATCATTCAAATTTAATTTTCCCTCATTGGCTAAGTTACTAATAGCCATAGCTGTAAAAGATTTACTTACCGATGCTATGGCAAAATTTGAGTAGGTTGTTATTTTGTTTCCACCCTCTTCAGCATCTTCATAACCATAACCGTTTTGGAAAATTACATCGCCATCTTTTACTACACCAACTGCCAAACCCGCAGCTCCAAAATCAATTTTTGCTTTGGTAATATATTGGTTTAACTCTTGGTAATTTACTTGTGCTTTGGTTTGAAAAACAAACAGCACAAAAACAACTGCTAATAATAGTAAGTATGTAAATCTCATGTATCTGGAAAAGGTCAAATATAAAATAAAAATACCCGAATTTTCGGGCATTTTTACATCATAAAATTTAAGGTCCTCAATGGATTTACTCCAGTAAAAGAAATGTATTATTTTAGAGAAAAGGCTATTGGAAGAGTCATTTCCATTGCTACCTTTTTTCCGTTACTTTCAGCGGGCTCCCAATTAGGCATTGCTTGGGCTATTTCTAACCCTGCTTTTGAAAATAACTCATGGTCTGATTTTACTACTTTAAAATCTGAAAGCTCTCCAGTTTCGCTTACGTTAAACTTGATAAATGCTTTACCTTCTATGGAGTCTGACTTTAAAGCTTCAGGATAAGTAATGTTTTCTTGAAAAAACGAAATTAACCCATCCATTCCCCCAGGAAATTGAGGCAACTTTTCGGCACCTGTTGCTTTTTTATTTTCAACAGCAACTTCGGCATCTGCAAGAGCTTGTTTAGGCTCAAGACTTGTACCTGTACAGGAAATAATTGTTAAAGAAATTAGAATTAAAGGTAGGGCAAAAATAGCCCCAAATTTACTTTTTAAGGTTGGTTTTTTGTGTTACATCTTGATTCGGTTTTTAATTAAACTTTTGGAAAAAAATTGATTTACTAACAAAGGAGAATAATTATTGGCAAAGGTTTTAATGAGCCAATTTTGATAATTTTTTAGATTTTCTTTCGATGCTTGACTATCTGCCAAAAACTCGTGGTTTTCTAACATGCTATTTTTATAAAACCAAAGTATTGGGTTAAACCAAAAGGCAATTTTTAGGAATTCAACCAGGAGAATGTCAATAGAATGTAACTGATTTTTATGTACTAACTCGTGCTTTAAAATACTAGACTTTAATTGAGGCTGGGTATCTTTTGAAATAAAAATAAAACTCAAAAAATTGAAACTTATGTTGGGCTCCTTTGTAATAAAAATAGAAAAGCCTTCAAGTGTTTCTTTTTGAGAATTGAAAATAAACTTTACAATTTTTACAATCCCAAAAAGAAAGTAAGTGAGCATGAATAAAACCCCAATCGAGTATAAAATGAACAAATAGTTTGTGTTCTCAGCATAACTTTTTACCTGCAAGTTTGGCGAAAAGTTTATGGTGGGTAAATTGGTAGATATTACCTCCGAGGTAAAACTAAAATAATGAGTTGCTATTGGAATAATTACTGCCATAAGTAGGCCTATCAGTAGGTAAAATCTATTTACCTGCAACTGCTTACTTTTTGCTAAAAATAACTTGTAAACAATAAAAATTAATGCAATTGATAGGTTGATTTTAAAAATAACTTCAAACATGATTACTGCTTATTTTGGTCAATAATTGATTTTAACTCTTCAATTTCTTTGAGAGATAAATTTTCTTCTTTCACAAAAAATGAAACCAACTGCTTAAAAGAGCCCCCAAAATAATTTTGCACCATTAAGTTCAAATTACTTTTTGAGTAATCTTCTTTAGTTACCAAAGGATAATACCTGTGACTTTTCCCAAATGCTTCGAAACCCAGAAAACCTTTTTGCTCTAAAATCCTTACTATGGTAGAAACTGTATTGTAAGCTGGTTTAGGTTCAGGCATTTGCTCAAGTATATCTTTTACAAAAGCTTTTTCAAGCTTCCATAAGTATTGCATAACCTCTTCTTCTGCTTTTGTGAGTTGTTTCATAATGCAAGTATAACTAAATTTTTAGTTTTAAAACTAACTTCTTAGTTATAATTTTTAAAATAATGTCGTAATTTCGAAAAATGCTTCGTAGAATTTTGGTGCTTTTATTTATGGTCGTTGTGGCAAATACCTTGCTTGCAACCCATATTGTAGGGGGCGAAATGAGCTACAGGTGTTTAGGGAACGATGACTATGAAATAACCTTAAAAGTTTATAGAGATTGCCTAAACGGCCAAGCAAGTTTCGATTCGAAAGCAGCGGTAACCATTTACGATTCCAACAAACAAATAGTAAGAAACGATTTTTTTGACTTTCCAGGTTCTACAAGGTTGAGCAATTCAGGCATGGAGCCTTGTTACAATTTTTCATCTTCAATTTGTGTTGAAGAAGCAGTTTATAAAAAAACATTAAACCTTCCCTTTAAAGCAGGCGGTTACACTATTTCGTATCAGCGTTGTTGTAGAAATTTCGCCATAACCAACTTGGCGGTTCCTGGCGATGAAGGAGCAACTTATACAGTTCATATTACTGAGGAAGCTTTAAATAGTTGCAACAGCTCTCCTCGCTTTAAAAACTATCCCCCAATTGCAGTTTGCATTGGTAAACCTCTTGAACTTGACTACAGCGCATTTGACCCAGATGGCGATTCTCTTGCCTACGAATTTTTTACTCCTTTTCATGGAGGAGGAAAGCAAACTGGCGTTGGTATTAGTGGGAATCCAAATGGCTTTAACACCCCATCTCCAAACCCTGCAGCTCCTCCGCCCTATCAAATTGTAAATTGGCGAGCTCAATACAGCACTAATTATCAGGTAGATGCAAATCCACCTTTAACAATAAATAATAAAACTGGATTAATCACAGGCTCGCCCACAACTTCTGGTCAATATGTTTTTGGCGTAAAAATTATGGAGTACCGAAATGGCAAATTACTAAGTGAAGTTTACAGAGATATTCAATTTCAAACTGTTATTTGCCAAAAAAGTGTTTTTGCCAATATGGAATCGCAAATTGAAAAATGTAAAGGGAATTTTGTAGAGTTTACCAACTTAACCCAAACCACAGGTACAGGTGAATATTTTTGGGATTTTGGTGTACTCAACTTAACCACTGATACAAGCAGGTTAGAAAACCCAAACTATCTTTACCCAGATAGTGGTACTTACATAGTAACACTGGTTTCTTTTCCAGGCTATAGTTGCTCAGACACAATTGTAGATACTTTTTTGGTTTATCCTTTACTAGAAGCAAATTTCCCTGCTGTTGACACACAATGCTTCATTAACAATAGTTTTGATTTTATGGCGGGTGGAAGCTACTCTAGTGTGGCCACATTTGAATGGAATTTTGGAAATTCTGCAACTCCAACTAGTTCAATTGCAGAAAATCCAATTAATATAAACTTTGAAGATACCGGAAAGTATGATGTATTTCTTACCATCAGAGAAAATGATTGCGAGAGCACCATAAAAAAACCTATTTACGTTTACCCTCACCCTAGGCCAAAATTTGGTTTAGATGGAAACGTTCAGTGTTCGCCATACAGATTAACAATTAATGATTCTTCTTTTGCCAAAACGCCGCTAAGCTACATTTGGGAGTTTGGCAATGGCGACTCATCAACTAGTGAATTTCCATTTTATATTTATACCGATAGCGGATCTTATAACATTGGGTTAACTGTAATTACAAAAAATGGCTGCGTTGATACTGTAAAAACCGATTATCCAATCAATGTAAAAGTAAACCCCACTCCAGTGGCAAATTTTACCGTTTTTCCGCTCGAAACTTCCATTTACGAGCCTGAAATTACTTTTACCAACCTAGCCAATTTAGGCTTAGACTGCTATATTTTTACTGGAGATGGTATAATGTTAAACTCCTGCGATTCAACATACTCTTATATAAATCCAGGGGTATATTCTGCAGCCCAAGTTGTAAAAAATAGCTCAGGCTGTAGCGACACTTTATTTCAAAACCTAGAAATTACAGGTGAGTTTGCCTTTTTTGCTCCAAATGCTTTTACCCCTAATGGCGATGGCCAAAATGACTTTTTTAAACCGGTTATTTATGGCATAGAATCATACCAATTGAGTATTTACGATAGGTGGGGAAGAGAAGTTTTTAAAACCACATCAAACTCAAAGGGTTGGGATGGAAGAATAGGTAGAAAAATAGCCGCTCAAAACGAAAGTTATACTTGGCGCGTTGATGCAATAGATTACTTAGGTAACAATCAATTGTTCATAGGTAATGTAATACTAGCGAGATAACCCCCTCATTTTTAATTTTTTTTGTTGCCATATTTAGACATTTGGTATCTATTAAGTTGCAACGCAAAAGGTATAAACATTTTTATATTGGCTTTTTGCTGTGTATTTTTTCCTTTCTGCAGGTTAAGGCAACCATATTGCCTATCCCGCATGAATTAAAGGTTATAAAAAGAAACGTTCCTACAATCTTATACCAACATAAAGATTCTGCAAAAACACTTATTAATCATGGAATAGCTATCGCCAAAAAATATAAGGATGATACAACAAATGCATTATTACTAAACCAAAAAGGAATTTTCCATTTTTTAAATGCTGAATACGGTTTGGCGTCAAGCTCATTCGATTCGGCTATCACTATTAATGAAGAGTATCAGGTTTGGGATAGGTTGATTGATAATCTTAACAACAAGGGCTATATTTATCGTGTAGTTGGAAATTACAAAGTGGCTTTAAGTCACTTTCAAATGGCTTCGAAAATTTCTGATAGCTTAAACCTCTACCACAAACAACCAATTACCTTAACCAACCTAGGAATTTTACACAGGTTAATGGGTAATTATTATACCGCTATCGACAACTTTGAAAAAGCAGCTAGAATTGCCATAAAAGAAGGCCAGGGGGTTGAACTAGCAAACATATACCACAACTTAGGAGAAACTTACGCTGATAAAAAAGAGTATGAAAACGCAATTTTTTATTTTGATAAAGTAGTTCAATTATCTGATAATTCTTCAATTCCGTTTGACCCTACCAATACATACTCTAAAATGGCTGATGTAATGAAAAGGCAAGGTAGAGTTGATGCAGCGATTTTTTACAACGAGAAAGTATTAAAACTAACCAAAGAAAAAGGATTAAAAGTTGGCGAAATTCAAAGTTTGATTCAACTTGGAAAATGTCATTTGGCAAAAAACAATTTGAACAAAGCTGAAAACTATTTGGTGGAAGGAATTTTTGAAGCTACCGCTTTACAAAGAATGGATGTTATTGACAATGCGTATTTTTTACTTTCAGAAATATATGAGATTGAAGGAAAGTACCAAAAAGCACTTCAAATAAATAAAATAGGTTCAAACTTGCAAGATTCACTTTCGAGTGCAGAAACCAAAAGACAAATAATTGAAATGCAAATGCTTTTTGCGTCTGAAAAGCAACAAAAGGAATTAGAAGTTTTAGAAAAAGAAAATTTGGTTAATCAAGCCAAAATCAGCAATAAAACAAATGCCATAATATTCTTATCAATCGGCATTATACTTTTAATTTTAGTAGTGATTTTATATAATTCTTATGCAACTTCTAAAAATGAAAACAATAAAAAATTAGAAAAACTAGTCGCACTTAGAACTGCTGATTTATCTAGAAAAGAAAAAATACTATCGGCACAAAACAAAAAATTAATGGAGTATGCTCACATGACATCACATGTGTTAAGAAAACCATTAGCCAATATTTTAGGAGTCATCAATTACCTAGAATCTCATGAGCCTGAGGATATTCACACACGCGAGGAAATGTTTCACGTTATTAAAGATGCTGCCCTAGAAATGGACGAAACCGTTATTGAGTCTATCAATATTTTATCAGAAAAATTTGAATTTGAAGATGATTCAAAACCTGAACCTGTCACTGCCAAAAAAATAAATACGCCAAAACCGGAAACCGAATTGGTTAGTTAGTTGTTTCGAGAAGAAACAAATCATTATCAAAAAACCCATCAATATTGTTTGGTTTAAAAGAGATTTAAGGCTATTAGACCACGAACCCCTTAAACTTGCTTGTTTGCAAGAGAAGCCAATTTTATTGCTTTATATTATTGAGCCATCATTAGTAACCCATTCGGCTTATAGCAACAGACATTGGCAATTTGTGCAAGAAAGCATACGCGATTTAAACTCACAGCTAAAACCCTTTAACACCCAATTAATCACAGCATTTGATGAAGCTGAAATTGTTTATGCTGAAATCTTAAAAGAATACTCTATTAACACTATATTTTCTTACCAAGAAACTGGCGTTTTGCAAACCTTTAATCGAGACAAAACCATAAAAACATACTTCATCAAGAATGGAATAAATTGGTATGAGTCACAAAATAATGGTGTAGAAAGACTTCGAAAAAACAGAGTAGATTGGAGCCAAAATTGGCATGAATTTATGCTTAAAGAATTTGATCACCCAGATTTATCTAAAGCAAAATTTGTAGATTTAGAATCGGGCCTTAACCCTCCGCCAAACTTTATTCAATCAAGCAATTTTCAAAAAGGTGGTGAATTAAAAGCCAAAGAGGTTTTAAGAAACTTTTTATACCACAGAAGTGAAAATTTCAGCAAGCACATTTCAAAGCCCCTTGAAAGTAGAGAAAGCTGCAGCAGACTCTCTCCCTATTTGGCTTGGGGCAATTTATCAATAAGGCAAGTTTTTCAAGCCTATTTAAAGGTGAAAGAAAAGGTTGCGCACAAACGTTCTTTAACCGCATTTTCAACCCGGTTACGATGGCATTGCCACTTTATACAGAAGTTTGAAATGGAGTGCCAAATGGAATTTGATAATTTAAATTCAGGCTTCAAAGAATTACAAAAGCCTGTAAACCAAAAATATATTGCTGCTTGGGAAAGTGGAAAAACAGGTTTCCCATTGGTAGATGCATGCATGCGATGTGTTGTGAAAACTGGTTACCTAAATTTTAGGATGCGAGCTATGGTGGTTTCATTTCTTACCCATCATTTATGGCAACCTTGGCAAGTTGGAGCAGATTTTTTAGCACGCCAATTTTTAGATTTTGAACCAGGAATTCATTATCCTCAATTTCAAATGCAAGCAGGCATGACGGGTATAAATACTTTAAGAGTTTACAATCCTGTTAAACAATCGCAAGAACACGACCCAGAAGGAAAGTTTATAAAACATTGGATTCCAGAATTAAAAGATATTCCTCCGCAATACATTCACGAACCTTGGAAAATACCACCCATTGAGCAGCAATTTTTAGGTATAGAAATTGGCAATGTTTATCCTCAACCCATTGTAGATATTCAAAAAACTGGGGCGTTCGCAAGATCAACAATGTGGAATTGGTTTAAAATGCCTGAAGTAAAAAAAGAATCTTACAGAATTTTACAAAAACATACTTTGGTAAATAGAAAAAGAGAAGTTTAATAATGCGGTTTTTAAATATTTAGTCTTTTACAACACCCTTAAATTATTGCTTTCTGAAGTAACCTTTTTCCAATAAATATATTTTTACACATATCCTTAAATTAATTTTTTTAGCTTTGGTAAAACCAGCAATCATATTAGATGAATCAAAGAGATTTAGGAAAGATCCCCAATGAAGAATCTCCTGAAATTCAAATAAAACTTTTTTCAAAAAGGGCTATTTCAATAGCCACTTTTTTTGGTGGGCCACTAGCAGCAGGCTACCTAATTAAAAAAAATTACGATAGTTTACAAAAACCAGAACAAGGAAAAATGTCAATGTTTCTAGGGCTGGTATCCTCTGTCATAATTTTTTGTGCAATTTTTTTAATGCCCGAAGGTACCCTTGATAAAGTTCCTAATGTATTGATACCTGCAATTTATACGGCATGTATCTTATTAATTCTAGAAAAAACACAAGGTAAAGTTCTCAGAAATCAGAAAAATTTTTATTCTCTTGAAAAAGCAGCTATTGCAGGGATAATTCTAATGATTGGATATTTAGGAATTGGTTTAGTAAGTTTTGTACTTATAGATATGGCAAATCCACATATTCCATTTAATGCCAATGCCTATGATGCAGGCATAGAAAAATTTATAAGCAATGAGAAAAAAGCGTTAGAAGTTTCTAAGGTATTTCAAAATCATTCTCCAGCCTTTTTAGAGCATGAAATTAAAAAATCAATAAAACTTTGGCAGGAAAACAGGTCTATTTTATATTCTTTAAACGGATTAAATAGCATTAGTAAAAAGCTTTTAAATCAAAATAAACAATTGATGAAGTATTGCGACCTAAGACTACTTCAATCTAGCTATTTATTAAAGGCAGTAAGCGAGAAAACCAATATCTACAACTCAAAAATTGAAAGTATTGGGGTGGAAATTGAAAAAATTTTGTTAGAATTAAATACTAAACCAACTTAGTTTGATTCAATTGTTTTTGTGTTTCATTAAAAAAACCAACTAAAACTTCTCTTTGGTAAGATTCACCAAATTTTCTAGTTTGGTAACAACTTGTTTTTGTTCTAAAATTTTGGTTTTGTAGTTTTCAATGTTCGATTGGTTCTCTTCTTTTTGGAATTCGTTTTCTCTAATCTTAGCTTCTGCATCAATCACATCTTTGTGAAGTTTTTCTTTTTCTTTAAAAAGGTCATCGCGCTCCTTTTCAATGTCTTTCAATCCCTTTTCTGCATTTTTTTTTGCTTCGCCTTCAGAGGAAACTATCATGGAGTTTTGTTTGCCAATTCTTTCTGTTATTAAAGCTTCGTTATCATCTAAAACAGAAATCTTTTGTTGTATTTCTTCAATATTTACTTTGCCTTCAACAATATTATTGTTGGCATCTTCTAAATCTTTTTGAGCTTTTTTTCGAAATCACCTAAAGTGTTTTCTTCAGCATTTAGTTTGGTTTTTAAAACTTCTAAGTAATTCGCATTGGCTAACTTTTCTAATTCTGTTTTTAAATTTAAATCTGAGATTTGGTCAGCTGAGCTAATACTTCCTTTTGCTGTGCTAAAATTAAGCACTACCGATGTTCCATTGCTCTCTGGCACAACATTGTAGGTAACAAACATCGAATCTTCGTTAAAGCTTTCGAAACCAACTGAATTAATGGTAAAGTATCCTTCTTTTTCTTCTACTTTTTGTTTGCTGTAATCCTCTAACCAGTCTTCGGTAGTTTTATTTACAGTTTCAACCTTTCCGTCAATAACAAGCACTTTACAGCAACGACAATTCACTGAAAAAGATTTTTCAGAATCTTAAGTACTTATTGTTTATGGGTTTTGCGAAAATGAAATGGATGAGATTAACGAGAATAAAATTAAAGATAGACTTGATTTCATAAAATATCAGTTTACACAAATAGAAGTTATTTTTTGTTACAAGAAAATATTTTTCGCACAAATTTAGGCAGACCTTCTAGCGCTTAGAAACTTTGTTGTTGGAAATACTTCTTTGTCTACTGCATTTGTGACGTCCTTCGGTAAAGGTTCTTTTTTGTAGGTGTTTGGTGTTTCTACCTTGAACCCTTTTGCGCCACATTCTGAAACTTGAGGGTTTCATTTCTCGCCTCATAATTTCAATTACCTCCTGCTCTTTTATTCCAAATTGAAAAGATATTGCATCAAATGGAGTCCGGTCTTCCCAGGCCATTTCTACAATTCGGTCTTTTTCTTGGTCAGTTAATGTCATTTCAAAAGAACAGTTAGCCTCCTAAGATGTTTTAACATTATTATAATTCATGGCTTTAAGATTTTAGAATAAGAATGAAATTGAAACAACTCTTCATAACCTTTTTAATAATCGAAATGATTTCATGTATTCCAAAATCTATATTGGCTCAAAATACTAACCAACAAGAAAAAACAAACCCTAAAATGAAAATTGAAATTTGGAGCGATGTGATGTGTCCGTTTTGTTACATCGGAAAAAGAAAAATAGAGGCTGCTTTGGCCCAATTTGAAAATGCCAATGATGTTGAAATTGAATGGAAAAGCTTTCAGTTAAACCCCAACATGGTTACTGACCCATCCAAAAATGTAATTGAGCATTTATCTGAAGCCAAAGGAATTCCGCTTGAGCAAGCAAAGGCTATGAACGTACATGTCACCAAAATGGCGGCAGAACATAACCTCAATTATAATTTAAATGAAGCGGTAGTTGCCAATTCTTTCAAAGCACATCGTTTTTCGCATTATGCAAAAACAAAAGGCAAACAATTAGAGGCTGAAGAAGCCTTATTTAAAGCCTACTTTACAGATGGACTCAACACTGATGACAACGAGACTTTATTGAAAATTGCCAATAAAATCGGACTCGAAAAAGAAGAGACAAATAAAGTTTTAACTTCTAACCAATTTGCCGACGAAGTAAGAAAAGATCTGACAGAAGCTCAGCAGTTAGGCATTTCTGGTGTCCCGTTTTTTGTGTTCGATAGAAAATATGCTATTTCGGGGGCACAAGAAGCTTCTGTTTTTGAAAATACATTATCGAAAGCTTATACAGAGTGGAAAGCTGCTCAGCCTCAATCAAAGCTATCGGTAACTGAAGGAGCAGTTTGTAAACCTGATGGAACTTGCGATTAACCAATGAAGGGAGTAAAAAAGAATCATCTTCCCCAAAAAATCTGTTTGGTTTGCGAAAGGCCTTTTACTTGGCGCAAGAAGTGGCAAAAAGATTGGGAAAATGTAAAATATTGCTCAGAGAAATGTCGCCGACAAAAAAATCAAACACATGAAAGCAGTATACTGGTTTAGAAACGATTTAAGAATACACGATAACCAAACCTTGGTTGCGGCAGCCAAAGCAGATTCATTAATTTGTATTTATGTTATTGATGAAGCTTGGTTTAACCAAACCCGATTCGGCAATACTAGAATAGGATTTCATAAACTTAAATTTTTGTTAGAAGGACTCGAAAACCTCAACCAAAAATTACAATCTCTTGGCAATAAACTCATTGTTAAAGTTGGAAACCCAGTTGAAGAAGTTAAAAATGCTTGTCTGGCAACAGAAGCAACTCATTTGTTTTATGCCAAGCAAATGGGTTTTTATGAATCGAAAGAAGAGGAAAAATTAAAAGCTGAGTTACCCAATTTAACACAAAAAAAGTATTTGGGCCAAACGCTATTTCACGTAAATAACTTGCCCTTTAAGCACAATAAAATTCCTGAAGTTTTTACAGAATTCAGAAAAAAAGTTGAGAAATACAGTGAGGTAAACAAACTGTTTGAATCTCCAAAAAAATTACCCCCTTCAAGTTTTGTTGAAGAAATCACACTTCCAAAAATTGAAGATTTCAATATCCAAAATTTAAGCTCAGAAAATTATGGCGGTCTGATTTTTAAAGGTGGTGAAGATGCTGCTTTAGAAAGACTAAAACATTATTTCTGGCAAACTGAAAAACTCAAAATTTACAAATCAACTCGAAATGGTTTGTTGGGCATGGATTACTCTTCAAAGTTTTCACCTTGGTTGGCTTGGGGCTTTATTTCACCACGAAAAATATATTGGGAAATAAAAAAGTTTGAGGCCGAAATAGAAAAAAATGTTTCAACTTATTGGCTAATTTTTGAATTATTGTGGAGGGACTTTTTTGCTTTTACAATCCAAATGCATGGAAAAACACCTTTTTTGAAGGATGGAATTAATCAGATTAAAAAACACTGGGGATTTGACCCTGTAAAATTCGAAAAGTGGAAAAATGGCAAAACCGGAATTCCTTTTGTTGATGCCAACATGCGTGAATTAAACGCTACAGGTTTTATGAGCAATCGTGGCAGGCAAAATGTTGCAAGTTTTTTGGTGCACGATTTAAAGCTAGATTGGCGTGCTGGAGCAGAATACTTCGAACAGCAATTGATAGATTATGATGTTTGCTCGAATTGGGGCAATTGGAATTATGTTGCCGGTATAGGAAATGACCCAAGAGAAAACCGATGGTTTAATGTCGTTTTTCAAAGTAATAGATACGATGCGAAAGCTGAGTACATTAAAACATGGTTGCCACAATTGCAAAACTTACCTGTAGAATTTGCGAAAAAACCATGGGAGGCAAAACCTGAACAATTGGCTTTTGCAAATTTAGAATTAGGTAAAGATTATCCGAATCCTATCATGGTTGACGAACGTTGGTAAACCGCGTTTATAGAAATAAAAAACGCCGCATAAAGCGGCGTTTTTTATATGCATTTTGCAATTTTTATTGCTTAATCAATTGAACATTTAAAATCAATCTAACGTGGTCGCCAACAACAACACCGCCAGCTTCAGTAATCATATCCCAAGTTAAACCAAACTCTTTTCTGTTAATTTTTCCTTCAATTTCGAACCCTGCTTTGTGCTGTCCATAACCATCAACCATCTAGCCACCGTAAGTGACTTTTAAATCAACTTTTTTGGTTGTGTCTTTTATGGTTAAATCTCCCGATAAAGTGTATTCATCATCCTCCTTGTTTTTTAATTCTCCACTAAATGTAAGGTTAGGATAATTTTCAACATCAAAAAACTCTGCAGATTTTAAGTGGTTGTCTCTATCAGCAACATTTGTGTCAATGCTGTTTGCATCTAAGCTGAAGTTTACTGTAGCTCCATCAAAATTATCGCCTGCTTCTAAGGTACCTTCAAAGCTATTAAACTGACCTGTTACGGTTGAAATAACCAAGTGCTTTACTTTAAATTGAACTTCGCTGTGGGTATTATCAATAGCCCATTTTGTTTTTTTAAGTGTTTCCATAATAAATATATTTTGTTTTAACATTTATTGTATAGACAATAATATTAACACAAAAAGGTTTAACTCATATTTTTTATGGTTTTTTAATAGATTTTACCTGTTAGCTTAAAATAATCTTTCAGCGTTTTTATAATACTTTTTCGCTGTTGGTCAGAGAAAATTGGTTCACTCTCAAAAAAGAGTTTATCATCATTAATAAGGTGACTGTAAACCTCTCCTGCAAACTTGAAATGCGCTTCGCTGTTGAATTCAGATAGCGTAATTGAGCCCTCTACTTTATTGTTTTCCCAATTAATGGAAATGGGCTCTTGAAACAACATCTTTCGATTCCACTCGGTAATAACATAAGTTTCATCTTGCCTCCAATTGTTAATTATGGCAAAAGTTAATTTGGGAATTTTGGTGCTATCCTGCCAAAGTGTTTTTAAATGCAATATTTCGTAACTCGATTTTTCATCTTCTACTTTATCATAATAAAAACTTCTGATATTTTTAAAATAAAGCAAATCGGCTTGCGAAGTTCTAAATTGAGGTACTTTAAAATCAACTGGCCTGTTTTCAGGAAAAACCAAAGCAAGAATTATAATAAAGCCAACAAACCACAACCCAAAATAAAGAGGCAACTTTTTATTCACCCTAACTGAACAATTTTTTAAGATTTATTGTTTGCTGCATTCGATATTTTTTTTAGAACAAAATCACAATTCATTAGTTTCTAACATATACCATCTTGCGAGGTAAAGCTTCAAAAATTTATTTTAAGTATGATTGATTTAATGACAGACAAAGGCGACAGACTTTCTGAGCTTTCAAAGCACCAGAAACTTATGCTCGTATTTTTACGTCATTTTGGTTGCACTTTTTGCAGAGAAACCCTTACCGACATTCAAAAAAGAAGGGAAGAAATAGAAAGTAAAGGCGTGAGAATCGTTTTTGTACACATGATGCCCGAAAGCTACGCCGAAGAAATTTTTAAGGTTTACGAAATGCCCGACATAGACCATATTTCAGACCCAGCCAAAAAACTATACACTAGCTTTGGGTTAGAAACAGGTTCAATAAATCAGGTTTTAGGTTTTAAAGTTTGGATGCGATTCTTTTTTGCCGGACTAATAAAAGGCCACTTGGTGGGTCCTGCCAAAGGAGACGCCTACCAAATGCCAGGTATTTTTCTTTACCACAACAATAAAATTAATAAAGCTTACCGTCATAAATTTGCAAGTGATAAACCTAACTATTTGGAGTTAGCCTGCTTGCAAGCTTCCCATGCATAATTCAAAAAGTTGAACCCTAAAAAAGCAATTGTTATAGGTTCTGGAATTGCTGGTATTTCAACCGCAATTCGTCTGGCTGTAAAAGGTTATGAAGTAAATGTTTTTGAAGCAAACCCTTATTTAGGAGGAAAACTAACTGCCTTCGAGAGCAATGATTACCGATTTGATTCGGGTCCTTCACTTTTTACTTTGCCTTACTTGGTGGATGACTTGTTTAAACTGGCCAACAAAAACCCGAAAGACTATTTCAATTACCAAAAAATTGAAACTGCTTGCCATTATTTTTGGGAAGATGGCACTACTCTTTTGGCTTACGCCGAAAAAGAAAGGTTTGAAAAGGAAGTAGAACAAAAATTAGGTGTTGAACCAAAGGTGCTCAGCGAAAAATTAAATCACGCCAAGTTAATTCACGAAAAAACAGGCAAAATTTTTATGGAAAAAAGCCTCCATAAACTTTCCACTTGGCTTACCAAAGATGTTTTGAAAGCGCTTGGAAATATTTTTTCTTATGATATTTTCAACACCATGCACGGCGCTAACCTTAGGCTTAACAACAAAAAGCTAGTGCAACTATTTGATCGTTACGCTACTTACAATGGTTCATCGCCTTACATGGCTCCCGGAATTATGAATATTATTCCGCACCTTGAACATGGCATAGGTACTTTTTTACCTGTAGGTGGAATGCACCAAATTACCTTAAGTTTGGTAAAGCTAGCCGAAGAGCTTGGCGTTAAGTTTCACAGCAACGCCAAGGTTCAAAAAATTGAGATTGATAATAAAAAAGCCAAATCGGTTTTGGTGAATGGCAAAGAACTTAAGGCAGATTTAATAGTAAGTAATATGGATGTTGTGCCAACTTACCGTAAACTTTTGCCTCAACTTAAGGCTCCAGAAAAAACACTACAACAAGAACGTTCAAGTAGTGCTTTGATTTTTTATTGGGGCATCAAAAAAGAGTTTAAGCAATTGGGTTTACACAACATACTTTTCAGCGAAGATTACAAAGTCGAATTTGATCATTTGTTTAAATATTATTCGCTTTACAACGACCCAACAGTTTACATCAACATTACTTCTAAATATGAAAAGCAAGATGCTCCTGCAGGTTGCGAAAATTGGTTTGTGATGATAAATGCACCAAGTAACAAAGGCCAAAATTGGGATGAAATAATTCCCGAAGCCAGAAAAAATATCTTGCAAAAAGTTTCTAGAATCCTAAATCAAAATATTGAAGAATTAATTGAGTTTGAGGAAATTTTAGAACCCCGAACCATAGAGTCTAAAACCTCATCTTACCAAGGAGCTCTGTATGGTGCAGCCTCAAACAACAGGTATGCAGCGTTTTTGCGACACCCAAACTTTCACAGAAAAATTGACAACTTGTTTTTTGTGGGCGGCAGTGTTCATCCTGGTGGAGGAATTCCGCTTTGTTTACTTTCTGCTAAAATTGTTGATGATTTAACCCCAAAAGCATGAAGCAGTTTTTTCAAGATAAAACCAAATTAAGCATTGCTTTTCTTATCATCATTCATTTGGTGGGCATTGGCGGAATGCTATCGCCATACAAGGATTTATTTGCAGGGTTAACTCCTATAAACCTTTTGGTAAGCTTTGTGGTTTTGATGCTAAATCATCATAACCTGCAAAAAAATTGGGTTATTTATTTGATAGCAATTTATGTTGTGGGTTTTGCAGTAGAAGTAATTGGCGTAAACACAGGTTTTCCTTTTGGAGAATATACTTATGGCAAAAATTTAGGTCCTAAAATATTAGGCACCCCATTAATGATTGGCTTAAATTGGGCCATGTTAATTTATTGCTCTTCAGCAATTGCAATTTTACACCACAACAGTTTTGTACAAGGTGGAGTTGCTGCCACATTTATGTTGCTTTACGATTTAAACCTTGAGCCAAGTGCTATTGAATTAGGTTTGTGGAATTGGGAAGCGGTAAGTATTCCAATACAGAATTACGTTAGTTGGTTTGTAATTGCTTTTGTAATGCATTATTTTTTGTATCAGTTTTTAGGCAAACCACAAAACAAAATTGCCAAACCGCTGTATTTAATTCAGATGATATTTTTTGCAATCATTAATTTTACCTAATCATGCAAATGGCGTTTTACATCTTTATATTTTTTGCCACCTTTTGGTTTATGGAGTTTATGGCTTGGTTTACCCACAAGTATGTAATGCACGGGTTACTTTGGATATTGCATAAAGACCACCACCAACACGAACCTGGTTTTTTCGAAAAAAACGATGCCTTCTTTTTAATTTTTGCCATACCAAGTTGGTTGTTTACCATGTTTGGAATGATGAATGGAAATGACTTTAGACTCTTCATTGGACTTGGTATTTTAGCCTATGGAATTGTTTACTTTCTAGTGCACGATGTGCTAATTCACAGACGTTTTAAATGGTTCGACAACATTAAATCTCCATACTTTAGAGCATTGAGAAAAGCACATAAAATTCACCACAAACACTTGGGTAAAGAGCACGGCGAAGTTTTCGGAATGCTGATTGTGCCCAAAAAATACCATCAAGAAGCCCTAAAAACCCAAAAGCCATAACATGGAATGGCTAGAAACAAAGTACCTCTATTTACTGCTAAACATCTTTACCATTTCGATTCCGTTTTGGCGAAGCTTCGAAAAAAAATATATTGATTACATCGGCAAATGGGGTCCACTTTTTAAAGCAATTGCCATTACCGGAGCCTTTTTTATTATATGGGATGTAATTTTTACCATGAATGGTGTTTGGGGTTTTAACCCAAATTATTTAGTTGGTTTAGATGTATTTCATTTACCAATTGAAGAGTGGTTGTTTTTTATCACCATTCCATATGCCTGTTTATTTATTTACGAAGTCCAAAAAAGATTTGTAAAAGAAGATTATTTAGCCTTGATGGGAAAACCATTTAGTCTTTTACTTGGACTTATCCTTGTAGCTTCGGCCATTGGAAACCATGAAAAAGCTTACACTTTTTGGAACTTTTTGTTTTGCGGAGGATTCTTGCTCGTTCACTATTTTATAATTAGGCCAAACTTTTTAGGACGGTTTTACTTTTCTTATGCAATTGGTTTGTTAGGCTTTTTCTTTGTAAACGGAATATTAACTGGCACCGGCATAGATGAACCTGTTGTTTGGTATAACAATGATGAAAACCTTGGCATTAGGGTAGGCACTATACCCGTAGAAGATATTTTTTATGGATTGCTTTTAATCTTGATGAATCTTACTTTATACGAGTATTTTAAGGGGAAGCAGAAAAGTTAAAAAGCCTCGTTATTCCTTGGAGGTTGAGGCTCGAAACCGAGCAAAGAATCTTTTTATTAAATACTAGTTCCTTTTGAGTTTCTGAAGCGATGCTGAAGAAGTATCGGGAACTTTTCATAAGTCCATAACAAATACACTTTAGTGTTTTTTTCTGACTTTCATTTCCTAAAAACGTCATTCCCATTTGCATGGGAATGACGTTTCTTTTTGGTTCTCCGTCATTCCTTTTTAGCAAAGCGAAAAAAGGAATCTTATCAATAGAAATCTGAGTCAGTTCGAGTTTCTGAAGCGTAGCGAAAGAAGTATCGAGAACTTTTCAAAAACCTTAAACCCATATACCCCCTTCACCTTCATCACCAAAAAAAAGAGCTTGGTTGGCGTTAAACCTCAACCCAACAACAAAAGCTAACAAACTATCAAATTGATGCCAGTTGCTCGGGTGCTTTTTTAATTTCAAGTCAAAGTTTTTGGAAATGAATTCAGTTAAAAAAATAAGCTGCTCACTGTCTTTTTTATATCCTTTTTCTTTGATATTCAACTCTTTGGCCAAACCACCTGGATAAGCCTCGAAAAAAGAAATTCCAGTTTTCTCAAAAGTAGTTTTCAGCTTTATGGCTCTGGCAGTTAACCCACCTAAAAACATCGGCGACATCGCCCCAATGGCCCTATCACCTTCTCGGTAGAAGAAGTCTTCACCTTCACCAAAAAAAGCCCTGGGCAGACTTAAGGGAGCATCAAAAAAAACTTGCTTTATTCTGAGGTTCTCAAAAAACTGAATAATCATTTTATCAGCATCTTTTTTCTTTTCTGATTGCAAAAAAACTAGCTTATTATCAACTTCAAAACAAATTGAAGTTGTGCCTGCAAGCTTCGACCCATAGTCTATTCCACAAAAGTTATTCATGCTAATTCAAACACATTTTATAGCTTTTGGTTTGGGCAAATTTTTTCACCTAAGTTTTCGCTAATTTTGTTAAGAAGAAAAAAAGAACATTTATGGGATGTGGAAGTTGTGGAAGTGGCGGTTGTGGAAGTGGAAGTTTACCAGCCGGCTGCAAAAATAATGGCGCTTGTGGCGTTGGAGGTTGTAATAAATTAGATGTTTTTGATTGGTTGGCAGGCATGCAGTTGCCCTCTGGCATTGAAGGTTTTCCGTTTGCCGAAGTAAGATTTAAAAATACCCGAAAAGAATTCTTTAAAATACCCCAAAATTTCGAAGTTCACGTTGGTGACTTATTGGTAGTTGACTCATCATATGGTTACGATGTTGGTCAAGTAACTGCTTCTGGCGAGTTGGTAAGAATACAAATGCGCACAAAGGGTGTTGATACAAACGACAAGGATATAAAAAACATCTTGCGCAAGGCAAACGAACAAGATATTGAAAAATGGAAAGAGTTTAGGAGCAAGGAAAAAGAGACCCTGCTCAACGCCCGAAATCTAATTACAGAGCTAAAGTTAAACATGAAACTAAGCGATGTAGAATACCAAGGTGATGGCTCAAAAGGCACATTTTACTATACCGCAGACGACAGAGTAGATTTTAGAGAATTGATAAAGCACCTTGCTTCAACCTTCAAAATTAGGGTTGAAATGAAACAAATTGGCGCAAGACAAGAGGCAGCCAGATTAGGCGGAATTGGCTCTTGTGGCCGTGAGCTTTGCTGCTCAACTTGGTTAACCGATTTTAGAACAGTTTCTACCTCTGCTGCTCGCTACCAACAGTTGGCCATCAATCCAGTTAAATTAGCTGGCCAATGCGGAAAATTAAAATGCTGTTTAAACTATGAGTTAGATTCTTATTTAGATGCCATTAATGATTTTCCAGATAGTAACATTAAACTCGAAACCCTAGCTGGAAATGCAGTGCACCAAAAAACTGATGTTTTTAAAGGCATTATGTGGTATGCTTATTTCGATAAAATGAACAACCCTATTCCGATAGAAAAAGACAGGGTAATCAAAATTATTGAACAAAATAAAGCTGGCAAAAAACCACAAGATTTAAAAGCCTATGCGGTTGAAATTGCGGTTGAAAAAGAACCCGATTACGAAAATGTTGTAGGCCAAGATGAATTAACAAGATTCGATAACAAAAAGCCTGCTCCGAAAAAGAAAAATAAGAAGAGAAAAGGATTTTTTAAACCTCGCTCAAAAAAGCCCAATGCGTAAATTAATTGTTCTTTTTGTGCTTGTTACCTTATTTGTAGCTTGCGATAACTCAAGGGTTTTTGAGAAAAATTACGAAATTAAAAACCAAACTTGGGAAACTGGTCACAGGTTAAAATTTGAAGTGGATATTACTGATACTATTTCAAACTATAATTTTTTATTGAACCTCAGAAATAACGAAGCTTATCCGTACAGCAATTTTTATTTCTTTTTTCATACCTACTTTCCAAATGGAAAAATTGCCAAAGACACCATACAGTGTGTTTTGGCCGACCCAACTGGCAAATGGTTTGGCTCACAAGCTGGTGATATTATCGATAACCAAATCTTGTTTAAGTACAAGACTCAATTCCCTATGGCAGGTAAATATTATTTTGAAGTTGAACAAGCCATGCGTGAAGAAAAGCTGCCTTCTATTTTAGATGTTGGGTTGCGGATTGAGTACTTTAAACAATAAGACTAAAAGCCCCGAATAAAAAGCCAAAACCCTAAACCCAAAAGCAAAAAACATCCAGCAAAAGGGAGGTAAAACAACCAACTTTTAAACAGCGGCTTAAACTCAAAAACTACATTTTGATATCCTTTAGAGATTGGGATTTTCATGAAAGTACCGAAAGCTTTTTCAATTTTTACAGGGTTTTGATGAATTGAGGCTTCCCAACCTGCAAAATAATTTTGTTGAAATATTAATGTATCAGAACTCCATGAGTTCACTTCGATTTCAAACTTATTTGGGCTGAATTGTGTAATTTCTAAATCGCCATTTTCGTACTTTAAATAGAAAAAAGGTTTTGTTTTTAGGTATTCGTAATGATGCGATTTTTGCAACTTTTCTAAGGTATAAAACACATATGGTGAATAGCCGTCTGCAGCTAAGGTTTTGGAATAATGTGATTTGTTGCGCCATAAAAAACTTGTCTGTGGTAATTGGTCTTCGTAAGTATTTTGGGTAATGGTATTTTGATTTTCAGCTTGAAAACCAATAGTTGTAGATTGTAAATAATGCTCGGCCATTTGGGTTGAATCCCAATAGTAAATTGATACAGGTCCGTATAAACAAACGTGCACCAAAAACTCAGTTAAAACAATCAGGAGCAAAGGCCTTTTGGTTTCAGATTTTCTAAACAACAAAATAGTTATGCCTACCGCAACCCCCGAAATCAAAAACCAAACAAAAGCACGTTGTGAAATTGTCCAAACCTTATAACCTTCGGGCAACGGAAACCCATCCCAAAAGGAAGCTTTGTGCATCCATAAAAAACACAAAAAAGCCATGAGTAAAAGCCCGACAGGAAAAAACATCAAAACTTTTTTATAAGACTTAAAATCAACAACTTGATAAATCTTTAAAGCCAACCAAATCCAATAAAATATGGTAAAAATTCTATACAAGGCCGGAAACCTAAATACATCAACAAACGGAATTATTTTGGCTAAAACCTTCAGCAAAATAAAATCAGGACCTAAGGCCATCCACAAAAAGAACAAGCCTAAAGCAAATTGAAACCACCAACTTTTGTTCTTTGTTTTTACCAAACCAATGGTTAGCATAAATAGAATTCCGAAACCCAAAAACATGTTGGTTAAACCGTAATCTAAAACATCCCACATTTGATATTTTGTGGTAACTAGCAAAGGCGCAACTACACTAATCAAGCTTTTTAAACTAAGGGAGCCAATTCCTAAAGCTTCCCAACTTAGGGTATTCCCTCGGGTAATGAGCGGTTGAATTTGAAAAAACGAATACAACATTCCACCTGCTAAAAGCGAAAAAAATAATCCTGCTATTATAGGTTTTTGCAATTGCTTTAAAGAGAGTTTACTTTTCCATAAATGCCATCCAAAATACCCCACCATACAGTAAAGATTGGAAACAAAAAAAGCAGGGTAGCCTCCCGTTAAAAAGCAATATAAAACAACTGGTAAAAGAAAAATTGGCCAATTGTTTTTGGTGTGCAAAAGGTTTAAAAACAAAAACCATGTCCAAGGTAACCAAGCCGCACTAATAATCCACCCAAAGTGTTGGGCATTACCTACAAAAAATCCTGAAAAGGTGTAAATAACACCAAATATGGCTGCTTCAAAATTCTTTAGTTTATGGTATTTGGCCAGTTGATAAAACCCTATGGCAGCCAAAAACAAATGGAAGGTAAATTCTAAATGAAGGTCGAAAAGTGTATAGTTTGAAACTAGCTGAAAAATAAGCGCAATGGGATACCAAGTTTGAGGTTCGGATATTTGAGGAAACCCATAATTGATAAAAGGATTCCAAAAAGGATATTCACCATTTTGAATAGCTTCTCCAATAAAAAACCGCCAAGGAAGAGAGATGTCTATCATATCGAACTTGAGCGAAGCCACAAAAAATACTATTGGTGCAAAGCCCAAAATCACCAAGCTTATAATGCCCAAATAGGGTTTAATATGCTTCAAAAAATTACTCAAGCACTGTAGGTTTTCCTGAAAAAATAAATTGTTTGAGATACTTCATGTAATAGCCAAAAAATGATTTGTGAAGCTTCCAAATTTTTGAATTGGAAAGTGTTGCTTTTGTACTTTTTTGCTTTTGTTTCCTAGCCTTATGGAATTTAAAAAAGAGTACCCAGCCGCCCCATTGCGATTTTGTTAAACTAAACCTGAATGTTAATACGCCTAGCAATCCAACTAAAATTGATTTTAATAAGGCTAAATTTCCTAAGGTAATTCTAAAAATAAATGGCAAATTGCCGAAATATGCGAACAGCATGTTGGTTTGAAGCACCTTGCCATAATCGTCTTTTTTTATTCGGTTTACCGAATAGCTAACCCGATGTAAAATTTTGGCTTTTGGCCAATACCCTGCTTTGTAGCCTTGCAATGCAGCACGCAAACCAAGTTCGGCATCTTCGTAACAGGTTTTAAAAAACGGGTCGAAGAGACCTGCTTTTTCAAAAATTTCTAACTTGTAAAAACCAGCTCCTGCGCTTGGACATAAGCAAGTAAAAGGTTTCACAAAATCTTTGGCATGTTCTCTTGCCCCAATGGGTAAAATTTCTGTTGTGGCCAACAAGGTTAGCCCAGCATTATCAATAATTTGAGGTTCTTCGTAAAACAATTGTTTTGATGCCACCATGTCCCAACCCATTTTTTGTGTGGCTTGCACCAGCTCGAAAAGCCAATTTTCTTGGGGAACAGTATCATTATTTAACAAGGCTACATATTGGTATTTTTTAGCCTCAATGAGCCTTCTCAAAACTTTATTACAACCCCTAGCAAAACCTAAATTTTCTTCAAAATCGTATAAAATAACTTTTGGGTTGCCTTCAACCAACGCCTTTAATTGTTTCTTTTCTGCCTTTAGCGAGCCATTATCTACCAAATGAATTTCGAAGTTTTGGTAGGTTTGGATTTTGAGTGCTTGCAAGCATTCTTCGGTAACTTCTAAACCATTCCAGTTTAAAATTACAATTGGTATTAAAGGTTGCCGCAATTCCATGTTCTTGCAAAAGAAACTTATTTATTGGTATTAGGTAATAGATATTGAACTAATAACCAGCCTTCAGGTTTCTGAAGCAAAACCACATGTCAGTTCGAGTTTCTGAAGCAAAGCAGAAGAAGTATCGAGAACTTTTCATAAGTCCTTAACAAATACACTTTAGTGTTTTTTTCTGACTTTCATTTCCTAAAAATGAGATTCCCATTTGCATGGGAATGACGTTTCTTTTTGGCTCTCCGTCATTCCCTTGTAGCAAAGCGAAAAAAGGAATCTTATTAATAAAAACCTGAGTCAGTTCGAGTTTCTGAAGCGCAGCGGAAGAAGTATCGAGAACTATTTATAATTCAACATTCATAATTTAAAATTTAATTATTTCCTTTTATCAAACTTTAACTGTTTATAGTTACCACATTATCCAATATTTGCGTTTGCGTTTAAAGTTAATTTTGAAAAAATTCTACGACTTTGCCCGAAAAGAAACCAGCTAAAAAGAAAAGCTACGCCAAGTATGTATTGATTTTGTGGTTGTTGCTAATCATTCCACCCTTATCGATTACAGGTTTTATTTACCTGGTTGCCCATGATGTATTAGGACCTTTACCCACCTTCGAAGAGTTAGAAAATCCAAAAAGTAATCTCGCATCAGAAATTTACACTGCCGACCAAGTTTTATTGGGTACATACTACCGTGAAAATCGCTCAAACGTACATTTTGAAGACATTTCGCCTAATGTAGTTAAAGCCCTTGTAGCCACAGAAGATGAAAGATTTTACGACCATTCAGGCATCGATTTAAAATCTTTAGGCCGAGTGGTTTATGGTGTTGCAACAGGCCAAATGAGTAAAGGTGGAGGCTCTACCCTAACACAACAATTGGCCAAAATGCTTTTTCACGATAGGCCTGCTAGCAAGATTGAACGCGGCTTACAAAAATTTAAAGAATGGGTAATTGCTGCAAGGCTCGAAAGGCAATACACAAAAGAGGAAATCATCACCATGTACCTCAACAAGTTCGACTTTGTAAACAATGCGGTGGGCATCAAATCGGCTTCAAGAATTTACTTTAATACTTCACCAGATTCATTATCGCTCCCCGAGGCTGCAGTTTTGGTAGGCATGGCAAAAAATCCAGCCTTGTTTAACCCAGTAAGAAGACCAGATACAGTAATGCATCGCAGAAATGTGGTTTACGCCCAAATGTTACGAAACAACATGATTACCAGAGAAGAATTTGACTCTTTAAAACAAGATTCCATCAACTTAAAGTTTACCAGAGTTGACCACAGAACGGGTTTAGCGCCCTATTTTAGAGAGGTTTTAAGGTTACGCTTGCGCGAAGTTTTTACCGAGCAAGACGAAGAAGGTAATTATGTACTTCACAAACCTGATGGAAGTCCGTATGATATTTATGGAGATGGATTGAAAATTTACACCACTCTAAATTCTAAAATGCAGCAATATGCCGAAGAAGCTGTTGAAGAACATTTGGGTGGTGAGCTGCAAGATGTTTTCGCTTCAAAACTGAAGAATAAAAAAATGGGATTGTTCGACAGCAGACTTTCTGACACCCAAGCCAAACAAATTTTAAATCAGGCTCAATATCGCTCTCCACGATACAGAAACCTAAAAGCTAGAGGCATTTCTGCAGATTCTATCGAAATTTCATTCAACACTCCAACGGAAATGAAAATATTTTCTTGGAAGGGAGAAATTGATACCATCATGACTCCTTGGGATTCGATAAAATATTACAAAAGCTTTTTGCAGGCCGGCCTCATGAGCATGGACCCAAACACAGGTTTTATCAAGGCTTGGGTGGGAGGAATTGATTACCGCTACTTTAATTACGACCACGTAATGCAAGGCAAAAGACAAGTAGGCTCAACCTTTAAACCCATAGTTTATTCATTGGCCATTCAAGAAGGTTATTCGCCTTGTTACAAAGTACCCAACATCCAAACTTGTTTTGATATGCCCGATAACCAGCCAGATTGGTGTCCACAAAACTCTGATGATGTTTATGGGGGCATGATTTCTTTAAAATACGGATTAGCCAACTCCATGAATACCATAACCGCTTGGGTAATGGACCAATTCGGGCCAAAAGCTGTAATCAACATGGCACGAAAACTCGGTATTAAAAGTCATTTAGATGAAGTGCCTTCTTTGTGTTTAGGTGTTGCAGATTTGAGCGTTTATGAAATTACTGCAGCCAACTCAACCTTTGCCAACAAGGGTGTTTATGTTGAGCCAATTTTTATTTCGCGTATTGAAGACAACAACGGAAACATCATCAAAAACTTTGTACCTGAGCGAAACGAAGCATTGAGCGAAGAAACTGCTTATGCCATGCTTAGTTTAATGCAAGGAGTGGTAGATGGTGATTACAGTGATTACTTTGATAAAAAACTAGGCACAGGCGTAAGGTTAAGATTTAAATATGGCTTTAAAAACGAAATTGCAGGCAAAACAGGCACAACCCAAAACAACTCCGATGGTTGGTTTATTGGCTTAACCCCAGATTTAGTAACAGGCACATGGGTTGGTGCCGAAGACAGAGCGATTCGGTTTTCTGCAACTTATTACGGTCAAGGAGCAAATACTGGTTTACCCATTTGGGCATTATACATGAACAAAGTTTATGCAGATTCTGCCCTTGGAGTTTCTGCTGAGCCATTCGAAAAGCCCGAAAAAATTACCATCGAGTTAGATTGCGACAAATGGGAAAGAGAAAACTCATCTTCTACTTTTGATGGTGATGGTGGGTTCGATTTTGACCAATAATTTGCTGGTGAAATTGCCAAGTTTTCGACTCCGCTCAGAAGAATTGAAGG